>Ga0070698_100000046_pt1 | contig 85705 bp, 80 predicted proteins | sample KBSK1502metaG_FD_65477 | JGI IMG/M metagenome (GOLD analysis project Ga0070698, IMG submission 65477) | Corn, switchgrass and miscanthus rhizosphere microbial communities from Kellogg Biological Station, Michigan, USA - KBS K1-50-2 metaG | ecosystem: Host-associated > Plants > Roots >... | reverse complement strand
GACGTCGCCTCGACCGAATAGCTCGCTGCGTACGCGCCGTGGACCGAGAGTGCATCGGAGGATGAATTCGTCGGCCGGACGATGGCCGCCGCGCCCGGGAGCATCGCCACGACCACGGTGACGTTCGAGCCGCGCAGGCGGAAGAGACGAACCGTCGGCGCAGGCCGCGCCGGCCCGTAAATGCCGTCGACTCGCAGCGGCTGGACTTCGGTTGCGAGATCCGACGGAAGCGCGAGATCGAGAGTCGCAGGCGGCTTCGGCTTCGCGAACGCCTGCTCGAGGACCGACGGTCGGGTTTCGGGATAGCGCGGCGCGGACGCGTGGGGAATCGCGGCGATCGCAAGGAGGGCGGCGCCGGCCACGGCCGCCGATGCGATCGACAGGATTCGCCAGAGTCGCGGTGAGATCGAGCGCCGCTCTGACACGCCCTCGAAGTCGAGGATCACGCCGGGATTGTGGGCTCGGGCAGGGGGCCGACCGCGTCGTTCTCGCCCCCGTATGCCCAAACGTCGATCTCCGGCGTTGGCAACCCGTTCGCACCCAGGATCGTGCCGATGTGGGCGCGGTGATCGCTCCCGTGATGAGCGAATTGCGTCAGGAGCACCCACGCCGTGATCGCCGTCTTGCGCCGCTCGTCGCGAATGACACGATCAGGATCGAGCTCGCTGCCGGCGAAGAGCGCCTCGACGCCGTCGCGCACGTGAGGAAGGTGCGTCGCGATCTCGTCCAGTCGAGCGTCTGCGTTCCGGTCCTCGTGCAGCATCGCATCGCACGGCATCCGGAACCGGCTGAGGTATCGCTCGTCCGCACCGAGGATGTGGAGGAACGTCTTGCGGATCGTCCCGTAGGTGCCCGGGACCGTGAGCTCGAGCTGCTCAGGCCGGAGCGTCCGGCAATGATCGAGAAGCTTCCCCGTCGCCCACACGTCGTGTCTCATCTGACGAAGCATCGGTGGCGTGCTCATCGGTCCTCCTTGGCTTCGCGGCTCGCGCCTTGCGCCATCGCATAAGGCCACACCTGGAGATCTAGCGTCTCGAGACCGTGGGTGCTCAGGATCGTGTCGATCTGCGAGCGGTGATCGATCCCGTGGTACACGAACTGCGTCGCCGGCGCCCAGGCGGCCATCTCGAATCGCGGTGCGCCCGCACGTCGGAGTGGCGTGTCGGCGATGACACGATCCGGATCGGGACGTCCCTTCGCGAACAGCCGCTCCACGGCGCTCGTGACGTGCGGGACGTGCGCCGCGATCTGATCCAGCGTCACCAGGTCCGGCTCGCGTAGCGGCGGCTCGTGCAGAAGCGACCCCAGGAGGCGCACGAGGTATCCCTCCTCGGATGCCACGATGTGTGCGAGCGTCTTCCGGATCGTCCCGTACGTACCAGGCACCGTGAGTTCGAGCTGTTCGTCGGTGAGCGCGCGGCATCGCTCGATGAGCTGCTCGTTGGCCCATACGCCGTGCCGCATCTGCCGCAGGAGAAAGTCGGTCAAACCTCAATCCCCATCGTTTCGTGAGATGCCGCTTGCGATGCCATACGTCCACGCGCCGATCTTCGGCGTCGTCCGGCCGTGCGAACCGAGGATTGTCGTCGCGTGTGCGCGGTGCTCGTTGCCATGGTGCACGAGCTGCGCCAGCACGATGCCCACGGTGGTCTGGTCCTCGCCAGGGGCTATCACGCGCGCCGGATCGTCGTTCCCGGCAACATCGATCGCGCGGGCGCCGGTCAGCGCAGCGATCGTGATGAGATTGTCGAGTGTGCGTCGCTCGGCCTTTCGCACGGGTGTCCCGAGCACCTCGCCGGTCAGCAGCCGAATGTAAAACTGCTCGCCACCGACGATGTGCTGAAGGGTCCCGTACAACGTTCCGTACGTCCCGGCCGCACTGAGATCAAATGCCGCCGGCTCGAGAGCAGCACAGAACTCGAGCAGGGTCTTGTTCGCCCACGCGTTGTGTCGCAGGACCTGGTCGAGCGCGTGAGTCGCCATCTTCCCTAGGTTTGGAGCAGCGGGCTGCCGCGCTTGATGAACTTGCCGCGGCCTTTCTTGCCCAGGAACTCATCCTTCTCGACGATGACCTCGCCACGCGAGAGCACGACGGCGGCCTTTCCTTTGACCTTGCGCCCTTCGTACGGGTTGTAGTCGACGCGCATGTGATGTGTCTTCGCGGAGATCGTGGACGTCGGGCGCGGATCCCAGAGCACGATGTCGGCGTCGCTGCCGACCGCGATGGTCCCCTTCTTCGGAAACATCCCCATGATCTTGGCCGGTGTGGTCGAGGTAACTTCGACCCAGCGGTTGAGCGTGATGCGCTTCTGGACGACCCCGCCGTCGTAGAGGAGCACCATGCGCGTCTCGACCCCGGGTGCGCCGTTCGGGATCTTCGAGAAGTCGCCGATGCCCAGCTGCTTTTGCTTGGGCAACCCCTTGTAGCCCTCCGTCATGCAGAACGGGCAGTGATCGGTCGAGACGACCTGCAGGTCGTTGCGCGCGAGACCCTTCCAGAGCTCGTCCTGATGCCAGCGCTCGCGGAGCGGCGGGCTCATCACGTACTTGGCCCCGTCGAAGCCGGGCTCGTCGTAGTTGTCGATCGAGAGAAAGAGGTACTGGGGGCACGTCTCGGCGTACGCCGGGAGGCCGCGGTCGCGGAAGAGCCGGACCTGCTCGAGCGCCTGCGACGACGAGAGGTGGACGATGTAGAGCGGGATGCCGCCAGCCATTTCCGCCAAACGGAAGGCACGGTTCGTCGCTTCGCCCTCGGCCTCGGGTGGTCGCGTGAGCGCGTGCCATTTCGGTTCGGTGTGCTTCGCGGCGAGGGCGCGCTTCACGAGAACGTCGATGACGCCGCCATTTTCCGCGTGCATGCAGATGAGCCCGCCGTTCTCGGCGGTTCGCGAGAGCGCTTTGAAGATCGAGCCGTCGTCGACCTGGAAAACGCCCGGATAGGCCATGAACAGCTTGAAGGACGAGACGCCCTCTTTGACCATGACGTCCATCTCTTTGAGGACCTTGTCCGTCACGTCGCGGACGATCATGTGCAGTCCGTAATCGATCGACGCCTTGCCGCGCGCTTTTTTCAGCCACGCGTCGCGTGCGGTCTCGAGCGGCTCACCCATCCCCTGAACTGCGAAGTCGACGATCGTCGTGGTGCCGCCGAACGCGGCCGCGCGCGTGCCGGTCTCGAAGTCGTCCGACGCGAACGTGCCGCCGAATGGGAGCTCCATGTGCGTGTGCACGTCGATCCCGCCGGGAATCACGTACTTGCCGGTCGCGTCGATCCGTTTGGCGCCCGCGGCCTTCAGGCCCTTGCCGATCATCGCGATCTTCTCGTCCTCGATCAGCACGTCGGCCTTGTACGTGTCGGCGGCGGTCACGATGGTCCCGTTGGTGATGAGCGTCTTCCCCACGTCGCACTCCCCTCGTTCGGCGCGCGGATGCTAGCCGAACGTATCGTCCGCGATAGTCGCCGTCGGTGGGAACGGTAGGCTCCCGCGGTGGTGAAGCCGAGCGGCTACACGATCGCGCCGGTCGACCTGGAAACGGCGACTGACGCGGAGGTCGCGGAAGCAGCGCAGCTCCGGCGGGAGCTCATGCTCGAGCGCACGCCGGAGGATCCGCCGGCTCCCATCGAGGTCATCGTTCAACTGCTGCGGGCCAAGCCGCCAGGCCAATGGCGCGCGGTGTTTCTGGCGCGGGACCAGCGTGGCAAGCTCGCCGGGTACGGCGTAGCGGGACGCAATCTGAAGGACAGGGAGAACGCGCACGTCCGCTGGTCTGAGATCGCGGTCAAGCGAGAGCACCGACGCCGCGGCCTGGGACGTGCGCTCCTCGCTCGCGTCGTCGATTCGCTCGAGGGACAGGGCGACGATGTTGTGGTGATCTCTGAGACGAGCGACCGCGTGCCCTCAGGTGAGTCCTTCGCGCAAGCCGTCCGCGCGAAGCCGGGACTTCCCATGAAGCTGAACCAGCTCGACCTCCGCACGGTGGATCGGACGAAGGTCGATGAATGGTCCCGGGCTCCAAACGGCTACCGACTCCAGCGTATCGACGGCACCGTACCTCCGGAGTTCGTGAAGACCTATGTCCAGGCCGCCGAGGGGATCAACGACATGCCTCGCGGCGACATCGCTTTCAACGACTGGAAGCTCGACGAGGCGCAGATCCGCCAGCGCGAGAGCTTCTTCAAGCAGGCCGGTCTCGTGTGGTGGCTGCTCCTCGCGATCGACGAGCGGACCGGCGAGGGTGTCGGGTTCACCGAGGTGGAGTTCAATCCGCGCGATCCTCATGTGATCCAGCAAGAAGGCACCGCGGTCGTCGCGGCGCATCGCGGGCACGGCATCGGCCTCTGGCTCAAGGCCGTCATGCTCGGCCGGATCCTCTCCGAACGCGGCGACTCGCGATTCATCAGGACCGGCAATGCGAACGTGAACGCGCAGATGCTCGCCATCAACGAAAAGCTCGGATTCAGGCACGCGTGGCAGACCACCCTTTGGCAGCTCCCGATCGCCGACGCGCGGAAAGCAACGAAAGGCGCCGTGGAAGAGGCGAGGGCTTAGTCCGCAAGAAACTTTCGCGCCGCTTCGAAGAGCCGGCGCGCGACGTCTACTAGCTCCGAGGCTTCGTGGCTACCAACCACATCCGCTTGGTCGTACATGGCCCTGCTCCGCAGTGTTCTCGCACGCTCGATCCGATCGGCCATTTCTCGGAACTCGCCAGGTAATCCCGGATATTCAAGTCTTGCCTGATGCGATCGGGTCTTGCCCCGAACTCTGAAACCGGCCGCTGCAAGTACGGCATCCGCGCTGTTTACGATCGCCGTTTCGGCATTGATAAGGGCTTCGTCGGGGTCGTCAGCCAGGTTTTTCTTCGCTCGAGCCACATTTCGTTCAGCGAGGCGGATTTTTTTCGCGGCGTCCCCGCTGCCGAGCTTTCCTTCCTGGACGACGTCCGCGTAGACCTTCTTCCAATCGTCCAAGGACTCTTTCGAGGTCATCGTCGTCTCCGATCAACCAAATCTTCGGATCGCCACGGAGGCTCTCAAGAAAAGGCGACCGATCCTTGAGAGCTTGCGCGAGTTCTGCTTCGGTCCACGCGATCAAATTGATCTCACGACCGAATTCGCGGCCTAAATCGCGAGTAGTCTTCGCGACGGCACGCCAGTTTGGCGTACCGAGCACAAAAACGTCGAGGTCACTCTCGGCATCCTGTATTCCGCTAACGAATGAACCAAAAATGAACGCGATGTCGACTCCGCCGCCCTTTGCAAGGTCAGCGCGCAGTCGACCCGGAATCCCGAGCGTCCTTTGCACGATCTGGCGCAGTGGTTCGTAGAGGGGATGCTCGCTCTCGATCGCCCATAGCCGCAATTGACCTAATCGGCGGCTCCGAATGAGGCCCTCACTCTCCAATTGCTCTAGGGCAACATGAACCCCGCGTGGCGATCGGGACAGCCGACGAATCAGGTCACGTGTGTGGAGTTCCGCTCTTGGGGTCGCGGACAGCAGGGCCAGAATTTGGCCACGGATCGTGCGGCGCTGCAGATCATCTATGGCCCTCATGTATGTAATCATAATACAGATGTATTAGTACCTGATACATGGGGCAGGAGACCGGGAGCGCCTTCCCGGTCCCCGGCTTGAACTAGGTTCTCTTCTCCTCGCCGTTGTGGCGAGTCGCGAGCCGTCCCATGAGATCGGCGAGATCAACGCCGAGGAGTGACTTGGCGATCGCGCTTCCCTCGGCTGCGGTCCGGACGACCGTATCGGTCAGCTTCGACGCTCCTGCCGGGTCGATGACCGTGAGGTTGTCGATGTTGCCGAGCGGCGCCGCGGCTTCGCGGACGATCGGCGGGACGAGCGGGAGTGTTTGAAGCAGGATCGCCGCCTCGTCGAACTTGCGATAGGCCTCGGCGAGGAGCTCCTTCGATCGCGCCTCGGCCTGGCCGCGCGCGAGGATCGCAGCGCCTTCAGCGGCGCCGCTCATCTCCGTGACCTGGGCCGCGGCACGGCCGCGGGCGACATTCGCTGCGCCCTCGGCTTCGCCGGTCAGCTGCAGCTGCTGCGCGTGCGCCTGAGCCGCGAGGATCGCGGCCTGACGTGTTCCTTCGGCCTTGACGATGGCGGCACGCCGCTCCGCCTCGGCCGGCTTGATCGTCGTCGCAAGCAGCTCCTTCTCTCGACGGACCGCTTCAAGCTCCGCGAGCTCGGTTTGCTCCTTGATCACGTCCTTCGTCGCGGTCGCCTGGGCGAGGGGACCGGACTGGTCTGCCTCGGCCTGGGCCTTCGCGGTCACCTTGTGCGCTTCGGCCCGCGCGATCTCGCGATCGCGCTCGGCTTGGATGATGACGCGTTGTGCCTCGTTCTCCTTCACCGCCGCTTCCTGCGACGCGCTCGCCTTGGCGATGCGTGCGTCGCGCTGCACGCTCGCGAGATTCTTCTCGCCGAGCTGCTCGATGTAGCCCTTCGTGTCGCGGATGCTCGTGATGGTGAGCGCGTCGATGTGGATGCCGCTTGCCTCGAGGTCGCCACGCGCGGCCTCGGAGACCGCCTGCTGGAAGCGATCGCGGTCGGTGATGAGCTCCTCGATCGTCAGGGTGCCGGCGATGGAACGCAGCGAGCCCTCGAGGACCTTCTTGACCATCGTCTCGATCTGGCTGTCCGGCTCGCCGATGAACCGTTCGGCCGCGGCCCGCAGACGCTCGGGCTCGCGCGCGATCTTGAACATGGCCTGTCCGGTGATGAGGACGCCGACGCCCTGCTTCGTGACGGCCGCGTTCTCGTGTGCGAGCCCGATCTCGACCTGGCGCGCCGTGAGCTGGAGCCGGCCGACCTTGTTGATGAGCGGCCAGGTGAACGTTCCGGCTCCGACGACGACCTTCACGCCCTGGTCATGGATGGTGATGAGATCGCCCTTCTCGTCGCGGACTTTGCTCCCGCGTGCGCCGGAGATCACGAGCGCCTCGTTCGCGCCCGCGACCCGATACCGCTGCGCCGCGAAGAGCGCGACAAGGACGAGGACGGCGAGCGTCGCCAAAACAAGCTCTGTGACGGTGAGTGTCATTTCAATCCCTTCTTTCTGCGCCAGACCGCGCGTGCGGCTTATGGCGGTGGAAGGGAGCGGACGGTCACCGCCATCCCGTGGACGCCGAGTATTTCGACCTCACGGCCCCGGGCGATCGGCGTGGTGGCCGTCGCGGCGAGCGTCTGCACGGCCCCGTCGTAGGTGAGCGCGATCGTCCCGTGGCCACGCTCGCGGATGCTCACGGTGACCCGAGCCTTTCGGCCGACCAGATCCCGCAGCGCGGTCGGTTCACGGCCTTCGGCCCGCCGCAGCGCGGCGAATATCGCGAACCCCACGCCCGCGCCGAACGCGCCAAACGCGAGTGCCACGGCGGTCCGTCCTACGGGGCCGAGCCCGAACGCCACCGCTCCGAAGAGTCCGCCGATCCCGAACATCGCGAGGAAACCCAGAAGCACGGGCATCGCGGTCGCATCGTCTGTTCGTGTCGCGCGCAGGAGTGGCACTCGGATGTGCGGCATGCGGATGGGCAGGTGAAGGCGAACGTGCATGCCGCCGCCGATGCTCGATAGGAGTAGGAGCGCCGTGCCTAGCACGGCAGAGCCGGTGAAGACCAGCTCCAGTGCGTCGGCGCTCATCGTGATCGCCAGCTTTCCGGAAGAGCTTCTTCCGTCTCGATCCTACCGCGGGCCAAGTGTCTGATACGACGAAATGGAAACCCGTTTCCGCGCTGTGGTCGTAGCTTGCTAGTTTACGTCTGCCGGAGATTCCACCGTTCTAGCGGAGCGAGTCCGCCAAGTGCAGAAGATCCGCCACGTCCCGTCGATTTGAGACCAGCCAGTACACGTTTCCGTTTTCGGTCCAGGTGACCATCCGATAGTCCCCGGGACGAACCGCATCGACGGCGAGACCCTGGGTCTTGCGGACGTGCACCGGGGTGAACTTCAACGGTGGCAGGGCCTCATTCGCAAGCCGATCCGGGATGAACGACAACAGGGCGTCAGCGGTGTTCGGAGGCAGAGCCAGGTGCTCGGCCGGCGCCCCGCCAACGTAGGACCCGCCCGGGTCGAAGATCAGCGGCCGATAGGGCTCCGCGTTTGCGGCGCCCTCCATCCTGATCCCCACGGGACCGTCGCGGCCGAGCCCGGCGCTGCCGACCGCCAGACACAACGCAAAGGCGATCGCGATCGCGCGGCGCCGATCCCGACCCGGCGTCGCGTCGGATCCGGAGTCGATCTCGATGATCACGCCGCTAGGCCGACGTCGACGACCAGCTCCTGGCTGAAAAAGCGATTTGACAAGAGCGGCTAGTCGGAAAGGTTGATCGTTACGCTCTTGCGCTGTGTGAAGCCTTCGAGCATTCCCTCGAGCGAGTTCTCGCGCCCGAGTCCGCTCTCCTTAAATCCGCCGTACGGCTGGCCCACGACCTGACCGAGGCCCTGATTGATTTGGACCCAGCCTGCGTCGATCGAGTGCGCGGTACGCAGCGCGCGGGTGATGTCACGCGACCAGATGTACGCCGCGAGGCCGTAGTGCGTGTCGTTCGCCATGCGCACCGCGGCGGTCTCATCGTCCCAGGGAATCGCGACGAGGACCGGCCCGAAGATCTCCTCCTTCGCGATGCGCCAGTCGTTGCGGACGTTCGCGAAAACGGTCGGCTCGACGTAGTAACCCTCGGCGAGCCGGCCCTCCTTCGGTGGCATCCCACCGATGACGGTTCGTGCGCCCGGCTGGTGCACGCCTTCGTCGATAAAGCCGGTGACCCGCTCGAACTGCTGACGGCTAACGATCGCGCCCATGTCATTGGCCTCGTCGAGCGGATCGCCCACCTTCAGCTTCCCGAGCTTCGACGCGAGCTTGTCGAGGAACGAGTCGAACACTGTCTTGTGGAGGAAGAGGCGCGAGCCGGCCGTGCACGACTGGCCCTGCCGCGCGAAGCGCATCGCCGCGATGACGCCATCGGCTGTCTTCTCATCGTCGGCGTCCGGGAACAGGATCTGCGGACTCTTTCCGCCGAGCTCGAGTGTGACCGGGAGAATGCGGTCAGCCGCCAGCCGGAGAATCGCCTTGCCCGTCTCGGTGTTGCCGGTGAACGAGATCTTCGCGACCTGCGGGTGCTCGGCGAGCGGGGTCCCGACCTCGGGCCCGGTGCCGGTGACCACGTTGAGGACGCCTTTCGGCAGGTGCCGCTGCGCGATGCGCGCCAACGCCAGCGCAGCGAGGGGCGCGTTCGCCGACGGCTTGAGCACAACGGTGTTCCCAGCGACGAGCGCGGGCGCGATCTTCCACGCGCTGATGAGGATGGGGACGTTCCATGGCACGATCGCGGCGACGACGCCGAGCGGCTCGCGGCGCGTGTACGAAAACATCGTCTCGCCGAGCGGGATCGTCTCGCCCTTCAGTTCACCACCGAGCCCGCTGAAGTAGCGGAACACGTCCGCGGTCGTCTTCGCTTCGGGCCGCGCCTGGGTGCGGATGGCGTTGCCCGTTTCCGACGCGAGCGTTCGAGCGAGCTCGTCGATCGCCGCGTCGAGGTCGTCGGCGATGCGGCCGAGGATCCGCCCGCGATCGCGTGGCGCTGTCGCGCGCCACGCGGGGAACGCTGCCGCCGCGGCCTTGACCGCCCGATCCACATCCGCGACGCCCGCGCGCGGGGCCTGCGCGATCACCGCGCCGCGCTTCGCCGGAGTTTCCACATCGAACGTGCGGCCATCCGCGCTGTCGACCCAATCCCCGCCGATCAGCATCTTCTCGCGCAGCGCATTTCGGGTAGGGGCGACGGCCATTACGGCTTCACCATGTCTTCGTACATGTCGGGCCGGCGGTCCCGGTAGAACTGCCAGGTGTTCCGAACTTCGCGCACGAGATCCATGTTCAGGTCGGCGACGAGCAGTTGCTCCTCTTTGTCCGACGCCTGCGCGATGATCTTGCCGCGCGGATCGGCGAAGTAGCTCGAGCCGTAGTACTCGTTCGGTCCGAACTCCTTCTCCTGCCCCACCCGGTTGATGGTCCCGACCCAGTAGCCGTTCGCGATCGCGTGGGCCGTCTGCTCGATGAACCAGAGGTGCATGGAGAGACCGCGCGACGTCGCTGACGGAATGAACACGAGCTCGGCGCCATGGAGGCCGAGCATCCGCGCGCCCTCCGGGAAGTGCCGGTCGTAGCAGATATACACGCCGACCTTGCCGACAGCCGTATCGAAGACCGGGTACCCCATGTTGCCGGGACGGAAGTAGAACTTCTCCCAGAAGCCGTTCACGTGTGGGATGTGCGTCTTTCGATATTTGCCGAGGTACTTCCCGTCGGCGTCGATCACGGCCGCCGTGTTGTAGTAGACGCCGACCTGGTCCTCCTCGTACATCGGGACGATCAGCACCATCGAGTGCTTCTTGGCGAGCTCCTGCATGAGCTTGGTCGTCGGCCCGTCCGGGATCTTCTCCGTGTAGCTGTAGTGCTTGGTGTCCTGCACCTGGCAGAAGTACGGACCGTAGAAAAGCTCCTGCAGACACATCACCTGGGCGCCCTGCTTGGCGGCGTCGGCGATGTGCTTCGCGTGGCGCTCGATCATCGAGTCCTTGTCGCCGGTCCACGCGCACTGGACAAGGGCGGCTTTCACGGTCGTCATTGCTGCTCCCCCGTACACGATTCGCGTGCTCGGATGCTAGCCCTTGACGCGACTAGCATCGAGTAGGTGCCGGTCGCGATCGCGCTCCATGGCGTCACCGCGGGCTACAAGAGCCCGGTCCTCCGCGACATCGATCTCGAAGTCGGGAACGAGGTCGTCGCGATCGTCGGCCGGAGCGGCAGCGGCAAGACGACGCTTCTCCGCCTCATCGCGGGCCTCCTCGAGCCGACCTCGGGCACGGTCGATCTGCTCGGCGTCGCCCCGGCCGTCGCGCGCCGCCGCAAGCGCATCGGCTTCGTCGCGCAGGACGCGCGCCTCCATCCCTGGCGGACCGTGCGCGAGAACGTGACGCTTCCCCTCGAGGTGAATCGAAGCGCGCGCACGAACGGTCACGTCAGTCCCGACGAATGGGTCGCGCGGATGGGCCTCTCCGACGCGATCGACGCGTACCCTCACCAGCTCTCCGGCGGCATGCGCCAGCGCGTCGCACTGGCCCGGTCGCTCGTCATCGACCCCGAGGTGTTGCTCATGGATGAGCCGCTGGCGTCGCTCGACGAGCTCACGCGTGACGATCTGCGTGACGAGCTGCTGCGGCTGTGGGAAGGCCGCGCGCGATCCGTCGTATACGTGACCCACGACATCGAGGAGGCCGTGCTGCTCGCCGATCGCGTGGTCGTCATCGGCGGACGTCCCGCGCATCTCCTCGGCGAGATCCCGATCTCGCTGGCGCGACCGCGATCGAAGGCGATGCGCCGCGAGCCCGGATTCCACGACCTCGTCGAGCACGTCCGCTCGCTCTTGGAATGAGCGCCCGCCGCACGCTCGTCGATCTCGCCGTGGCGTTCGGCGCGATCGCCGGGATCGCCGTGGTCCTGGAGGTATGGACGAGAGCCTTCAATGTCCCCTCCTATCTATTACCCGCACCTTCGGCCGTCGCGGCGCGCATGGCGTCCGACGCCGGTCTGCTCGCGCGTGAGGGCGGGATCACGCTCAGCGAGGCCGCGGCCGGGTTCGTGCTCGGGACCGGCGTCGCCTTCGTGTTGGCGACGGTGATGGCCTGGTCCCGACCGCTCGAGCGAACGCTGTTCCCTCTCGCGATCCTCGTGAAGCTCACGCCGATCGTCGCGATCGCGCCGCTGTTCACCCTGTGGTTCGGCTTTGGCACCGCGCCGAAGGTCGCCATCGCCGCGCTCATCACGTTCTTCCCGATGCTCGTGAACTCGTTCGTCGGCCTCCGTTCGGCCGATCTTCAGGAGGTGGCCTTCCTCGAAACGCTCGGAGCATCCGGGCGCGAGGTCTTCCGCCACCTGCGCGTGCCGAGCGCGCTTCCCTATCTCTTCTCGGGCGCGCGCATCTCGCTGAACCTCGCACTGATCGGCGCGGTCATCGGGGAATGGACCGGTGCGGATCGCGGTTTAGGCCGCGTGATCTTCGTGGCGAACGCGAACCTCGACCTGACCATCCTCTTCGGAGCGATCCTGGTCCTCGCCGCGATCGGCATCGCGGCGAATGCCCTCGTCGGTGCGGCCGAGCGGCGCCTGCTGCACTGGCATCCGATCGCGGTGGCGACGTGAGATTGCTCGCGGTCCTCGCCGCGGTATTTCTCGCCGCGTGCAGCGCGCCCGCCTCCGCCCCGTCGCCCACACCGGCGCCGAGCGAGAAAGTCACGTTCATGGGCGGGTTCAAGCCGCAGGCCGATCTGCCGTTCGTCGCTGTGTACGTCGCCCAGGAGAAGGGCTACTTCCGCGACCAGTCGCTCGACGTCGAGATCCAGCACGCCACGTCCGGCGAGAACGTCCAGCTCCTTGCGACCAACCGTGTTCAGTTCTCGACCGGATCCCCCGGCGACGTGATGAAGCGCGTCGCGACCGCGGGCGTCCCGCTGGTCTCGATCGCGCAGATCGGTCAGCGCGACGAGCAGTCCTTCGCCGTCCGGGCCGATTCGCCGATCCGCACGCTCAAGGACTGGGAGGGGCGGATTGTGGGCTACAAATCCACAGTCAGCGCCGACTACCTCGCGCTGCTCCAGATCGGAGGCGTGGACCGTTCGAAGGTCAAGGAGGTGGTGGTTGGATTCGACCCGCGCGTGCTGGCCGATGGACGCGTCGACGTTTATCCGGTGTTCACCGCGAACGAGCCGGACACGCTCGCGAGACTCGGCGTGCCGGTCCGCCTCTTCGACCCCACGAGCCTCGGGGTTCCCGGCCTCGGTCTGTCATTCGTCACGAACAAACAGATGGTCAACACGAAGCCGGATGTGGTCACGCGGTTTCTGCGCGCGGCACTTCGCGGACTCGCCGATGCGATCGCGGATCGTGACGCGGCGATCGACGTCGTGATGAAGTACGCGACAGGCGAGGACCGCGCGCACCAGCGCTACATGATGGACACGGAGATCGACGCCGCGCAGAACGACCTCACCCGCACGAACGGGATCGGAGCGATGGACCGCGCACGCTACGTCGGCCTGCGCGATTTCCTGCTCCAGTACGGCGGGATCACGCGGACCGTCGACGTGGACGCTGTGTTCACCGATCGCTTCGTGAAGGACCTTTACAAGGACGGTCAGCTCGTCTGGCGCTGAGGGAGGCGCGGCGTCCAGAGATGCCTGGCCATGTCCACGCGTTGTCCGACGAAACGCACACCTTCGCGGCGCAGGCGCGTGCGATGGACGGGGAAGGCCGGAAGGCCATCCGCGTGCACGACGCGGTGGAAAGGAACGTCACGCTCGTCGCAGTGCCGTAGCGCGTTGCCGACCGCGCGCGCCGCGAGAGGACGTCCCGCGACCATGCCGACGAGCCCGTAGGTGGCGACGCGACCAGGCGGGATGCGTCGCACGACCGCGTAGACCCTTCGTCGCCACGCCCCCGCGGGATCGGCTCGCATCATGCCCATACTGCCGCGAGCAGTGCTGAACTGGTGCTTCGTAGGCTGAGGCGGTGACACCTCGCATCAAGGCGCTCGTCTTCGACTTCGACGGGCTGATCCTCGAGACGGAGACACCGGCATACCGCTCGTGGGCCGAGATATACCGCGAGCACGGACACGAGCTGCCGCGCGATCGCTGGATGGAGTACATCGGACGCGAGGCCGGCTGGTTCGATGCGCTCACGCATCTTGAATCGCTCGTTCCGGCGCCGTTCGACCGCGACGCGGTCCGCACGCGGCGCGACAACAGAAGGGCTGAGCTCCTCGCCGATCTCGACGTCATGGCCGGTATCCGCGATTACATCGCCGAGGGCCGACGCCTGGGCCTCCGCCTCGCGATCGCCTCCAGCTCGCCGACGAGTTACGTCCGCACGCATCTTGAGCGCGTCGCGCTGAACGACGCATGGGACGCGGTGGTCTGCCGCGAGGACGCTGCGCGCGCGAAGCCGGCGCCCGACCTGTATCTCCGGGCCGTCGAGCTCCTCGGAGTCGCATCCGATGAGGCCCTCGCGCTGGAAGACTCGCCGAACGGGATCGCGGCCGCGAAGGGCGCGGGCCTATGGGTGGTCGCCGTGCCTAACGCGCTGACAGCCAAAGAGGATCTCTCGCTCGCCGACTGCCGCGTGTCCACGTGCGCGGAGCTCTCACTGGTCGAGCTTCTCCAACGGCTCGGCTAGGTCGCTCGCCCGCGGGGTAGTCTCTCGTCATGGCGACCGTCACCCCGGCACAGGGTGAGCTGCAGGTCCGGACGTTCCAGCGCTCGCCGTTGTCAAGGGTCCGCGGCAATCTCGGTGGGCTCTGGGGTCGACCGATCACGCAGGCGATCCTCAAAGCGCTGCTCACCATCTACGTGACGAGCACGATCACGTTCGGACTGATCCGGCTCATGCCTGGCAGCCCGGTCGAGATCAAGATCGACGAGCTGATGCAGCAGAGTCAGATGTCCTACGCCGACGCCGCGGCGGCGGCCTCCGGTCTCTTCGACATCAACCTGAACGCGCCCATCCACGAGCAGTACTTCGAGTACCTCGGCAACCTCGCGCACGGCAACCTCGGCAACTCGTTCCTCTCCCGCGGCACGACGGTGATGTCGATCATCCTCTCGGTCCTGCCCTGGACGCTCTTCGCGGTCGGGACGGGCCTCCTGCTGTCGTTCGTCATCGGCATTGGGCTCGGCCTGGTCGCGGCATACCGTCGCAATAGCGTGCTCGACCACGCCGTCTCGACCGGCGGCTCGATCATCAGCTCGGTCCCGGGATATCTCGTCGCCCTGCTGATCGTCCTGATCTTCGGTATCCAACTGCGCTGGATACCGATCACGCAAATGCGCGGCGCGTTCACCTCGGGTATCACGCCAGGCTTCACGCCAGAGTTCCTCGGCGACATCCTTTTCCACGCGTCGCTGCCCATCACGGTTTTCTTCCTGACCCACATCGGCCTGTGGATCCTCTCGATGCGCTCCGCCACGCTCGCCGCGCTCGAGGAGGACCACGTCACCGTCGCGCGCGCCCGCGGCCTCAGCGATGGGCGGATCACCACCGCCTACGTGGGTCGGAACGCGGTGCTGCCGCTGGTATCTCAGTTCGCGATCGCCGCTGGGGCGGTCGTCGGGGGCGCCGTGATCATCGAGCAGATCTTCGTGTACCAGGGAGTCGGCCTGCGTCTCGTCTCATCGGTCAATCAGCGGGATTACCCGCTTATGCAGGGGATCATCCTCATGACGACGGTCTGCGTGATCGTCGCGAACCTCATCGCGGACCTGCTCTACAGCAGGCTCGACCCACGGATCGGGCGCGCCGGCGGAGCGACCGGAAAATGACCGCGGCGGTGACCGCCATCGACCGACGCGATGTCACGAGGCTCCCGGGCCCGCTTGCGAGCGTGGTCGAGTTTCTGCGAATGATGTCCCGGAAGCCAGTCGGACTCATCGGACTCATCGGGGTCGTCTTCTTTCTTTTCCTTGCGTACGTCGCGCCGTTCTTGGTCCCGCTGCAGGATCAGGTCGACGTAACGTCGATCTACGCGAAGCCCTCGTTCCTCCATCCGCTCGGAACGGACTTCCAGGGACGGGACGTCGTGAACCAGATCGTGTACGGCGGTGGCGACATCATCACGACGGCCATCCTCGCGGCCCTCTTCTCGACCCTCATCGCGATCACCTTCGGCTCGATTGCCGCGACGCTCGGCGGCCGTATCGACTCGCTCATCCTGGCCATAACGGACGTCGCGCTGACGATTCCGCAGCTCATCCTGCTCATCGTCATCGCCGCGATCTTCCGACCGACGTCGTTCTTCGCGCTCGCCGTGATTCTGGCGCTGCTGCAGTGGCCCGCGCTCCTCCGGCAGATCCGGGCACAGGTCCTCTCGTTGAAGGAACGCGATTTCGTGGAGGCCGCGCGCTCGCTCGACCTCGGTCTCCTGCACATCATCTTTCGCGAGATGCTGCCGAACATGCGCAGCTACATCGTCATCCACTTCATCATCGCGATGACGCTCGCGATCTATGCGCAGGCCGCGATCATGTTCCTCGGGCTGGTCCCGCTCTCGGGTCGGAACTGGGCGATCATGCTGTACTTCGCCTACAACCAGGGCGCGCTCTTCTTCAAGGACAGCTTCTTCTACCTGATGGGGCCGATCATGGCGATCGCGCTTTTCCAGCTGTCGCTCGTCTGGCTCGCGTCGGGCCTCGAGGACGTGTTCAACCCGCGCCTGCGAAGTTGACCGTGCCGGTCCTCTCTGTCCGCGAGCTCTCGATCGACTACCGGACCCGGCGCGGCCCCGTGCACGCGGTCCGCAATGTCACGTTCGACCTCGACCAGGGCGAGACGCTGGCCATCATCGGGGAGTCCGGCTCCGGCAAGACCACCCTCGCCGTCGGCCTCATTCGGCTCTCGCCGCGCAGCGCGCGCGTGACGAGCGGCGAGATCCGGTACGACGACGGCAAGCGCACCTTCGACGTCCTGTCCCTGGAGGCGGAGAGGCTTCGGCGCTTCCGCTGGGCGGACTGCGCGATGGTGTTCCAGGCCGCGCTCTCGGCGTTCAACCCCGTCATCACCATCTGGGAGCAGTTCCTCGATACCGGCCGCGCGCACGGGATGAGCGACAAGCACAAGGTCCACGACCGCACCCGCGAGCTCCTGGACCTCGTGCATCTCGATCCGACACGGGTCCTGCGCGCGTACCCGCACGAGCTCTCCGGTGGCATGCGCCAGCGCGTCCTGATCGCGATGGCTCTGCTGCTCGATCCGCGCATCGTCATCCTCGACGAACCGACGACGGCGCTCGATATCCTCACTCAGCGCGCGATCATCGATCTGCTGCGCGACCTACGGGCAAAGCTCGGTTTCGCGACGATCTTCATCTCGCACGACCTTTCGATCGCAGCCGAGCTGGCGGACCGGATGCTCACGATGTACGCGGGCCGGGTCGTCGAGCGCGCCAGCGTCGACGACCTGTTCTACCGGCCGCGTCACCCGTATTCGGTCGGCCTCATGCGCGCCGTTCCCCGCGTCTCGGGTGCGCTCGGCAGCGTCGTCTCCATTCCGGGATCGCCGCCGGACCTCATTCGGCTCCCGCGCGGCTGCTCCTACTACCCGCGCTGCCCGTTCCACGTCGATCAGTGCCTGGAGGAAGACCCGCCACTGCTTGCGGTCGACACGCCGGACCACGAGGCCGCGTGCATTCGCTGGCAGGCGGTCGCCGCAGCCCTCGGCTCCGACGCGGAGGCTCCGGTCGCAGAGAAGCTCGCGTGAGCGGACCACTCATCGAGCTCGACCGCGTGTCCCGCACGTACACGACCCCCGCGGGGACGATCACGGCGGTCGACGACGTCTCGCTGTCTCTCGGAGAGAGCGAGACGATCTGTCTCGTGGGCGAGAGCGGCTGCGGGAAGACGACCACGGGGCGGATGCTGGCGGGTCTGCTCCGGCCGTCCAGGGGTCGGCTCCTCTTCGAAGGCGCCGACGTCTGGGAGAAGAAGGGCAACGATCTCGCGCGCTTCCGGCGCGCGGTCCAGCTCGTCCACCAGGACCCATACGCATCCCTGAACCCGACCCGCACGGTCGCACAGACGCTCGCGCCACCCCTCGCCAAGCACAAGAAGGCGCACGGGCGAGCCGCTCGCGCGGCGATGATCTCGCTGCTCGAGCGCGTCGGCCTAACGCCCCCGGCGGACTTCCTTCTGAAATATCCGCACCAGCTTTCGGGCGGGCAGCGCCAGCGCGTGTCGATCGCGCGCGCGCTCACCGTGGATCCGCGGGTGATCGTGGCCGACGAGGCGGTCTCGATGGTCGACGTCTCCATCCGGATCAGCCTTCTCGACCTGCTCCACAACCTCGCGACCGAGTTCCACGTGACGACCGTCCTCATCACGCACGACCTCGCCGTCGCGCGCTATTTCGCGCGAAAGGGCCGCATCGCAGTCATGTATCTCGGTCGAGTGGTCGAGCTCGCGGAGACCGAGCCCCTCGTGAGCGACCCCGCCCATCCCTACTCCGCCGCACTCATCGCGGCGATCCCTGAGGCAGACCCCACCATCACGCGCACGAAGAAGCGCGTCTCGCTCAGAGGGGCGGAGGTGCCGAGCCTTCTGAACCTCCCGCCTGGGTGCGCGTTCCATCCGCGGTGCCCGCTGGCCGAGCCGGGTCTCTGCGATGTCGTAATACCCACGCTCGACGACCTACCCGGGGGCCGGTCGGTCGCATGCCATGTGGCGTTGCGTGAGCGGCAGCCCGCGGCCGAACTCCTCGGCGTGGCGCATTAGATCGATGGACACGACCGCGCTGCAAGCGGCGTTTCGGGTCGCGATCCTGATCCTCGTCGTGGCGGTGGCGATGTTGCCGTTTCAGCCGCCGAACTCGGCGGAGTTCGTCGTTACGGTACTCGCCGGTGCGGTCGGACTCATCTTCGTCGCGCTCGTTGCGGTGCTCGCGAGGCTGTCCGGTTCGCGCCCACCGAACCCGAGACCGGTCGACAGGGTAAGCGGTATGAGTTCCAATGTGCCGAGCGAGGGACCAGGGAGGGACAAATGAAGAAGAGCGCGATCAGTTATTCCGTCACACGCCGGCGTTTCCTGCGTGACGCGACGCTCACCAGTCTGGGGATCGTGGCCGCAGCATGCACGCCTGGCGGCACGTCGCCGAGCCCGTCGGGAGGCGGCGCGGCATCCACCAAGGGTGGTGAGTTCCACGGCGCGTGGCCCTACGACCTTCCGCCGAAAGGCCACTACAACTACTTCGCGTCGGCCGGCATCATCCTGCAGGGCGCCATCTACGTCGACCTGTTCCAGCCGCCGCTCGCGACGTGGATGTGGAACGACGCGAAGTGGAATTACATGCTCGCCGAGTCGAGCTCGCTCAGCGGCAACGTCTTTTCGGTCAAGCTCCGCCCGAACATCAAGTGGTCGGACGGCTCGGCCTTCACCTCGAAGGACGTGGTGACGACCTTCATCGTCGGCCGCATGGAGAGCTTCACGATCTGGAACTACATCAACAAGGTCGAGGCCGACGGCGACCTCGGCGTCAAGTTCACCTACAAGAACCCGTCGAGCCTCGGCGAGCGCAACATCCTCCGCGTCTCGATCCGGCCCGATTCCGTCTACGGCGCGATCGCCAAGAAGGCGGCCGACCTCTACAACGCCGGTAAGGACAACTCCTCCGACGAAATCAAGGCGCTCCGCACCGAGAAGGACAACCTTCGTCCCGACCCGATCTCGGTCGGCCCCTACAAGATCGACAAGAACTCGGTGACCGAGGCACAGCTCACGATGGTGCGAAACGACACCGGGCTCTTCGGAAGCCAGGTCAACTTCGACAAGGTCATCATCTACCAGGGCGAGACCGCGCAGGTCACACCACTCGTCCTCGCAGGCGACGTCGACTACGCCACCCACGGTTTCCCGCTCGCGACGGACAAAGCGTTCGTCGACGCGGGCATCCGCGTCATCCGCGGACCCGGTTACACCGGCCCCGCGATCTACTTCCACTGGGAGAAAGCCGCGGCGTTCCAGGACAAGCGGCTCCGTCAGGCGGTCGCGATGGCCATCAACAAGGACGAGAGCGCGAAGGTCACCTACGGGGATTCGGCTAAATCGCAGAAGTACATGGCCGGGTTCTCGGACAACCTGGTCCCCCAGTGGCTCTCGTCGGGGGACCTCGGCAAGCTGAACTCCTACGCATACGACCTGAACAAAGCAGCCGGGCTCATGACCGCGGCCGGTTATGCCAAGGTCGACGGTGTCTATGCGAAGGACGGGAAGAAGCTCGAATTCGAGATGTACTCGCCGAGCGACTTCGCCGACTGGTCGAGCGCCGCGGACCATGCACAGAAGGCGCTCAACAACTTCGGCATCAAGATCGTCCCGCGCAGCGCGATCCGCAGCCAGCAGCTGCCCGATGTCAACGCCGGAAACTTCCAGATCGCGATCATGGCCTGGGGGATCGGCAACCCCCACCCGCAGGGGTCTTTCATTCAAGCCCTCCGCACGCACAACACGATCCCCGCGGGCGGCGGGATGAAGTACCCGCTGAAGCAGGGCAACACCGACTTCGACGCGCTCATCGTCAAGATGGGCGATGGGTTCGACACGAGTGCGCAGAAGGCACCGGTCACCGAGGCGGCGCTCGCCTTCAACGACCTCCTGCCGGTCATCCCGCTGTGGGAGCGCTACGGCAACAACCCGGTCAACGACAAGAAGCGCGTCGCTGGATGGAAGCCGGACGGCGACCCCGTCTACAAGAACCCGTGGAGCACGGACGCCTTTACGACTCTCATGATCATGGACGGCACGCTCCATAAGATCTGATCCACGCGTGACGAATGACGGCGACGGCGACCTCGCGGGATTCCCCGAGGTCGCCGTCGTGCTAGGTGGGGGCTTCTCAGAGAACGGCGAGCCGTCGGCCTCCACCGCCGCGCGCGCCCGCACCGCCGCACACCTCGCGCAGAAACGCCCCAGCCTCGCGATCATCGCCTCGGGCAGTCACGGCGAGGGCCCGACGCCGGCCAGAAGCGAAGCCGCGATCATGGCCGACCTGATCGCCGCGACAGGCGTCGCGCGCGAGCGTCTTTTCCTCGAGGAACGCTCCCGGGACACGATCGGCAACGCGGTCGAGGTGGCGGCCCGGTACCTCGGGCGCATCGAGGCACGGCCGATCTACCTCGTGACTTCGCCATTTCACCTCGAGCGCGCGCTGGTGACGTTTCGCCACGTGCTCGGGTTCGAGTGGCAGGTCCAGGCCGTGGCCGCCGAAGACACCGACGACGATCGCAGGCGCGCGAACTCGGAGACCACGTTTCTTCAGGAGACCTTCACCTTCTTCGAGGGCATCCGGCCCGGGGACATGGCCGCGATCGACAAGAAGTACCGCGCAAGGCAAGTCCGCTAGTAGGAGGACGACGCTTCGAGGAGGAAGCCATGTCCTCTGCCATCGTCCTCGCGACCACCGCTGAGAATGCCGAGGCGCTCCTTTCCGGCGAGCGCGACCGCGACCATCGCCGTTTTCCGCCGAAAAAGCTGCCCGCGCGCGCATATCTCGCGGTCGTGGGCACCGGGTCGGTCGTCGGCGAGTGCGAGCTCGGGGCCGCCGAGCGTCACACCGCGAAAGGCTGGGCGCTCCCGGTCACTAAGCCGCGGCGCTATCGCAAACCTCGGCCCGTGGCCGACTTCGGACTCGCCAAGATCCCACGCTCGTTCAGGTACGTCGAGCGCTGACCATCACGGCGCGGGTCCTGTCCCGGCTCGGCGGTGAGCGACGCCGGAGTCCTCTTCGCTCGGCCCCTCGTGGGATCGCGATGGACCGCCTGTTCAGGTACGTCGAGCGCTGACGATCACTCCGCGGGTCCTGTCCCGGCTCGGAGGGTGCTCTCGGCTCGCGCACCCTCCCCGCCTTGCAGGTCGCTTCGCTCGCTGCGGGCGGGTCCCCGGGGAACCCGCGCATCGCGAGAGCACCCTCCTGCGCCGTGCCACCCGCGGCGCGCATGCGGTCGCTCGCCCTTCTGACTCACTTGCCCAGATTCAGTTCGCCATTCGCAAGGCGCCGGCGGTATTCACGTTGAATGAAGCGCGGGGCGAACGCGAAGTATTCGCGCTGTCGTTCAGCGGGAAGGGAGAAGAAGTCGCCGCTGATCTCTCCCGGACAGGAGCGCGTGCCGCATGAGCACTTCGAGCGCTCCCCGCCGAACGCGTTCAGGCGATAGTCGATCGTGATCTCCTCGCCCGCTCCGATCCTGCGCCAGGCGAAGACGTTCACGCCCCTCCGCATCGCGTTCGGTTCGCACGAGTGGTTGAGAAAGCATCCCGGCGGTAGGAGGACGGCGCTCCGCTCGTAGTCGAGCTCGCAGAGGTGTCGGCGGTCTTCCGCTGAGAGTGAATCGAGCTGCGCACTCGCGACGATCCGTCCGTGTCGGCGCCGAAATATGAACTCGCCCGTGCGGAACGGGCGAAGAGCGAACACACCGAGTCCTTTGGCTCCCGCGTCACGGACCGCGACATCGACGATCACGGGGCCGCTCGCAGAGCTCAGTTCGCGGGTCGCCAGGCGAACGTGACGTGGGTGATGAGGTCTCCGTCGGTTTCGAAGGTCCAGGTCGTGTAGTTCGCGAAATGGCCGGGCGAACGCGTCAGGCCACGAAGGATGACCGTCGTTCCCAGGACCGCCTCCTCGCGTACCACGCGAACGAAGGGCGGAGCCATGCGGATGAGCTGCTTGGCACCCTCGCGACCTTCGAGCTGGCGGTCACCACCGGGGAGCTCGATGGCCACGTCTTGGGCGCAGACCGCCGCGGCCTTGTCGGCGTCGTTGGACTCGAGCGCCGCCATGAAAGTCTTCGCGGCCGAGAGCGGATCCGCCACCGAACGATTATTGAGGACTCTGGGGCAACCGCGTCACCACTGCTCGATAGGGTCCGGATCTTCTTCTCCCGTTCCCATCGCGCTGCTTCCGGCTCGCGATCGTCCGTGGGGACCGCCGCTTCGTCGCCATCGGCTTGCGCCGGCCGCGCATAGTGCGGATCGAGCCCACGCATGGCGTCAGCCGGGACGCCTGCGTCGACCGCGGCGGTCCGCGCTACCGGTGCAACGCGGTCAGCGACGAGCGAGGCCGCGAGCGCGAGACCAAACACGTCGAACGGAACGCGATAGCGTGGGTCGCCGAGGTACACGATGCCGGTCGCGAGCGCGAGCGAGAGCTGCCCGAGCAGCATCAGCTCGCTGCGGCCACCACCGAGGGGCCACGACCTCCGGATCTTGCGGATGGTGCCGAACACGATGAACGGCAGAACGAGCACGTAGCCGACGTTCGCGAGCGCCGTGACCTGCTTCACGCCCTCGTCATTCGAGGGCGGCCACGGGATAGTGGTAAGCCCCAGGTCATAGATGTTTCGCAGGATGACGCGGGCATGACCGAGCCCATCAGCCGCGATGCAACCCAGACCTTGTGCGTAAAAGAACTGCTGGTCCCAGATCTGATGGCCGGGGAAGCTCGCGTTCTTCCCGCGGCCGAGCTGGGTCGCCACCGGACTCTCGAATTGGTACGTGAGCGTTTCCGGGGTGCCCGTGGTCACGCGACGAATGTCGCAGTGGCCGAGATAGAAGGTGAGGCCGCTGTTCTCACTGAGGCCGACGATGCGCCCCGCGATCGCGGCCTCGTGCGCAAGGACGAGCGCGAGGACGATGACCGAGCCCGCCGCAAGCGCGGCGAGCGGCCCGACCCGGATCCGCACACGACGCATGAGTGGCAGCGCAGCGAGCACGAGGTTCAGCGCGAATGCGGGACGGATCGCGGCGGCGATCCCGCCGGCGAGACCGGCGAGAAGGCCGTCACGCGTCGACAGCAATCGGGCGCTGCGCTCAGCGAGCCAGAGTGAGACCACGAGGAACGCGAGCCCGGGTGTTTCAGATGTGAAAAACCCGGCGTACGCGATGTGAAGAGGCCAGAACGCGCAGAAGGCGGCGCCCAGGGCCGCGGCCGGCAGCGGCAGAAGGAGCCGGAGGTAGCGCCACATGACATACGGAGTTAGCGCGGAGAGGGCGGTCCATACGACCGCGGCTCCGCTGAGGCCGTCGCGGTCCGCTCCTATGAGCGCGAGGGGGATCGCGAGAACGACACGGGTCCCAGGTGGATAGAACGCGTCGAAGCGTTCGGGGGTCGCAAGCTTGGCGAGGTGCATCGCCGTGTCGACGTAGGTCTTCGAGTCGGAGTAGATGTGGTCGACCGGGGAGTGCAAGACGAGGATCCATGCGGCCCGGCTCGCCGCACCGAGGACGATGGACACGCGCGCGAATCGATCCCAATCCCACTCCGGGAGATACCGCACGATCGGCCGGCGTGCAAGCGGTCTGCCACCCGCTTAGAAGACCGGCGCGGCCTCCCGGAAATCCCTCATCGCGGCGATGTGTGCATCCAAATCCGGCAGCCTTGAGCCCGCGGTCCGCAATTCGAGGTGCGTCATTCCCATATCCCGGAAGGCCTCGGCTCGCCTTACCCACTCGTCGAGCGAGCCGCTCGCCGCAACACGGCCTTCGATGCCAACGCTGGCCGGGTCGCGGCCCGCATCGCGGACATATCCGCGGAAACGCTCGACGCCGGCGCGGCCTTCGTCGTTCGGGGCGAGGTGCGAGAACCAGCCGTCGCCAAGCCGGGCGACGCGCTTCACCGCGACCTCCTCGTCGGCACCCATCCATATCGGAATCGGGCGTTGCACCGGCAACGGCCGGATCCCCGCGCGATCGATGCGATGCCAGTGGCCGGTGTAGTCGACGACCTCCTTTGTCCACAGGAGCCGGAGGACCTCGATCTGCTCCTCGACCCGTCGCGCGCGGTCGCGCCAGCTCATCCCCAGCGCCTCGTACTCGACGTGGTTCCAGCCGATGCCGGCACCGAAACGCACGCGTCCTCCGGACAGGACGTCCAAAGTCGCGGCCTGCTTCGCGACGAGGGCGGTCTGGCGCTGCGGCAGGATCACGATCCCGAATGCGAACTCGATCTTCTTCGTGAGCGCGGCGAGGTAGCCGAACAGGATGAACGGTTCGTGGAACGCATCGCGATGCGTGTACGCGCCCTTCCACCACGCGGGCCTTCCGGTTGGATCGGCGCCGAGGACGTGGTCGTACGCGACTATGTGCGCATACCCGAGATCCTCGGCCGCTTGCGCGAAGGCCGCGATCCGCGCGGGATCGTCGCCGATCTCTTGATGCGGATAGACGACGCCGACGCGCACGGTCGCATCATGTCATCGATGGCGATCGAGCATCGTCGGTACGACCGGCCGGCCGCGCCCGATCCGGACGCGATCGAAGCGGCGCTGCGGAGCGAAGCTCGCGATGTCTACGGATGGTCGAATGCGCCGGGCGATCGGTACGGCGAGCACGAGCATGGCTATGCGAAGCTGCTCTATTGCACTCGCGGCTCGATCGATTTCGTCCTCGCCGACGGGCGTCGCGTCACGATGAGGCCAGGCGACCGTCTCGTTCTGCCACCGCGAACACGCCATTCCGCGGTTGTTGGACCGGAGGGGTGCGCGTGCGTCGAGGGAAAGCTTCGGGCCTAAACTCGTCGAGCTTCCATGCGACCGCTCGCATCACGCATGTCGCGCCTCGGGACCGAGACCGCGTTCGAGGTCCTCGCGAAGGCGCGAGCACTCGAGGCGCAGGGAAGGGACATCGTTCACCTCGAGATCGGTGAGCCCGACTTCGATACGCCGCCGGCGATCGTCGCGGCCGGCGTCGCGGCGCTGGAGCGCGGGGAGACGCACTACACGCCGTCGGCGGGCGTGATCGAGCTGCGCGAGGCGATCGCGCTTTATCTGAGGGAGCGCCGCGGCGTCCGCACCGAGCCAGACCAGGTGATCGTCACACCCGGCGCGAAGCCGATCATGTTCTACGCACTGCTCGCCTTGCTTGATGAGGGTGACGAGGCGATCTATCCCGATCCCGGTTTCCCGATCTATTCCTCAATGATCGACTTCGCGGGCGCACGCGGAGTGCCGCTCCCGCTCCGCGAGACGAATGGATTCCAGCCCGATCTGGACGAGCTGCGCCGCCTTATCACCTCTCGAACCAAGGTGCTCGTGCTCAACAGCCCCAACAACCCCACCGGCAGCGTCCTCTCCCCCGAGGCGATCCGCGACATCGCGGCGATCGCGCGCGAGCGGGATCTCTGGGTGCTCACCGACGAGATCTACGGTGAGCTCGTGTACGACGGCGAGCATCGCTCGATCGCGGTCGAGGAAGACATGGCCGAGCGCACGGTCCTGCTCGACGGATTCAGTAAGACGTTCGCCATGACCGGATGGCGCCTTGGCTACGGAGTCTTCCCGCGATCCCTTGTCGAACCGGTCGCGAAGCTTGTCACGAACTCGGTGTCCTGCACAGCGACGTTCGTGCAGCGCGCAGGAACCGTGGCGCTCACCTCGCGTCCGCCCGAGGTCGATCGAATGATCGCGGAGTTCCGGCGCCGGCGTGATGCGGTCGTCAAGGGACTCAATGCCGTCCATGGGATCACGTGCCGCACGCCGCAGGGCGCGTTCTATGTATTCCCAAACGTGCGCGGACTCGGACTCGGTTCCAGCGCCGAGGTCGCGGATCGCCTTCTCAACGAGGCCGGAGTCGCGACGCTTGCGGGCACCTGCTTCGGCGCCGCGGGCGAAGGATATCTCCGCCTCTCGTATGCCAACTCGCTGCCCAACCTCGAGAAAGCCGTGTCCCGCATCGCGGACTGGTCCTCGCGCCTGGCATCGAGCTCGACCGTTCGCTAGTCCTTCGGACTCGCTCTAATGGCGATCCGCGGCGGTCTGCTTCGTTGGAAGCCCGCCAGCCGAATGAACGAGCCGCAAGGGACGCCCTTCGTTTGGCGAAAGGCACGACGCGTGCACAGTCGCCCGCCCGGAGAGGGAGCAAGTGCTGAAACGCAGACTATCGCCGGTCGGCAGACTCCGAGAGTTTTGGATCGGGCGAGCGGATCTCGCGCCAGTCGCCCTCTTTCGGATCGTCTACGGCATCGAGCTGTTCAACTGGTTCTGGCAGCTCTATCCGAATCTCGCCGCGTTCTTCACTGATCAGGGCTTCATGCCGCGGGCGCTCCTTGTAACCCAGTTTCCCGATCGGTTCTCGCTGATCACGGGGATGGGCACGTGGTGGCAGATCGCGCTTTTCTGGGGCGCCTGCCTCGTCGTCGCGGTCATGCTCACGATCGGTTGGCACACGCGGACGGCGTGCCTCCTCGCGTTCGTCGGCGTCGCGAGCTTCGAGTGGCGGAACCCGCTGCTGCTCGATGGCAGCGACATCGTGTTCCGGCTCGTTCCGTTCTGGCTCGCGCTGACGAACTGCGGCGACCTCTATTCGGTGGATGCGACGACCCGCAAGGCCCGCGGAGAACAGGTCACCGGAAGCGGGCCGGCGCTCCCGGTACGCCTCCTCGAGCTCCAGATCGGGTGGATCTATCTGATGACAGGCCTCGAGAAGACGGCGGGGACGCTGTGGAGGGACGGGACTGCGACCTTCTACGCGCTCCAGCTGGAGCACACGTTCGGTCGCTCATGGGTGTACCCCCTGGCGACGAACATGATCGTCGTCCACCTGATGAGCTGGGGAACGCTCGCTGTCGAGCTTCTCTTCGTCCCGCTGACCATGATCCCCTCGCGCAGGACGCGGCTCATCGCCGTCGTCGGCGGCGCTTTCCTCCACGGCGGGATCCTCACGATGATGAACGTCGGGAACTTCCCGGTGATCATGCTGTCCGCGCTCATCCTCTTTCTGCCGGCCGAGTGGGTGCGCGAATTCGTCGACAAGGTTCAAATCCGCATCGCCCCGCGACTCTCGCCGGGTCTTGCTGCGGCGGGTGCGGGCATCGCACGACGCGAGATGCGTCACATGACCCTCGTGCCCGGGCGCACCCCCGGCATCCGTGAGCAACCGGCGTTTCGGATCATCTCGGCCGTCGTGCTGCTGGCGGTGACCGCCGTCGCCTTTGCGAGCGCGCTTCCTTCATGGGCGGCCGTGTACCGACCGCAGGGCGAGCTCGCGCGGGTTCTTGCCTTCTCGTCACTCGATCAACGCTGGGACATGTTCTCTCCCGATCCGGCACAGGCCGACGGTTGGATACTCGCGCCCGCCAAGTCCGCCGACGGCGGGACATACGACCTGCTAACCGGTGGGCCGGTGAGCACGGCGCCGCGGTGGTCCGATCCGCTCTACACGCGCTGGGTGAAAGTGTTCGAGCGGATCGCGAACGCCGGCTACGCGGACTACCGACTCGAGTTTGGACGCTCGTTCTGCCGGCTTCGCAACTCTCATCTGCAACCGGGCGAGAGCCCGCTTGACACGTTCGAACTTGTTTACGTCGAGCGGACGATCCGTCAGCCCGGCCGCGCGCCGACGCTGAAGGAGTACCAGATCTGGTCACATCAGTGTTGAGGTTCGAAACCGTTACGCACCCCTGACGGGAACGCGAATCCGCCGTTACCCCTGAACGCCACGCATGGAGTGGCGGCTGCTTCTCACGCCTCTGTTGCAAGGTGCCCGATCGACCGGGCTCCAATGAAACGGGAGGCTCGAAGATGCGACCACTCAAGCTCATCGTCGTCTCGGCATTCGCGATCGTCGTCGTATTCGCGCGCGTCGAGATGGCGAACGCCTACTACGAAAAGCTGGACGCAGCACACGTAGAAGACAAGGGCGGTGCGAAGAGGGCGGTCAAGACTGCCGACGCGGAGAGACCCACCGTCAACACGAATAAAAGCAAGAACAATGACTCGAGTGGCGGCGCGACGACCAGCACCGAAACGAGCGTGAACACCGGCGCCACCGTCAACGCGAAAACGGAGACAAAGACCAGTACGAACGCGGGCGTCAACGCGAACGTGAGGACGAAGGGCGACACCGGTGCGAATGAAAGGACCGGCGCAAAGACCGACGCCGACGCGAACACGAAGACGGACACCGACATGAAGGCGACGGCGAAGGTTGACGCGAAGGGCTCCGAAAATGCGAATGTCGCGGCATCCGGCGGTGCTCAGGTTTCCACCGGCAGCACCGCCCCTCAAAGCGGCCCGGACATGAACACGATCCAGACCGGCTCCAAGACCAAGAACGGCGGCTCGAAGTCCGGAACGGGTTCGAAGAGCAAGGGAAAGGGTGGGTCGAAGACGGGCACCGGCTCGCACAGCGCGAAGGGATCGAAGGACACCGGTACCAACTCGGCGAGCAAGGCCGCCGCCAGCGGGACCAAGGCCAGCGGATCGAAGGACACCGGTACCAATTCGGCGAGCAAGGCGGCCAGTAACACGAAGAACACCAAGGGGACCGGCTCGAAGAGCGCTGCGAACGGGTCCGCAACCGGCACCGGCTCGCAGACAATCTCAACAGGCGCATCCGAGCACGCGGGTGACACCGGTGCCGTGGCCACGGCGATCACCAACGCGGCGATCACCAACGCGACGAACGCGAACACGGAGATCCTTGCGACGATCGCGACCGCTGCGAGCCTCCTTACCTCGCCGAACCTGACAGCGGCTCAGATCGCCACTCTCACGGCAGCTCTGAACGCGGCGAAAGCGGCCGAGACCAATCTCGCGGCCGCGTTGATGGCGGCGCAGAACGCGCTCACCGCGCTGAACACGGCACTCGCTTCGGGTAATGCCGCGCAGATCGCGGCGGCCGTGACCGCGGCGGAGCAAGCCGCGGCGAACTTGAACGCGATGATCACCGCCGAGGCGACTGCGAATGCTCAGCTCAACACCGCGATCTCGGCGAGCGCGCACGCTGCCCCCACGACCGAGACGCAGACCGCGCCGTCAACGCAGACAACGAACACTGCGGCGACGCAAACGACGAACACTGCGGCGACCCCCAACCGAACTGCGGTCGCGGGGTTCCAATCCGCTCCGCAGACCGGGTCCGCGGCGACGACAGGCACCACCCCGTCGGGTGCACAAAGCGGCGTCGTGGCCGGGGTTTCAAACCTGCCATCCACGAACACGGGTGACACCACGGGGCTGCTCGGACTTGGCTCGGCACTCATGGCTCTCGGAGCCTCGTTCCTTCTTCGCCTGCCGACCAAGCCGCGGAAATAGCACGACGACGCGCCACAGCAGGAGGGCTCCCCATATGGGGAGCCCTCTTTTTGTGGTCGAGGCACAGCGCGTGCAACCTGCGCTCGCTTGGAGAGTGAGCGAGTGGCACAAGCCGTAGCGACGCCGCAGGACAGCTGGCGACTGGCCCCGGGCCAGGAGATCGATCGATCCCTTGTGGTGATCGGCAACCTCGGGGGAGGGTCGCGATACGAGGTGTTCCGTGCGTGGGACCGCCAGCTCTTCTGCCAGGTGGCGGTGAAGGTCATGCGCCCGCACCGGGTCTACGAGGATCGCGTCATGGACGGATTCGAGCGCGAGATCGCGATCGCGTCACGTCTCCAGCATCCGAACCTGGTCCGGCTGCTCAGGTGGAGTGCCGCACCGCCGCGGCCGTACATGGTCCTCGAGTACATCGGCGCCCAGACGGTCGCCGCGCACCTCGAGAGCGTCGGCGAGGTCAGCATTCCCGAATCCTGTCTCCTCGGGATCCGGATGCTGTCGGCGCTGCACTACATGCACGTGAATCACGTCCTGCACCTCGATGTGAAGCCCGACAACGTGACCATGGGAGATCCGCCCCGCCTCCTCGACTTCTCGCTTGCGCAAGCGTTCTCAGGACCGGTGAAATTGCGGCACACCATGGGGACGGCGGCGTACATGCCGCCGGAGCAGTTCATGCACGGCGTGGTCGGCCCCGAGAGCGATCTCTTCGGGCTTGGCGCGACGCTCTACGAGGCGCTCAGCGGCATGCGCCCCTTCCCGGAGGGCGATGCGTCCGCGACCGACAAGGCCCTGGTCTATCCCCAGCTCGTCGAAGATCCCCAGCCGCTTCACGAAATGATGGATCTCCCACCGGTGCTCGAGCGGATCGTGATGAGCTGCCTGTCCCGCGATCCGGCGAAACGCCCCCGCACGGCCATCCAGACGGCCGTCGCGCTGCAGTCCGTCTTGGAGTCGCTCCGAACCGAGGAGCTGTACGCCTGGCCGAAAGGATTGCGCGTCACATTACCCTGAGCGTGCGTTCTGTGGCCTCCACAACGTTTGGCCACCGGTAGGAGAGATCGCGCTCGATACTGCATGAACCGCCCTTAGGGAGTCCCGGACCTGGTCTCAGAAACCCTCACGACGACCCAGCATCAGGAGCGCCGTCTGGTGACGGTGCTCTTCGCCGACTTCGTCGGATTCACCTCGCTCGCGGAAGACCTCGATCCGGAAGAGCTGCAGATGCTCGTCTCCGGGATCTTCGAAGATCTCGCCGAGGAAGCGCTCCGGTACGACGGCACGATCGAAAAGTTCATCGGCGATGCGATCTTCGTGATCTTCGGCGCACCGATCGCGCACGAGGACGATCCGCAGCGCGCGCTGCGCTGCGCGATCGGGATGCAGAAGCTCTTCGCCGAGCACGCAGCGCGAGTGAAAGCGCAGCTCGGCATCGAGCTCGGCCTGCGGATCGGCATCCACAGCGGCATGGTGGTCGCCGGCGCGGTGCGCGCTCCCGCCGAGTACGGCGTCATGGGCGACACGGTGAACACCGCCTCGCGGCTCCAGCAAGCGGCGGCGCCGGGCGAGATCTACGTCACTCAGGCGACCTTCCGGCTGACGAACCGCGAGTTCAGCTTCCGCGAGGTCGGGCCGATCGAGATGAAAGGCAAGGACCGGCCGATCCTGGCCTACGCGCTCACCGGAGAGCGCACCACGCCCAGGACCTCGATCGACATCCAGGCTCCGCTCATCGGCCGATGGATGGAGCTCTCGCGACTCGACCTCGCGTTCCAATCCGCGCGTGTCGGCCGGACCGAGGTCGTGCTCATCGCAGGCGAGCCGGGCATCGGTAAGAGCCGCCTCCTCACCGAATTCATCGGCCTGGCGACATCGGCCGAGGACGGCGTGCGCACCGATGCGCCGCGAGTGCTTCGCTGGACGTTCTCACGCGTGAACCAGCGCAGCTACGCGGGGTTTATCGAGCCACTTCTCGTGGAGCTGCGGATCGATCCGAACGACCCGGAGGCGTCGGCGAAGCTCCCGGACAAGCTGCGCGAGCTGAACTTCGCCAACCCCGAGCTGGTCGCGCCGACGCTCGCGCAGTTCTTCCACCTTTCCGGATCGAACGAGCCCCCGAGCGATTCCGAAGAGTGGAAGCGGTCGATGTTCATCGTGGTGTACGACGTGATCGCCTCGCTCGCTCGAGAGCGCCCGCTCCTCTACGTGCTCGAGGATCTGCACTTCGCCGATTCCGCATCGCTCGAGCTTCTCTGGTTCGTCGCATCCAGAGCCTCGCGCGTCCCGATCCTGCTGCTCCTGGCGCAGCGGGCTGGACCGGGGTCACCCGAGCCACGACCGGTGCGGACGAACTTCAGCCAGCTCGTCCTGGAGCCGCTCTCGGACGAGGAGGCCGCGCGAATCATCGATGCGACGTTCGACTGGATACCCGACGAGCTTCGCAACAAGATCGTCGCGCGCGCCGGCGGTAACCCCTTCTTCGTCGAGGAATCGATCCGCTCGCTCGTGGAGTCGGGCGCTGTCGCGAAGGACGAGAAGGGCGAGTGGCAGCTGCGCGAGCGGCCCGCCGCGCTCGAGGTGCCAGCGACCCTGCACGGGGTCGTCGCGGCTCGCATCGATCGGCTGCCTACGACCGCAAAGGAAACGATCCAGCTCGCCTCGGTGATCGGACAACGCTTCGGCGACCGCGTACTACGCGAGGCCGGCGGCCCGAGGATCGCGGACTCGGTTGACGAGCTCATCGCGGCGGATCTCGTCCTCGAAGCTGCGCCCGGGGAACGCCGCGAGGGCCGGTACCGCTTCAAGCACGCGGTGGTGCAGGAGGTCGCGTACAACACGCTGCTCGTCCGCCGCCGGATCGAGCTGCACCGACGTGTCGCGGTCGCATATGAGACCGTGCTGGGCGAGGGCATCAAGGACTTCCTGCCCGCGCTTGCGCACCACTATCTCCTCGGAGAAGTGCCGGAGAAAGCGGCCGAGTACTCATGGAAGGCGGCAGAGCGCGCGACCGCGATCCACGCCCACGTCGAGGCGCTTCAGCTGGCAGAGCAATCACTCGAGCTCTACGAAAAGCTCGACCGGTTCAACGATGCGATCAAGGCCCTGTTCCTCGTCGCGCGTGTGCGCAGATTCCGCGGCGAGAACGACGCCGCGCTCGCCGCGTACGAGCGCGCGCTCGCAATGCTCGAGGAGCGCGACCCCAAGAACCCCGAGGTCGGAAACGTCATCGCCCATATGGCCGAGCTCTGCACGCGTTGGGACGCGAAGCATCCCGATCTCGAAGGTCTCGTGGCACGCGGCCTCGCGATCGTGAACGGGCAGCGCAGCCGCCAGAAAGTCCTTCTGCTTGCCGCGAAGTCGTTCCTCGCGCGAAAGCGGCCCAAACCGACCGACGCCGATTGGGAGGAGGCACTCGCGACCGCGAAGGAAGCCCTCTCCATCGCGGAGGATCTCGGGCTGCTCCGCGAGGTGTCCCTTTGTCTCGATGCGGTCGGGTACGCCTATGGCGAGCTCGGAAACTTCCGCGAGTCGTACGCCCACAACCAGCGGCGGCTGCCTATCGCGAAATCCCTTCAGGACAGCGACGAGCTCATCGACGCGCACAACATGATCTCGATCGCGGCGCTCGTTCTCGGAGACTTCAACGAAGCGATCGAGCACGCGACCGCAGGACGCGATCTCGCGGTCGAGACCGAGAAGCCTCGCCTGGGCGCCGTGTCACTACAGATGGAGGCTCTCGGACGGCTCCTCTCCGGAGATTTCCCTGGAGTGCTCGCGAGCGCCGCGCGCCGCGAGCAATTCCTGCCGACCGGAAAGGTGTACGCGACCCTCGCGGTGGCCGCGGCAGCCGCGGCGGCGATGGGCATGCCGGAAGAAAAAGCGTTCCGCGAGCAGCTGATCGAGGGGGAGGCGAGCCCGACGGACATCGCGGCTTGCGATTTCGCGTCCGCGTACTACGGCATGAGGGAAAGTGAGTCGAGCTATCACGCCATACGAAGCGCGGGTTATCCCAAGGGGCTCGTGGATCAGACGCTCATCGGACCGCTCGCGGTGCTCGCCGCGGCCCGCTGGCGGATCGACGATCAGCCGTTCGTCGACCGCATCGAGGCGGTCACCGAGCGCACCGGCCACGCACGTGGGCGTGCGCTGCTGACACAGGCGGCCGGCGTACGAGCGATGCAGCGGGGAGAGCTGGCCAAAGCCGAGAAGCTCGTGTTCGACGCGATCCAGGCGTTCGGGACCCTCCGCCTCGACTACGAGCGCGCGGTCGCGCTCGCGGACCATGCGCGGATCCTCGCCGCGCTCGGCCGCGCTGACCATCGCCAGGAGTTCGAGGAGGCAAGAGCGATCGCCGACCGTCTCGGAGCGGTGGCACTTCACAACGCCGTGGAGCAGGTGGCGGTCGCGATCTAAGAACCGAACCCATACTCGGCGCATCCGATCCGCATCGAGGCCCCCGCTCCCTGTGGATCTGCTCGTGGCAGTCGCGTTCTTCGCTGTCCAGGCGGTGCTTATCGCGCCCCTTTTCACCGGAGAGTTCACTCGCTATCGCGGAAGCATCGAGGCCGCGTACATCACCGATGCGCGTTTCATCGTCGATCATTTCCCGGACCTCACGTGGAATCCGTTCTGGTACCTCGGGTTTCCATTCGAGTGGTTCTACACACCGCTCCTCCCGGGGCTCGTCGCGATCATTGGCAAGCTCATCGACGATGTTCCCGCGGCGTACCGCCTCGTGGCTGCGAGCGGTTACGCGCTCGGGCCGGCAGCCCTATACGTGGCGACGCGAACGGTCGCGCGCTCGCGCGCCGCGGCGATGTTCGCGGCGCTCGCATTCATCTTCTTGCCGTCGGTCTCCTACCTGCTGCCGGGATTGCAGGCGGACGGGTCGGCCTTCGCGGGCGCCCCGCTGCCTCCGCCGTGGCGTCTCATCGCGCTGGTCGAATACGGTGAAGGCCCGCACGTCCTCTCCCTGTCGCTCGCCCTTCTCGCGCTCGCTGCCGGCGTCCGCTACATCCGTGCGCCTTCTGGCGCGCGTCTGGCGATCGCAGTCATCGCCGTCGTCGCCGTCGCGCTCACCAACCTGATCGGAGTCCTCGGCGCGGCCGTCTTCCTCGGACTGGTCCCCGCGAGCGAGCGGATCGGAGGCCGAGCGGAAGGTCGCTACGCGCGCCTCTTCGTGATCGGCGCGCTGGCAGGTCTTCTGTCGCTCGGGTGGTACAGCGTCGGATTCGTTCGCGCGGTCTTCGGGTTCTCGACGCCGGGCGGGAGCGATGGCGGCGGCACCGCCTACCTCTGGCTCCCGGTGGTGCTGATCGCCACGCTCGTGGCGGTCGCATGGTTGGACAGGCGTCTCCCCGAAGGTGGTGCACTCGCGGTCGGCTGGATCGCCGTCTTCGGAGCCGTTGTTGTCGCGCGCCAATTCGGCGGCATCACGCTCGCGCCGCAGCCGATCCGCTACGCGCTGGAGCTCGACGCGGCCGCCGCGATCGGGATCGGCATCGCGACCGCGTGGGCGCTTCGCCGGCCCGCCGCGTTTCGGCGAGGTCGGCTACGCGCGGCGGCGGGCCTCGCGCTCGCCGCTCTCATCATCGCGATCGGTTCGGGCGGATGGCTGACCGTCCGCGAGCGACTGGGGCCCGACCTAGCGTGGCGCGACTGGAGCGAGCGGCGTGTGGCGCTCTGGCTCTCGGAGCACCTCGCATGGGGGGAACGCGCGTACCTCACCGGTGACCATGCCTTCTGGGCGGACGTCTTCGCGGACGTGCCGCAGGTCCGCGGGGGCGTGGATTTCGCGTTCTCGAATCCGTGGTGGGCCCACGTGACATATCAGGTCAACAACGGAGCGGACGCCGACATCTCGGCCATGTGGATGGCGGCACTGCCCGTGCGCTACATCGTCGTGGCGGGCAGCACGTCGAGTGAGGTGTATCGGGACTTCGCGGATCCCACGAAGTTCGATGGCCAGCTGCCGGTCGTCTTCGACCAGCGCGGGGTGCGCATCTACGAGGTCACGCGCGTCGGCGATCCCCGCCTGGCGATAGCGGGCGTCGCCGATCTCGCGGCGCCGACGAGCGCCATCGATCGCACCGCGGTCTCCGACTATGTCAAGCGCGTCGGCGGCGGCCGCGCGCCAGGCAAGCTCGAGCCGCGTGGACTCGGAGCGTGGCGCGCCGAGGTGGACGTGCAGAGCGGCGAGCAGGTCGTCCTGCGGCAGGCCTACGACGCCGGATGGCGCGCGACGGTCGACGGCCGGCCCGCGCGAGTGCGCGCGGACCCGATCGGCCAGCTCATCGTCGACGTACCCCCCGGACATCACGTCGTGGAGATCGAGCACGGCGTGCACACCGACCTCTTGGCCGGTCTGGCGGTCGCAACTTTCACGGCGGTCGCGTGGCTGGCGGTCTCGATCAGAAGGCGACTCCGCCGCGATGGGTGATCGGCGCGGCGCTGTTGGGCGTCTCGTGGACATCGGCGCCGTCGCGCTCGTGCTTGGCACGGTCGCGGCGGTTGGCTTTGTCCTCACCGTTTGGACAGGTTTCCCGAAGGGGACCGACGCGTACGCGCATCTCACGCGGCTCCGGTTCGTCGCCGATTTCTTCCCGCGGCACGAGTGGCTGTACTCGTGGTCCGCCGGCATGCCGGCGTTCGAGACCTACCCGGAGCTCCCGTACCTCGCCTTCGCTCCGGTGACCAAGGCCATCGGCGCGCCCGCCGCGTTGATCCTCATCGCGCTTGCGGGGTTGTCGCTCCTGGGGCTCGGGCTATACGGCACCGTCCGCACGGCGACCGGCTCGTCGCTCGGCGGACTCGTCGCGGCGCTCGGGGCGATCGGCTCGATGGCCACGTGGACCTGGGTCGTCAACGGCGGCGTGTACGCGCGCGTGCTCGCGGCCGGTCTCGCGGCCTGCGCGTGCTGGGCCGCGGCACGCTGGCTCCAGAGCGGCGGCCGTGTCGCGTTCGCGACGACCGCTTTGCTCCTCGCGGCGGCGATTGCGTCGCATCAGTTCGTCGGCGCGGTCTTCGCGTTCGGCATCGGCGTCGCGACCCTCGCGCACCCGGGACCATCGCGGCTGCGGCGCGCGGCGACGCTCGCGCTTGCGACTTTTCTCCTTGCGTCGCCAGCGATCGTGCCGGCGCTCGTCCGGTATGGCGGCTTCACGTCCACGTTCCTCGGGCTCGACCGGCCGCAGCTCACCTCACCGCTCAGCGTGCTCGTCGACCCGATCCACATCGGGGTCGCGCTCGTGCCGCTCGTCCTCCTCACCCTCTTCGCCGCTTGGCCGCCTCCGCGCGCCGTGGTCCTGTTACTCGCTGCATTCGCGCTGTGCCTTGGATATCTCTTCGCCCCGGATCTCGGGATACCGAGCCACTTCTATTACGTGAACGGCATCGAGCCGTTCACGATCACGTTCCTCGTCGCGGTCGTCGCGGCGCTCGCGGGCGGGTTCGCGCTCGGGCTGGTGCGCGGCACCTCGCTGCCGCGGTGGCGGCGTCACGGCGCCGCGCTTCTCGCGACCCTGCTCGTCGGTCTGAACCTCGGCCTGGGGCCAGCCGCGCTGCGCGCGAGCAACGGCTATCCCCAGGTCGAGGACACGAGCGCGGCGAAATCGGTCGAGAGCCTTGCGCGCCGCACGATCCGCGTGAACGCGGACGATGCGACGCATCGCTTCCTGCCAGCGACGGCGAGCGAATCGGTGTGGTTCTCCTACCTCTACGCCAAGCCGCAGCTCCGCGACTACTACCTCCAGGGTGTCGTGCATCCCGACTGGCTCGCCTGGGCCAACGCGGCGATCTACACCGCTCCGCTCCGCGAGGGGCGGTTCCGAGCGGCGCTCGACTGGTTCGCGGTTGATGGCTTCACCGTGTTCGACGATCCGAACTTCACCGGAAACCTCGCCGCGTTCGAGCGCGGCGACCTCGTCCGCCGCGTCGCGCAGAGCGACCCCCCGGTCTACCGGCAGTACGCGGTGCCCGATCCGAAGACGATCTGGCGTCCGACCAACGCGCGGCTACTCCTCGTCGTGGGCGGCCGCGACGAGTACGACACTGTCGCGCGGATGACGCTCGACCGAGGTGCGCGGCCCGGAACGCTCATCCCGATCTGGTGGCCCGAGACAGCGGATCGCCTGCCGAGCGACCTTCTCGAGCGCGCGCAGGCGGTCGTGCTCGAGGACGGCCGATTCGGCGATCGCGGCGCCGCCGAGCGGTCGCTCGCGGCGTACGCGGCGAGCGGCGGCCGCGTGCTTCTCGATGCGCACGGCGCGAGCGGAGCGCTATCGAGCCTCTGGCCGGTCGACGGCGCCTCAGACGAAGCCATCGGCGAGTGGCACCTTCGCGCAAGCTCCGCGAGCCTACGCGTTTCGGACTTCGCGCCACCGCGTTACGACGACGGTCCGTGGGGCGCGCCGATCGCGACCGCGCTGCGAGCCGATGCGCGCGCTCTGCTTGCGCAGGACGGTCGCGCGCTCGTCGCGGAGCGGGCGGTCGGGAAGGGCGCGATCGTGTGGATCGGCGGCAACCTGCTCTATCACGCGAAGGCGTACTCGAATGACGTCGAGTCCCAGTTTCTGTTCGAGCTGCTCGGCCCGCTCGGAGGCGATTCGACCGTGGTCGGCGACGCGACGCGCCTGGACGCCGAGCGCGTCGCGGTCCACAGCAGCGGCGCGAGCGGGGTGTTCGTGAGCGAGTCGTACCACCCGAAGTGGACCGCGCACCGGTCCGACGGAACCGCGCTGCCCGTGTACTACGCGGGACCGGGGCTCATGTACGTACCGACCCCGTCGAGCGACAGCACGCTCACGCTCGAGTTCGGCCGGACATGGACCGACTACGGCGTGTGGGTGCTGGTGATCCTCGGCCTGGTGCTGTGCGTGTGGCGGTGGAAGGAGGCGCGCGCGAGCACGGACTAGCTCTCGCGGCGGGCCCACGCCTCCATTTCGCCGACCGGGACCTTGAAGGCGTACGGCCCGAACCGGAAGGTCCGACCGAGCCACTCCAGGAACGCGAATGGCGCCGGTGCGTAGTAGCGCATGCGGTTGAAGCAGTAGGTGAAGGTCAGGTACGACGCCGAGCGCTGCCAGCCGTCCCAGCGCAGACCCGCGGCTTCGAGCGCGGTGCGAAGCGTGCGCGGCGCGAAGTAGAAGAGATGCTCGCCCGGCTTGTAGTGGTACCAGAGACGTCCGAGGACTCGCGCCTGCAGTCCGCCCACGTTCGGGGTGACCAGATGAACAATCCCGCCGGGCACCAAAAGTCGTCGCACCGCGGCGAGAGTGGCGACCGGATCGGTGAGGTGCTCGACCGAGTCGTAGAGGGTGATGACGTCGAAGCTGGCCGCCGGAAGATCGAGCTCCTCGAGTCGACCAGCGGTGACGCGCAGGCCGCGGTCGCGGGCGCGCTGCGCCGCGAATGAGGATATCTCGACGCCCTCGACGTCCCAGCCCGACGCCTTCGCCTCGAGGAGGAAATCGCCGAGCGCGCAGCCGACGTCGAGAAGGCGACCGCGACGGCCGTAGCGCTCCTCGATCGCGCGGATGCGATCACGGAACGTGCGGCGGTTCACCTCGGAGTCGAGGAAGTAGTTCGCGTAGCCGCCCTTGGGGTTGTCGGTGGCGTAGTAGTCGGAGTCGTAGATCGCGGCTGCCGCGACCGGTCGCATTTCCTGTCGCACGAGGCCGCAGTCGCGGCACTCGACGATGAACGTGCCGTCGACCTGGAAGAGAGTCCGTGTGGTGCCGTTCGGACACAGGGCACACCGGTTTGTGATCTCGGCGGGCCGCGCGGGCGCACGCAACAGGGCTTCGGCAGGGCCAATGCGGACGTTCGGGAGCGTGCTCATGGCCGCACCGTAGCCACGCTGAGCGCGGCGTTCGACCCCTGTTCGGGGGAACGGTCCTCGGGGTCGCCCCCGATCCGTTCGAGTACGACGTTGTAGGCGAAGGCCCAGAACGCCATGAGGAACGCGACCGTCGCGATGACGCTGCCGTAGTCGTGAACGATGACCGCGGGCAGCTGTCCGAACAGGTACGCGACCACCGCGACGACGGTGATGCGCAGCACGTTCAGCATCGCGATCCCGAGCACCCCGAGCGCGACCGTCTCGAGGCGCGAGCGGAGCGTGTACTCACCCTGGAGACCGGTGGCCATCGAGACTAAGAGGAAGAGGACCGTCTGCCAGCCCACGCAGTTCCACGAGATGTAGAGGGCGAGGCTGCCCGTTCCGGTCCCGATGTAGAGGAGCGAGCCGTTGTATGCGGAGGGAATGCCGATCAGCGCGAGCGCGCCGTGCACGAGCTTGCCCTCGACGGGCGCGATCCATTGACCGAGCCACGCATCGAAACCCGCCGCCATCGCGGCCTTCGTGAGGAGCTCGCCGAAGGTCGAGAAGAACGGGAGGATGAGGAGCGCGATCGACGCCGTCGCGATGAGCGTGCCGACCGGGCGCGCCGCGCCGGAGAGTCTGGTCCGGGCGGCATAGGGCGAGCTCACGGCCGCCTCCGCTTCCACCAGCGCGCTCCAAACGGCAACGCCGGCGCGAGGAGGAGGAGCCCGGCGATGCCTTCGGGGACGATCGTCGCGACAGTGAGCTTTGAGGGCACGGCCGCTTCGTCGTAGGAAAGACGCACGCCACAGTTGACCGCGTCATTGGGCACGCTGAGCTCGAATACGAGCCGATCGCCCGTGGCGAACGTAGCGGCCGATGTGGGGATCGAGATCGAGCGCAGCGTTGGGGTCGAGATCGACCCGAGCGTCGTCGTGGCCGATCCGAGCGTCACGGTGTTCGACGCGATCGGTGCCAGGCCCAGCTGGAAGTTCGCGTCCTGCGCCGAGACCGAGCTCGTCGTCGTCTTGGCGGGGACTGTTCCCGAGGGCCCCTGGATCCCATCGAACACCGCGAGCGACGCGCCGGGGCCGGAGCCCGCGGTCACGACGGTCTCAGGGTTCACGCCGGTCGGCGTCGTGAACGTCGCAATCGCGTTTAGGGAGTACGCGTTGACGATCATGTCGTTCGCATTGGCGTTCGTCGTCGTTGGCGATGTGTGCGTCGTGCTGTTCGCGCTTCCCTGGTTGATGCCGTCAAGTGGGGTCGTTGTATTGACGCCGATGTACGCGCCATCCCAAGCGGCGACGGTCGCCGAGGCGCCGAACGTCCAGGTGTAGGTCGCCGGCTCACTCGCCCCTGCGATGCGGCGGTAGGTAAAGACGCTCGTAAGGCTCGCGCCGTTGCTCGAGGTGAGCGTCCAGCCGGCCGGTACCCCGGTGATCGTGGCAGTGCCCGACGTCCAGCCGATCACGACGAACATCAGGTCGTTGAGCTGGACTCCGGCAGGCGTGTCCATGACGAGGCTCGTGCCGCTCACGAGCGCCTTCGTTGTCGACGACCGCAGCTTGATCGGTGTCGTCTTCTTGACCGTCGTCGTGACGGTGCAGCTCGGCGTGCCGCCCGCGGGACGGAGCGCCATGATGTGCGCGACCCCCGCTGCGACATTGCCCGAGATCGAAGCGGTGGCCGTCTTCTGTCCAGTGGCGCCGGCAACGGCCTGAACGGCGTCCGCGCTCTCCTGCGTCTGGACCGAGGTGTTGCCGATCACGATGTCGTAGCGCTCGGTCATCCCCGCAGGTGGGTTGATCGAGAGCCCCGACGACGCGCCGCCGACCGAGAAGGTCGTCACGATCATGGCGTTGTTGACCGTCGTCGTGATGCTCGGCGTGACGTAGGTGTCCGTGAAGCTGGGCTGAGTCACGAAGTCGTCGACGATGACCGGGCTGGCGTTGTCCACGCCTGAGTACGCGACGATCGACGCGGTCGAGCGCGTCTTGATGTTGAACGTCCACGTGTAGCTCGCGGGCTCGCTGCTCGCGATCCGCCAGTACGTGTACACGCGGGTAAAGGTGCCGTCCATCATCGCTCGAAGGGCGGTCCATCCGGCGGCTGGTGTGCCCATCAAGGCGCCGGAGCCCGTGTCGCGCAAAGAGATCGTCGCGAACATGAAGTCGCCGTTCTGGACGCCTGCGGGGACGCTCACCGTGAGGCTCGTCGATCCCGTCGTTCCGGAGACGGTCGTCGCGGACGAACGGAATGCGATCGGCGAGGGCTGGTTCTCGAGATGGAGGTCGGCCTGCGCGGTCCCCGCGCTCATCGTCTGCCCTGTGGTGAACGTGTCAGAGGCGAAGGCGCTGGTCCAGTTCGAGCTCCAGTTCGCCGGGGTCGTCGCCGGCGTGCCCGCCGCGGGCGTGTAGTTCTGGACCATGTCGAGTGAGCCGAAGCTCGAGGTGTTGCGGAACGTGAACACGCTCGAGTTGTCCGTCACGGCAGCGGCCGGGACGGCGTGCGCCAGGAACACCACGTTCGTGCCGAGGCCCAGCGTGAACGCGAGGACCACTGCAGTGACGCGCCGGCGCAGACGGAGCCAGCCGAGGGCGAGGATCAGCAGCGGCACCATCGTTCCGAGCAGCGCGGGGACTGCGAAGTCTGTCTCGGTCGCGCTCCCGGTCGTCGCGGCGGCGCGGATCGAGAGCGCCCCCACGGTGATGATCCCGGCGGCCGCGAGCACCACGGCAGCGACGGCCGCGACCCGGCCCGTGCCGCTTGACTTTTGCTGCCCGCGTTTGCGTCGTGGCAGCTCCCAGGGCATCAGGCGCGCGAGGTGAAACCGCTCGAGCGTCTCGGTGACATGCCCGGACTTGGGCGTGCGCACCCAGCCGCCTTCCTTTTTCTCAAACACCGCTTTGACCGAGGCATAGGCCTGGAACGGAACCAACAGCCATGAAAGCCCGATGAACGAGAGGAGGCCGAGCGCGTCGCGCTTGAGCGAGCCTTCGAGGAGCACGCCGGTCAGGTTCATGAGCGGCAGCGCGAGCGCATTCGAGAGCACGAGCGACCAGCCGAAGACCTCGCCCCACATGGGCAGCTTCTGCCCGAGGATGAGCACGCCCACGATCCACGCGAGCGTGGCGACGGTGAAGAGCACCGACTGCAGGTAGTACGGGGCGTAGTAGACGAACTCGAGCTTCTCCTGCCAGGTGAGGTTGGGCGAGCGCAGGATCGGCCAGAAGTACTTCTTCACGTTGTAGGTGTGGCCCTCGGCCCAGCGCATGCGCTGCTTGATGAGCCGGTTGACTTTGGAGACGCACTCCGCGGGGGCCTGGATGTACGGGGTGTAGAGAACCTTGTACCCAGCGAGGTAGAGGCGGATGGTGAGCTCCCAGTCCTCGGTGATCGATGTCGACCAGCCGAGCTTGCGCAGCACGTCCGCGCGGATCATGTAGACGGAGCCCGAGATCATCTTCATCGCGCCGAAGAGCTCTTGCCCCGCACGCTCGAGGACGTAGCTCCCTGAGAACTCCGCGCGGACGCCTTTGGTGATCCAGTTCTCCGAAGCATTGAGCATGTGCCACTGGTAGCCCTGCACCACCGCGAGGCGATCGCCGTTGGTGGGAGCGCCGCGGCCGTTGCCGTTTTTGGCGTGGCCGTTCCCGTTGCCATTGCCGTTCTTGGCCTTGGCGAGGCGGCCGAAGTAGTCCAGGAAGTGCCAGATGGCATCCGCCGGTGGCACGAAGTCGGCGTCGAAGATCATCACGTACTCGGTCTTGGGGTTCATGCGCCGCAGCGCTTCCTGGAGCGCACCGCCCTTGAAGCCCTTGCGGCTGGAGCGGTGGATCACGCGAACGCGCGGGTGTTCCTTCCAGCGCCGCAGGAGCTCGACCGTCTCGTCGGTGGAGTCGTCCACGACGATGACCTCGTAGTTCTCGTAGTCGAAGGAGGTGCACGCTTCGAGCAGCCGGTCGACGACGCGTTTCTCGTTGTACAGCGCGAGCTGGACGGAGACGAAGGGCTGCTTGTCGGCGGGCAGACGGATCTCGCCCATCTTCTGCCAGGGGTCGTTGACCTGGACCGATCCCGTCTCGCTCAGGTTCTCGCCGCGGAGCGTGCGGTAGCCCTCTTTGTGCTGGCCGTTCGAATGACCGTTGCCGCTTGACTGGCCATCCGCCTTCATGCCGTGGCCATTGCCATTGCCCTTGCCGTTGCCACTTTGATGTCGCCCCTGGAACTTCGCGGGGTCGCCGAAGAGCGTGATGAGGATGACGCTGGCGATCGTCACGTAGTACTTGAGCGCGTAGAGGAAGAAGAAAAGTCCGCAGAGCAGCGCGAACAGCGAGAACGCAAAGCGCGGCGCCAGAGCGTCGCGGAACAAGAGACCGAACCCACCGATGCCGCCGAGAACGATCACCGCGAGCACGAGGCTCGCGTAGACCTTGCTTAGAAGATTCCCGGTCCAGATGACATCGCGACTGCCACCGCCGTTCCAGACCCGCTCGAGGGTGTCTCTGATGTCGTCGGCCGTCGCGGTGACGCGCGTGAGGCGAAGCTTCGATTGGCGCTCCGCCTCGATGAACGCGGCCTGGTCCAATGGGTCGGCCATCGCCACGACACCGTGGCCTCGGTCGGCCGCGGTGACGACGATGCCCAGGCCACGCGCGACATCGAAGGGCACCGACCGCGCCGCATCGCGCTCGACCGGGTCGACGAGACGCGGCGACGAAAGGCGCGACTCGGTCGGGTCGATCGGCGCCGAGATTTCGGGGTACGGCGCGAGCGAGACGAACGGCGTGTCGGTGGCCCGCGCCAGGATGTCCGCGAGCTCAGGCTGGCCGAGAAGGCCAAGGCGCACGACTGTCGTGGCTAGCGATTCTCCGGCCGCGCGCTTCGCAAGCGCCTCCTGAACTTGCTCAGGCGTCATGACGCGACTGCCGAGAAGAAGCTCGACGGCTCGCCGTCCTTCGGGCTTGAGTGCGGAGAGCTGCTGGCGAGCGATGACGGCGGAGGTGCTCGCGCGGAGTGCGCGGAGGAGCTCCGCAGAGGGCGCGTCCTTCGAGACAAAGGCCGTCGCGCCGGCGGCAAGCGCGAGGTCGCGCATCCCCGGGTTGCGAGCCAGGAACACCACCGCGGCGCCGGGCAGCTCGGAGAGGATCGTCCGCGCCACGTCGAGGCTGCCGATCCCGGGCATCGAGTCGTCCAAAACGACGAGGTCGGGGCGCAGCGTGCGCGCGAGGCTAAGGGCGGTCGAGCCGTCGTCAGCTTCGCCTACGATCGAGAGCTCGCGCTCGTTCGCGAGGAGCGTGCGGATGCCCTCGCGCACGGCGAGATGGTCGTCGGCTACAAGGACACGGATCACGCCCCTCGCTCCCCTTTCTTTTCCTGTGTGGCTCGGCGGTGTCTACGAAAGCCTGCGGGGACGGCTCGGCCATGGCGTCCGCCGAACGGGGGGAGGTTCGGTACCGGGAGGTGAGGCGCGTGGGCGCCACTGCTGATTGAGACAAGGTCGCTACCACAAGCGAGCGTTGAGCTCGGGCTGAATCCCGCAAGACCGCCTAAGAAGCGGCCGGATCGTCCTCTGCGCGGAGCTCGACGCTCGTTTGGGTGGTGCCCTCGAGCCGCAGGTGAAGGTCGTCCAGCATCTGAATGACCGCTCCGAACTCTGCCGGGCTGATCGCCTCGCTGACCGCTACCGCAAAGGTCGCGATCCCATTCCGGAAGTCGCGGAGGTGGACCGCGTTGACCGTCGAGAGCGCGCGAATCCGGGCTTCGGTGTCCAGCAACCGCGGGAAGGAGTGGATCGGCGAGATCACGATCTGGATTTGATGGAGTCCGCGGTCGTCTGCGACTCTGAGCTCTGGGAAAGGCGAGGCGGGGCTCGGCGTGTCCGCCTCGGTAAGCGGCGAATACGGACCGGGTGCCCCTTCGCGTATCGCGGGCGGTTCCGGTGTGTATTCAACCGGCGGCGGAGCAAACTCCACCGGCGGCGACGCGAACTCGATTGTCTGCTCCGGCGCGAACTCTGGCAGCGGCTCGGGCGGCGCTTCAGGGATTTCGATCGGGTGCGTTTCAGCGACGGACTCCTCGGTTATGAACGAAGCCGGCTCGACCTCTGAAAGCGGCGCGGCCTCTGCGTCTCGGGGCAAAGGTGCGGCCTCCCACAGCGCATCGATACGCGGGTCGGGCGTGGGCGGCACGATCGGGACGTCAGTGATCGGCGGAGCGGGCGCCGCGAACTGGGGGCCGATGGGCTCGACGAAACCCAGGGGATCCACGTCTTCGACGTACTCGGGGACGATCGCGTCGTACGATTCGATGGGCGCGACGGGCGGCTCGAGCGCATCGAGCAACGGCGGCGATTCAGGCGGGCGAGCGTCCTCGACGTAGTCATCGATGATCGGCTCGATGGCTTCGGCCGGTCCCGCGCTTAGCTCGATCGGTTCGGTGGGCACCGGGTCAGGGTGGCGAAGCTCCTCGATGTACTCGTCGATGATCGGCGCTGCGGGATGCGCAGGCCCGAAAACGGGCTGATCGGCGATCGGCACGGCCGGCTCCGTCGGCGCAGCCTCGAGGTCGATCGCCTCGCTCTTCGGCGGTGATTCAGTCGGGAGAAACTCCTCGACGTACTCCAGGACGATCCCCGCGGCCGGCTCCGCTGGCGCAGCCTCCACCTCAAACACATCGACAGGCGCCATCGGTTCAGGCTTCCGCGGCTCTTCGACGTAGTCGCTGACGATCGGTGCGCTGGTGGGTTTCACCAGCTCGTCGACATCCTCCACTGTCGACTCGAACGTCTCGGCCGGAGCCGCCTCGGTAACCGGATCGGCGGGCGGCGACGCGGTCTTCACGTCTTCGACGACCTGCTCGAGGATCGGCCCAGGCGCCTCCGGGACAACGGAGGCTGCCGCGATCTCGGTCTTCGCCGAGACGTGCTCGGACGGCGGAGGCGGGACCGCGACGCGTGATCGGTAGTCAGCGAAGAGCTCGGCGAGCAGCGACCGCATCTCGTCTGCAATAGCGGCCCGGAGCTCGGGCGCGATCTGCGCTTGGACCGCGTTCGCTCCAGGACCAGCGGAAGGCTGACTCCGGCGCGCCTCCTGAAATGCCTCGCGGAGCAACCGCATTTCGGTTGCGAGCATGCGGCGCTCCTCGCTGGCGCGCGTCAGCTCATCGTCCGCTTCAACGCGCGCGTCGCGGCTCACCTTGTCAGTGCCGCGGCCCGCGTCGGCCTTCGGGCCGCTGAGAGCTCGGCCCGACCCCGTGTCGACGCGAGGCGGCTCGGGTTCGACCTCCGCCAATATCGCTAGGACCCGCGTCTCGAGCTCCGCGATACGTCCGGTCAGCGCGGCAAGGATGTCGTCGGCCGCCAACGACGATGGATCGGCGCGGCCGCTCTGCCGTCTTGCCAGCCAGATCAGGTTTTCGGCGCCCGTCCCTTTCTCCTTCACCCCGCCAAGGGTACCCGCGGAAACCGTTTGCAAACCGACGGTGCGGGGGGTTCGGAGAGCTACGCGAACGCGCGCCGAAGGGCGCTCCGCGCGGCGTGATAGCCGCACATACCGTGGACACCCCCGCCCGGGGGAGTAGACGAAGAGCAGAGGTACACCTCGCGGGCGGACGTCGCGTACGGGTCGAGCTTGGGGAAGGGGCGCGTGAAGAATTGGAACAGCGTGTTCGCGCCCCCGCCGATGTCACCACCGATGTAGTTCTCGTTGTGCCGGTGGATCTCGGCAGGGCCCATGACGGAGCGCGCGATGACGCGCTCGCGGAAGCCAGGAGCGAAGCGCTCGATCTGCGCCTCCATGCGTTCGGTCATATCGAACGTCGAGCCATTCGGAATGTGGCAGTACGCCCAAACGGTGTGCTTTCCGGCGGGCGCGCGTGATGCGTCGAAGAGGCTTTGCTGTCCAACGAGGATGAACGGACGCTCGGCTGGGATCCCGCCCGCGATCTGCGCCTCGCTCTCCGCGATCTCGTCGAGCGTGCCCCCGAGGTGCACCGTTCCCGCGCGTAGGCAGTCTTTGGCGCGCCACGGGATCGGGCCGTCGATCGCGTAATCGAGCTTGAAGACGCCCGGCCCATACCGGAACGAGCGGAGCTTCGCGCGATACCCATCCGAAAGACGTGGACCGGCCATCTCGTCGAGCTGTCGCGGCGTCACATCACAGAGATACGCGCGGGCGCTCCCGACCTCGTCGAGGCTGCGCACGCGGCGACCGGTCTCGATCGTCCCGCCAAGAGAACGCAGCCGCGCCGCGAGAGCATCGATGATGCGCTGCGATCCTCCACGCGGGAACGGCCAGTTCGCGACGTGGGTCACGACCGCGAACATCAGGCCGAACGATGCGGTGAGGGGTGCATCGAGGGGCAGCACCGCGTGCGCGGCGAGGCCCGCGAAGAGCGCCCGCGCGCGCGCACCGCTGAACGCGATGCTGGCGAGGAGGCGCGCGGGAAGCACGCCGGGGAGACCGAGCCGCGCCATGACGAAGGGATGCCGCGGTATGCGGACGAGTGGTCCGAGCGCGTCGGCGGCGAGATCGCTCCATTGGGGAACGAGCGGGGCGACCAGCCGCCGGTACGCGCGAGCATCGGAGCCGAGGTTCGCCGCCGTCGCATCGATCGAGCGCTCGAGGAGGACCGCCGTGCCGTCGTCAAGCGGATGGGCGAGCGCGACGGGGGGTTCGATCCACTCGAGTCCATCACGCGAGAGGTCGAGCTCGCGAAAAAACGGCGAAGCCGCGCCGAGCGGATGGAACGCCGAGCAGAGATCGTGGACGAAGCCGGGAATGGTCAGCTCGGAGGAGCGGCAGCCTCCACCGATCGTGTCGTTCGCTTCGTACACCGTGACGGACCGCCCATTGCGTGCGAGCTCGATCGCGGCCGAGAGCCCGTTCGGGCCCGAGCCGATGACGACCGCGTCCGCGCTCAAGCCTGCCGCAGGTGCCGGTCGAACCAGTGAAGAGCGCGGCGCATGGCGTCGATTCGATTCTCGGTGAGCCGGAAGCCGTGCCCCTCGCCGGGATACACGTGGTACTCGTGCGTCTTCCCCCCGTCGCGCAACGCTTTGACGACCTGCTCGGCCTCACCGCGCGGCACGCGTGGATCGTTCTCGCCCTGAAGGATGAGGAGCGGCGCGCGAATCTTGGACACGTGCGTGAGGGGCGAGCGATCCCGGTAGAGCTCCGCCTCTGCGTCCGGATCGCCGAACTCGCGCACCAGGTAATCGCGCAGGTCGCCGCGCGTGGTCTCGGCCATCGTCTTCCACGAGACGACTCCGACCACCGACACGCCCGCGGCGAAGCGGTCCGGACGCAGCGCGAGCGACATGAGCGTGAGGTAACCGCCGTAGCTGCCGCCGTAAACGCCGATCCGCGCCGGATCGGCGAGCTTCTGATCGCCGAGCCAGGCCGCGCCGCGCGCGATGTCTTCGAGATCCTTGCCGCCCCAGTCGTGGCGGTTTGCCTCGCGCCATTTCTTGCCGTACCCGGTGGATCCGCGCGGGTTCGGCTCGAGCACGACGAAGCCGGCGTTCACAAAGACCTGCGTCGCGACGTTCCACTCGCGGTGGTGCTGCGCCGTCGGTCCGCCGTGGATGTTGACGATCGCTGGCGGGATCCTCTCGCCGCGCAGCGCTTCGGCGTACGGCAGGAAAAGGAGCGCGGGCACGTCATCGCCGCCTGCACCGGGGTACCGGAGGTGCGAAGGCTCGACGAGCGTCGCCGGATCGATGCTGGCCGGCAGCGAGCTGGTGAGCGCGCGCGCTTCGGTCGCCCGCTCTCGCGTCACGAAGACGTCCCACGGACGCGACGGGCTCGAGAACAGGAACGCGGTGGTGTCGCTGTCGGGGCCGATATCGGGCGACAGGTGCATCCCCGGGATGTCCGACACGGCGTGGTCCGCGTGCGACACGGCGAAGACGCGGCGAAGCGAGACCGCGGCGTCCTCGTTGTGGAGATACGCGAGTGCCCGTCCATCCGGCCGCCACACCGCCCCGTACTCGTCATGGATGCTCTCGGTCATGTGCTCGACGCGGCTGACCTCACGCTCGGCGTAGCTCGCGACGGCGATCTCCTGGCGTCCGCGCGCGTCCGTCGTGAACGAGATGCGCGTGCCGTCGGGAGACCATTGCGGATCGATCGACTCGCCGTCCTTGCCCTCGCGCGTGTCCAGGCGCGTGATCTCGCCGCCGACCGCCGCGACGACGTGGAGGTCCGCGTTGGTGCGCACGTCCTCGCGGCGCGACCAGAACACCAGCAGCGTGCCGTCGGGAGACCACCGCGGTTGCATGTCGTCGCGGGTGCCGTCCGTGACCGCGCGCTTCGCCCCGGTCGCGACGTCGATCACGTGGATCGCGAAGGCCTTGCCCTCGGAGTTCGCGGTGTATGCGAGCTTGGCGCCGTCGGGAGACCACGCGATGTCGCGATGCATCACGCCCGCTTCGTTCGTGAGGTTGCGCTCGCGCTCGCCGTCGCGATCGACGAGCCAGATGTCGAATCGCTCGTCCCCCCCGCGATCGCGCAGGAACGCCAGCTGCCGCGCGTCCGGCGACCACCGCGGCCACACCGACCGCTCCTTCGCCTCGGTCAGCTGGAAGATGCGCTGGCCGTCGAGCGGCGTGCTGTAGATCTCGAAAGTCCCCGAACGGTTCCACGAGAACGCGACCTCGCTGCCGTCCGGCGAGAGGTCGGCGCCGCCCCAGACATAGTCAACGTACGGCACGCCCGCGAGCTCCTCGACCGAGAGCCGGCGGTACCGCTCGCCGATCGAGCGCGGGGCCACGGCCGGTGGAAGCGGTTGAATATCCGTCTCGGGGTTCGCGATCGTCGTCGGTGGGCGCGGACTGCTGCGCGCGTTCCAATCTTCGGCGAAGCTTTTCGGTCGGTTCGTTGCCTTTGCGGGCGGCTGTGCGGCGCCGCTGGCGGCGGCCCTGGTCGTCGCCGGCGTGGGCCGCCGTGGTCGCTCGACCAGCTCCCGCGCCGCGGTCGCGACAACGAGCGTGTCCGGACCCATCGCCGCTTCGCGCGGGGCGGTGACCTCGCGCGGAACGATGGGATCGTGCGGCACGAGCTTGTCCTCGAGACGTCCTTTGTATGCACGATCCCACGGCGCCTGTAGGAGGATGCCGAACTGCTTCGGCGGCTTCGGGAGCTCATCCTGGAGCGTGAGTAGGTCGTCCTTTCCGGCATTCCATATCGGCGAGCGCCGCGCGGACAGCACAGCAGAAAAATTGAGCGGCAGGAGCGTCCGCGCGGCGTCGCTTGCGAGGTCGAGGTCCCCGCAGACCAGCACACCGCCGGCTTTGCGCAGGAGGAGCACAGTCGCGCCTGCGCCGTTGGCGTGCACGCGCACCGCGCGGGCGTCCGGACGGACGAGCTCGTCGTCGCCCAGAACGAGATCGGGCCCTCCGGGAACCCCGTCCGCATCATCGGCGTGCACGGCGACCTGCAGACCGAGCGCCTCGCGGTACTTGGCCGCATCCGCAGCACGCGCGGCATTGGTCGCGACGAGCAGCGAGGCAGGCCCGGCGCCGCGCACGAGCCGAAGCGCGCGCTCGCTGAACGGCGGAGCATCGATCAGGAGATTCCCGCGCTGATCGTCATAGACGATGTACTGACGCTCGTTCTCGAGAGGCTCGTACAGCTCGAAGATCCACGAGCGGAGCTGATGAATATCCACGGGGCCGGCCTATCGTAACGTCGGAAGAACGAGCAGGCCGTCCGCGCGGACGAGCGCTTTCTTCATCTCGAGTCGTCTCGCCGCATGCGCGACACGATCCTCGCTCCAGTCGAAGAGCTTCGTGACCTGACGCTCGGTCACGCCACCCGAGAGAGCGAGAAGATGCCCGAGCAGGTTGCTCATCGCGTCGGCTGAAGACGCCCGCTCCGCCGCGCGGACCGTTTCCGGGTAGCGGTGCACGAAGAGGTCGTAGGTGTAGTTGTAGTCCTCGCGGCCTTCGCCGACCGCGCGTACACGCGCGACGTACATGAGCCGCTGGAGCTGTTCGATGGCTTTCGTGTAGTCGGACTTCCCCTCCTGCGAGGTGATCCCGAGCGCCGAACGCATCCGCTTCGTCTGCGTCTCCCCGTTCACGGCGAGGAACTCGATGATCCGGCGCGCGATCTCGGACAGCCGACCGGCGCGCACATCCTCGAGGTGGTCGTCGGGATCGCCGGCGCGGCCGAAGGTCGCGTAGAAGATCGGCAACATCTTCATCGAAACGAACGTCGGCTTCTTGACGAGGAGCTTTCCGTAGTACAGGCGCTTGTTCTCGGCGAGCTCGTCCTTCCATCCCCACATCCACTCCCACTTGCGGCTATCGCTTCGCGTGTCGAGGTGATCGAACGCGGCGGGGACCGGATAGGCAGACTCGCCGGTGAACGCGAAGCAGAAGCCCAGCTCATCGACCATGCGGACAAGCGCATCCGCGGTCTTCACCGTGTGGCGCGCGGCGATCCGCTCGCGGTGGCGCGCGAAGGCGCGCTCCATCTCCCGGGAGACCGCGGGTGTCCGCGCGGCGCGCGGTCGGTGATACTCAACGGCCATCGGAATCCCGCGTGGAGGTGCCACCGTGAACGCTGAGCCGAGGCTCATTCATCTGAAGGGCGCATCCGAACTCGAGCCTAAATGCGGCGCCACCGACGCGGCGAGCACGACGAACTGGGTACGCGGAGCGTCCTTCGACGAGGTGTACGTGCCGGCGGAGGTCGTCGGACGAGTCGATGTCGTCTGCGGAAAGTGCCAGGAAGAGGCGATCAGGGACGACAGCGGCTCGGATGACGAGGTCGTGCCCGATGACGAAGAGACGAGCGTCGCGGCCCTCGCGGACACGAGCGACGCGGATCTGCTCGCCGAGGTCGCACGTCGCATGGGGCACGAGGGCGCCCTATCCGAGGAAGAGAGCAAGAAGACCAAAGACCACCGCAACTGACATCGCACGGCGCGATCGCTGGTGCAATCTTGCGAACTCGATCCGCGCGAGCGAGCTCTGAGGCTGTGCGTCGAATCCGGGCGTCGCGGCGCGGATCTGCCGGGCGACGGGATTCGCCCACGCGCTCGAGTAGAGAGTCGCGGTCGCCAGAACGCTGAGGGCGATCCAGCGCAACACCAAGCGCGCGTCGGGCGCCCCGGTGACTTCGAAGCCGACCGCCTTGAGCACGCTGGTGATCGCCAGCACCATCACCGAGAAGACAGCGAGGCCGTCGAAGCGGGCGAGGATCGTTCCGAACACCGTCCCCGCGTCGGCTCGAGAGCGAGACGACGCGAAAAGCGCGGGCGCGACCGCCGTCCCGAGCACGAGCGAACCACCCACGACGACGGCGAGCGCGAGGTGGTAGAGGAACTGGAGCAGGTCGAAAGACAGCGTCTCCACAGGGGAATCCGAGCATACCGGGAATTTCCGAGTGCCTGAGTCGGTTTAAGATTGACCGCAAGGGAGCCTGAATGCCGACCTATCGCGACTACTTCGCCGACATCAAAAAGCGCATCACCGAGGCCACGCCTGAGAAGGTCGAGGAGCTGATCCGCACGGGCGAGATCCAGCTCGGCGACGTTCGCGAGAAGGATGAGTGGAACGCGGGCCACATCCCGGGCGCGGTCCACGTGCCGAAGAGCTACCTCGAGCAGTGGGCCGAAGATCGTCTCCCTGAAAAAGAGAAGACGACCGTCCTTTACTGCGCCGGCGGCGTGCGCTCGGCGATGGCGGCGGACACGCTGCAAAAGCTCGGCTATCGGAGCGTGATCTCCATGGCCGGTGGATTCAACCGCTGGAAGGATTCGGGCAAACCGTGGACGACTCCCGCGAGCTTCACGCCTGCGCAAGCGCAGCGCTACTCACGGCATCTGCTGATCCCCGAGGTCGGCGAGGCCGGCCAGCAGAAGCTCCTGAACAGCAAGGTGCTGCTCATCGGGGCGGGTGGACTCGGATCGCCGGCCGCGTATTACCTCGCATCCGCGGGCATCGGCACCCTCGGCATCGTCGATTCCGACGTCGTCGACCTCACCAATCTTCAGCGACAGATCCTGCACACGACCGACCGCATCGGCGAGTCCAAGGTCTCCTCGGCGAAGCGCACGCTCGAGGCGCTGAATCCGGACGTGAAGATCGTGGGGTACGAGGAGCGACTCTCGGCCGCGAATATCGATCGCATCATCGAGGGCTACGACGTCGTGATCGACGGCGCAGACAACTTCCCCACTCGCTACCTCCTGAACGACGCATCGGTGAAGCACCGCATACCCGTCGTGCACGGGTCGATCTTCCGGTTCGAGGGCCAGGTCACCGTCTTCAAGCCGTTCGATGGGCCGTGCTACCGCTGCCTCTTCCCCGAGCCGCCGCCGCCGGAGCTCGCACCGTCATGCGCCGAGGCCGGCGTGCTGGGCGTGCTGCCCGGGGTGATCGGAACCATTCAGGCGACGGAGGCGATCAAGCTGCTCCTCGGCATCGGCGAGCCGCTCGTCGGACGCTACCTGCTGTATGACGCGCTCGAGGGCAGCTTCCGCGAGGTGCGTCTGCGCCGCGATCCGGAGTGCCCGGTGTGCGGCGAACATCCGACGATCACCGGATACATCGACTACGAGGGCTTTTGCGCATCGCCCGCGGAATGGCGCGCCGAGCACGCGCCTGCGAAAGTGAGCACTCCCGCCGACTGAGGGCCCGTATCCTCTAATCGATGCGCCGGACACTCGCGGTCCTCCTCGCATGTGCCGCGATCGCAGCCAGCTGCTCGAACGGGCCGAGCTCGTCATCCGCCGCTCCGACCAGGACGGCGAACATCAATCGGTCGAAGCTCGACATCGTCTACAGCGCCTTCGTCGACCAGGACGTTCATCACGTGACCAGCAAGAAAGCGCTCGAGTCGGCGCTCCAAGCCGTGCGCAAGGTCATCACGGACGCCGGTGGGAAAGACGAGGTGGCGACCCCGGAGTTCCAGGACGTCGATTCGCCGCAGACGACCGACTTCAACAAGTTCGCCGACGTGGTGAGTCAGCTCGCCGCGAGCAATCCCGACGTCTCAGCGAACAAGATCGCCGACGCGGCCATCGGCGGAATGATCGACGCAAGCCCCGACTGTCACACCTACTACGTGACGAGCGGAGGAAATGTTCGCAACTCATCGGGCAAGAACGGCACCGGCTCCGGCGCGATGGCGCCCGCGGGTGGCACGAGCCTCGGCGGTCCCGACCAGGACGGGCTGACCGGCAAGATGCTCCCCGGCGGGATCGCGTATCTCACGTGGCATCAGTTCGAGGTCACCGGGACCTACCGGATCACCGACGCGGTGAAGGCGATGCTCGACAAGGCCGTCGCGCAAGGCGCCAAGGCGTGGCTATTCGATCTACGAGCGAACGTCGGCGGCAACGGTGCGGACACGATGGCGAGCTGGTTCCTGAACGGCGAGCCGACCCTCACCGTCCTCGTGAAGACGGGGAACGCCGGCACGCAGTCCGGCAATAAGGATTTGCGGCTGCCGCAGGCGTACCAGCTGCCGATCGCGATCATCCTCAACGACCGTGGCGGTTCCGCGCCCGAGGTCCTCACCGCCTGGCTAAAGGAGAACAAGCGCGCCACGGTCGTCGGAAAGACGAGCATCGGCTGCCTCGGCGCGACGAGTCCAACGCATCTGAACGACGGCGCCGAAATCTCCGTTGCCGCCCAGGAATATGCCGGCGCGATCACCGGTACGAAGTACAACAACAACGGCATCGCACCGGACCTCGCGACAGACGACGCGACCGCGGTCGACAAGGCGATCGAGGTCCTGAAGCAGAAGATCGCGGGCGGCTGATCGCACCGCCAGATACGGATTGCCAAGCCATGCGTCGGGCAATCGAACAAGCGAGCGGTAAGGCTGCGCGTATCTTCTAAATCCGCACCGGCCTGTAGGCCTTCGAGGCCAGTACCCCTGGCACGATTTTGGTACCCATGGGCCATTGGCGAACATGGGCGCGGGCCGATATGGTCCCGTGGCGCACGTGAGGAAGGGAAGTGACGACGGCTTGAGGTCAGGCGTCGCCAAGGTCGCAGCGCTCCAACTCGAGGTCGCCGGACCGGTTCCGGACGTCATTGCCCGCGCCAAGTCGGGGGATCGAGTCGCATTCGCGGAGCTCTATGACCGGCACGTCGATTCCGTGTACCGCTACCTGCTGTATCGCGTGCGTGAGCCATCGGACGCGGAAGATCTCGCCAGCGAAGTCTTCACGCGAGCGTTCGCTAACATCCATCGCTATCGCTGGCAGGGCAAGTCATTTCTCGCATGGCTCTACACGATCGCCCGCAACGCCGTGACCGACCGTCGGCGCCGCGAGCGGCCAATGGTCGACCTCGACAATGCGTACGGCGTCGCCGAAGACGGACCCACCGCGCATGAGCGTGCGGTTCACGGCGAAGCGGTCGACGCACTGCGCGGCGCGGTGAAGCACCTCACGGCCGAGCAGCAAGAGGTCATCGTCCTGCGCTTCGTCGAGAATTTGTCGAGCCGGCAAGTGGCGAAGGTCCTCGGTAAAAATGAAGGCGCGATCCGAGCGCTTCAATTCCGAGCGCTTGGTCGCTTAAGAAAGCTCTTAACGAGCGAAGTCGCCTGAACTGCTGACCTCGGCGGCCCGTAGACTTCTCCACAGGTACTGCTTGATCCGTCTCCGCACGTTCCTGCCCCTCGTCGCCCTCGTGGCGGCCGCTTGTTCGCTCGTCCCCGCCGAGCTGCAGCGCGAGCTCCTGCCGTCCAACACTCCCTACAAGACGGCGGAGGCCGCTTACCAGGTGCTCATCGAGCGTCACGTCGACAAGCCCACGTCGGCGATCCTGATCACCGGCGCTCTGGACGGCGTGGTCACCGAAGCGAAGAAAGAGGGCGCGACCGGCGGCGCGCTTCCGTCGTCGAGCTTGAATCTCACCGGGAGCACCTGGTCCGACTTCTCGAAATTCTCCGACCGGCTCGATGCGATCGTCGCGGCCACGCCGAACGCCGACAAGACGCTGCTCGAGCGCGCCGCGGTCGATGGCATGGCCAAGTCGATGAACGAGTGCCACACGTATTACCTCGATCCGAGCCGCGCGAAGAACTTCAACCAGCCCCAGCCGCCGGTGTCCGGCATCGGCGTGACCATCAACAAGCCGACCCCGGACGCGCCGATCGAGGTGGTCAGGGTCATCCCGGGCACCCCGGCGGAGCGCGCGGGCATCAAGAACGGCGACAAGATCGTCACGGTCGACGGGGCCGACGTCACCAACCTGCAGACCGAGGAAGTCGCGGCCAAGGTCAAGGGCCCCGAGGGTAGCTCGGTCACTATCGGAGTCCTGCGCGCGCAGACCACGCTTTCGTTCACGTTGAATCGCGCGCGCTTCTCGGTACCGCTCGAAACCGACAGCCTGATCGACGGCAACATCGGCCGGATCGAGGTGCCCCAGCTCGTCGGGGCGGTGGCCGACGAGGTCTCGAACGCGGTGAAGCGTCTGAGCGCGAACGGCGCGGGAGGCCTCGTCCTCGACCTCCGCGGCGACCCGGGCGGCGACCTCTCGGCCGCGGTAGACATCGCGAGCATCTTCGTGCGGCAGGGCACGCTCGTGTACCAGACCGGGCGCGACGGTAACCGCACACCACTCGACGTGAACCGCCGGTTCTATATCGACAGCCAGAAGCCGCTCGTCGTGCTCGTGAACAAGAACTCGGCGTCAGGCGCCGAGATCATCGCCGCCGGAATCCGCGCGAACGGAGCGGGTCTCGTCATGGGCACGCAGACGGCAGGCTGCGTCGGCACGGGACAGCCCCGCGACCTCCCGGACGGAGGCCTTCTCCTCGTCACCATCACCAAGATCCAGGACGCCAAGACCGGCGCCGATCTCAATGGCCCGGGCAAGGGCATCGTCCCCGACCAGGTCGTCGATCAGCCCACCGGCGCGCAGGGCGATCCCCAGCTCGATGCCGCGGTCGCGTATCTGCGAACCAAGGTCGCGCGCACGAGTGCCGCGCCCCAGCTGCTGCGCGCCGCTTAGCTGACCGCGCCGAGCGTCACGAGACCGATCACCAGAACGACGATCCCGACGATCTGATTCGGCGCGACGCGCTCGCCGAGCGCGAGCATGCCGAGCACGGCAGGCACGATCGGGTACATGCCCGTGCCGGTCGCGGCAAGCGCCGCGTATCCGGTTTCGATGCCGAGGGCGAAGAAGACATTGGCGAGCGTGTCGAGGACGCCGACGGTCGCTCCGAGCAGGAACGCGGTCCGCGCGCGGAAGGCGCGGACATCGATCCGCCGCGCGGCGACGTACGACCCGACGAAGACGAAGCTCGTCGCGCGGAGCAGGAGAATCATCGCAATCCACGAGTACTGCCGCGTCGCGATCGCGAACACCGCGCTCCACATGCCGAAGCCGAGCGTCGCGACCAGTCCGATGCGTACGCCCGGAACCGGCCGGCCGAAGGTCACGCGTAGCTCCCGCGCGTCCGTCGAGGTGAGGACGACCCCGACGAAGACCATCGACGCCGCGAGGATCTGCGCCGTGGTGAGGCGCTCGCCGAGGAAGATGACGACGAGGACGACGGTGATGACGACGTACGACGCCACGACCGGTGCGACGACCGCGACCGGGCCGAGCGCGAGCCCGCGGTAGAGCGCGGCGACCGAGACGACCCCAAGTATTCCGAGCAGGATCGCGAAGGGGGCCATTCCGGATTCGAACGCGGGCCAGCGGCCCAGCAACCACACGACGACCGCGAACGACGCGAGGCCGGTCGCCTGCATCGCGAGGGCGGTGCGAATGGCTCCGACGCGGCGCGCGCACAGTCCGGCCGCGTAATCGGCGAAGCCCCATACGACCGCGGCGGCGACGCCGAAGAGGAGCGCTTCCAGCTAGAACCGGCTAGACGACTAATTCGCGGGGTGCTTGCGTGAGGTTGCGTGCGCCGCCGTCGATGATCACGAGCATGTCCTCGAGGCGCACCCCACCGATGGCTGGGTCGTAGACGCCCGGCTCGATCGTGACCACGTCGCCCGCAAGAAGTGGCGTCGTGCCCGACCGCGAGATCGCGGGCGCCTCGTGGATCTCGAGCCCGACCCCGTGGCCCGTCGAATGGATGAAGCCCCGCGGCGTCGTATCGGCCGGGTTTTTCTTCTGCCCCGGCCGCATCGTGTCGTAGCCCGCCTGCCAGATGATGTCCTCGACGAGCTCGTGGACCTCGCGTCCGGTCACGCCCGGACGAAGGGCCTTCATGCCGGCGTCCTGAGCACGACGGACGACGTCGTACATCTTTCGGATCTCCGCGGGTGGCTCGCCCTTCGAGACGGTACGGGTCATGTCGGCCCAGTACCGGGTCTGCTTGTGCTGCGGGAAGATGTCCATGACGATCGGCTCGCCTGTGTGGAGCGGGCCGGTCCCGATCTGATGCGGATCCGCGGCCTGCGGACCGGGAGCGCAGATCGCGCCGTCCGAGCCGTACCCGCGCTCGAGCAGCGCCGAGTCGACGACCGCGCGCAACCGCTCGGCGGTGAACACGGCGCCGTCGAGCTCGAGGGCGCGATCGGGACGCGCTTTCGCGCGGCGGATCGCATCGACGCCTTCGCGCCACGCGTCCTCGGTCGCGCGCTGCGCCGCTTCGATCGCCTCGATCTCGTCCGGGCGTTTGACGCGCCGGCGCTCGCGCAGATCCATCGCGACGACAAGGTCGATGCCCATCTCGCGGAGCCTGTCGGCCTCGGCCAGCGGGAAATATGGAGGGACCGCCACGCGCCGCAGACCACGCTCGTCCAGGAAACGTTTCATGATCGTCGCCCAGAACTCGGTGCCGGCGACGCCATTCCCGGAAAGCTCCTGCGCGCCGTACTCGTTCATGTTCACGATCGTCGTCGCGCGCGATTCTTTCCGCGCGCGGCCCTCTTCGAGCGAGCTCGCGACGATGACGAGCTCTTCGACGTCCTCGAGCGCGATGATCGGATCGGGCGCGAGGAACCTGGTCGTGTGATAGACGTCCGGGAAGCGATAGCCGTCGGCGTAGAAAAGTAGCGGGAGCGCGGGCTGCGGCTCAGCGGGAGTCCTCGAGGCCATTGGGGAAATTTAGGGGTCCCGGCGATTTGACGCGAATCTGATCACCGAATCGACTCCGCCACCTCCCGATCCCAAACCGCCCGATCGTGAGCGAAGTGCACGCGGACCGGATCGAACTCATGGAATCGCGCGATCCAATCGGGATAAAGCGGGTGCGGTTCTCCGGCGAGCGCGAGCTCGTGCGAGTACTGATGGCGTGCGTAGTCGGAAGAGAAGCTCAAGGCCTGCCCGGCGAGGACGACGCGACCCTCCTTTGTTTCGACGACGATCGACTGATGGCCCGGCGAGTGACCGGGCGTGGGCACGATGTGGATACCGGGCCACGGCTCGGCTTCTCCATCGATCTCCTCGAGCGCGGCGCCGGGAAAGTCCGCGACGTGAGGGAGATGCGTGTACTCGTTGTCTTGACGCGCGTGCGCAAGCTCGCGCTTTTGGACGAAGATGGGTGTCCGCGTGAAGTGGCGGTTGCCACCGGCGTGGTCTGCGTGGAAGTGGCAGTTGGCGATGAGCTTCACGTCGGTGAGGCCGTGACCGGCGGCGCGGAGCGCCTCCCGGATCGGCCGCATATACACAGGCTGGTATAGGTCGACCATCTTCCGCGGCTCCGGCGAGAATCCGGTGTCGAAAAGGAAAACGCCGCGCGGGTGTTCGACGACGAAGGCGGTCACGACGACACGCTCGCCAGGAAAGCGATCGCCATCGGCGGGCATCGTGTAATGCCCGGTGTGGATGGGCTGAATGCGCGGATGCGCCACCGCGCCTCAGCCTAGCCGCGCGACGGAGCGCGCCGGTTTCGTTCTGCTTGCGAACTAGCCGCGGACCATGCCGTACCGCTTGCCCTTCGCGGTCATTCGCACGAAGTAGCGGAGGCGCGTGGCGAAGACCTCGGGCCTGCCGCGCGCACCCTCGATGAAGCCGAGCCGGATCCGCTTGTAGGCTTCGGGCAGCTTCTCGAAGCGCTCCCGCGCGCCGGGCTCTGCCCGCAGCGCCTGGCGGACGTCGGTCGCGACGACGAGCGGCTCGCGCCGCAGGGCCGTGCCGAGCGCCGCTCGGCCGGCCGCGGTCATCCGCCCCTCTCGCACGAGGCGACGAGCGCGCGCCTTATTCATCTCGGAGACCGGCGAGCCGCCCCGGCGCGGCGTGAAGCGCTGCGCCCGAGAGTGCGGGCCGACTTTCTTGACGATGCTGTCGATCCAACCGAAGGCGAGCGCTTCGTCGACGGCGTCGTTGTACGCCAGCGACCGTTTGCCGCTCGCCTTCGTGTGAAGAACGAGCCAGATCTCTTTCTTGCGCGCGTGGTTCCGCTTGAGCCACGCGCGCCATGTACCGCGTGTGCGCACGTCGAGAGTCTCGCCGACTTCCATGACCGCGCGATGCTAAGCGCGAGACGAGCTCAGGAAGGCCGCCCCACCGGACGCTCGAGCGAACGCCAGCCCGGGCGCGAGAAGCGCGATCCCGGCGATACGGTCTTGACGTTCCAACATTCACGAGAAGCCAGAAGGTCGTCGCGGGGCGGCGCGCCGCGTGGCGCGCCGCCGAGTGCGAACGACTAGAACGCGACCGCGAGCGCGCCGCGACGGAGGCAGCGAGCGCCCGCGAGACGATCACACATGAAGCGTCACGACCAGCCCGGCACGACCGCGATCAGGCGATCGCCCCAGGGATCGAAGTCACGCTCGTCGAGGCCGCCCGCGATGCGGGCCCCGGATTCGCGTAGCGCGGTCTCACCGCAGTGCCACGCGCGGACACGGGTCGGCGCCGAGCCGTTCGTGCGGATCTCGTACTGGTGCTGGCCGATAGCGGTCCATAGCTCGCGCTCGACCGACCCATCATCGAACTTGCGCTCGCGGATGAGACCATCCGGCGTCGACGCGACGGCGTCTTCCTGCGGAGGCACGTACAGCCCTTCGATGACGAGAAGACCGTCGCGCGCGAGCAAGCGACGCACGTTGGCGATCGCCGCCGCACGGGCGCCATCGTCGAGGATCCCCGCGAAGGGATCGTTCGGAGCGACGATGAGGTCGAACTCGCCCTCGTCGGGAAGCCCTTCCAGACCGGCGCCGATATCGAGAACACGCCGCGCTTCGAGACGCTCCGCGAGCGCTTTCCACTCGGCCGCGTCATCGCGCAGTCGCATCTCGACAAGGTCGCGGCTGGTGGCGAGCACACCCGCTCTAGAGCACCGGACGTGCCAGCGGAGAAGCCGCCGTGTAAGCGCGGTACAGGCGGATCAGCGTCTCGCGCGGCGCCTGCTCGAACTCCCGGCGGTCACTTGCGGACCACCGCGGCGGGCCGAGGGCGGCGCGAGGCCGGCCGCTCCATTCCGCGAGCGCCGCGGCGGCGGGTTTGGCGCTGCCGTCCGCCCTCCAGAGTCCGAAATGGCGCTCGTGCGGCGCGCGATCGAGCGGCGGCTCGGACCAGATCGCCCGGTCGTAGTCGGCGTAACACCAGACCAGGCCGCCGATGGCGCCGGCGGACTGCAGGCGTCGGTACGCGCGCTCGGTGTAGCGCGCGGCCTCGTCCTCGGAGAGAAGGGCGGTGGCGCGCTCCGCCTCGGGGTCGCCGTTGCGCGTGGGCGCACCGAACTCGGCGAAGAGCACGTCCTTCTCCGTGCCCGCGAGCCAACGCGTGATGTCCGCGAGGAACGCGACGAGCTCCGGATCCGTCGGGCCGCGACACCACGGCGCGTAGATCGGGTAGCCGTGCATGCAGAGGAAGTCGCATACTCGCGCCGCCTCGGTGGGCCCGATCCGCCGGTCGTCCTCCAGATCCTCCATGTGCAGCCCGAGCGTGATCGCACATGACGCGTCGGAGGAGCGAATGGCTCCGGCGATGCGATCGAGCCAGCGCACGCCATCGTCGGACGTCGGCGGCACGCAGCAGTTCGAGTTCTCGTTCCCTAGATCCCACGCCACAGGGCGGGATGACCCGCGAGAGCACGCGCGCACTCGCGCGCGAGCAGCGCCTGCGCCTCGAACACGAGCGAGTCCACGTACCAGTTGCGCATCCCGCGCGCGACGACGCGGTCGTTCGCGACTACGCGAAAGCGGCCGCTCGGAGAATTCCCGGCGAGGGCCCACTCGGGGATGAAGTTCGCTCCGCTCATGTGGCCGGTGAAGAGCGTGGGGATGATCCGCAGCTCGCGACGCTGAGCTGTGTCGGCGACGGTCACCAGGTGCGCGAGGGAACGGTCGCTCACTGCCGCCGGCTGTGGCTGGAAGTCCTCCCACAGCAGGAAGAAACGGACGACCTGACCGCCGGCATCGCGAATCCGCGCGAAGTCGCGATCGACCTCACCCGCGTCGAAACGCCGCCACCACCGCATGGCGCTCGAGGCGGGCCAGTAATTGACGCCGACGTCGAACGACCGAGTCACGCGATCCGCGCGCCCGACAGGACCCGCTCGTAGACGCGCAGATAGTCGTCGACCATTCGGTCACGGCTGAATCGTTCGGCGACACGAGCTCGCACCGCACGCCGATCGAGGCCACCGACACGGCCGACCGCGAGGGTCGCGCCAGCGACGTCGTCGACCACGAAGCCCGTGACGCCTTCGTCGACCACTTCGGGCACCGACCCGCGCCGCCGCGCGATGACCGGTGTGCCACAGGCCATCGCCTCGATCATGGAAAGGCCGAACGGCTCCGCGAACTCGACGAGATGGAGCATCGCGAGCGCGGACCCGAGCAGCTCGTCGCGTTCGGCTGGGCCGAGGGAGCCCACGTAGCGCACCCGATCTCCATCGACGTGCGGCGCTATCTCGTGCTCGAAATACCTCCGGTCGTGAATGATTCCCGCGATCACGAGCGGAAGCCCGACCGCCTTCGCGACAGCGACGGCTTCGGCCACGCCCTTGTCGGGATGGATGCGCCCGAGATACACCAGGCCCCGGCCGGGACAGTCGCGCGGTGTGAACTCGGCCAGGTCGATTCCGTGGTACACGGTCGCGACGTACGGAAGCTCGGGATCTCGGTCGGCGTCGCTGATCGAGACGTACGCGACGCGGTCGGCGTAACGCCGATATGCCGGCTTGATCCGGTCCGACGAGAACCCGTGAATCGTCGTTACCACCGGTGTCGCGACCAGACCGGTGTACGTGAGTGGAAGGAAGTCGTAGTGGTTGTGAATGATGTCGAAGTCTCCGGCCTTCTCGAACGCATTCGCGATGTGGAGCGCCTCCCACACCTTCGGATCGAGTGATGCGTCTTCTGCGAGCGGCCGTGGGCAAACCGCATCCAGGTGAGCCTGCGTGACGCTGTCCGCGGTGGCGAACAGCGTCACGTCAACACCGCGTTCGACCAACCCTTCCGTGAGGAGCGACACGATGCGCTCCCACGGTCCGTAGTGCCGCGGCGGTACACGCCACGAGATCGGCGCGAGCATGGCGACGCGCATGGCGTCGCTAGCCGCGGGAGCTGGGGATCACGTCCACTTCGATCGACTTCTTGACTATGGGCATCTCTATGACTCCTCCGCTTCCTTGCTCTGGATCCGGCGCTTGTTGGCGCTGCCCTTCTGCTTCGCGGCCTTCTCATCGAGCCGCTTTATCGTCTCGCGGGGCGAGCGAGTCGGCGGTTGGCCGGCACGATTTCGGGGAGCGGGGCGCGATCTCACGAGGCCTTAAGCGGCGCAAGTGCGGTGCCAGCCTCCGCCTCCGACCTGCCGCTCGGTCGGGCGCTCCCATGGTGGAGAATCGTCCGGCTGTCACATCAAACCGCTCCGCGGTGCTCTATGGGTGTATGGAGACCTCGTCCATGACGCTGCCCGTGCGAGCAGGGACGGGGCCCCAGGGCGCGGGACATCTCGCCGGCGCGATCTCGCCGGCGTTCGAGGACCTCTTCCGGAGCGAATACGCCCGAGTCGTCGGCATCGCCCACCGCATCCTCGCGGATCAAGCCGAGGCTGAGGATGTCGCCCAGGAAGTGTTCGTTTCGTTCTATCGGTCGCATCCGGCCAACGCCTCCTACGGGCCGGCCTGGCTTCACGCCGCCGCGGCGCACGCGGCATTGAATGCGCTCCGCGGGCGCGACCGGCGTTCGCGCCGCGAGGCCGCGCAAACCGTGACCCTCGACGCCGCAGCGGTCGACGACCCGGCCGAGGTCGTGGCTGCATCCGAGACGCGTGACGAGGTGCGCGCGGTGCTCGCGCGGCTCCCGGAGCGCTCGGCCACGCTCCTCGCGCTGCGGTACGCCGGTCTTTCCTACGCCGAAATCGCAGTCGCACTCGACGTTCGCGCATCGAGTGTCGGCACATTGCTTCGCCGCGCGGAAGATGCTTTCCGGAGGGAAATGCGATGACTGACGACACCGACATCGCTCGCGCGCTCGGCACGACCGAGCCGCAGGTGAACACCGACGACGCTCTGACACGATTCCGAGCCCGAGTCGAGAGCGAGGGGATAACCGGAGTGCCGCCGGTCGCACGGCGGCGCGTCACGTCGCGATGGGTGCAGGGTCTCGCGGCCGCGGCCGGCGTGGTCATCGTTGCGGGCGCGCTCACCCTTTCGGGCGTCGCCGACTCTGTCTTGAAGATCTTCGAGCCGAAGACCGTGGTCGGGGTGCCTGTGAGCCAGAGCGATCTCAACTATCTAAGTCAGGCCTGCTCGGGTCTGAACCTGCAGGATTGCATGGGCGCGTACGGCACGTTCGTGTGGACCACGCCGCCGCAGCCGAAGGAAGTGCAGACACGGGTGCAGGCCTCGGCCGAGGCGGGTTTCGCCGTGCAAGCTCCGACCGCGCTCCCGTCGAGCGTCACCGGGAACCCGCGCTACGGCGTGATCAACCGTTCGAGCGCGACGTTCACGTTCAGCGCCGATTCGACAAAGCAGGCGGCGGCACGTCAGAACCGCACCGCGCCCCCGCTTCCCTCGAACATCGACGGCAGCAAGCTCTTCATTACCGGCGGCCCCGCCGTCGTGCAGATCTGGGGCGCGCCCGCAACCCCGAATGGACGCGGGGGCCAAGGCGCGGATATTCCAACACTCGTCGTGGGACAGGCAAAAGCGCCGACCGTCTCGAGCGATGGGGTCACCGTCGACGAGCTGCGCGCGTACCTCCTCTCGCAGCCGGGCATCTCGCCGCAGCTCGCGGCCGCGATCCGTGCGATCGGCGACCCCTCGAGCACGCTCCCCGTGCCCGTGCCGGCAGAGCTCGCGATCTCGCACCCCGTGACCGTGGAGGGCGTGCAGGGCCTCTATATCGGCGACAACACCGGCATCGCGAGCGCCGTCATCTGGCAGAAGGACGGCATGATGTTCGAGGTGATCGGGTCGTTCACGGAGAGCCAGGCGCTTTCGATCGCGAACTCCATGCGGTAGGTGGCGATCGCGAACGGGGCGATCCGCCTCGAGCACGTCACGAAGCGCTACGCGAAGGTCGTCGCCCTCGACGATCTCTCGCTGTCGGTGGAGCACGGCGTCTTCGGATTTCTCGGTCCGAACGGCGCGGGAAAGACGACCGCCGTGAAGATCCTGCTCGGGCTCACGCGTCCGACGAGCGGCAGCGGTTCACTCGCCGGGGCGGCGTTCGGATCGAAGGCGTCGCTCGGCCGGATCGGCTACCTGCCCGAGCTCTTTCGCTATCAATCGTGGCTCACCGCACGCGAGGTGCTCGCCCTCCACTGCGAGCTCGCCGCGATCCCCGGCGCACGTTGGCCGTCGGAGATCGACCGCATCCTCGCGACGGTCGGGCTCGCCGATCGCGGCACGAGCCGCGTCGGCACTTTCTCCAAAGGAATGCAGCAACGCCTGGGGCTCGGTGTCGCGCTGCTCGACGATCCCGCGGTGGTCCTGCTCGACGAGCCGACGAGCGCGCTCGACCCGGTCGGGCGCCACGACGTCCGCGAGATCATCCGGGGGCTCCGCGAGAAGGGGACGGTCGTGTTCCTCAACTCGCACCTCCTGAGTGAGGTGGAGCAGGTATGCGACGCGGTGGCGATCGTCGATCGCGGCAAGGTCGTGGCGCAGGGAGATCTTGCGAAGCTCCTGGGGACGTCGTCCCTGCGGGTGCGCGCCACAGGAATTTCCCGCGAGGCCCGTGCGGCGATGGCCCGGTTCGGTGAGCTCGACGACGGCGCCGACGGGGCCATCGTCATCAAGGGCATCGACCGCGAACGAATCCCTGAGCTGGTCGGCGCGGTCGTTGCGTCGGGCGCGCGCGTGTACGCGGTAGAGCCGCAACACGAATCGCTCGAAGAGCGGTTCCTGAGCCTTCTGGGGCAGTGAACGTGAGGTCCGTTCTCGTCGTCGCGCGTCAGGTCGTGAACGAAGCCGGTCGGCGCCGGCTGCTGCTCGCGCTCGTGCTGCTGACCGTGGTCGTCATCGCGCTGACCGTTTGGGGCGTGTCACGCGTCGACGACCTGCGGAACGCCGGTCAGCCGCTCTCCGACGCACAGAAAAAGACGATCGTGTCGCAGCTCCTGATCCTCGTCATGTTCATGTTCAGCTGGGTGCTCTCTCTCGCCGCCGTTTTCGTCGCCTCGCCAGCGATATCGGGCGAGCTCGAGTCGGGGATCGCGCTCGCGGTCCTGGCGCGGCCGATCGCGCGCGCCGAGTACGTCCTCGGGAAGTGGCTGGGCCTCATCGCGCTCGTCGTCGCGTACGGCGTCGCGGCCGCGGTGATCGAGCTGGTCGCCGTCCAGACCGTCAGCGGTTACCAGCCGCCGCATCCATTCGAATTTCTCGGTTTCGTTGTCGGTGAAGGCATCGTGATCCTCACGTTCTCACTCATGCTCTCGACTCGAGTCGCTGGGATGGTCGGCGGAGTCATCGCCGCGATCCTCTTCGGCATCGCGTGGATGGGCGGGATCGTCGGCGGCGTCGGGGCCGCATTCAACAACGCGACCATCACCCACGTCGGCACGGCGACGAAGCTCATCCTGCCGACCGACGGTCTCTGGCGCGGAGCGGTCTGGAGCCTCGAGCCGTCCATCGTGATCGCCGCGCAGCAACAAGCCGGCCCGGCCGTTGCCGCGAATCCGTTCTTCGCAGCCGAGGCGCCGCCCGCCGCATATGTGATCTGGGCTGTTGCCTGGATCGCGGCGATGCTCGCTCTGGCGATCTGGAGCTTTCGCTCGCGCGAGATTTGATCTCTGTAGCGGTGCGGGTCCTGTCCCGGGGTCGGGGTCGCGCGCTCACCTACCGGTCCGCTTCGCTCACGTCTTCGGGCCGCGCCCAGCGACGCGGCCGGTCAACGGCTCGCGCGCGACCCGCTCCCCCGTGCCACCCGCACCGCCCCTGGCTCTAGCATCGCCTCGCGATGCCAATTGATCGAGCCTTTTCACGGCGAGCTGGCTTCCAGGCATATCTCATTGCCGCGTTCTCGCTGGTGTATGCAATCGTGTTCCTCGGTTTCGTCCGGAATCATCCGGAAAACACCCAGGCGGCTGCGCTCGCCTGGGCGCTCATCGCCGGTGCCGGGCTTTCGGCCACGATCGCGACGACATCCGCGGCAGCCCGAGTCGGCGGCGACGCCCGCTGGTGGCTCACGGCGCTCGGCGTCGGATACGGTCTTCTCTCGGCAGCCCATGGCACGTTCGCAGCGATCGCGGTCGAGCAGGGCATCGCTACGAACGACCTCTCGCCCACGGATCCGCGCGGTCTCGCGACGTTCGGGCTCGCGGGACTCTGGGCGTTGACGCTCGGATTGGAGATCGTCGCGGGCAACGCGGCGTGGCCGCGGAATCTCGGCTGGCTCGCGATCGTCAGCGGGCTTGACCTCGTCGTCCTCTTCTTCGCGACCGTCGCGGCATTCGAGGGGCTCATCCTCCTCAGCGGCGGGCTCGCGTCGGTCATCCTCGTCCCGGCGTTCTGGATCTGGACAGGCCGGCTCCTTCGCGCATAGGCCCCCTCGAACGGGCCGTGCTCGCGCTTCCGCTCGTGGGCTCGCTCGCCCTCGGCCTGCCGCTGTATGTCTTCCCGAGACCCCTCTCGGGCTTGGCGGACCTCTCGGGCGACGACATCTTCATCTACGAGCTCGGCGGTGCGGCGATGATCGGGTACGCGGTCGGCCTTGCGCTCGGCGTCCGCAACGGGCTCTGGTCCCCGATCCGCTTCGCTGTGCTCGGCACGTACCTCTTCGTTGCGATCGCCTTCTTTGCCGGGTTTGTCGCGTTCGCGAGCAACCAGATCAACGGGCTCGTCATCATCGTTTCGCTCTGGGCGGTCGTGACGGCCTGGACCATGGCGCGAATACTCGTCGCGCATCGCGGCGCCGTCGCGGGTCCGCGGGACATCGCGTCGTGGGTCGTGATCGTCCTCGCGCTGGCGACACTCTCCGCCGCCGTCTTCGGCTTGGCGCCGCAGGCCGCCGGGCCATTCGGGTCCCTCGTCGGCTACAAGGGGACCGACGAGTACGTCTACCGGCTCGCGGGTGGGGCGTGCTTCGGCTACGCGGTCATGGGCATCCAGGAGCTGCGCTCGCTGCACTGGGATGACATGCGCTTGCCAAACGTGATGGCCCTTGTGTTCAACGGACTTGCGTTCCTCGCGAGCGCCTTCGAGATACTTGCGGGCCGCGCCACCCTCCTCGCCGTCGTGGTGGCGCTCGCCGCAGGCTTCTTCACTCTCGCGATCGCCGTGATCCTGGTTCGCCGCGGGCGCTAGCCCGGCCGGTTCCTGCGATGCTCCCTGCGTGGATCCGAAGGCGATCGTTCGGCGCGGGTACGACCTCGTGTCCCAAACCTACCGTGCCGACGATGCGGACGAGGGCATCTACGGGGAATGGCTCGACGCGCTCGAGAAACGAATCGACGCGGGGACGTCTGTACTCGACCTCGGCTGCGGGTGCGGTGTTCCGGTCGCGAGAAGATTGGCGCATCGGTACGCCGTCACCGGTGTCGACCTCTCGTCGGTGCAGATCGGGCGCGCTCGCAACCTCGTCCCCGAGGCGACCTTCGTTTGTGAAGACATGACGAAGGTGACCTTCTCTGAGGAGAGTTTCGGCGCGATCACGTGCCTGTACGCGCTCATCCACTTACCGCTCTCTGAGCAGCCGGCCATTATCGCGAAGGTGCGACGCTGGTTGCGACCCGGCGGCGTCTTTATCGCGACCGTGGGTCACAAGGCATGGACCGGGCTCGAGAAGGACTGGCTCGGAGTCAAAGGGGGCGACATGTGGTGGAGCCACGCCGACGCCGACACGTACCGAAGATGGCTCGCCGAGACTGGTCTGACCGTCGAGCTCGAGACGTTCGTTCCTGAGGGGAGAGGCGGACACACTTTCGTACTCGCGACGCGGCGCCTCCGCTAGTCCGCGATTCGCGTGTCCGCCCGCCCGAGGATGGCCCAGTGCGTCATGTTCTTACCGGGCTTGGCACCGTGCCAGTGCCGCGTGTTCTTCGGTATGAGCACGATCACGCCGGGTGTCAGGTCGTGCTGCTCGGTTTCGGTCGCGATGAGGCCGTCTCCATCGGTGCACAACAGGATCTGATCGGTCGTGTGCGTGTGCCAGCGGTTGCGTGCGCCCGACTTGAAATGGATCTCCGAGAGCCGAAGATCGGTGCTGTGCTCGCCTCCAACCGCGGTGAACGAATCGACGTCGCCGGAGAAGATGTCGGCGACGCTTCTCGTGGGCTTCCGCATCTCGGGCGTGACCACCCGCACGCGGGGATGGTCGCACGCGTCGGGCAGACTTGACCACGGGTGAATGTTCCACTCGCGGTCGAGGCCATCGCTCTCGAACGCACTTACGCGTCGGGCCATGCGACAGTCGCCGCCCTGGCGGGCGTCACGGTCGCCATCCGGCGCGGCGAGTTCGTCGCCGTGATGGGCCCCTCGGGGTCCGGCAAGTCCACTTTGCTCAACGTCGTCGCGGGCCTCGAGCGACCGACCGGGGGGACGGTCCGCGTCGACGGTGAGGACCTCGCGAAGCTGGACGAGGAAGCCCTCGCGCGCCACCGCAGCAAACGTGTGGGGATGGTCTTCCAGTCATTCAACCTGCTTCCGCGCCTCAAGGTCGTCGACAACGTCGCTCTGCCGCTCGCCTTCTCGCGCGTGCCGCAGGCCGAGCGGCTCCGGCGAGCCCGCGCGATGCTCGAGCGTCTCGGGATGACTGCCCGCGCCGAGCATCGCTCGAACGAGCTGTCAGGTGGCGAGCTGCAGCGCGCCGCGGTCGCGCGGGCTCTCATCGGCGACCCTGCGATCCTGCTCGCGGACGAGCCGACCGGAAACCTCGATAGCGCCAACGGCGCCGCGCTCATCGCGCTGTTCGAGGAGCTGCACCGCCAAGGGCAAACGGTGCTGCTCGTGACACATGATGCGCAGATCGCCGCGCATGCCGAGCGGACCATTCGCATGCGCGATGGCCGGGTGGTCGACGCATGAGGCCCGGCGATCTGCTCCGCATGTCGCTCGGCAACTACGGTCGCGCGCGCCTTCGCTCGGCGCTCACCACGGCCGGCGTCGCGATCGGCACCGCTCTCGTCGTCCTCCTTATCGCGCTCGCGACCGGGGCGGAGGACAACGTGCGGCGTTCGATCTTCTCCATCGGCGACCTCCGCCTCGTCACGGTGCAGCCTTTCCAGCCCGGCGCGAACGGGCTCTCCGCCGTGCCGCGCACGATCACCGACGACACCGTCGCCAAGCTGAAAGGCGTCGCGCACGTCGACGGCGTCTACCGCCAGTTCGACGCCCCACTCGGCATGGTCGTCGAGGGCGGCGACGACGCGACCATCCGGCCGCAGGGCATCGAGCCGGGCGCGCCGATCGATCGAGGCGACCTCCTCGCCGGTCGGCACATCGAGACCGGCGACCGCGCCGTGGCCGTGATCCCGGGGAACATCGCACGCCTCGTCGCGCCAAACGTCGGCGCGGCGGTCGGGAGGACAGTCACGATGCGGGTCGGCGGGGCGGTGAAGCTCGGCAGCACGCGGATCGGCGGAAGCGGAACGCCACGCGATTACGCCGTGAAGATCGTCGGGGTCTTCGACGAGCAGTCGTCGCAGACGTCCTTCCGCATTCCACTCGACGACGCGCTCCTTGCCGGTGCGGAGAACCGCGGGCTCACCCCCGACGCGATGCGCACGACCACCGGGTACAGCGGCCTCGCCGTCGAGGCGGACGACTCGACGAACGTGGCGGACATCGTCAAGGCGGTGCAGGAGCTCGGGTTCTCTTCGTTCTCGTTGAAGCAGGTCGTCGAGCAGATCGATCAAGGCTTCGGTGTGTTCAAGGGCATCCTCGCCGGCATCGGCGGCGTGGCCCTGCTCGTCGCGGCGATCGGGATAGCGAACACGATGGTGATGTCGGTGCTCGAGCGGACGCGAGAGATCGGGATCATGAAAGCAGTTGGCGCGTCGCCGCGCGACATCCGCGCGCTGTTCCTCGTGGAGGCGGCTTATGTCGGCGTATTCGGCGGGATCCTCGGGCTCGCGCTCGGACTCGCAGGCGGTCAGCTCATCGACCGGATCATCCGGCAGCTGAACCCGCAGACGAATCCCGCCGCGATCTTTGTCGTCGGTCCGGACCTCGCGCTCGGTGCCCTCGCCCTCGCGCTTGGCGTGGCTTTACTCGCCGGATTCCTGCCCGCGCGCCGCGCGATGCGGATGTCGGCACTGAGCGCCCTGCGGTACGAATAGGAGCAAATAGAACGGCCCCGTGATGGATTCCATCACGGGGCCTTTGTTTCAGCGCTGAGGCGGATTACGCCGCGAGACCGCGCGTTTTTGCCGTCGCCTCATCTACTGCCTCAAGGTCGATCTCGATCTTCACCTTCTCGCCGACGAGAACCCCGTTCGGGATCGGCATGTTCCAGGTAAGGCCGAAATCGCCCCGGTCGATGGTCAAGGTCGCGGCCGCACCGAGGTGCCGTCCGCCCTGTCCGTTCTCCACGACGCCGATCAGCTCGATGTCGAAGCTCACGGGCCGAGTGACCTCGCGAATGGTGAGGTCGCCGCTCGCTGTGTAGTGGCCGTTCCCCTTCGGGAAGATCGCGTTGCTCTTGAACGTGACCTCCGGGTATTTCTCCGCGTCGAAGAAGTCGGCTGACTGGAGATGGGCGTCGCGCCTGGCGTCGCCCGTCGAGATGCCCTTCACCGCGGCGGTCACCTCGAAGTCACCTTTCTCGGGCGTTTCGGGGTCCAGCTCGATGCGGCCGCTGACCTTGCCGAGGCTCCCACGAACCGTGCTCAGCATCATGTGCTTGACCGAAAAGTTCACCGCTGTATGCGATGGATCGATGTACCAGAACATATGTTTATTTTCCTCTCGCCGTCTGACCGGCTATAGTTGCTGGTACAATCAACTAGTTGCCTACGCAAGTTATTCCGAAGGCCCGCAAGCGCCGTCTCACCCCGGCTGAGTTCCGCGCGTGGCGCGCCTTCATGCTCGCTTCCGTGGTGGTCTCGCGGGCACTCGACCGGGATCTGCAAAGCAGGGCGGGCCTGGCCCTGGCGGAGCACCACCTGCTCGCGATCATCAACGAGGCCGACCCGCAGGGGATCCGACCGACCGACCTTCAGCTCCTCTCCACGTTGACCAAGAGCGGGCTCACGCGGGCTGTCGATCGCCTCGAGGCACTCGGCTTGATCGCAAGCCGAGTGTGTCCAACGGATGGTCGGGCGCAGCTGCTCGTGCTCACGGCCGAGGGCCGGCAGAAGCTCCGCAGAACCGCGCCGGACTTCTTCCGTTCGGTCGCGCGCTATTTCGCCGATCACCTCACCGACCGCGAGACTGAGATCGTCTCGAGCGCCCTCGGGCGGGTCGCCGCGGGGGATCGCGCCTAGAAGGGTCCGGCGAGCTCCGGCGGCGCGAAGAGCAGCGTGGGTTGCTGCCACCACATGTCGACGAGACTGCCGTGTGCCTGGCCCAGGAGCGCGGCGATCGTGTCCGGCGGCTGATCGCCGGCCGCCGCGACCACCACGATCTGGCCCGAGCGCAGGCCCTTGCCGTAGCGGCTCGTGACGTCCTTGGGAAGGCCTCCGTTGATCATCTTTTGGAGTCGGACCATGAGCCCGCTCCATCCTTTTCCGGGGAGCCAGGCCCGGTCTCCGGCGACCAGCTCGGCGCGGCGCCGGTCACGCGCGATCACCGAGATGTCCTCTTCGTGCACCCCGGATTCACGCAGGAGCTTCACCGCCGACACGGCCGCGTCATCGTCCTCGAATGCCGCAGCCGCGACCATCCCGCCCGCCATTTCCTGTAAGTAAGACGTTGTCGCCATCGACGGGATGCTAGCGAGCGCAGGTGTCTGCGCGCTGGACGAGGGGCTCGCGCGCGCAGCGGGACCCGAGGCCCTACGTGGCCGAGGGAGGGACCCGTGAGCACGTGAGCCCCTCGGCCGGCGCGCTCAGGCGCGCCACGCTAGGACTGGGATCCGCATTTCCTCAGGACTCATGCCGCCGTGAGACCCTCGATGGCGGAAGGTCTGGCCGTCGACTCGGACGATGCTCGCGGCTCTGTCGCCTCCCAACATTGCGAGGACTTCTCCGATCCGCTGCCTCGCGGTTTCCGGATCGCCTCGCCCGAAGAGGCCCGCGGCGATGGCCTCCTCGCGGTCGAGGAAGAAGAACGTGTCGGGGTAACGACGCTCGAGGTACTGCTTCACTCGCTCGGCCTGATCGGTGTGGAGGAACGCAAGACGCGGCTCGCCGGCGATCGGGTTCCGCAGCAGCGAGCGCAGCTGCTCGTCGCCGACGAGATCGATGAGCTTGTCGGGGTCGGTGAAAGCGTGGCCGTGATCGGCCGTGAGCAGTACGAGGGTGTCGCCCGGCGGTCGCGCCGCGAGCGCGCGCTCGAGGGCTCTGTCGAAGAGCGCCGCCTCCGCCGCGTGGTCCGCCGACTGCGGCCCGGAGACATGCGCGACCGAGTCGATTCCGGCCCAGTACGCGTATACGTACGCGGGAGCGTCGCTCCACGGCCGCTGCTCGAGAAGATCGTGGAGCCTCACGCTCATCGACGACGGCAGGTAGTACGCGGCGAGTCTCGCCTCGGCCGCGTGCATCCGGGTCATCGCCTCATTGCGGAAGATCTCGGGCTCGATCATCCACGACTCCCCGCCGCGCTGCCGGAGACGCCCGTGGATGCTCGGCACCTTTCTGTACTCGCGCGGGTCGATGCGCTGATCGTCGAAGTACGAGCCGCGCCGGTTCACGCCCGGCCCCCAGCGCAGCATCTGCGTGACCTGCGCGAATTCCTCGAGCCAGACGAAGTACGCGATGTTGCCGTGCTCCTGCGGCGTTCGCGCGGTATTCAACGTGGTGATCGCCGCGGCCGTGGTAGAAGGAAAGATCGTCGTCGCCTCGATGAGCTGCGCTCGATCGTGCCGTTGCGCGCGCTCGAGGATCGACGCGACGAACGGCATATCGCCGGCACTGCAGAGGGCGCGCAGCTGCGCCAGGCCGAGCCCGTCCGCGAGAACGAGGACGACCTGCCGGACGCCATCGCGCAACCACGGCTCGAGTGCACGGAGGGGCGGCGGGTCGGTGTCGTCACGGACGCCCAGGACGTCGAGCACCGTGGAGGCAACATTGAGCAGTCCCCCGCCGTCGTAGTCGGGCGGTACGAAGCCGCGCGCGCGGAGACGCTCGATGAGCGCGAGGGGCATCGGCGGACGATACTGCCTGCACGGTGAGGACAGTCTTCGAGGTCGACGGCCTCTTCGACGGAGCGCGAACGATGACGAACGCCGCGATCGTGGTCGACGGCGCCGATGTCTCCTGGGTGGGTCAGCGGAACGCGATCCCGAAGACGCCGCATGGCGAGCTCTCGGAGCTCGTCCCGTCACCGGGCCGCTTCGCGTTGCCCGGGATGATCAACTGCCACTCTCATCTCACGCTGGACGGAGACCCGAACTTCGGCGTCGAGGTCCGGCAGTCCGACGCGCTCGCGACGCTGAAGGCTTTTCGCAATGCGCGCGCCGCTCTGCGCGCCGGTGTCACCACGGTGCGCGACCTCAGCGCGAACGGCACGATGGTGATCGACCTCGGCCGCGCGATCGAGAAAGGATTCCTCGAAGGTCCGCGCATCGTCGCATGCGGCCGAGGGATCACGACGACCGGTGGGCACGGCTTCGAGGTCGGCCGCATCGCGGACGGTCCCGACGAGGTGCGCAAGGCCGTCCGCGAGCAGGTCGCGGCGGGCGCCAAGGTCATCAAGCTGTTCTCGACGGGTGGCATCCTCGGCGACGGCGCGCCACCCGAGAGGTCGCAGTACACCCTCGAAGAGACGGCCGCAGCAGTGGCCGAAGCGCACAACGCCGGCCTCCGCATCACGACGCACGCGCATGGGTCGGGTGGGATGCGTGTCGCGGCCGAGGCGGGGATCGACTCGATAGAGCACGCGACCCTCCTCGACGAGAAGACCGTGCGGCTGATCAAAGAGCGCAACGTCGCGATCGTGCCCACACTTCTCGTGGTGCAATCGCTTCTCGACCACGCGGACGCCCTCGATCCGGTCATCGTCGAGCGCACCCGCGCGGTATCCGAACGTCACCGCGAGGGCGTACGCATGGCGCACAAGGCGGGTGTGCGTATCGCGACCGGCACCGACGCCGGCGCGCCGTTCACCCGGCACGACCGCTACGCGACGGAGCCGCTGCTCCTCACGGAGTGCGGCCTATCGGCCGAGGAGGCCCTCGTCGCCGCGACGAGCCGCGCGGCAGAGGTCGTCGGTCTTGAGAAGGCCGGCCACATCGGAGCGGGCTGCTGGGCCGATCTCGTCTTCGTCGACGGCGATCCGCTCAACGATCTGCGCGTGCTCGCCGCGCCAAAAGCCGTGTACGTGCGCGGGGTCGCCGCGCTCTAGCGCGACCTCAGATCGCTTCGCCGGTCTCCTCACGGCGGATGCGGAGGGCACCGTGCTCCTCGAGGATGCGACGGGCGCGCTGCAACAGTTCAGGCGACCCGCTGACCGTCACGAGCGCCTCGCCTCGATCGATCGCGCGCTCGTAGCTCTCGTACTCTCCGCTCTGGAAGAACTTTGCGCCGCCGACCAGCGCCCCGATGGCCGCGAACGCAAAGACCAAGGCCGGCGCCCCGATGACGATCGCGACAAGGTTCTGGCGGACACTGTCGCCCCCGACGATCACGAACACCAACGCCATGAGGGCGCCGACGATCGCCCCAACGATCGCGCCCAGAGCGCTGAACGAACCTGCGGCCTCGCGCGCTTGGCGCACGTTCTCGGCGACAACGCCGACGTGATCCGGCGGGATCCCCGCCGCGTCCAGAGCCGTCGCCGCAGTTACCGCGGTCTCGTGATCGGGGAACGCCGCGACCAGGGACTTTTCTTTGAGTTCCTCTTTGAGGTCTTCCATGACCGACCGAGCGCGCAGGACTCGTGCCTAATCGGGGTGGGTGTATCTCCGGCTCGCCTGCTCGAGGGACAGGCGAAGCGACGCCTCGTCCGCGATCGGCGCGGAGCAGACGGTGCCGATGCAGACGTACGCGGCGACACGCTCCGTGGAAAATCCGAGCCGGTTCAGCATCTCGTCGTCGCGATTCTCCCCGCGATCATCCGCGCGCCCGGGCACGAGCCGGTGAAGGGCACGCGCCGAGTCGGTGGTCGCGCGAGCGCGCCGCCAGAGCGCGGATGCAACCGCGTCGTCCGCAGGCCCGACCACGGTGACGACGACCGGCTCGGCGAGCGCTCGCGCGACCGCGTTCGCGTAGCTGGCCGCGAATTGGCCCCACTGTCGGTACTCGCCGACGAAGGCGCGTAGCGCGCGCATCGCGAGCTCGCGCCACTGATCCTCGCTGGTCAGCGCAGCCAGACGCAGGAGCCCTTCGGCCGCGAGGGCGTTCTCCTCGATCGGCCGTTCGCGGCGCGAGAGTCGCCCCGGTTCCGGGTTTCCGCGCTCGGGGGCATCGAAGAAACCGCCCGCCTCCTGGTCCGTGAGCCGGTCGCGGAGCGTCATCGCCATTCGCTCCGCTCCACCGAGCGCGCCGGGATGGATCCCGGTCTCATACGCGTCGAGATTCGCCGCCAGATCCGCCGCGACGTCCCCGAGGAGGTCGACGACCTTCGACCCATCGTCCGTATCGGAGTGACGAAGTGATTTCGTCTGCGAATCCCAGAGACCACGGGCGAGCGCGCCCATCGCATCGTGCGCGCGCGTATCCAGCGCGCCATCGCCGAGCGCCGACCACGCCGCCCAGTACGCGGACGCAGCCAGCGCGTTCCAGCCGGTATATGCGGTCCGGTCCACGAAGGGCGCGTCGTGCTTGGCGCGTTCGTCGGTGGACTCGAGCGTGTAGTAGTGCTCGTCGGCGTCCTGCGAACCGGCCCAGAGCTTCTTCTCGGGTTGCCACAGGACCGTATCCATCCACCGGATCACGTCGCGCACGACGCGGTCGTACCCCGCCGTCGGGAACGACCGGTGTGCCTCGGCGTAGATCGCGAGGAGCTCGGCGTTGTCCTCGAGCATCTTCTCGTAGTGCGGGATCTGCCATTGCCGTGTCGTCGAGTAGCGGAAGAAACCGCCTTCGACCTGGTCGTACATGCCGCCACCGGCCATCGCGCTGAGCGTCCGATGGAGCATCGTCGCGATCTCCGGGTAGCCGAACCGGCGATGCTCGTCCAGTAGAAAGCGCAGGAGCTTCGGCTGCGGGAATTTCGGCTCGCGCCCGAAACCTCCGAACTGCGGGTCGTACTGCCCGCGCACGAGCGAGCCCACTTGATCGACGATCTGGACGCTGAGATCTCCGGAGTTCGGCGCTCGCGCCTCGTTTTCCTTCTCACGGAGCTCGGCGACGCGCTGCGCGAGGTCCGAGCGTTGGGAAGACCAGAGCTCGGCGACCTGCGCGAGGTACCCTCGCATCGTCTCGGGCGGCACGTACGTCCCACCGTGAACGATCTCGCCATCGGGTGTGAGGAACGCGGTCGTCGGCCAGCCGCCCATGTTGTACCGCCGGTTCACGTCGGGACGCTCGTCGTTGTCGACGCGGATCGGCACGTACCGCTCGTTGATCAGGCGGATGACCTCTGGATCGCTATAACTCGTCTCGTCCATGACATGGCACCAGTGGCACCACACCGCGCTGATCGCGAGTAGCACCGGCTTGTCCGCGACCTGCGCTTCCTGGAACGCCTTCTCGCCCCACGGTCGCCATCCGATCTCGGCAGCGCGATTCGGCCGCGGAGAGAAACGGAATGTCAAAGCCGCTCCTGATTCATTCGGAAATCTCATCCAGCTCGATCTTGTTGCCGAACGGGTCGAAGACATAGGTCCGCCGCCACCCAGGAATGGCCTCGGCCTCTTCGAAGCGCGCGCCGGCCGCGCGCAACGTCTTCACGGTTGCGTTGAGGTCGTCCACACGCAGCGCGAAATGCCGGCGCGGGTGAAGGCCCAGCTCGCGGTCGGCGGAGAGATGGACGTGGCCGGGCGGCGCCGCATACCAGATGCCCGCGCGGTCCCGGAGTGTCGACGGTCGTTCGAGTTCCGAAAGCCCGAGCGTGTCTCCGTAGAACTTTCGAGCGCGCGCTTCTTCCCCAGGCGGATAGAACACCTGCGCGTGATGCAAGGAAATCCCCACAAATTTGAGTTTAGGCGGGCAGAAATCGGGTGTTTTTCTCGGATTTCGTGGGCTATCATTTATTCAACGCGACGGAGGTGCCGACTTGGCGATCGAGCAGAGCCCGACGACGACCGAGACCCCACTCGTTTCTTTGACCCCGAAAGCGACGGACAAGCTCCGTGAGGTGCTCTCCAAGCAGGAGCGGCAAGATCTCGCGCTTCGCGTGTACGTCACGCCGGGTGGATGCTCGGGATTCTCGTATGGGATGACGTTCGCCGACGGCACCGAAGAGGATGACGCGATCGTGGAGCAGGGCGGCGTTCGCGTCGTCGTGGACCCGATGAGCGCCATGTACCTCAGAGGCTCGGAGATCGACTTTGTCGACGCCCTCATGGGCGGCGGCTTCGCGCTCCGCAACCCGAACGCGGTCTCGAGCTGCGGCTGCGGTCAGTCGTTCCGGACGGCCGAACAGTCCGGCACCGCGAAGGCCTGCGCTCACTAGACCCTCGCGCGGCACTCGCATCCTTGCGACCGGGACCTAGATGAAGCGCGCGCTCGTCGTCGTCGACATGATCGAAGACTTCGTGCACGAAGGGGGCGCGCTCTACTGCGGACCATCGATGGCCCGCATCGTTCCCGTCATCCAGCAGGAGATCGCCCGAGCGCACGCCGCGGCTGAGGCAGTCGTTTACCTCACCGACAATCACCTGGCGGGCGATGCCGAGTTCCAGATGTTCCCTCCCCACGCGATCGCCGGCACGAAGGGCGCCCAGATCGTGCCCGAGCTATCGCCGCTCGACGACGACGTCGTCATCCCGAAGCGTCGGTATTCCGGGTTTTTCGGCACCGGCCTCGACATCACGCTGCGCGAGCGCGGGGTCGACACTCTGCGGCTCGTCGGTGACTGCACCAACATCTGCGTGCTCTACACAGCGGCGGACGCGCGCAACCTCGGCTACGCCGTCGAGGTCGTCGAGCGCGGTGTGACCTCGTTCGACGAGGAAGCGCACCGCGACGCGCTCCGCGAGCTCGAGAAGACGCTCGGAGCGAAGATCCTGCGCTAACCGAACGCGACCCGTGCCGCGAGCGCCAGGATAATGAGCGAGCTCACGACCGCGGTGATGCGCTGCAGCCGAGGCGTGAGGCGGCCGTGAAGCATCGCTCCGACGAGCGCCAGGAATTCCTGCCAGGACAGCGACGAGACAAATGCGCCGACGACGAACGCGGCGCGGCTCGCGAAGTCGGCCGACACCTCGGGCAGCGCGATCGCGAGCGAAGCGAAGTAGATCACCGTTGGCGGGTTGAGCATGGTGAGGCCGAGGAACAAGAGATACGTGTTACCTGCGCGAGCGGTGCCGGGCTCCCGCTCCATCGCCCGGGGCGCGGCGAGAAGGCCGCGTAGCGCAATGACCGCGAGCGCCACGCCGGCCACGATGCGCGCGGCAGGCAGGATCGGCGCGAGCAGCGCGGACGCCGCGGCGCCGAACAGCATCGCGATGGTCGCGAAGATGAGGTCGGCCGTTGCCGTCCCGGCACCTGCCGCGGCGGCCGCGCGGAGTCCTCGCCGCACGCCCGTGCGCACGATCAGAATTGCGATCGGCCCGAAGGGGATGGCGATGGCGTAGCCGGCCGCGATGCCGAGCAGGAACGCTTGACCCACTACACGTTCGTCTTGCTAAAGCGCTTTGCCTTCATCTCGAAGCGCGGGAGTGTTCCCGGCACGACGGCGTCGACGGTGCAGCGGATGCCGAGCTCGCGGTGGATCGCGCCGGCGACGCGCTCGGCGACGTCCAGCGGCGCCTCGATGGTGCACCGAAGCTCGTCCATCTCGCGCACACGCGCCAGCGCGATGCGGTACTCGCCCACACCCTCGAAGCGGCGCACGATCGCCTCGATCGCGCTCGGGAACACGTTCACGCCACGCACCGTGACCATGTCGTCCACGCGACCGGCGATGCCGCCGGCGAGCTTCACCAACGTGCGCCCGCACGAGCACCTGCCGCGCACGGCGGTGACACGGTCGCCGGTGCGGTAGCGAATCACGGGCATGCCCCACCGACCGAGGTTCGTGAGCACGAGCTCGCCCTCCCCATCGTCGCGAGCTTCGCCCGTCGTCGTGTCGAGTACCTCTGCGATGAACGCCGCCTCGTTGATGTGGACGCCGTCGCGCGCGGAGCAGGAGAAGCCGTGCGCGCCGACCTCGGTCGCGCCGGTATGGTCGAACGCTTCGACCCCCAGCTCCTTCTCGATCCGTTCGCGCGTCGCGGGAATCGAGGCGCCGGGCTCGCCGGCGTGGATCGACACGCGAAGCGCGGATCGAGACAGGTCGATCCCTTCCTCCCGCGCCGCTTCCGCGAGCCGCAGCGCGTACGTCGGCGTGCACATGAGCACGGTCGCCTCCATCGCGACGATCGCGGCGACCCGCTCGGTCGTCGTCATCGCGCCGCCGGTGAGGCAGAGTGCCCCGAGCCGCTCGGCACCGGCGAACGCCGACCAGAAGCCCACGAACGGGCCGAACGAGAACGCGAAGAAGATGCGGTCCTGCGCGGTGACACCCGCCGCGCGGTAGATCGGCTGCCAACACTCACGCCACCACTCCCAGGATTCGGGTGTATCGAGGAGGCGCAACGGCCGGCCCGTGGTCCCGCTCGTTTGGTGAAGTCGCACGTACCGATCGATCGGGTACGTGAGGTTCGTGCCGAATGGAGGATGCGCGTCCTGGTCCTCGGAGAGATCGGCCTTCGTCGTGAAGGGAAGGTCGCCGAGACCGCTCGCGCGGGGCGGAAGCTTCGCGCTATAGAACTCGTTCGTCCGGCGAAGCTCGGGCAGCCTCGCCGAGAGCCGCTCCCACTGCGTGCGCCGACGTTCCGCGTCGGTCCACGTTTCGAATGCGTCGAGCCCGCCCATCGGTGGGCCGAGTCTACCGACGCGCGGTTGAGCCTTTTTGGCGGTGTACTTTGCATTACAGACCTCTCTGTGATACAAACCCATCTCCGATGTCCGGAGGAGTGCCGCAATGAATGCCGACGAAGTACGCGAGAGTCTCGCCTACGCGCAATACGCAAGGAACCGAGCGCGCCAGGACGTGGGCCGTCCGTGGATCGCGCTGCTGCTGCTGGCGAGCCTTTCCGCTGTCAGCCTCTCCCTCACCGACGCGGCAACGTCCCTGACGAGTCTCCTCTGGGCCTTCGCGGGACCGCTCGGCGCCGGCGCGATCGCCATCTACGCCTATCGACGCAATCGCTCGAGTGGAATCGAGAGCAGCCCGCTCGCGTATGTCGCGATCACGCTCGGGCTGCTCACGCTTGCGTACACGGCCGGAAAGATCGGCGCCGTGTTCCAGGTGGCCGCGGTCGCCCGGTTCGGGCCGGCGTTTATCGTGGCCGCCGGTTACCTCGCCGTCGCATGGATCGAACGAAGCTGGATCGTGGCCGCGATCGCCGCCGCGCTTCTCGCGGTCGCGGTCGCCATCATCGGCTTCGATCTCACTTCCCCGCAGAGCAAGGCGCTTGTCTTCGGGCTGTACGGGATCACCTTGCTCGCTGTCGGGCTCGGCCTGCGTGTCGGACGGAAGCTCCTGTGACCCATCCCAGCTCGACGCTCGACGACACCATTCACCAGCGCGTGCGGCTCGGGATTCTGGCCGTCCTCTCGGAGTCGCGGCGAGCGGACTTCGGGTATCTGCAGGAGGTCCTCGAGGTCACCGCGGGAAACCTGTCGCAGCACCTCACGATCCTCGAAGAGGCCGGCCACATCCAGATCGCGAAAGCATTCGAGGACAAGCGCTCGCGGACATGGATCACGATCACGCGCAGGGGGCGCGCGGCGCTCGCGTCCGAGGTCGCGACGATGCGCACGCTCCTCGACGGCATCAGCGCTCAGCGCACCTAACCAGCTCTGGAGTACTATCGGCCGTACGCGTATGGCTGAGAGTACGCCGACTCTGCGCCCCGTCCCGGCGATCGACAAGGCTGCCCGCGTCCTACGCGCCCTCGCCGAGGGCGGCCGTCCGATGGGCATCAGCGAGCTCGCGCGCGCGCTTAAGGTCTCGAAGGGGACGCTCCGCGATGTGCTCCTCACCCTCGCGCACTTCGGCTTTGTCGTTCGCGACGCGGACGCGCGCTTCCGCCTCGGGCCCGAGCTCCGCGCGCTGGCGAATGCATCCGCGCCGGACCTCCGTTCGCTCGCGCAGCCGTACCTCGTCTCGCTGATGGAGAGCTTCGGAGAGACCGCGATTCTCGGCCTCGTCACCGACGGCGCCCTCGAGATCGCGGCGCGCGCCGAGCCTCCCACCGACCTGCACATGACCGCGCCGCTCGGGCGACGGCTCCCGCTCGACAAGGGTGCGCACGGCAAGGTGCTCACGGGGCGCGCGGAGGTCGGCTACGACGACCAGGAGCTTTTCGCGGGAGTGCGCGCGGTCGCGGCGCCGATCGTCGATGCGAGAGACCGTCGCGTCGCCGTCGTGATGGTCGTCGGCTTCAAAGAGCGCGTCGATCTTCGCACGCTGCGGCGGATCGGCGAACGCTGCGTCGCCGCGGCACGCGCGGTCTCCCAGCGGATCGGCGCGGAGGCCGCGTGACGAAGCAGCTCCTTACCCTTCGGGTCAACGGCGAGCCGCGGACGATCGCGGCGGATCCGCACCACACGCTTCTCGAGGTGCTTCGCGAGGAGCTCGGCCTGACCGGGACGAAACACGGATGTGAGCTCGGCGAGTGCGGCGCATGCACGGTGCTCGTCGACGGCATTCCGGTCCTCGCGTGTCTCACGCTCCCGGCGCTCGTTGGCGACGCCAATGTGACGACCGTCGAGGGCTTAGCGATCGGCGAATCTCTCCACCCGCTGCAGATCGCTTTCGCCGAAGAGGGCGCGGCGCAATGCGGCTACTGCACGCCCGGGATGCTCATGACGGCGAAGGCGCTGCTCGACACGACCGCGCGACCGACGCGCGCCCAGATCGCCTCCGCGATCAGCGGCAACCTTTGCCGCTGCACCGGATACACGGCCATCTATGAAGCGATAGAGAAAGCCGCAGCGCGAGCATGAGCGAGTTCTCCGTCATTGGCCGGCGCCTTCCGAAGGTCAATTCGTGGGCGCATCTCACCGGACAAGCGCGCTACGCCGACGATCTGTTCCTGCCGCGCATGCTCTACGGGCGCCTTCTCCGATCGACCCGGCCGCACGCGCGCATTCGCCGCGTCGACACCAGCCGTGCGCTCGCGCATCCCGGCGTCGTCGCGGTCGTGACCGGGGCGGACATGCCCGAGAAGATGGGGATCATGCCGTCGACGCAGGACGAGACGGCCCTCGCGGTAGATCGAGTTCGCTATGTCGGCGAGCCCGTCGCGGCGGTCGCGGCGCTCGACGAGGACACCGCGTTCGACGCGCTGTCGCTCATCCAGGTCGACTACGAGGACCTCGAGCCGATCTTCACGATCGAGGAGGCCCTCGAACGCGAGGACGTGAAGATCCACGACGAGGCCAAGCGCGCCAACGTCTTCAAAGAGGTGCACCTCTCGTTCGGGGATCTCGTGGGCGGTTTCGCCGCCGCCGACCACGTCCGCGACGATTGGTTCTTCTTCGAAGGCAACACGCACGCGCCGATCGAATCGCACAGCGCCGTCGCGTGGTTCGGCGCGGACGACAAGCTCACGCTGTGGACCGCAACCCAGGTCCCCCACTACCTGCACCGCGAGCTCGAGAAGGTCCTCGGCCTGCCGCGCTCGCGGATCCGTGTGATCGCGACACCGAACGGCGGCGCGTTCGGGGGCAAGAGCGATCCATTCGGTCATGAGTTCGCGGCGGCGCTGCTTTCGATGCGCACCCGGCGTCCGGTGAAGATCACGCTCGACCGCGAGGAGGTCTTTTACGCGCACCGCGGCCGCCACCCGGTCAAGATGCGCATCCGCACAGGCGTGAAGAAGGACGGCGAGATCACGGCCGTGCATTACCAGAGCTGGCTCGACGGGGGCGCGTACGCCTCGTACGGCATCGCGACGACCTACTACACCGGCGCGCTGCTCACGGTCACGTATCGGATCCCCGCGTACAAGTTCGACGGGGTGCGCGTGTACACGAACAAGCCCCCGTGCGGTCCCAAGCGCGGTCACGGCACGACGCAGCCGCGCTACGGCTTCGAGTGCCAGATCGACAAGATCGCCGAGGACCTTCAGCTCGACCCACTCGAATATCGGAAGAAGATCCTGCAACCGGCGAACAGCCGCACGGTCAACGAGCTGCGCATCACCTCGATGGGTCTGGGGGAATGCCTGGACGCACTTCAGCGCGCGACGCGCTACTCGGAGCGGCGCGGGCAGCTCGGCCGCGGCAAGGGCATCGGCCTCGCCGGCAGCGCCTACATCTCCGGCGCGGGCCTGCCCATCTACTGGAACGAGATGCCGCACTCGGGCGCCGAGATACGCACCGATCGCGGCGGCGGCGTGACCGTCATGTGCGGGACGTCCGAGATCGGCCAGGGCTCGGACAACATGCTCGCGTCGGTCGCGGCGGAGGCCCTCGGCATCATGCCCGCGGACGTGCACGTGGTGTCGGGCGACACGTCGCTCGCGCCGGTCGACCTCGGCAGCTACTCGAGCCGCGTCACGTTCATGGCCGGTAATGCGGTCCGCGACGCGGCGATGAAGCTCCGCGCGCTGCTCGTCGCGGCCGCGGCGGAGAAGCTCGAGGTCCCGGCCGATCGCCTGCTCTCCGCGTACGGCCGCATCTACGACCGCGACGATCCGGCGAAATTCGTCGCGTTCGCCGACGC
>Ga0070698_100000045_pt1 | contig 87520 bp, 77 predicted proteins | sample KBSK1502metaG_FD_65477 | JGI IMG/M metagenome (GOLD analysis project Ga0070698, IMG submission 65477) | Corn, switchgrass and miscanthus rhizosphere microbial communities from Kellogg Biological Station, Michigan, USA - KBS K1-50-2 metaG | ecosystem: Host-associated > Plants > Roots >... | reverse complement strand
GCGGGCTGTTCACGACCTTTGCCGTCGCGCTGACCAACAGCACGATCTCGGGCAACAGCCCAGACAACTGCTTCGGCGTGAGCTGCTGATCGAGCACGGACAGCGGGGCAGGGCGCAAAAACATAGCTTCTGCCCTGCTGTCCGGGGTCATGACCGCGAGTCTCGGCAGCAGACAGCGCCCGAACCGAGCCCAAGCCCGGCGGCTCGTCGCCTTGGGAGGCCTCGTCAGCGAAGCCGCGCCTATTCGGTGTAAAAGGTCCTGTGATATGTAGAGTCCGCCGTGATCAACTGGGAGGAATTTGGGAGATCATCTTCTGGGTGACTCTGGCCAAACCGCTCCCAACTGGGTTGAAGAGGAGCTTCTGAGCTGGCCTTTTCCGATTCAGCGTGGTCGGCGGGCGGAGCGGGCTCTGTTTGCAAGCAAGTGTCCAAAGTCGCAGGCAGGGAGCCAGGGACGGGAGCCAATGTTCCTGGTCAGGAAAGGTAGTAAGACTAGATTCGGTCGCCTGGGCTGAGGCGCGCGTGTGCGTCGTGGGCGCGGGCGATGCCGCGGGCCTCTGTGTACTCCCGCACCATGTCGTACGTCTTCCAGCCGGTGATGTGCATAAGGTCATCGGTGGAGCCACCAGCCGCCAGCCACTTGTCCGCGAAGGAACGCCGGAAGCGGTGCGGGTGCACGTTCTGGATTCCGGCCTGCTTGCCTCGTCGCCCGAGCATGACGCGGATCCCGGAGTCGGTCATGTGGGCGCGATTGTGCCCCTGGTGGCCGAGCCACAGCCATGGGGAAGATGCTTCCGTGTGGCGAGCGCGGGAGCGCAGATACCGGTCGAGGGCAGACGCCGCCTTCTTCCCGATGGGCACCCAGGTCTCATCTCCGCCTTTGAGGCGTATACGCAGCCTCCGCTGAGTCAGGAACACGTCGTTGCGGGCGTCCGTGCCGACGTCGTAGCGCAAGTTCGCCAGCCCGGAGACACGCATCCCGGTGTCAATCAGAATGCGCACGATCGCGGTGTCGCGGCGGTCCCGGAAGCTCGCCCCCTCGCACGTCTTGAGCAGTGCGGCAAGCTCCTCATCCTCGAAGAACGGCTTGGCCTGCTTGGTGACCTTAGGCCGGTCGACTCGGTCCATGGGATTCGGGTTCGTCCGCTCCCCCTCGCGTGCCAGCCAGCCGAAGAAGACGCGCAGGTTCCGGAAGTGCACGGCAGCGGAAGGGGCGGAAGTGCGGCGCTCCTCGGCCAGCAGGAACGCCCGAACGTGCTCGGCGTCGACCTCCTCGACATCGGCGGTCGTGCCCTGGGCGGCGAGGAACTTCTGAAGCGCTCGCACCGAGTCGGTGTAGGAGCGGACGGTCCTTGGGCTCTTGCCGGCCGCTTCGAGCGCGAGCTGCCACGAGGTGACGAACGCGACCAGGTCTACGCCGGCTGCTGCGGCGGTGCGGCGTCCCCGGTTACGACGGGCATCCTGCATGCTGGTGACGGACATAGGTGACCTCCCGCCGACCAGTGCAGCCACCTCCTGAGTGCCCTACCCTTGAGGGATGTGTCAGGGCGTATCCGGAGACGGAATCAGATGCTCTATCGCCGCTGTGCTTCTGTGGTATCGTAGCACGTGCCTGCAAAACCGCAGGTAGACAACTCAATTCGAGCGCTCGTAGCTCAACGGATAGAGCATCTGACTACGGATCAGAAGGTTGGGGGTTCGAATCCCTCCGAGCGCGCCAACGAAATCGCAGGTCAGAGCCGTAATCCTGGGAATGATTGAGGCTCGAACTTCTGTCACACGCCTGAGCCGTCTCACAACTTCTCACAGACCTAGGCGATCTTGTGAATCTTGGCGAGCGCGGCACTGCCCCGCTGCAAGTCCTCGTCACTGGCGTGGACGTAGGTCTTCTGGGTGAACGCCGAGTCGTAGTGCCCCGCCCACTTGCTGACAATGGAGATCGGCACGCCCGCATGTTCCATGAGCGTCAGGGTCGTGTGCCGTGAATCGTGCAGAATGATCCGCCGCAGCCCGACCCGCCTGAGCAGGCGGCCGAACTCGTCGGAATACCACTCGGGATGGACCGGGGTCCCAACCTCATCGGTGACCACATACTCGCCGCCCTGGTACCAGTCCAGCCCGGCCAGTCCCGGCCGGTAGGCAGCGCCCACAATCTCGCTCTCGTCCAGCTGGCGCTTACGCAGCATGGTCAGCGCGGCCACTAGCTCACTGTCAAGGGGCAGCGGCCCGGCCGAGCGCGCGCCGGCCCCACCGCTCAGCCACCGCTGATCTGCCCTCCCCAAAGGCGCTGCCGGAATGACCACGGCGATGGGACGGCAGCAGAGTAGCAACACCCCGCAGCATCCAAATCGTTACCGGCGCGTGCTTGCCCCACGACGGCCTAAAACTGCAAGCTAACCAGGCCCGTGATCACCGACCTATCTTCCTGAGGGGTCTATATGGCTTCTGCGCGCTGGGTGGCTGCGACAGTAACAGCCGTCCGGGGCCGCGCGGCCATTGGGGCGGTCGCGATCATGCTCGCCGCTTGCGGTGGGCAGCACACCGCGGCTCCAGCCACCACATCGCCCGCTGCATCCTCGCCCGCTTCGCACCGCAGCGCTTCGGCTGCGGTGACGACCGGTTCCGTGCACTTCCCCGCTCAGCTGCTGGGCCTGAAGGAGAACACCAGCGCAACCGCGATGCAGGCCGTCAGCATCCTTCGCAAGGGGGTCGTTTCCCGCTTGATGGGACATGTGGTCGGCGAGAAGGCGGCCATTTACGGCGGTGGGCAAAACGCTGCCACGCCTTTCTTCCTCGTGGCCGCGGGGGCATGGGGCAAGCGAGTCGCGTTCCCAGATAGTGTTGCGCACATAATTCAAGATTTTGTGGTGACCAAGGGCTTTACCGACGCCAGGTTGCTCCCAGCAGGCGCTAACGGCGCGGCCATGGTCTGCGGCGACAAGCATGTCCAGACCGGGACAGACACCGTCTGCGAGTGGGCAGATCACGTGAGCTTCGGCGCCGTACTCTACCCGCCTGGCTTTACTTCCAGCCTCAGTGACGCCGCGTCAGAAACCAGCCAGATCCGCTCTGCCGTCGTGGGCTAAGAGCACCACAATCTGGCAGGCCACCGCCGTGGCCGAAGGCCCGGCAAACCACCGACAACAGCGGTCATTCACGAGCAGAAGCCAGCCGCGATCACTTGGACAAATGCTGGTCACAACTGACACAGGCACAGCCTTCCAAGCTGGGGCTGCCATCCTCCTCGCTGTCCCATGATCTTGGCCGAGCCCGCCGTGTCAAGGCCGAGCCGCTTCGCGGTCGCTTCGCGAGCCTTGACACGGCGGTCGCGCCGAAGGGGTGGCAGCTACGAGGAGGACAGGGAGGACCAGGTTCGCGCAGGTCATGAGCCGGTTCCGCTAACGGACTTGCTAGCGAGACCGATCGGAACGGGGGAGACGTAACCACCCGATGGGAGACGGACACCGGGCTCGGGTCCTGGTCAGCGAGACGGATAGGCACATCGGAGACGCAGAAGACGGGCGTCGCGTGGCTCATAACCCAACAACGGTAGACGTAGGCGGGCTAAACCAGGTGCTTCCTGCGCTCGATGGCCGCCAGACTAGTGGCCGTGGCGTGCGTGCTGTGCGGATCGGCTGACAGCCCGACCGACGAGGATGTGATCCCCCGGTGGCTGCTGCGTGCGTTCGACGTTCAGGGTCGGGTCACCATCAATGCGCGCGAGGAATCAGGTGAACCGCAGGCCGTCGCCACCAGGCCGAACCCCAAGATCATGCTGCGAGGCGGCCTGTGCAACACCTGCAATAACGAACGGCTCAGCCGCCTTGAGAACGCGGTAAAGCCGATCCTCGCCCCGATGGCCCGCCACAGGACACTGACCGCCCTTGATCTAGATAGCCAGCGGCTTCTCGCCGCGTGGGCGGTTAAGACCGTGTACCTGCTGGAGCTTGCGATCCGTCAGCAGTACGTCGGTGCACGGCTGGTAGAAGGCTACGAACCAAGTATTGCCGAGGTGGGCTGGCTAATGGCTCAGCTTGAGCAGCGCCCGGCGACGCAGATCGAGCCGCCGCCGCGATCCATGGTGTGGCTAGCATGCTGGGACTGCCGCGAACGGAGCGTGGTCAACTATGCGCCGTCCAGCACCACCCTTCCCGCGCGGAGCAGCGGCGAAGTCATTGGCCAGTTCACCACGCTCGCCCTGGGATTCGCCGCGTTCCAGGTCTTCACGGTTGACTACGTAGAGGCAACCCAGCGCGATGCGGATGTCTGGAACCCTCGCCCGCCAGACAGCATCGGTCCGGCTATTCCGCGCATCTGGCCGCAGCTGCTAGGCGCGGGCGCTGTCTCTTGGCCTCCGGCAGTCTTCGCGAGTGGCGACTTTGACCGCCTGGCCAATTGGGACCACGCCCTACGGCGCGGGGTCGCCTAGCGGAGCGGTGCGCAACCATGGCGAAACAACGAGCCACTAGCACGATTACCCGAAACATGTATGCCCAGCTCAGAGGCGTGGGGCAAGAGAAGTGGCCGTCTCACTGTAAAACCGCTCCCGCAAGCGTGCGCTTCTGGGCTGGCGGGCCGGGCAGAGGCAAGCGTCTCTCACAGCTTTCTCACAGACTGGCCAGACGAGGCCGGATCACAGCGGCGTTGTCGGACATCCGGCAGCTCGTGACCAGCGGTTTCTGGACTACGAGGTACTGGCAGGACGGGTAGCACTGATCTACGGATCAGCCCTTGGTACCGCTGGCTCGGCGCCGTACCGGTGTGAAAATGGCGGCGGTACCGCCCGTGACGTCGTTGCCTTCTTGGTGCGGTTGAGGCCGCGGATCAGCCTGACGCCGGGAGCCGGTTCCTGAGGGGCCGTTCATTGTCGCTTTGAGCACGCGGGTTAGATTCGTCCGCTCGCCCCCGGTTCCCCGGGCGGTACCACCTCGCAGGCTAACAGCTGGGAAGGAGGAGGTGGGGCGCGTGAAAGAGGTGACCGACGAGCCGCTGTACCGGGACCGGGTGTGCGGCATCGACATCGGCAAGGCCGGGTTGGTCGCGACGATCCGGGTGCCCTCGGATCGTGATCCAGCACGGCGGATGGCTGAGACCCGCAGCTTCGGCACCACCCGGCGGGAGGTGCTGGCGCTGGCGGACTGGCTGCGGTGCTGGCAGGTGCCCGCGGTGGTGATGGAGGCAACGGGCGACTACTGGAAGGGCCCGTTTTACCGGCTGGAGGCCGAGGGGTTCGAGTGCGTGCTGGCCGACGCGAAGCAGGTCAAGAACGTGCCTGGCCGGCCCAAGCGGGACCCGGCTGATTCGCGGTGGCTGGCGGCGTGCTTCGAGCGCGGCGCCATCACGCCGTGCTTCGTGGCCACCCCGGAGTTCCGGATCATCCGGCTGCACACCCGCTACCGGCGGGACCTGATCGACGAGCGCACCCGGGAGAAGAACAGGGCGGAGAAGCTGCTGGAATCAGCCGCGGTCAAGCTGTCGAGTGTGCTCACCGACCTGCATGGCGTGACCGGCCGGGACATCATGGGCCACCTGATCGCCGGGGAGCGCGACCCCAAGGTGCTGGCCCAGCTCGCCCGCGCCGCCGCCCGCTGCAAGATCAGCCAGCTGGAAGAGGCCGTGGAGGGCGCGGAGTTCTTCACCCCGGCGCACGCCGCCCTGCTGGCCAAGGTGCTGGCCCGCATCGACCGGCTCACCGCCGGCATCGACGACCTCACCGAGGTGATCGAACAGCTGCTGGCCCCGTACGAGGAGCAGCTGGCCCAGGCCGAGTCGATGCCCGGCTGGGGACGGCGCGCCGCCCAGGACGCCGTCGCCGAAACCGGCGTGGACATGACCAGGTTCCGCACCGGCGGGCACCTGTCCTCCTGGGCGGGCCGCACCCCGGTGGACCACCAGTCCGGCAAGCGCGCCGGACGCGCCAAGGCCAAGAAAGGCAACCGGTACCTGGGCGCCATCACCGGCGAGACCGCCGTCGCAGCCGGCCGCACCCAGACCCGCGAGGGCGCCCGCCACCGGCGGCTGGCCCGGCGACGCGGCACGGCCAAGGCATGCGTCGCCACCGGGAATACCCAGCTGAAGGTCTACCACAAGCTGCTGTCCAACCCCGGCATGCGCTACGCCGACCTCGGCCCGGACTGCTACGAGCGCCAGCGCGACGCCCGCCGCCAGATCGCCTGCCACGTCGGCAAGCTCGGATCCCTCGGCTTTCGAAGTCACCCTCTGCCGCATCCCCCAACCCGACCCAGACGGAACAGGCCAGATCAAGCCCGCCTGACCCAAACCGCCCGCAGGCCCTGACCGGCCCAGATGGTCGGGGTCCGCTGCCGCACGCCCAGCTAATCTCCGTTTTTCGGGTTAGAAGGCTGGGGGTTCGAATCCCTCCGAGCGCGCCACGTTTGCCCAGGTCAACCGGCATCACGCTGGCAAGCGACACGAGCTCTGACGCTGTGGCAACCGACCTAGCCAAGATTACGAGAACACTCCGCATCGCACTGCGTGCCCACCACAGGCACGACTTCCTGGCGAACGACGACTGCACGACGGCCTTGCCCGACGGCATGCCGGCCCTTGGCGTTAGGCGCCGAAGGCGTACAGGTCGCCGTCCTGGTTGCCGAAGTAGACGTGGCCGTCGGAGATGGCCGGGGCGCCCCAGAAGTCGGAACCGCTTTGGGTGTCCTGATGGCGCCACAAGATGGCGCCTGTGCTGGTATCGACCGCGTAGGCGGTGTTGCCTGCGCCGACGAAGGCGACCCCCTGCACCGCCGTGACCGCCCCGAGCACCGGGCCGCTTTGCAGACAGTCCGCCCAGGCCGCCTTGCCCGTTGATGGCTGCAGTTCGCGGATGCTGCCCGCGCAGGTGACGCCCCCGATAGTGGTCTGCTCACCGCCTACGAACAGGTGAGACCCGTCCCAGGCGCTGGGGGATATGTCTGCCTTCCGGAACGGGCCTGGTCCGCCAGCTGACATCCGCTTCTGCCACAGCGGTCCCTGGGAGATGCCGGAGCGGTCGAAGGCATAGTAGATCCCGTTCTTGTTTTGCACGCCTACCATCTGGTGGACCACGCCCTTGATCGTGGCAGTGAACAATGTTGGCGTAGATCCAAAGTCGCTGTCGCTCCCGAGCTGGCTGGCAGGTACTTGCCAGCTGCTGAGCAGATTTAGGGAACTATCGGTCTTGACCACCGCCACGGCGAGCGGTTCGGGGCTGCTGCATGACTTGGCGTCGCCGGTCGCGAAGTAGATGTCACCGGTCGCGGTGTCGATGGTGGGAGAGCCCCAGACGTTGGCTCCTAGGCAGCCGCTGGGCGCGGTGTAAAGGGTGTGCTGGACCGTGCCGGTCGCCGCGTCCAGCTGGGCGATCCCGCCGCGGACGCGGCCGTCGCCGCAGGAGGCGATCCCCTCATGGATGCTGCCGTTGTAGAGCAGCGGCGAGCTCCACAGGAAACGGTCAGGCTGCGAGCCGAGCGGGGTCTTCCAGATCACCGCCCCGGTGGAGGCGTTGAGGGCGTAGAAGTTGCTGTCGCCGCCGGCCACGAACACGGCCTGGGCTGCGGTCCCGCCCACCGTGATGGTGCCGACCGTGGCGGTGCTGGCCACCCCCAGGGTCGGCGGAAAGCAGTTCGTGTCGGTGGTCTGCCCGAGGAAAGCCGACCACAGCTGGGTGCCGTCCGCGGCGTTGACCGCATGCTCATAGCCGTCCCAGGAGCCGTAATAGACGACACCATTGACCTGGATAGGTTCCGCAGATACCGCGCCACCAGCAATGTCGGCCCACAGCTGAGTCAGCTGCGGGGCCGTTGCCGGCGTGACCACTGTCTCGGCGCTGTTATAGCCCGTCCGGGCCCCGTTATTGAGGTAGGTAGGCCAATCCCCCGAAGTCTGCGCTCCCACCCCGCTGAGCGGAGCCCCGGCAAGGACGACAATAATCCCGGCTGCGGCAAACAGCCTGGCAGTTCCGCGCATGATGGACCCTGGAAACTAGCCTGCGAACCTCTGTAAGGCGTACCCAGTTCGACGTGCCTGACCCGGAGGAATCGGCCTATAGTGAGGTTCCTGCCGCACCCCTCGCCTCGTCAGGCACGCTCGCAACAGCAGCCCCCTGGCTGGCCGCAGAACCCGCGCCCCACGTCGCCAGCGGGCGCGGCCGTTCCCCTCAGTGGGTGATCGAGTACTGCACCGAGCCGTCCGATGCCCTGGTGAGCGTAACGACGTACTGGGCGCTCGGGTGAGCGGTCGCCGATGCGGGAACAAGCGCCTGGGCCTTCCACGACAGCACGCCCGCGCCGCAGTCCTGGAGTCCACCCGTATTGTCGAACGCTGGCAGGTCGATGTTCTCCTTCCCGGATGCGCCCGTGGATGTGACGGTCCCGGTCCAGCTGAACCGCTGGAAGATGTTGTCCATCACGAGGCTGAACTTTCCGTTGACGATGGGAATCTGGAACCCCTGGAAGCTGAACTCGACTGCAATTGTGTCGCCGGTGACCGGGCAGTGATCGATCTGGTTGATGAAGATCGGGTCGAACTTCGGGCCGCTCGCGGTGTGATCCACGCTGAACAGGAGCTTTTGGCCCTGGGAGTTTTTACCCGCGTAGTATGTGCTGCCCCCGGCAAAGGCGCTCGCCGCCGGAACGAACGCCACCAGGCATGCGCCGAGCGCTGACAAGACGAGGTACTTGCGCATCGTGATCCTCCTCCATCCTGGGGATGGCCGGGGACTCGGCCACACCCGCCGGATCGACCATCGCACTCGCAAGTTGAGCCGGCAAGTGGAGCATCCCGGGTTTCATGCACACCCGGTTCTGTGTGACGCAGCTTCTCCAGGTGGCTCTATTTCATGACTCCAGATTCTCCCGAACGGAAACGGGGGAGCAGGCTCGCGGCCAAAGGGTCTCTTCGGCCGGTCATCCCAGGGGCCGGGCTCCTCCCGGCCGCAACCTGCCCGGCCGCCCATCCGCCACCGGAAATGATCACATTCCGCCGGATGGATAAGATGCACAGGTGACCAGCAGGCCCGCAGCGGAGCAGCGCCTGCTCGATCTCGCGCGGCTGCGCCGTGTCCGCGACCGGATCGACCGGGAGTACGAGCAGCAGCTGGACGTCGAGGCGCTCGCCCGCGGCGCGCACATGTCGGCCGGGCACCTCAGCCGCGAGTTCCGGCTCGCCTACGGTGAGTCGCCGTACAGCTACCTGATGACGCGGCGCATCGAGCGTGCGATGGCGTTGCTGCGCCGCGGCGACCTTAGCGTCACCGAGGTCTGCTTCGCGGTCGGCTGCTCGTCACTGGGCACGTTCAGCACCCGCTTCACCGAGCTGGCCGGGGTGTCGCCCAGCGTCTACCGGCGCGAGGCGGCGCGCGCGACGGAGGGGATGCCTTCGTGCGTGGCGAAACAGGTAACCAGACCGATCAGGAATCGAGAAGCGGCCTCTCGAACGGTGTCGGCATACTCCTGACGAGGCACGAATCGACAGCCAGGGCGACCGGGTTGACGGTTTCCGCGCCTCACGTTCTTCTTCGAGCCGGCAACCCGCCGGGTCGAGGTGACCCACGACTTCAGGAGTGGTCATGACCGGCTCTTCCACGGAGGGAATCAAGACCGTGCTGCACCCCGTGTTCGACCTGGCGGCGGCGAAGGCGGTGTACGCCGCCCTGCTCGGCGTGCCGCCGTCGGCCGACTCGTCCTATTACGTCGGCTTCGACACCGCCGGTCAGCACATCGGGCTGGTGCCGGGGGGCGCGGCGCAGGGCATGACCCTACCGGTGGCCTACTGGCACGTGCCCGACATCGAGGCGAAGCTGGCCGAGGTGACCGCCGCGGGTGCGACCGTCAAGGAGCCCGCGCACGACGTCGTCGTCGGCCGCCTGGTTGCCACCGTCACCGACCCCGACGGCAACGTCCTCGGGCTGCTCCAGGACCGATGAGCCCGACCCCCGCTCCCACGCTCATCGTCGCCGCGGCCGCGGCGACGATGGCGGCCCCGCCCGACAGATGGAGACACGATGACCATGGCCGCGAGGACGGACCCGCAGTCGTCCGCGCCGCACGTCGCCGACAGCCACGATCTGATCCGCGTGCACGGCGCCCGCGAGAACAACCTCAAGGACGTCAGCATCGAGATCCCGAAGCGCCGGCTGACGGTGTTCACCGGCGTCTCCGGCTCGGGCAAGAGCTCTCTGGTGTTCGAGACCTCGGCCCGCGCGCCGGCCACGATGGCGGCCGGATCGTGTTCGAGGGCACGCCCGCCGACCTCGTCGCCGCCCGCTCCACCCTCACCGGCGAGCACCTCGCGGCCTACCTCGGCGCCTGACCGATCAGGAATCGAGAAGCGCGCATCACCGAGCGGCAACTAGCCTGACCGGCATGGACATCACCATCCACGGGACCTTCCTCCCGCACAACGACCCGGACGAATCGCTGGCCTTCTACCGCGACGCCCTCGGTTTCGAGGTGCGCAACGACGTCGGATACGGCGGGATGCGGTGGATCACGGTCGGCCCCGCGGGCCAGCCCGGCACGTCCATCGTCCTGGAGCCGCCGGCCGCGCCGGGCTGCGGTCACACCGACGACGAGCGCCGCGCCATCCTCGAGATGATGGCCAAAGGCAGCTACGCCCACATCACCCTGGCCACCGCCGACCTCGACGGCACCTTTGACCGGCTGCAGGCCAGCGGTGCCGAGGTCGTCCAGGAGCCGACCGACCAGCCGTATGGCGTTCGCGACTGCGCCTTCCGCGATCCCGCGGGCAACCTGATCCGCATCAACCAGCTCCCCTGAGCGGCGGCCGGAGCGGCCAGTTCTACCGCTGCATGCGGTCCCCTCGTGGCACTCTCTATCGCACTAGGGGGTGGGAGATGACGGACGTTACCGGCGGGCCGAGGCGGACGCCCTGAGGCGCTCCCGCAAGGCCAGCAGCATGCCCACGCTGAGCACCACCAGCGCCGCCTCGATGACCAGCGACACCGTGCCGACCCAGTAACCCCAGTTGCCGACGTCACCGGGGTCGCCGGGCACCCCTACAGTCCGGGAGGCGATGTAGCCGACGAACGGCCCGGTCCCGAGCACCAGGGTGGCCGCCCAGCCCAGCCAGGACGACCAGGGCAGCAGCAGCGCGAGGGCCGTCAGCACGCCGCCCACCTCGATGAGCCGGAATGCCCAGCCCATCCACGCCGGTGACCCGAGCGACGTCACGCCGCCCTGATCGGCCACGTGCACGGCCGAGATGGCGAGGGCCAGCAGGCTTCCGACCAGCCGCACCGCCATCTCCGGCGCCGCGCTGACGCGCGCGCTCCCCCCACCCGGACGTGCCCGGCTTGCTATCGTCTCCTGCGCCATCGTGCTTCTCCGCATCTCAGTCCGTTGTTGCTGCGATGCCCTCCGCCCTTTAAGCACGAAGCCCGCCGGCAGACGGTTCAGCGCGCGGGCCGCCGAAGCCGAAGCGAAGGCGGGCGGTGTCTCGCTGGAATCAGGCGCCGGCCGGCGTCACAGCTCTTGCCGGCGCTCCAGGTACCGCAGCGCCGCCCACCCGGCCGGCACCGGCAGCCAGAACGTCAGCAGCCGGAACAGCAGCACGGAGCTCACCGCTATCGCACCTGGCAGCCCGGTGGCGCGCAGGCCGGCCGCGAGCGCCGCCTCCACCGCGCCGAGCCCGCCGGGCGTGGGCACGAGCGATCCGACCGCGCTTCCCGTCAGGTAGACCACCGCCACGCTGGCGACGGACACCGACCCGCCGAACGCCTGCACGCAGACGTCGAGGCAGAGCAGGTAGGACAGCGTCAGCAACAGCGCGCCGCCGATGCCCTCGGCCAGCTTGAGCGGCTGCTGGGCCACCTCGGCCAGCCGGGGCAGCACCTGGCCCAGCGTCGGCACCAGCCGGGCGCGCAGCAGCCGCCGTCCGGCGGGCACGGCGAGGACGCCGAGCGCGACGACGGCGATCGCCGCGAGCACGAAGTAGATCCACGTCGGCGGGCGGAACGAGTGACCCCGGGCGGCCCCGGTGACCGCGACGAACACGATCAGCAGCAGCACGTGCAGCACGAAGCTCGCAACCTGCCAGACGCCGACGCTGGCCACCGCGACCGGCGCCGGGATCTTCCGGCGCTGCAGGTAGCGGATGTTGAGCGCGGCGCCGCCGACGGCGGCGGGCGTCACAAGCGTGACGAACGAGCCCGCCAGCTGGGCGAGCAGCGTGTGGGTGAAGCTCAGCCGCCCGGGAACGAACCCTGACAGCGACAGCGTCGCCCCGAGGTACGTCAGCGCCGACAGGCCCAGCCCCACGACGCCCCAGCGCCAGTCGGCCGTCCGCAGGACGCTCCCGTAGCTGGTCCGGGCCAGCTCGCCGGCCAGCAGGTACGCGGCGGTGACGGTGGCCACGATCGTGAGCAGGGTGCGCGGCCGGATGCGCTCCAGCTGGACCTGGACCACCTCGCCGTCCGGCACCGCCGCCAGCAGCCGCTGCCGCAGGGCCGGCAGCACGTCCTTGCGGTGGCGCAGGGCGGCCCGGGTCGAGCGGGCGAGCACGACCGGCTGCAGCAGCGACACCAGCGCGTCCAGATCGTCCGCGCCTGCCTTCTCCACCGCCACGTCCGCGGCGCGCTCCGGGCCGGCGTAGAGCGCGAGCTCGGCGGTGAGCTGGGCCAGGTCCACGCGCACCTGCAGGTCGGTCGCGGCGACGTCGCCGCTGCCCATGTCGAGCAGCAGCGCCCGGCCGCCGGGGGTGAGCAGGATCCTGTTCGCGGTGAGCGCGCCGTGCGTGACGCGGTGAGCGTGCAGCACGTCCACGGCATCCCAGATGCGCCGCAGCTCGGCCCGGGTCGGGGCGCGGCCGAGGTCGGCCAGCGTCGTCCCGTCGTGGTGCTCGTAGGCGATCACGGCGGCCTCCGGGCCGACCCTGACCACGGCGCGCAGCCGCGGCACGGGCGCGTCGGCGGCCTCCGCCGCGTAGGACAGCAGCGCCCGCCGCGCCACCGTCCGCTCCACCGACAGCGGCGCCGGGTGGGACACCTGATCCCCCAGCAGCGCCAGCCGGTACAGCCGGTAGAACGCGCCGGCCGCCTGCTGGTCCCAGTCGTACACGCCGACGTCGAGCCGGTCGCCGTCCTGCGCGACCGCCGCGTAACGCCGCGACTCGGCGCCGACCGGGGCCACCCGCCGCATCTGCGTCAGCCGGCAGCCGACGGTGCTCAGCGCTGCGGCGATCTGTTCGGCGGCCGGGCGCACCGACATCGACCCGGCGGCGTACCGCACGCCGAGCCCGATCGTCCGGCCGAGCACGAGCGTGACCAGCAGCGACAGCACGGTCGCGTGCAGCGACGCCAGGTTCACCAGCACGTAGCCGCCCACCACCAGCCACATCGCGGTGCGCCAGCCCGGCCGCCCGGCGAGCCCGATCATGGTGGTGTACGCGACGACGCCGGCCAGGTACGCGTCCACCGGCGTGATGTGGCTGGTGCCGGGCCGCGACATCGTGATCGCGGCGTACAGGTGCGGGGCGAAGCCGTTGTGCAGCAGCGCGTCGGCCGCGGTTCCCACCGCGATCGTGAACACGCCGGTCACCGTCGCCTCCAGCAGGCGCCGGCCCTGCCGCCGTGCCAGCTGTCGCCCGGCCAGCGCGGCCGGCAGGACCAGCAGCGCGAACAGCGCCACCGGCCGGGCGGCGGTGAGCGCCGTGTAGGGCAGTCGCCTGCTCGCGGCCACGATGTTGGTCTCCAGCCCCTGCGTCGTCGCGCTCGCCACCAGCCCGATGGCCGCCAGCAGCACGAGCTCGACGCAGCTGACGATGAAGCGCAGCAGGTCGACCGGCTTGCGGATCCGGCGCTCCAGGTGGTCGTCGACCAGGAGCGCCGGGGGCCCGGTGGCCGCCGCCGGGACCGGGCGCGCGGGCCTGTCCGGCGGCGGGTCGGGCCGGGGCAGCGTCACAGTACGATCGTTTCACCTGGCCGGCCACCTGCCCAGCCGCCCGGCCCGCGCCGCCGTCGCCCGTTCTCACGCCTTTTCTCCCGAACGGCTGCGCCCCATCCCCCGACACGCGACCGTCCCGCCCTCGCGAACAGGGGGCGGGACGGTGCGCGGGTCATGCTGCGCGGGCTGGCGACCTACGCGGGTCAGGCCGCGGGATCGTGAGCCGGCCGCCGCTACCGGCTGCTCACGATCCCGCGCACGAACATGGCCGTCCCGGCGTGCTCCAGGTCGTCGGCGATGACGCTGACGAGCCGCACCCCCAGGGTCACCGGCGGGTCCCACGAGGTGTCCACCACGCGGTCCAGGTCCTCGTCGGTCAGCGTCGCGACGTAGCGGAGCGTCTGCTCGTGCACGGCGTCGTAGTAGTCGGCCAGCAACTCGGCGTCGGCCCGGACGTCGGCCACCTGGCTGGCGTTGTGCCCGTAGCCGGTCTCCCGCTGGTCGAACGGCAGCCCGAACCTGTCCGCCCAGCTCTTGGCCGTCCACACCTGCTCCATCCCGGCGGCCGCGGCGACGTGGTCATCCTGAACGCGGGACAGGTGCCACACCAGCCAGGCGATCGAGTTCGCGTCCGGCGCGGCCCGGAAGGCGAGATCCTCGCGGGACAGGTTGTCCACGGCCTGGTGGACCTCCTCGCGGATCCGGCCGAACGCGTCGGTCAGCAGGTCGGCGGTGTTCATCGGGCATGCTCCTTCGGTCGGGTCGGTATCGTGCCGCGGGCGTGGCTCGCCGCTAACCCGTCAGCGCCTGGTATACCAGCGGGCGCAGCTGGTACCGGATGCGGTGCGCGCTGGTCGGCAGCAGCTGGGTGAAGAAGCTGGCGGTCAGCTGCTGCGCGGGATCGATCCAGAAGGCCGTGTTGGCCGCGCCGCCCCAGGCCAGCTCGCCCTCGCTGCACAGGTACTTGGCCGCGACGGCGTCGATGACCACGGCGAAGCCGAGGCCGAACCCCACCCCCGTGAATGGCGCGTCGGCGTAGAGCCGGCGGCCGAACGTCTCCAGGTCGGCCCCGCCCGGCAGGTGGTTGCGCGCCATGTAGCCGACCGTGCGCGGGCCGAGCAACCGCACGCCGTCCAGCTCGCCGGCCGGGCTGTCCGGGAGGGGCAGCAGCATCTGGGTGAACCGGTGGTAGTCCGCGGCGGTGGACACCAGCCCGCCGCCGCCGGACAGGAAGCGCGGGCGGCGGCGGCCGATCGCGCCGAGCGCGTCGTTGCGGACCGCCTGGTTGCCCGGGCCCGGGATGTACAGCGCCGCCAGCCGGTCAGCGCCCGCCTCGCTGGCCCAGAACCCGGTGTCGGCCATGCCGAGCGGGCCGAAGATCCTGCTCGCGAAGAACTCGTCCAGCGGCTGGCCGGACGCGACCTCGACGACCCGCCCGAGCACGTCGGTCGCGACCGAGTAGTTCCACTCGGCGCCCGGCTGGAACAGCAGCGGCAGCCCGGCCCAGGCGTCGCAGCAGGCGGCCAGGTCCAGCCCCGGCGGCGCGCTCCACTCGAACCCGGCGGCGCGGTAGAGCGCGTCCACCGGGTGGATCCGGAGGAAGCCGTAGGTGAGGCCGGCCGTGTGCGTCAGCAGGTGCCAGATCCGCACCGGCTCGGCGGCCGGCACGGTCACCGGCCGCAGGTCGGACCCGCCGGAGTACACCCGCACGCCGGCGAACGACGGGATGAACGCGCTCACCGGGTCGGTCAGCTCGAACGCGCCCTCCTCGTACAGCATCATCGCGGCCACCGAGGTCACCGGCTTGGTCATCGAGAAGATCCGCCACAGCGTGCCGGTCTCGACCGGCAGGCCGGCCTCCATGTCGCGCAGGCCGTACCGGGACACGTGCACGAGCCGCCCGTGCCTGCTGACCGTCAGCAGCCAGCCGGGCAGCCGCCCGTCGTCCACGTAGCGAGCGAAGTGCGCGTCCAACCGGGCCAGCCGCTCCTTGTCGAACCCGGCCTCTGCGGGGTCGGCCTGCGGTTCCAGCTCGGGCATGGGGTGCCTCCGTTCGGAATCAATCGGACGGGTGCGGGCTACGGGGGGTCAGCCGTCAAGGTAATCCCCGGCCACCCGGACGAGCAGGGCGAGCTTGTCCCGCTGCGCCGCGGGCGTGACCGGGTTGCCGCCCACCGATGTGGCGAAGCCGCACTGCGGGCTGACCGCCAGCCGCTCCGCGCCGACCAAGGACCTGGCCTGCGCGAGCCGGGCGGCGAGGTCCTCGGCCCGCTCCAGCCGGGAGGTCTTCGTGGTCACCAGGCCGAGCACGACCACCTTGTCGTCGGGCACGAGCCGGAGCGGGTCGAAGCCGCCGGATCGCTCGTCGTCGTACTCGAGCAGCAGCCGGTCGGCCTGCACCCGGCCGAACACCGGGCCAGCGATCGGCTCGTACCCGCCGGCCACAAGCCAGCGGCCCAGCTGGTTCCCGCGGCACAGGTGGAACCCGAACGTGGCGGGCCGGCCGGCCTCGATCACCGCGTTGTCCAGCTCGATGCCGTAGGACAGCCAGCGCTCCAGCGGCCACCCTCGCTCCTCGTAGAACGCGCGCCAGCCGGGGTCGAGCAGCAGCGGGTAGTGCGGGGCGTCGAGCTGGATGTAGCCGCAGCCGAGCCGGACGAGCTCGCGCACCTCGTCGCGGAGCACGTCGACCACGTCGGCCATGAACGCGTCCAGGTCCCGGTACGCGCCCGCCGACAGCTCGGGCGACCACAGGTTGGCGAACAGCGTGGGGCTGGGCAGCGTCACCTTGGCCTGCCGGCTGGTGACCGCGCGAAGGAAGGTGAACTCCTCGGCCGCTAGGTTGCGCCGCTTGCGCACCGGCGCCACGACCGCCAGTCCCGCCGGCCGCGGCGTCGAGCTGTCGCCCGCCTCCGCCGAGTGCCAGTCACCCCACAGCCAGGCGTCGGGGGTGACCCCGGCGAAGCCGTCGCAGGCCGCGGTCAGCTCGGCCTGGAACGACTCCCGCCGCAGCTCTCCGTCGGTGACGACCGGCAGGCCGATCTCCTCCTGCCAGCCGACGGTCTCCCGCACCGCGCGGTCCTCGGCGGCCTTGAGCTGGGCCGGGGTGATCTCGCCCGCCGCGCTGGCGGCTCGGGCCTGGCGCAGGAACGGCGGCCGCAGCAGGCTGCCGACGTGCTCGACGCGCGCGGTGACGGGCATAGGCTCAGCCTGCCATCTCGCGGCTCGCCCGGAGGGAGCAGCCCCCCTACCAGCGGAAGTGAACGAACACCCGGCCGAAGTTCTTCGAGTCCTTCTCCACCCGGTGGTAGAGCGCCTTGATCTCCCTCTGGTCCAGGAACCGCAGCACCCGCTTCTTCAGCTGGCCCGACCCCTTGCCGGGGATGATCTCGACCAGCGGCGCCTTCTTCCTGACCGCCTCGTCGATGACGGCCCGCAGCGCCCGGTCGATGTCGTCCCCGCGGTTGTAGACGTCATGCAGGTCGAGCTTGAGCTTCATGGCGCCGCCTCCGGCCGGGCACATCCGGTACCACCGTCACGCTACGCTGCGCGGGAGGAGAGCTGAGAGGGAGGCGCCGCGTGCTGTTCGGCGAGGAACACGTCAGGCGTTACGTCGAGACCGACGGGCGCGAGGGTCACGACTGGAACGGCGTGCCCGTGCTCATCCTGACCACGACCGGCCGGCGGTCCGGGCAGCGGCGCAGCACGCCGCTGATCTACGGCGAGCACGACGGGGACTACCTGGTGGTCGGGTCCAAGGGCGGCGCGGGCGAGCCGCCCGCCTGGTACCTCAACCTGCAGGCCGATCCCGAGGTGGACGTGCAGGTATGGGGCGACAAGTTCGCCGCGCGGGCGCGCACCGCCAGCGCGGAGGAGAAGCCCGCGCTATGGCGGCAGATGGCCGGCATCTGGCCGGACTACGACAGCTACCAGCGCAGGACCGAGCGGGAGATCCCGGTCGTGGTGCTGGAGCGCGTGGCCGGGTAGCCGCCCGGCTGGTCACGCCAGCTGCAGGCGGCTGATGATCTCGGCGACGAGCTCCGCGGCGGGCCGGCCGGCGTCGACGACCAGCACCGGTTCGTCCGGGGCGGGCGGCTCCAGGTCGCGGAACTGGCTGTCCAGCAGACGGGCCGGGAAGAAGTGACCGTGCCGCACGGCGAGCCGGGCCGCCGCGACCTCCCGGCTGACCCTGAGGAACACCAGCCTGACCTCGGGCCGGCCCGCGGCCAGCTCCTCCCGGTAGGCGCGGTGCAGCGCGGAGCAGGCCAGCACCGCCGATGCCCCGGCCGCCCTGCGCTGGTCCATCCAGTCTTCGATCGCCCGCAGCCACGGACGGCGGTCGGCATCGGTCAGCGGCAGGCCGGCGTGCATCTTGGCGATGTTCGCCGCCGGGTGCAGCGAGTCGCCGTCCATGAACTCCCAGTGCAGCCGGCCGGCCAGCATCGCCCCGACGGTGGTCTTACCGCTGCCGGAGACGCCCGCCACCACGACGATCACCGTGTCCCGGCACCCCACAGGCCCAGCGCCTCGCGGGCGGCGATCGCGGCGCCGCGGGCCCCGGCCATGTCCAGGTCGGGCACCAGGGCGAAGGACGCGGCCCGCTGCTGCTCCTCGCGCAGGTCGGTGTGCCCGCGGACCTGCTCCAGGAACCAGTCGCGGAACCCGGGCTCCGCCTCCACCACGCCGCCGCCGAGGAAGTAGACGTCCGGGTCGGTGAAGTTGGCGGCGATGGACAGCACCCGGCCGAGCGCCATCGCCTGCTGCCGGAAGATCGCCACGGCCAGCGGGTCGCCCGCCTCGCCGAGCGCGCGGACGAGCTTGGCCGCCTCGATGGCGGAGTCGACCCGGCCGAGTTCGTGGTCGGGGAACCGGGTCAGCCAGTACGGCAGCAGGTTCTTCTCGATCCCTGCCAGGGACGCGATGCTCTCGGCGTCACCGGGCAGCCCGCAGTTGCAGACGGGCACGGGCTGCCCGGGCGCGAGCAGCCCGTCCAGCGGGATCCGCATGTGGCCGAGCTCACCGGCCATGCCCGCCACGCCCCGCACCACCCGGCCGGACTCGATCACCCCGCCGCCGAGGCCGGTGCCGACGATCACCGACACCGAGGAGCGGCTGGCGGCCGCCGCGCCGAACCGCGCGTGGTGCGCGTACAGGGCCGCGGCGTTCGCGTCGTTGTTGTACACGACCGGGAGGCCGAGCCGGTCCTCGAGCGCGCCGCGGATGTCAAACCCCCGCCACGCCGGGTGCAGGAAGTTCACCGCGCCGCGGGCGGCGATCACGCCGTTGGCGCTGGCCGGGCCTGGCGTGTCCAGCCCGGCGGCGCGCACCGCCGAGGCAGGCGTTCCGGTCTCCCGCAGCGCGGCCGCGAACGCCTCGGCCAGGGCCTCGATCGCCTTGTCCGGGCCTTCCTGCACCCGGCTGCGGGACTCCAGCATGTGGTCCACGAGGAACCGGCCGCCGCTGTCGAGCAGCGTCACGTTGTTGGTCGTGCCGCCGTTGTCGAGGCCGGCGACGACCTCCTGGCCCAGATCCGGCATCGGTGCCTCCTCGCTCGGCCGAGCGTACAGCCTCCACGATTTCCAGCAGCCGGGCCCAGCCCGCTAGCGGGCTAGCTTCGCGGGCGTGTTCACCTTGTCCGGGGCGATCTTGAGTATGACCCGGCCCTGCGGGCCGGCCAGCCGGATCGTGTCCTCGTCGAGCGCCATCGGTTCACTCCCTCTCGCGGGTGGGGCACGGAAGCCACAGTGACCGAGCGTATCGCCCGGCTTCGCGCCGGAATCAGAGCCGGCCGGCATCGGTGATCCGGCGAAGGAACCGCTTGGTCCGCTCGTCCCGCGGCTGCGTGAACAGCTCGGCCGGCGGCGCGTCCTCGACGATCTGGCCGTCTTCGAGGAAGCACACCCGGTTGGCGATGTCGGCGGCGAACCCCATTTCGTGCGTCGCGATGAGCATCGTCATGCCGCCCGCCGCCAGCTCGCGGATGACGTCGAGCACCTCGGCGACCAGCTCGGGATCCAGCGCGCTGGTGACTTCGTCGAGCAGCATGATCTGCGGCCGCATGGCCAGCGCCCGCACGATCGCGACGCGCTGCTGCTGGCCGCCGGACAGCCGGTCGGGGAAATCGGACTCCTTGTCCGCCAGGCCGAACCGGCGCAGCAGCTCCCTGGCCTCCTGCTCGGCCGCCGCGCGCCGGGTGCCCAGCACCTTCACCGGGGCGAGCGTCACGTTGCGCAGCACGTTCATGTGCGGGAACAGGTTGAAGGACTGGAAGACGATCCCGACGTGCCTGCGCACGGTGTTCTCATCGACGCCGGCCGCGGTGATCTCCTGCCCCAGCAGCCAGATGCGCCCCTCGTCGATGGGCTCGAGCAGGTTGACGCAGCGCAACAGCGTGGACTTGCCCGATCCGGACGCGCCGATCAGGCAGATCACCTCGTGCGCGGCCAGCGAGAGGTCGATCCCGGTCAGCACCTGGTTGGCGCCGAACGACTTGCGCAGCCCCTCGATCCGGACGGCCTCCGACGGCTCGGTCACGCGACGGCCCCGGCGAGCCTTCGCCGCCGGTCCCGGGCGATCAGGTGATCGGTGAACCGGGCCAGCGGGATGGTCAGGATGAGGAAGACGATGGCGGCCACCGTGTAGCTGGAGTAGTTAAACACGGTGTCGCTGTAGATCTCGGCGGCCTTGTTCGCCTCGATGGCGCCCAGGATGCCGACCAGCGCGGTGTCCTTCTGCAGGCTGATGAAGTCGTTCAGCAGCGGGGGAATGATCGTCCGGATCGCCTGCGGCAGGATCACGTACCGCAGCGCCGTCCACCGCGACAGGCCGAGCGACCGCGCGGCGGCCACCTGGCTCTGGTGCACCGAGTTGAGGCCGGCCCGGTACACCTCGGAGACGTAGGCGGAGTAGGAGAGGACCAGCGCCGCCACCCCGTACACGGCGGCCGACTGACCGGACACGAACCTCAGGCTGAGGGCGGGCACCCCGAACCCGAGCGCCAGGATGACCAGGATGAGGGGTACCCCGCGGAACACGTCCACGTACACCGTGCTGATCACGCGGAGCGGGAACATAACCGGCCCGGCAGACTGCCGGATCACGGCGATGACCAGCGCGAGCACGAGGATCAGCACTTCCGCGGCGAGGAACATCCGGATGTTCAGCCAGAGCGCCTCGCCGACCGAGTAGTAGCCCTGCTTCGGATTGCCGATCAGCGACTGCCACATGTCGTGCGGGCTGAAGAACGTGTGCCGGACCTGCTTGCTGCCCGGGGCGGCCAGGAACAGCGCGGCCAGCGCCGCGAGCACCACGACCGTGCTGACCGTGGACAGCACTACCGCCCGCCGCGTGCTCATCCGCTTGCGCGGGCCGAGCCCGGCCCATGCTCCGTCTCCGCGCCCGCCGCCCAGCAGTCGCGGGCCGCGGCCTTCGTCGAGCGTCAGGGCTGGATCACCGGCACCTTGAGGTAGAGCTGCAGGTACTGCTGCTGCAGCCGGTGCAGGGTGCCGTTCCTGGTCAGCGCCGTGATCGCCTTGTCCACGCAGGCCGCCAGCGCGTCACCCTTGTGGAACAGCAGGCCGTAGTGCTCGCCGGTGCTCGGGAACTGAGCCACCATGACCGAGCCGGGGATCTCCGAGGAGGAGATGAACTGGGCGGTGGGCGTGTCGGTGACCAAGGCGGCGATCTGCTTGGTCTGCAGCGCCTGCTTCACGTCATTCAGCGTCTCGTACACCTTGGGCGTCGCGGTCGGCTGGATCTTGCTGTTGATGAACGCCAGGCTGGTCGTCCCGATCTGGTCGCCGTAGACGTAGCCCTTCAGGTCGGTCGGCGCGTGGTGGCCGACGATCGGGCTGCTCTTCAGCGCCACCAGCGCCTGCTGAACGTTGTAGTAGCTGGTCGAGAACGTCACCGCGGTGGCCCGCTGGGGCGTCACGGAGATCTCGTTGATGTCGAAGTCGAACTTCTTCGGCCCAGGCGCATACGAGTTGTTGAACGGCTCGTACGCCCAGTGCACCTGCGAGTGCTTGAAGCCCATCTGGGCCGCGACCGCGTACGCGACCGCGCTCTCGTAGCCCTTGCCGTTGGCCGGGTTGTTGCTGATGAACCACGGCGGGTAGGCGGGCTTGTCGGTCGCGACCGTCAGCACGCCCTTCTGGTAGAGGTCCTTCTGGATGGCCGCGTGCGAGCAGCCACTCGATGCGCTGGGCGAGCCGCCGCCCGAGGCGCTTCCGCAGCCGGCCAGCCCGGCGGCAACCGCCGCCAGCGCCGCGGCGAGCACAGAGGGTCGCATTGTTCAGCCGCCTCACCGACAGGGGGGCGCGGGCCGCGCCCGGGAACCCTGGCAGGTCAGCCTACTGCCTGGCCTCGAGCCCGGCACTGGCGGCGGCCACCGTGTCCAGGACCTGCTGGCCGTACCTGGCCAGCTTGGCTTCGCCGACGCCGCCGACCGCGGAAAGCTCGGCGAGGGTGGCGGGGCGCTGCGCGGCGATCTGGCGCAGCGTCGCGTCGTGGAAGATCACATAGGCGGGCAGGCCCTGCTCCTTCGCCACGCCGGCCCGCCAGGCGCGCAGCTGCTCGAACAGGTCGGCCGCCTGCCCGGATAGCTCAGCCGCCGCTGGCGTCGCCGCCCGGCCGCCGCCCGCGGCACGCGCGGCTTTCGGCACCGCCACGTCGCGGCGCAGCGGCACCGTGCGCTGCCTGCTGAGCACCTCGCGGCTCGCCTCGGTGAGCACGAGCGCGCCGTAGTCGGGCTCGACCGCGAGCAGCCGCTGGGCGAGCAGCTGGCGCACGACCCCCCGCCAGTCGCCCTCGCGCAGCTCGGTGCCGACGCCGAAAACGGTCAGCGAATCGTGCCCGTGCTGGTCCACCCGGGGCGTGTGCTTGCCCAGCAGGATGTCGATCACGTGTCCCGCGCCGTACTTCTGCCCCCTCTCGTGCCGCAGCCGGTACACCGCCGACAGCAGCTTCTGCGCGGCGATCGTGCCGTCCCAGGTCTGCGGCGGGGCCAGGCAGGTGTCGCAGTTGGCGCAGTCCCCGGCCGTCTTCTCGCCGAAGTAGCCGAGCAGCTGGGACCGCCGGCACTCGACGGTCTCGCACAGCGCCAGCATCGCGTCCAGGTGCACCGCCAGCCTCCGGCGGTGCGCGGCGTCGCCCTCGGAGGTGTCGATCAGCTTGCGCTGCTGCACCACGTCGGCGAGGCCGTAGGCCAGCCACGCGGTGGACGGCAGGCCGTCGCGCCCGGCCCGGCCGGTTTCCTGGTAGTAGCCCTCCACCGAGCGGGGGAGGTCGAGGTGGGCGACGAAACGCACGTCGGGCTTGTCGATGCCCATCCCGAACGCGATCGTGGCGACCATGACCAGGCCGTCCTCGCGCAGGAAGCGTGCCTGGTTCGCGGCTCTGGTCGGGTTGTCCAGGCCGGCGTGGTAGGGCAGCGCCTCGATGCCGCTGGCCGACAGGAACTCGGCGGTCTTCTCCGCCGATGACCGGGACAGGCAGTAGACGATGCCGGCGTCGCCGGGGTGCTCGGTGCGCAGCAGGCTGAGCAGCTGCCGCCGCGGCTCGCTCTTCGGCACGATCCGGTAGGTGATGTTGGGCCGGTCGAAGCTCGCCACGAACTGGCGCGCGCCGCCGAGGTTCAGCCGGGTCGTGATCTCGGCCCTGGTCGCCTCGGTCGCGGTCGCGGTCAGCGCGATCCGGGGCACCGCGGGCCAGCGCTCGTGCAGCGCGGAGAGCTCCAGGTAGTCGGGCCGGAAGTCGTGCCCCCACTGGGCCACGCAGTGCGCCTCGTCGATGGCGAACAGCGCGATCGCGCCGCGGTCGAGCAGCGCGACTGTGGACTCCGTCCGCAGCCGCTCCGGCGCCAGGTAGAGCAAGTCGAGGTCGCCGGCGAGGAAGGCCTGCTCGACCCGGCGGCGTTCGTAGCCGTCCTGGGTCGAGTTGAGGAACCCGGCCCGAACGCCGAGCGTGGTCAGCGCGCTCACCTGGTCCTGCATCAGCGCGATGAGCGGGGAGATCACCACGCCCGCGCCCCGGCGCAGCAGGGCGGGGATCTGGTAGCAGAGCGACTTGCCGCCGCCGGTCGGCATCAGCACGAGCGCGTCGCCGCCGCCGACGAGATGGTCAATAATCTCCTGCTGGCTGCCCAGGAACGAGTCGTAGCCGAAGACCCGGTGCAGGACCCGCAGGGCCTCGCTCGCCGTCGTGCTGGTTTCGGGGGAGGCCACCCGGCGATTCTACGAGCGACCGGTGACTTTCCGGTGCCGGTGCCTATATCCCGCGGTCCGGGTAGGCCCACGCCCGGAACGCGGTGTCGATCAGCGCCTGCAGCCCGAGCTCGAACCGCTCCGTCAGCTCCTCCTCGCCGACCACCGACCGCGCGGCCGGGTCGGCAGACAGCGCCTCGAGCCGCGGGAACCGTCCCGATCGCAGCTGATCGGCCACGAACGCGGCGCTGGCGGCGGACTCCGCCGGGTCCGGCCGGGCGCGCGAGCGGGCCTGCAGTTCCGCGGCGCGCAGCACGTGCCCCAGCACGTAGTCGTCCACCAGGGTCAGCAGGCCGAGCCTGCCCGCAGTGTCGAACGGGGCGCTGGCGACCGCGGCCAGCGACTGCTCGAAGCGGCGCAAGCCGTTCGGGCCCATCGGCGCGCCGTTGCGCGCCGCCGCCTCGCCGTGCAGCGCGTGCACCGCCCACGGATGGCGCAGGTAGGCCGCGCGGGTGCGGCGGGCGATGCTGGCCAGGGCGGCGCGCCAGTCGGCAGGCATCTCCCCGCTGGGCACCAGCACCTCGGCCGACAGCGCGTCGGCCATGAGCGCGACGAGGTCGCCCCTGCCGTCCAGGTATCGGTACAGGCTCATCGTCCCCGAGCCCAGCTCGGCGGCCAGCCGGCGCATCGACACCGCCGTGAGCCCGTCGGCGTCGGCGATCGCCAGCGCCGCCGCCGCGATCTGCTCGCGGCTGAGCCGCGGGGTGCGCCCGCTGGGCTCGGGCCTGGCCCAGACCGGGCCCCGGACCGCCTTGCTGTCCGGTTCGGGCACCCGTCTAGCGTACAACGTACTCATCAATGAGTACATCGTACCCGGCTTGCGTACGCTGTACTCGGCCCAATCGCCACGGGATCCCGCCTCACGGCCTCACGGGGGCGGCGGGATCCCGCTGCGCTGTCCGGACACGGATAGGTACGGCCGCCTGTGCGATTCGCCGCCGGGGTTCTAAGGTGGGCCCATGCACGACAGCGAGATCGTGGCCGCGATCGCGGCGGGCGACGCCGACGCTCTCGCCGCAGGCTACGACCGCTACGCGGCGCCGCTGCACGCATTCTGCCGCTCGCTGCTGATCGACCCGGCCGAGGCGGCCGGCGCGGTGCAGGACACGTTCGTGATCGCCGCGGCCAGGCTCGCAGGCCTCCGCGACCGGGACTGCCTCAAGGCGTGGCTGTTCGCCGTGGCGCGCAACGAGTGCCACCGCCGGCTGCGGGTGCTATCCCCGGGCCCGGACGAGGCGGACGACCGCACCCGTGACCCGGCAGGCTACGGCCCCGATCTCGAGCGCGCCGAGCCGCCGGAGCTGGTCAGCTGGGCGTTCGCCGAGCTGGAACCGGGCACTCGCGAGGTCGTCGAGCTGAGCCTGCGCCAGGATCTCAGCGGCGAGAACCTCGCCATCGCGCTCGGCCTGTCCGTCCGCCAGGCCGACGCGCTCGCCGCCCGGGCCTGCGACCGGTTCGAGAGCTCCCTGGGGGCCTCGCTCGTCGCCAGCACCGGGCGGTTGTCCTGCGCCAAGCTCGATGAGGTGCTGGCGGACTGGGACGGCCGCCTGACCAGGCCGCTGCGCGACCGCGTCGGCCGGCACATCCGGCGCTGCAGCACCTGCACGGCGCGCCAGGACCGCGAACTGGAGCCCGCGCTGCTGCTCAGCCTCGGGCCCGCGATGTCGGCGGCGCGCGGCCAGCGCAACCAGGTGCTCGGGCTCATCACGTCCGGCGCTCCCGGTGCCGTCGGCTACCGGACGGCCGTGGCGGACCGGGCCGGCGCGTTCGCCGAGTCCGGCTTCCCCGCGCCCTCCGAACCGCCCGCCCCAAGGCGCAGGCTCCGGCGGCCGGCGCCGGCCTTAATGGCGGCGGCCGTGGCAGCGGCGGTGGTGGCGCTCGGCGCCGTGCTGCTCGGGGTCGGGCTGCATCACTCCCACCGGCCCGTCTCCGCCACGGCGGCACTGGGCAGCAAGATCGCCTCGTCGCGGGCGCACACGCCGCTGTCCCCTCGGGTCGCTTCCAGGCGCGCGTCGTCGCGGGCCAGGGACGCACAGGACGCCGCCCCCGCGCTGGCGGGGGTCACGCCGACCGTGTCGGTGTCGGTGACCCCGACCGCCTCGGTGCCGGTGCCGCCCAGGCCCAGCCGGAGCCCCCGCCCGTCGCCGAGCCCGTCCAGCTCGCCCCCGCCCAGCTCGGGGACCCTGAGCGTGTCGCCGACGAGCGTCACGCTGACGGTGCCGGCCTCGGGCGGGCCGGCGTCGGGGTCGTTCACGCTGACCGCGAACGGCGGCCCGGTCACCTACGCGGTCACGGTTCCGGCCCAGTACGCCGGGACGCTGGCGGTGTCGTCGTCCGGCGGCTCGCTCGCGGCCGGCGCCAGCGTCACGATCTCGGTGACGTGGCAGTCCACTGCGGCGCTGCAGACGACCCTGTCCGTCGCACCCGGCGGGCAGGTCGTGTCGGTGACCTACCCGTGAGCCTGCCAGCGGCCCGCGGCTCAGGCCTTCTTCTCCTCGTGCCCGCCGAACCCCTTGCGCATCGCCGACAGCACCTTGTCGGCGAATTCGTCGAGGCCCCGTGAAGCAAACCTGGAGTACAGCGCGCTGGTGAGCACCGGCGCGGGTACCCCCTCGTCGATCGCCGCGATCGACGTCCACCTGCCTTCCCCGGAATCCGACACCCGGCCAGAGAACTCGGCCAGGTCGGGTGAGCTGGCGAGCGCCTCGGCGGTGAGGTCCAGCAGCCAGGATGACACGACGCTGCCGCGCCGCCACACCTCGGCCACCGCGGTCGTGTCGATGTCGTACTGGTAGAACTCCGGCTGCTCCAGCGGCGCGGTCTCCGCGTCCGACGCCACCGTCCGCTTGCCGGCGTTGGCGTTGTGCAGGATGTTGAGCCCCTCGGCGAAGGCGGCCATCATCCCGTACTCGATGCCGTTGTGCACCATCTTGACGAAGTGCCCCGCGCCGTTCGGGCCGCAGTGCAGGTACCCCTGCTCGGCCGCGGCCGGCGGCCCGGTCCGGCCGGGGGTCCGGGGCGCGGTGTCCACGCCGGGCGCGAGGCTGGCGAAGAGGGGGCTGAGGTGCTCGACGATGCCGTTCTCGCCGCCAATCATGAGGCAGAACCCGCGGTTCAGCCCGTACACCCCGCCGCTCGTCCCGCAGTCGACCAGGTGGATGCCCCGGCCCGCCAGATCCGCCGCGCGGGCGATGTCGTCCCGGTAGTACGAGTTGCCGCCGTCGATGATGATGTCGCCCGGCTCCATGAGGGCGGCGAGCGCCTCGATCGTCGTGCCGGTGATCTCGCCGGCGGGCACCATCACCCAGGCGGCCCGCGGCGCCGACAGCTTGCTGACGAAGTCAGCCAGCGAGTTCGCGCCGGTCGCGCCCTCGCTCGCCAGCCCGGCCACCACGTCGGGGTTGCGGTCGTAGGCCACGCAGCTGTGCCCGTCGCGCATCAGGCGGCGGACGAGGTTCGACCCCATCCGGCCGAGCCCGACCATGCCGAGCTGCATCGGGTTACTTGTTGGCATCGCTCTTGCCTCCTTCGGTGGTCTGCGGGAGCCACGGCTGGTGCCAGGGCGGATGCCCCCGGCAGAAGTCCTCCGCTTCGGACGGGCCCCACGATCCCTGCGGGTAGGCGGCCGGCTCGGCGCTGGTATCCAGGTAAGCGATCAGGGGCTGCAGCACGCGCCAGGTCTCCTCGACCACGTCCTCGCGGGTGAACAGCGAATGGTCACCCGCGAGCGCGTCGTGGATGAGCCGCTCGTACGGCTCGGGCGGCCTGCCCAGCTCGGCGGCGAACGCCAGGTCCAGGTGCACGTCCCTGGACGCCGTGCCCTGCGCCGACTTGGACAGCACCGCGCTCCGCAGGCCAGGGTCGGGATCGATCCGCAGCACCAGCTGGTTGGGGTGCGGGTGCTCGGGCTCCTCGAGGAACGCCAGCCGGGGCGGCCGCCGGAAGATCACCCGCACCTCGGTCGCGCGCACGGCGAGCGCCTTGCCCGCCCGGATGTAGAACGGCACCCCGGCCCACCGCCAGTTGTCGATCCCGAGCCGCAGCGCCGCGTAGGTCTCGGTCCGCGAGCCCTCCTTCACCCCGGCTACCTTTTGGTAGCCCTCGTACTGGCCCAGCACGCACTGGGCCGGGTCGACGTCCGGCATGGCCCGGAAGACGTCGACCTTCTTGTCCCACAGCGCACGAGGCCCGGCCTGCACCGGCGCTTCCATCGCGACCAGGGCGAGGACCTGCAGGAGATGGTTCTGCACCACGTCGCGAACGGCTCCCACGGCGTCGTAGAAGGCGCCCCGGTCATCGACCCCGAAGTCCTCGGCCATGGTGATCTGCACGGCGGCGACGTGGTCACGGTTCCACACCGGCTCGAGCAGGGTGTTGGCGAAGCGGAGGAAGAGCAGGTCGAGCACCGGCTGCTTACCCAGGAAGTGGTCGATCCGCAGGATCTGGTCCTCGGCGAGCACCTCGTGCAGGGAGTCGTTGAGCGCCCGGGCCGAGGCCAGGTCGTGGCCGAACGGCTTCTCGATCACGACGGCGGCGTTCGCGGTGAGCCCGGCCGCGGCCAGTCGCTGCACCACCGCGGCGAACAGCGACGGCGGGATCTCGAGGTAGAACAGCGGCCGGTGGTAGTCCTTCAGCCGTTCGGCCAGCCGCTGGTACGTGCCGGGGTCGTCGAAGTCGCCCTGCACGTAGCTGGCCCGCCGCGCCAGCCGGTCGAAGACCTTGTCCTGCACGGGCTCGCCGGCCGCGTCGAGGTCCTGCCGGGCCGCCGAGCGCAGCTGGTCCTCGGACCACTGGTTCCTGCCCACCCCGATGACCGGGCAGTCGAGCTGGCCGTTCGCCTCCAGCCGGTACAGCGCGCGGAAGGTCAGCTTGCGGGCCAGGTCGCCGGTGATGCCGAAGATCACCATGATGTCGGCTGGCTGCGGTGCGTTCTGGCTCATGTGAGGCCTGCCTCAGGTGGTCGGTCCGTTCGGGCCAAGCCCCTTGATACTGCATCACGCGCCGCGGGGCACAGCGGGCGGCTCCCGCCAAACTTCCAGATGTCTGGGAACCGGGCCACCCGGCGCAGAGCGGCAGCGCCGGGGAGCGGCCCGGGAATCTTGGTACTGTGGTCCGGCGATGAGCCAGCTCTATATCTGGTCCGCCAGGCCCGGCATGTGGGTGAGCTGCCCGCCGGACGAGATCACCTGGCTGGACCGGAGCCTGCTCAGCGGCAATCAGGACCTCACACTCCACCGGTCCCCGCGCTGCGCCGGCCTTCGCCGCGTTCATCACCGGTGGGAGCTGTTCAGCCGGGACACGACCTACCAGGTGTACCTGGCCCCGTGCACGCCCGACACGCCTCTGGATCACCAGGCGGTGCGCGCGGCGGCCCGGCACGTGCTCCCGGTGGCGCCGGCGCAGCACTACGAGACGCTGCCGGTGGTCCTCGACGACGGGGCGTGGCTGATCGGCGTCGGCACCTGGGTGCTGCGGCTGCGGATCGAGGTGCCGACCCGCCGGCCTGTCCCGGCCGCGGTCCCGCCGCCCGACGAGCAGCCGCCCACGCAGGACGCCAAGGTGCTGCCGAACGGCTCCGCCGGACGGCCCCGCGGCAGGTCCCGGACCGAGGCGGTTGCCCGCGTCCGCGCCTACCTCGAGCGCAACAGCACCGCCCGGATCGCGATGGCCTACTACTACCAGGAGTACATCCTGGGGCTGGCCGGCCCGCAGCCGGTGCCGATGACGGAGGTCGCCGTCGCCCTGGATCTGAGCGGCGAGGGTGCGATCTCCGACTACAAGAAGCTGCTGCAGGGCTTCATCTGGTCCGAGCGCGGTCACCCGCGCGAGCTGGCCGAGTTCGTGCTGTCCAACGGCCTGCTGACGCCCGTGGACCTCGACGCGGCCCGGCAGGTCGCCGTGGCCAACGAGCGCAGCGGCAAGAGCGAGCTGGCCCGGCAGCGGCTGCAGTACCGGCTGAAGCGGAAGGCCCGGCGGGAAGAGCCGGCCGGCTGAACCGCGTGGTCAGGGCGTCCCGGCGGACAGCAGCGAGTCCTTCTTCACGATCCAGCCGCTGCTGGTGCCGGCCTGGTGCACGGCCTGGTAGCCGTCGAGCCATTCGCCGACGAACGTGAGCAGCTCGCCCTCTCGCCGCAGCCGGGTCACGCGCCGGAAGCGCTGCGAGCGCAGCCGCTCGTCCTCGGTGGCTCCGTAGGGGGGCCGGGCGCCGCAGTCGTCGGCCAGCACCCACATGCCGTTGGCCAGCTCGTCGCCGAAGAGGACGACGTCCTCGGCCGGGTTCATCACGTACGTCGCCACGGTGATGCTCTTCCCGTGCCGCCCTTGCGTCACTGTCTGGCCTATCTCTCCGGTGACCTTCGTGATCGGCTCCCGGGTTCTCATGTGGCGCTCCTTACGTAGGCCGGACGGACTAAGCGGTCACTCATAGTGTCCAGACTGTCACAGGAGAGGGGTTTCTGTCCGCGATTCCGCACCAGATCTGCAAATTGCATCTATATCTCGCCAGAAAGCGCGCGCCCCGGATCTCCGCCCGCCTCAGCTGCGGCCGGGACTGTTCACTGGTCCGGGCTCGCCCGCCGTACGGCTCGCCTAGAGTATCTACAAGCATGTAGAAGCACCTAGGCCGACGCGTCGCTGGACGCCGTGCGAAGGGCAGTCATGGAGAGCTTTCTCATCCAGGCCGGCTACGGCGCGCTGATCCTCTTCGCCTTCCTCGAGGGGTGCTGCGTCCCGATCCCCTCGGAGATCACCTTCGGCTTCGGCGGCGTGCTGGCCTTCCAGGGCCACCTCAACCTGGCGCTGGTGATCATCCTCGGCACGCTCGCGGAGCTGGCTGGGTCGTTCGTCTCCTACACGATCGGCCGCGTCGCCGAGCGGCCGGTGATCGAGAGGTTCGGCCGCTACCTGCTCATCACCAAGTCCGACATCGACCGCGCCGAGCGGTTCCTGGACGGGCGAGGCTGGTGGGCCGTCCCGCTGGGCAGGATACTGCCGGTGGTGCGCGCGTTCATCTCGCTGGTGGCCGGCTTCACCGGGATGCGCCCGCTGCGCTTCGCCATCCTCAGCCTGATCGGCACCGTGATCTACGCGTCAGTCGTCGCCAGCATCGGCTATGGCGTGGGGTCGGCCTGGCACCGCGTGGTGCATGACCTGTCGGTGGCCGGCTACGTGATCGGGGCGGTCGTCCTGGTGGCGATCGTGGCGTTCGTCGTGCTCCGGCTGCGCGAGCTGCGCCGCGAGGCGCGGGAGGAGCCGGACGGGCCGGCCCGCCGCCCCGCCAGCCACCGCGCCCCTCGCAGCTGACCCGACCGCCCGCCGGCCATCGCGCCGCCGGGCTCACCGGCCTAGCTTGATCACCTCGTCCAGGCCCGCCCGCAGGTCCTCGACGAGGCCGGCCGGGTCGGTGACGGCGGCGGTGTCGGTGTTGGTCCCGATGCAGCACTCCTCGTTGTGCGAGATCAGCGTGATCATCGCCGCGCAGCCGGGCAGCGGGCCGAACGGGTACATGTGCGTGATCCGCGACCCCGCGATGTACACCGGGTAGGGCACCCCGGGGACGTTGGACACCTGCACGTCGTTGGTGCTGGTGAGCCGGCCCGACACCGCCGCGATGACGGGCGGCGGCAGCCAGCCGAGCGCGGGGCCGAGCGCGGCCGGCACCGCGTCGGCGGTGGCCGCGCTGGCGGCGCGCGCGGTCAGCACGAACTGCCGCACGGCGGCGATCCTGGCGGCCGGGTCCGGATCGTCCATGGCCGCGGTGAACCGCGCCCCGGTGAACCGGTTGCCGCCCTGCGGGTCGTCCTGCGCCCGCAGGCTGATCGGGAACCCCACGGTGAGCTTGTCAGCGGCGGCGCCGCGGCGTTCGTGGTAGCGGCGGAATCCGCCGATCACCGCGGCGAGCAGCCCGTCGTTGAGCGAGCCGCCGGCCGCCTTCGCCCCGGCCTTGAGGTCGGCCAGCGGCACGTCCAGCACCTCGAAGTGCCAGCCGCCGCCGCGGCTGGCCAGCAGCGCGGAGCCGGCCGGGGCCGGGGTCGCGGCGGCGCCCAGCCAGCGGGCCGCGTCCGCCGCCCGCCCAGCGGCGGCCGAGACCGTCTCCCACGGCCGCGTGAGCGCCCCGATCGTGCCGATGCCCTGGCGCAGCGCCGCCGCCGGCGCGGCCCGGGCCAGGCCCGCGACCTGCCCGGCGAGCAGCCCCAGCGGCGACGACGCGGCCGGCCCGGGCAGCGGCGGCTCGGGCCGGCCCGGGTCGTGCTCGGGGGTGCGGCTGTGCAGCCGCGTGATCAGCTGCACCGCGCCGAGCCCGTCGGTCACGCTGTGGTGGCTTTTGACCAGGTAGCCGGCCCGCCCGCCGGTGAGGCCCTCGATCAGCAGCGCCTCCCACAGCGGCTGGCTCCGGTCGAACGGGGCCGCGGCGAAGTCCTGCACCACGTCGAGCAGCTGGCGCATCGATCCCGGCGCGGGCAGCGCGACGCGGTGGACGTGCCGGGAGAGGTCGAGCTCGCCGACCGTCACCCAGGTGGGCGTCCCGAGCCCGAACAGCGGCTCGGCCACCCGCTGGCGCATCCGCGGCACCATCCGCGACGCCCACTCGTGGGCGGCCAGCAGCCGGTCCCAGTCCGGGACGGGGTCGAGCAGCTCCAGCAGGCTGACGTTCACGCGCAGCCGGGGGTCGGCGGCCTCGGCCCGCCACATCGCCGTCTCCAGCGGGTTCATCTCGGCCGAGACGCCCCAGTCCAGCGGGGCCGCCGGCGGCGGGCCGGGCACGCTGCCCTCGGTCACCTCGACCCGGCCCGGCCGCCGGTCCGGCCAGTCGGCGAGCGTCTCCAGGTACTGCTCGCGGACCTTCTGGACGTGCTTGTCCAGCTGCTTGACCGTCCAGCCGCCGGTCGGGACCGGCGGCAGCACCGCGATCTGCACGATCCCCGCGCGGATCGTCGTCGCGCTGCGCCACATCAGCTCGCCGGAGTTGCGGATCACGATCGGCACGATCGGCACGCCCGCCTGCATGGCCACGTGGAAGGCGCCCTTCTTGAACGGCCCCAGCGCGGGGGTCGCCGACCTGGTTCCCTCGGGCGCGATGACCAGCGAGACCCCGTCCTTCAGCTTCTGAACGGCTGGCGCCAGCGCCTGCCGCGCCTGCGCCGGGTTGCCGCGGTCCACGAACGCCACGTCGGCCAGCCGGAACGCCAGCCCGAAGCCCGGCGTGTTCGCCAGCTCCTTCTTCGCCACGCCGGTGAACCCGCCGCGGAGCAGCTTGGCCAGGATCAGCACGTCCAGCTGGCTCTGGTGGTTGAACAGGAACACCGCGGGGCGGGTGTCCAGGTGCTCGGCGCCGAGGACGTCCAGCCGCACCCCGGCCAGCATGCTGCCCAGCTCGCCGGCCAGCGTGACGCCTAGGTCGACGGCCTCGCGCCGGGACCCGGTCGGCGCGCCGAGCGCCAGGCCCGCGGCGAAGCCGCCCAACATCCCGGCCAGGGCCGCCCCGGTGCGCGCGACGTCGGCCACCCCGGGCCGGCCGCGGGACCGGAACCGCGCGACCGGCCAGCCGTAGTGCCGCGCCGCCGTGGCCAGCCCCCGGCCCGGGTTGAGGGCCCGCGCCCGGCCGGCGGCACGCAGGAACGGCACGTCCTCGTCGCCGTTGGAGTAGGCGTAACTCTGGGTCAGGTCGATGTCGTGGTCGGCCGCGAACGCGCGGACCGCGGCCGCCTTGCCGGACCGCCACAGCAGCGGCCCGCCGGGCCGGCCGGTGCAGATCCCGTTCACGATCTCCACCGGCGAGACGATGATGTGCTGCACGCCCATGGCCCGAGCGGCGGGCTCGACCTGGAACCTGGTGGCGGAGGACGCGAGCACGACGGTATGCCCCGCCCGCATGTGCGCCTCGACCAGCCGCCACCCCTCCGGGTACATCGCGCCCGCGATGCCCTGCACCCACAGCCGCTCGCCCAGCTCGGTGAGCTCGTCCTCGCTGCGCCCGGCCCAGACCCGCATGCCGAGCACGGTGAACCGCTCGAAGTCCTCCTCGCTGCTCACCCCGCGCAGCCCGATGAGCAGCATCTGCCCGAGATCGGCTGGCGCGACCTGCAGCGACCTCAGGTGGTGGCGGGCGAACGCGGCCAGCGAGTAGCCGTCGATCAGCGTGCCGTCGAAGTCGAAGAACGCACCCACGCGCGGGCCTTTCGGCCCGGCCGCCACGTCCGACAGCAGCCGCTCCTCCGACCACGGCCCGCCCGCGGCCTGGCTAGGGCTCGACACCGACCACCTCCCGCCGCGACGCCGCGTCGATCTCGTCGATAGTGATCACCCGCGCGACCAGGCCGCGCAGCCGCGCGGCAAACTCTCGCCTGCGCCGCGCCAGATCCTCCCCGCCCGGGCCGGTGAGGTCCAGGTTCTCGGCGAGCTTGAGCGCGCCGGCGAACAGCTCACGAGACAGCGACTCCGGCCCGTGCAGCCGGCCCTGCAGCAGCATCTGCCGCCCGACCCCGCCGCATTCGTCGAGGAACTCCTTCTCGGCCAGCTCGCCGTCGGCGTCGCGCGCGCTGAGCCGCTCGGCCACCACGAGCTGCGCGTCCAGGAACGACCGCAGCACCCGGTGCGCCATCAGCAGCCGGGACCGCCGCAGCACCTCGTGCCCGTCGGCGGTCTCCCAGCCCGGGTCCAGGCGGGCCAGCTCGGCGGACAGCTGCACGGCGTAGGACTCCTTGTCCGGGAAGAAGAACTCGAACTTCAGCTGGTCGCGCAGCCGCATCGCCTCATCCCAACGGTCGGCCGGCTCGCTGAGCAGCACCAGCTCCGCGACCGCGCGGTCAACGAAGTGGTGGATGGCGCTGTTGCGGTAGAACGCGGCCACCAGGTGCTGGCCCTGCTCGATCGCGTAGACCGGCTCCTCGCCGCCGTCGTAGATCGTCACGACGTGCTGCTGGGCCAGCGCGCCCAGCACGTGCCGCACCCCGTCGGCGGTGCGCAGCGCCTCGCCCGAGTGCGGCAGGTCCCGCTCGGCCAGGTATTCCAGCAGCGGCTCGAGCACCTGGCGGACCTGAGCGAGCGTCAGCGCGCGGTCGCGCACGCCCAGCAGCGCGAGCGTGACGAGCGCCGTCGCGGTGGCCGGGGTCACCCGGTTGATCCGCACCGCGACCTCGAACGCGACCTTCTGCAGCCGCAGCCGCCACGCGTCCTCGTCCGCCGGTTCCCCGCCCGCGGTCATCGCCTCGCGCAGCGACAGCGGCTCGGCGAACCGCACCGACGCGGTGCCGATCCGGCTCAGCTGTCCGCGGGCGTACGACGCGAGCCAGGACAGCCCCTCCGCCCGCTTCGCCGCGCCCCCCTGCTCGGCCGCCATCGCCGAGACCTCGCGGAGCTGGTCGTAGGTGATCGACACCGGGACCAGGTAGGCGTCCTCGGCGAAGCCGGCCTCGATGGCCTCGGCGAGGTAGGTCAGCAGGCCGTAGCGCGGCGGCCGTAGCTTGCCGGTCCGCGACCGGCCGCCCTCCATGTACCACTCCAGGTTGAACCGCTTGTCCAGCAGGTAGCCGAGGTACTCGCGCAGCGCGAACTTGTAGATCTCGTCCCCGCCGAAGCTGCGCCGGATGAAGACGACGCCGGCCCGCTTGGCCAGCGGCCCGATCGGCCAGAAGCTGAGGTTGTCCCCGCCGAGCACGTGGTTGCGCGGGAAGTCGTTGTCGGCGAGCACGTCGGCCAGCAGCAGCGAGTCGGCGTACGAGCGGTGGCTGGGCAGGAACACGAGCGCGTGCTGGCGGTTCAGCTCGCGCAGCCGCTCCAGCCCGGCGGTGTCAGCCTGGACCTCCCAGGCCCGGGCGTGCAGCGGGCGCAGCGCACCGGACAACAGGTCCACGGCCAGCGGGCTCATGGAGGCCACCAGGCCCTCCAGCGCCGTGCCCGCCACCTCCAGCACCTGCGACTCGGCGACCTGCAGGCGGTCGGCGAGCGCGGTCACCTCGCGGCGGAACCCCGGGCTGTCCTGGATCGCCTCCACGACGTGCCGCGGCACCTTGTACCGGTACCCGCGCAGCGGCCGCTCGGCGCGCTCCAGCGCCAGCCTGGCCTGCAGGGCCACGAAGTGCGCGAATGACCCGGTGCCGCCCCACCGCGCGCGCAGCGCGGCCACGGTGGCGGGCTCGGCCAGCACGACCCGTGCCCGCTCCGGGTCGCGGCGGGCGATGCGCGCCTGCTGGAACGACGGCAGCCGCCGCGGATTGACCAGCGACGCCACGCCCGGCCAGCGGGCCGGCGAGTCCCTGGCCCGCTCTCGCGGCAGCCACGTCACGCGCGCGGCGGTCACCAGCGTGTCCGGCGGCGTCTCGGCGAGCGACCGCGCCAGTTCCGGGCCGTCCAGCGGCAGCACCGCGGACGGCCGCAGGTCGGTGCCCCGCAGCCACCGCCTGACCAGCGCGCGCTCCGCCTCGCTCCCCGCCTCCGCGAGCAGGATGACCGGTGCCGGCGCGCGGGACGAGCCGTCGCCGGCCGGCTTCTGCGCGTCCATACCCGGCTCCTTCCTCCAGGCACCATCCTGGCCCATCCCGCGGCGCAGGTCACCACGCGGCCCACCTGGGCCGCGTGCGGCGGCAGATATAGATTTTCCCGAACGGTGCCCCCCGGATCCACGCGCCGGAGCCGGCGACTTCGCGGCGATGGTCGAGGTCCACGTGCAGCACCCAGGAGGCCACGCTCCAGTTTGCCCGCTGGGCGGGCCTGGCCGGGCCGCGAGGGCCAGGCCATACTGGCGGGCATGCCGATTCTCGACCGTTTCCGGCTCGACGGCCGGACCGCCATCGTCACCGGGGCCTCGTCCGGGCTAGGCGTCGACTTCGCCGTCGCGCTCGCCGAGGCGGGTGCCGACGTGGTCGTGGCGGCGCGCCGGACCGACCGGCTGCAGGAGACGAAGGCCGCCGTCGAAGCCGCGGGCCGGCGCGCCCTCGCCGTCGGCACGGACGTGTCGATCCCGGAGGACTGCCACCGGCTGGTCGCGGCCGCGATGGACGCCTTCGGCCGGGTCGACATCCTCGTCAACAACGCGGGCATCGGCACGGCCGTCCCGGCCACGCGGGAGAAGCCCGACGAGTTCCGCCGGGTCATCGACGTTAACCTCAACGGCTGCTACTGGATGGCGCAGGAGTGCGGCCGGGTGATGCGGCCGGGCTCCTCGATCGTCAACATCACCAGCGTGATCGGCCTCACCACCGCCGGGCTTCCGCAGGCGGCCTACAGCGCCAGCAAGGCGGGACTGATGGGGCTGACCAGGGACCTGGCCCAGCAGTGGACCGGCCGCAAGGGGATCCGCGTCAACGCGATCGCGCCCGGGTTCTTCCCCTCGGAGATGAGCGAGCAGTACGCGGAGGGCTACATCGAAGGCCAGATGCGGCGGGTCGTCGCCGGCCGGCCGGGCGAGGGTCCGGAAGTCGCGGCGGCCCTGGTCTTCCTGGCGAGCGACGCGTCCAGCTACATCACCGGCCAGACGCTCGCGGTGGACGGCGGCCTCACGATCACCTGAGCGCCGCCAGGCGGCCCGCGGTCAATGCGAAGCCTTACGCTGGATCTGAGGCCGAGAGGACCGCCACCACCCGCTCCGCGCGGTACAGGCCGGTCTGTGACCGCGGTCGTGAGCGCTCAGTGAGAGGGAATCCATGCCGGACCGCTCGGCGGGGCAGATCCGCGTCCTGCTGCTGGAGAACATTCACCCGGACGCCGCCGCGCGCCTGGTCAAGGACGGCTACGAGGTCGAGACCAGGGCTAGCGCCCTCGGCGAGGACGAGCTGATCGCGGCGCTTGATGGCGTTCACGTGCTCGGCATCCGGTCCGGGACGCACCTGACGGAGCGTGCCCTCGCCAGCGCTCCCGGCCTGCTGGCCGTGGGCGCGTTCTGCATCGGGGTCAACCAGATCGACCTGGCGGCCGCGTCCCGGCGCGGGATCGCGGTATTCAACGCCCCGTTCTCGAACACGCGCAGCGTCGTGGAGCTGGCCCTGGCCGAGATCATCGCGCTGACCCGCCGGCTCACCGGCAAGAACGCGCAGATGCACCGGGGCACGTGGGACAAGTCGGCCACGGGCAGCCACGAGGTGCGCGGGCGGGTGCTGGGGATCGTCGGCTTCGGCAACATCGGCGGGCAGCTGTCGGTGCTGGCGGAGAACCTCGGCATGACCGTCGTCTTCTACGACACGGCCGACAAGCTGGCGCTGGGCAACGCGAAGCGCTGCGGCACGCTGCGGGAGCTGCTGGAGATCTCCGACGTGGTCACCCTGCACGTGGACGGCCGGCCGGGCAACAGCGGACTGTTCGGCGAGGCGGAGTTCGCGGCGATGCGGCCGGGGAGCATGTTCCTCAACCTGTCCCGCGGCTTCGTCGTCGATCACGGCGCGCTGCGCCGGCACATCGAGTCCGGGCACCTCGCCGGCGCGGCGGTCGACGTGTTCCCGGCCGAGCCGCGCGGGCGCGGCGAGGAGTTCTCGTCCGAGCTGCGCGGCCTGCCCAACGTCATCCTCACCCCGCACGTCGGCGGGTCGACCGAGGAGGCGCAGCAGGACATCGGGCAGTTCGTGGCCGGCAAGCTGCACGACTACCTCGCCGCTGGCACGACGTCGCTCAGCGTCAACCTGCCCGGTGTCGCGCTGCCGCGCGCGCCGGGAACGCACCGGCTGGTCCACCTGCACCGCAACGTCCCCGGCGTGCTCGCCACCGTCAACCGCCTGCTCGCCGAGCATGCCAACATCGAGGGCCAGCTGCTCGGCACGCGTGACGAGCTGGGCTACGTGGTCACCGACATCGGCACCGAGTACACCGCCGACATGCTCAGCCGCCTGCGCGCGATGGACGTCACGATCCGGCTGCGCACGCTGGCCGCCTAGGCTAGCCGGGCGTCCCGGCCGCCAGGCAGGGCGTCCGCCGCGTCCGGGCCGGACGCCGCCGGGCCGGGCGCGGGCCACTGCCTGAGCTCGGCCTGCGGGATCAGCCAGCTGGCGAGGAACGCGAGAGCGGCGATCGGCACCGCGACCAGGAACACGGTCTGGATCGACGCGGCATAGCCGGCCACGAAGCCGGCGTGCGCCGCGGCCGGCAGGTGTGCCAGCAGCGCCGGGGTGGCGTTCGCGCTGCTGAAGCCCCGCGGCAGCGCCACCGCGTGCAGGTGGCTGGCCAGGTTGCCGACCAGCACGTTGGAGAAGATCGCGCCGAAGATCGCGGTGCCGAACGAGCCGCCGATGGACCGGAAGAACGTGGCGCCGGAGGTCGCGACGCCAAGCTCGCTGTGCGGCACGCCGTTCTGCACGATGAGCACCAGCACCTGCATGACGCCCCCGATGCCCATGCCCAGCACGAGCATGGAGGCCGCGTCCTGCAGGGTCGACGAGCCCGGGCCCATCAGCGACAGCAGGTAGAGGCCGACGATCACCAGCGCGGAGCCGGCGATCGGGAAGAACCGGTACCTGCCCGTCCGCGCGATGATCTGGCCGGACGCGATCGAGACCACGAGCAGCCCGGCCATCAGCGGCAGCAGGTACACACCGGAGAGCGTCGGCGAGATGCCGCGGACGACCTGGAAGAACGCGGGCAGGTAGGTGATCGCGCCGAACATCGCGAAGCCGATGATGAAGCTGACCAGGCTGCTGACCGAGAAGGTGCGCAGCCGGAACAGGTGCAGCGGCAGGATCGGCTCCGCCGCCCGCCGCTCGACCAGCACGAACGCGCCGATCAGCAGCGCGCCGGCCACGCCCAGGATGTAGATGGGGGTCGACGCCCACGGGTAGGTGGTGCCGCCCAGGCTGGTCAGCAGGATCAGCGACGTCGCGGCCAGCGACAGCACGGCGGTGCCGAGGTAGTCGATCTGGTGGTGCACCCGGCGCAGCCGGCCGGGCACCTGGCTGGCGACCACGAGCAGCGCGATCAGGCCGATCGGCACGTTGACGTAGAAGATCCAGCGCCAGGTCAGGTTGTCGACGAATACCCCGCCCAGCAACGGGCCGACGACGCTGGCCAGGCCGAAGACCGCGCCGAACAGGCCCACGTAGCGGCCGCGCTCGCGGGGGGAGACGATGTCGCCGACGATGGCCTGCGCGCCGACCATCAGGCCGCCGCTGCCCAGCCCCTGCACCGCGCGGAACGCGATGAGCTCGAACATCGAGCCGCTGATCCCGGCCAGGACCGACCCGGCGAGGAAGATGACGATCGAGGCCTGGAAGAAGATCTTCCTGCCGTACTGGTCGCCGAGCTTGCCCCACAGCGGGGTGGACACCGTGGTGGCGAGCAGGTAGGCCGTGATCACCCAGGCGATGTGCGAGCCGCCCTTGAGGTCGCCGACGATCGTGGGCAGCGCGGTGGACACAATTGTCTGGTCGAGCGCGGCGAGCAGCATGCCGAGCATGAGCGCGCCGATGATGAGCAGGATGCGACGGCGGCTGAGCCCGGGCAGGGCGCCGTCGCCGTCGTCCGCGGCGGACAGGGACGCGCCGCCGCGCGCGGGAGTGGCGGTGGCCATCAGTGGTCGTCCTTCCTTGCCGCCGCGTCGTCGGTGAGGTGGCGCAGCGCGCTGGCTTCGGGAAGCCCGTCGGCGAGCGCCTGGAACGCGAGGTTGATCAGCCGGTCCAGCGGCACCGTGCCGCCCGAGCCCGCCCAGAAGGCCATGCTCGTGCGGAACACGGCGGCCGCCGTGGCGGCCAGCAGCCCGGGGTAGGGATCGCGTTCCGGGTCGGCGCTCAGCCGCTCGGCCAGCCCCTCGGCGATCGCCCGCTCGACCATCGCCATCTGCGCCGCGCGGGCCGCGCGCAGGTGCGGGTCGGCGTGCGCGCGCTTGGCCAGCCGCAGCCAGTCCGCCGGGTCGCCGCCCAGCTCCCTCAGCTCGGCGGCCGCGGCCTCCGCGCTGCTGACCATGACCGCGCGCAGGGCGTCCAGCGCGGTCCCGCCAGGCACGTCGCGGGCGACGCGCTGGCGCAGCTCCGTGACCCGGTCCGGGTCCATGCCGAACAGCGCGGCCTCCTTGGACGGGAAATAGTTGAAGAACGTGCGCGTGGAGACGTCCGCCGCCGCGGCGATGTCCTCGACGGTGACGTTCGTGAAACCGCGCTCGGCCACGAGGTCGAGCGTCACCCGTCGCAGCAGCCGGCGGGTGGCCAGCTTCTTGCGCTCGCGCAGCGAGGCGCGCGCCTCTCCGCCGGCGTCTGTGCTGGTAACTGTCATGATGCACCTGCTAAATGATTGCACTGCAGGAAAGCTTACACGATGTGCAACGAAGGCGTCAGCGGGTGCATTTCCGCGTCAGCCGCCATCCGGGCGCAGCGGCATGACCAGCACGTCTGCCACGGGCCAGCCGGGACCGGCGTCGCGCGTCCGCGCGACCTTGCGCCAGCCCCACGCCCGGAACGCGGCCTGCGCCGGGGCGGCCGCGGGCAGCACCGCCGCCGTCGCCCGTTCCTCGGGTCGGTCGCAGAGGAGGAGGTCGTGCAGCGCCCGGGCGATGCCCTGCCGCCGCCACGACGCGCGCACCGCCAGCTCGACGAGCGCGAACGTGCGGCCGGGATGCTCGGCCGTCACCTCGTCCGGCAGCGGCGCGGTGACGCCGCGCCACCACGACGTGGACGGCCGCAGCGGCATCCCGGCCGCGCAGCCGACGAGGTAGCCGCCGTGCCGCGCCTCGGCCAGCGCGAACCCCGGCCGGCGCCGCTGTACCCGCAGCCGCTCGCTGTACGCCGCATTGTCGCCGCCCCGGTACGGCGGATCCCCGTACACCTCGGCGTGCAGCGCCTGCAGCTCGGCCGCGTGCGCGGCCGCCTGCGCGCCGTCGAGCAGCCGGAACGTTATCCCGGCCGCGGACTCCGTCGCGCCGGAACTCACCGCCCGGGCCCGGGCGCGGCCCGTTCGGTCGGCGGCGCGGGGCGTTCCCGGTACCCGTGCCCCGCGCGAATGTGCGTCGCCGCGGACAGCGGGAGCGGGCGGAACGGCCCGCCGGCGTGCACCTCGACCGGCTCAATGATCATGCACACGTGGTCGCCGCCGTCGTCGACCAGCGTGATCCGCCGCCCCACCAGCCGGTGCGGGCAGCCGGCGAGCACCGGCACCCCGCCGGGCCCCGGCGCGGTCGCGACCCCGGCGAACTTGTCGGCGGTGTCCCCCGTCAGCGCCCCGAACCGCTCGGCGAGCGGCAGATCCGACGCGGTGAGGAAGTGAACGCCCAGGTGGCTCGCGTACAGCGCCACCCGATAGGTGTGATTCGCCTTGGACAGCCACACGCAGTAACGCAGCGGGTCGATGCTGCACTGGCTGTGGAAGCTCACCAGGCAGCCGGCCTGCTCCCGGCCCTCCGCCGCCGTGACGACGATCAGCGGGGTGTCCAGCGACGATTCGATGACGCCAAAGCGCTCAGTGAACCTTTTTTCATCCATCCGTCGGCGTCCTGCCTTCGCTGGATGTCTCGGTGGGGATGAAAATAGGTTCAGTCATCGCGGCCGCGCTCGTAGCGCAGGAACAGCGTGTCACCGTCGCACAGGACGTGCCGCAGGGCGAACCGCCGCAGCGGCGCGCCGGGCGGCGACACCGACACCGGCAGCGGGTCCCCGCCCATCAGCGGGGCGATCGTCAGGCACAGCTCGTCGATCCGGCCGGCCGCGACCAGCTCACCCAGCAGCGTGGGGCCGCCCTCGCACAGCACCACCCGGTGACCCAGCTCCGACAGCAGCAGCAGCGCCTGCTCCGGGTCGACCCGGTCCTCGCCCGCGATCAGCACGTCGGCCACCTCGCGGGCGCGCTCGATCCGGCGCGGGTCGGCCGCCTTGCACGTGATCACCAGCGTCCGGCTCCCGGCCTGCGCGCCGGCGAACGCGTCGCCGGACCAGTCGAGGTTCAGGGACCGCGTCACCACCGCGAGCCCGGGGGTCCGCGGCCGGCCGGCGGCCTGCCGCGCGTCCGCCAGCTTCGGCGGCAGCCGGATGCTGCGGTAGCGCTCGCGCCGCACCGTCTCGGCGCCGACCAGCACCACGTCGGCCAGCGACCGCAGGAGCCGGAAGAGCGCCGCGTCGGGCTCGGTCGACAGCGCGCCGACCCGGCCGCCGACGGCCGCCGACCCGTCCAGGCCGCCGACCATGTTGGCCATCACCCAGCAGCCGCCCGCGGCCGGGGTCCGGTCGACCCGCGCGTACAGGGCCAGCGGGTCGTCGAGGATGGCTCCCGGCTGGAGGATCTGCACGCCGTTCATTGTCGCGCACCCCTCGCCGGATGGGCGGGCGGATGGCAGCCGAACGGCTGGCGCCGGCGACCAGCCGCCGCAGGGCGGCCCACCGGCCTCACCAGGCAGAGCGACCGGGCCCGGGAGGCGCCCGCGCCGTTCGGATAATCGCACAGAAGTGAACTTCCGTGTCCTGCGGGAATCGGCGGCCCAAATGGTGTAGATCTATTCGTCGGGCCGTACCGGTCCGCCTGCCGCGGCGGACGGCCCGCCAGGACGCGACCACGAGGTTTGCCTTATGGAAACGCGCGCCGCCACGTCTTTGCGGGCGCGGGCGGAGCCCTCCTGGCCCAGGGTGCTCGTCACGACGCTCCAGCTGTGGCTGCGGCGCCGCCGTCGCATCGGCTGGGCCCTGCTGGCGGCTGTCCTGGCGCTGGCGGCGGGATCGGGCCTGCTGCTGGCTCAGCCTGGCCACGGCGGCGCGGGGCAGCGCGGCCGGGCGGCCCGACCGCTCACGCCGGCCGCCGCGGCCCGCGCCGAGGCCGCGAGCTGGGTGGCCGCGCAGGTCAGCCGCGACGCTCTGGTGTCCTGCGACCCGGCGATGTGCGCGGCCCTCCGGCAGCGCGGGTTTCCCGCGGCGAACCAGGTCGTGCTGGGACCGGGCGGCCCCGGCCCGGCCGGCTCGAGCCTGGTCGTCGTCACGGCGGAGGTCAGGAGCGAACTCGGCGGCCTGCTGGCATCGAGCGCGCCGGTCGTCGTGGCGAGCTTCGGCAGCGCGAGCGCCCGGACCGAGATCCGCGCGGTCGCCCCGGACGGCGCGGCCGCCTACCTGAGCCAGCTGCGCGCCGACGTCGCAGCCCGCGCGTCGGTCGGCGGCGAACTGCTGCACAACCCCGCGGTCCAGGCTGACCCGCCCGCCAGGCAGCAGCTCTCGGCGGGCGGCGTCGATCCGCGGCTCATCGCCACGATCGGCATCCTGGCCGCGCTGCACCCCGTGCACCTCGTCTCGTTCGGCGACCTGTCGCCGGGCGCGAGTCCCGGGGTCCCGCTCCGCTCGGCCGTGCTCTACGGCGTCACGCATGGGGTGACCGCCGGCAACGCGTCTCTCGGCTCGCTTCGGGCCCTGCTGCTCGCCCAGCGTCCGCCCTACCGTCCGGCCGGAATCGGTACCGTGCGGCTGGCGGCCGGGCGGAGCGCGTTGCGTCTCTGGTTCGCCGCACCCGTCCCGCTCGGGCTGCTCGACGCGAGCCACCCGCTGGTCACGCTGTCACCCCCATGACGTGGCAGCCGCGGGCGCCCGCCGGCCCGCGGCCCAGAAACGAGGAACGATGACTCACCGGGCCCGGGTCCGCCTGGTCAGCCGGCTGCTGGCCGCGTGCGCCGCGACGCTGGGTTTGCTCGCCGCGGTCGCCCCCGCCGCCGTGGCGTCCACCGCGCCGGCGGTCGGGTCGGCGGGATACCTGCGGCTGGCGAACCTGTCCCCGGGCGCGCCGACCTGCGACGTCTACCTGTACCCGGTCGGCAACACGCACGCCCGCCTGGTGCTGCGGAACATCAGCTACGGCATGGTCTCGGCCTACCATGCTCTCCCGGCCGGCGGGTACACGGTCGCGCTGCGCAAGGCGGGCCTGCCCGCGAGCTCGCTGCCCGTGCTGTCGAGCACGATCTCGGTGTCGGCCGGGCAGGCGTACACGATGGCCAGCCTCGGCCCCTCGTCGGACCCGCGGCTCGAGCTGCTGCCCGACACGCGGACCACGCCGGAGGGCAAGGCGCTCGTGCGCGTGATCCAGGCCTCGCTGGGGCAGCGCAGGGTGACGCTCACGGCGGGCCGTCACGTGCTCGTGCGCAACCTCGCGTTCGGCAGCGCGACCTCCTACGCGGCCGTGACGCCCGGCAGCTACGACGTCCGGGTCACCGGGAAGTCCGCGACCGCGGCCGACCGGGAGACCTGGGCCGCGGGCACCACCTACACGATGGTGGTGCTCGACGGGGCCGGCGGGCTGCAGCTCGAGTGCCTGACCGACGAGGCAGGCAGCAAGACCCGGCCCGCTGGCGCGGCCCCGCTGGGGTTCGGCGGGACGGCGCCGCGGCCGGGCTCCCCGCTGTGGTGGCTGGCCGAAATGGCGGGCGGAGGCCTGCTCGCGGGCGGCGGTGCGCTGTGGCTGCGGCGGACGCGCCTGGCGGCCTGACGTGGGCCCGGCCGGCGTCGAGCGGCACCACGAGCCCCCCTATCGCGACATCCCGGCCTGGGTCCGGGTGCCGGGCCTCGCGGTGCGCATCCGGGTCCCTGGGCGCCGGCTGCAGCGCCGGGTCGCCGCCGGGGCGATGGCCGCCGGCGTGGTCGTCACGGCCCTGGCGACCGCGGGCCTGCTGTCGGCCGGCCGCCCCGGGTACGTGGCTGGTGCCCCGCCGCCGGTGACGTCGGCGCCGCACGGCGCGTGGGTGGCGTCGGCACCGCAGACCGCCGCGGCGCACGTCCCGCGCCCGGTGTTCCTCACGATTCCCGCGGTCGGCATCCGCACGCCGCTGCTGCGCCTGGGGCTGACCGTCACCGGCGCCCTGCAGGTGCCGCCCACGACGGCCCTGGCCGGCTGGTACGGCGGCGGCCCGCGCCCCGGCGCGACCGGCCCGGCCGTCATCGGCGGTCACGTCGACTCGCGGGCGGGCCCCGGCGTGTTCTTCCGGCTGCACCTGCTGCGCCCGGGTGACCGGGTCTACGTGCGGCAGGCGGACGGCCGGCTCGCCGTGTTCCGCGTCACGGTCGTGCGCAGCTACCCGAAGGCGCGGTTCCCGACGGCGGCGGTCTACGGCCCGGTGCCGACCCCGCAGCTGCGCCTCATCACCTGCGGCGGCGCGTTCGACTGGGCCCGCGGGTCATACCTCGCCAACGTCGTGGTCTACGCGACGCTCCTCGCCTGACCTCCCGCCGCGGAGGCTGGCATTCGCCGCGCCTTTCGCGGAAATCGGCGCCCGGTCTGGGGTACTAAGTGTCTTAGAAATTGCTCCCGAGCGGGATCGGCGGCTTTGTCCGTGAAGCACGGCTAATGCTCGTAATTTTCCCTGAAGCTGCCTTTTCGGCGTACCGTAGACGCATTCGAGGCACCCAGGGGGGAGTTGCCAGATGCGGCACACTGGATCACCCGGCGCAACCGCCCGCCACCGGGCGCCGCGCGGCTGGCGGCGCAAGCAGCGGCTCGCCGCTGCCGGCGCGGCGGCGGCAGCCGCATTGGCCTGCTCCCTGGCCGGCGCACCGCCGGCGTCGGCGAGCCAGAGCGAGACCGTCATCGTCACCTCGACCGGGCTCGTGAGCCCGGTCACCGCGGTGCTGCAGCTGGGTGGCACCATTCTGACGCAGTACCACCTCATCGACGGCGTCGACGCTCTGATCCCCACCCTCATGGAGCCGGTGCTGGCGGAGTTGCCGGGCATCACCGTTACTCCTGACCTGTCGGTGAGCGTGCAGTCCACGACGGAGTCGACCGGGCCCCACACGCCGTCGGACGCCTTCCTGGCCGAGACCGGGTCGACCCAGCTGGCATCCGGCGGTGACACCGGCCGGGGAGTCACGGTGGCCGTGCTGGACACGGGCATCGACAACCTGCCCGACTTCTCCGGGCGGCTGGTCGGCGGGGTGGACCTGACCAACGGGAACAACCCGTACCAGGACAGTTACGGGCACGGCACGTTCGTGGCCGGCCTGATCGCCGGCAACGGGGCGTCATCGGGCGGGCAGTATTCCGGCGAAGCGCCCGGCGCCAATCTGGTGTCGATCAAGGTGGCGGGGGCAGACGGCACGACCCACCTGGGAACACTGATCTCGGGCCTGCAGTGGGCGGTCGACAACCAGAGCACCTACGGCATCAAGATCCTCAACATCTCCCTGGGGTTCCAGCCCAGCCAGTCCACGGTTCGCAACCCGCTGGACCAGGCGGTGGAGGCGGTCTGGAACGCAGGGATCGCCGTGGTCGTCTCGGCGGGCAACGCCGGGCCGTCCAACGGCACGATCCTTTCCCCCGGCGACGACCCGCTGGTGATCACGGCGGGCGCGCTGGACGACATGGCCACGGCGTCGGTCACCGACGACGAAATGAACGACTTCAGCAGCGCCGGCCCCACCTCGCCCGACGGCTGGGTCAAGCCCGACCTGGTTACCTCGGGGCGGTCCGTCGTGAGCCTGGCGGCGCCGGGCTCCACCATCTACAACAACTACCCCACAGCCGGCGTTGGCGCGGCGAACTTTGTCGGCTCGGGCACCTCGTTCAGCGCCGCCATCACCAGCGGTGCGGCGGCGCTGGTCCTGGCCGGCAACCCGGGCCTGTCGCCTAACCAGCTCAAGGCCCGCTTGCTAGGAACCACCAGCCCCGGTCCGGTCGGCAACCCCTTCGTCGACGGCCACGGGGCCCTCAACGCCTACGCCGCGGCCACCTCGGGCCCGATGAACTTCAGCCAGTCGGCCGCCAGCCTGAGCCCGGCCTCGCCCGGCGCCACGGTCTCGCTGTCGCCGACCCGCCCCGTCGACACCTGGAACACGCAGCTGTGGTCGGGGCCCTCCTGGAACCAGGCGCCATCCGATGGCCGGGCGTGGAACGGCTGGGCCTGGAACGGCGGAGACTGGAACGGCTGCGCCTGGACCGGCCGGGCGTGGAACGGCTGGGCCTGGAACGGCGCGGCGTGGAACGGTGCCGACTGGAGCGGCTCGGCCTGGACCGGACGAGCCTGGAACGGCTCCGCCTGGAACGGCTCGGCCTGGGATGGACGAGCCTGGAACGGCTCGGCATGGAGCTGACCCGCGCCCGCCCGGCAGGACCGGTGACGCGGGTGCCGCGTGCCACCCGGGCCGTCGTGGCGGCGTCGGTCGCCGGCGGCGCGGCCGCGCTGCTCGTCGCGGTGGCCAGCCATCCGGCGTTGGGGCACGTCCACCGCGGCCAGTGGATCGTCGCGGCCGCGATTGGCGCGCTCATGCTGGGGAACTGGGTGTGGCCGGTCGTCGTCTACCGGGGCGGCGAATCCGAGGCCTTCAACGTGGACGAGGGCTTCTTCGCGATCCTCGCCCTCCTCGTGCCGCCGCTGGTCACCCTCGGGACGCTCACCCTGGCGACCGTCCTGGGCCAGGCGGCCCGGCGGCGCCCGCTCGTCAAGTCGGCCTTCAACGCCGGGCAGGTCCTGATCGCGGCCGGCCTCGGACTCGCGGTGAGCCGCGCCGTCGCCGCCCCGGCGGATCCGCTCACCGTCGGCCAGGTCGCGGCCGTCGTGCTCGGCGTGGGCGTGTACTTCGTCGTCAACACGCTTCTCGTGGCCGGCGTCGTGGTCACGATGGGCACGAACTGGCGGGAGTTCACCAAGGATCTCCCGATCCAGGTGACGCTCGCCGGCGCCGGCGCGCTGGCGGGCGCGGTGCTGGCCCTGGCGATCCAGGCGCACCTGTGGGCGCTCGCGCTGGCCATCCCGGGCCTGGTCGTGGAGCGCCGGCTCATCAGCGCCCGGTTCGCCGCGCTCTACGACCGGGCCCGGATGCAAGGGCTGTACGAGGTCACGCTGGAAGCCAACCGGGGACTGCGCCAGCAGGCGGTGCTCGACACGATCCTGGCGTCGGCGCGCCAGCTACTGCGCAGCCCGGAGGCCGCCCTGACCTCGCAGAGCCCGGGTCCCGGCCAGCTGGCGGCGCCGATGACCGTGGCAGGCCAGCAGCAGTGGCTGGTGGCGTCGGGCCGCCGGCGGGCCGAGCCGTTCGACGAGGCCGACCAGGGCCTGCTGCGCGCGCTGGCCGCGGTGGGCACCGGGGCGCTCAGCAACGCCGAGCTCTACCAGCAGGTCCGCCTCGAGCGGGAACGGCTCTCGTCGATCACCCTCAACATGGGGGAGGGGGTCTGCGCAGTCGACGCGGACGGCAGGCTGACGTTCGTCAACCCGGCGGCGGTCAGCATGATCGACCTGCCGCCGATGGGCGACCAGCCCGGCGATGGCACCCGCAGGGCACCAGACTTCCTGCTCGGGCCCGCCCTCGAGGCCATGCGCACCGGGCACACGATCCGCGAGGACGACGCCCGCTTCCGCGGCAGGAACGGCGGCACGTTCCCGGTCGCGTACACGGCCTCCGCGGTCATGAGCGACGGCGTGCCGTCCGGCGCGGTGATCGCCTTCCGCGACATCACCGAGCGCAAGGCCTTCGAGGACGAGCTGCACCATCACGCCTTCTACGACAGCCTCACCGGCCTGGCGAACCGCCGGCTGCTGGTCGAGCGGCTCGACCAGGCGCTGCGGCGGTCCGCCCTCGACCGCAAGACGCACGCGCTGATCTTCGTCGACGTCGACCGCTTCAAGAGCATCAACGACAGCCTCGGCCACGTGACCGGCGACGAGTTCCTGGTCGCGATCGCGGCCCGGATGAAGGGCGTGGTGCGCAGCCACGACCTGCTCGCCCGGTTCGGCGGTGACGAGTTCGTGGTGCTGCTGGAGGACGTCTCGGGCGTGGACGTGGCGGTCACCGCGGCCCGGCGCATCTGCGCCGCGGTCGAGCAGCCGATGGTGCTGCCGGACGGCTACGAGCTGGTCGCCAGCGTGTCGGTCGGCATCGCCCTCACCGAGCCGGGCAAGACCGCCGACGACGTGCTGCGCGACGCCGACGTGGCGATGTACGACGCCAAGGCCAGGGGAGGCGGCGGCGTCTACAAGGTGTTCGACCAGGCTTCCATGGGAACCCGCTCCTGCGAGCAGCTCCAGATCGAGGCCGACCTACGCAAGGGGCTCGAGCGCGATGAGCTGGAGGTGCACTACCAGCCGTTCTACTCGCTCGACGGGCAGCAGATCCTGGGGGCCGAGGCGCTGGTGCGATGGCGCCACCCCGCGCACGGCCTGATCAGCCCGTTGCGGTTCATCCCGATGGCGGAGGAGACCGGGCTGATCCTCCCGCTGGGCCGCTACGTCCTGGACAAGGCGTGCCGCCAGCTGCGCTCGATCCAGGACCGGCTGGACGTGAACCTGCCGATCAGCGTGAACCTCTCGGCCCGGCAGTTCCAGGAGGGCGGACTGCTGGCGCAGGTGGCGGCCGCCCTCGACGCGGCCGGCCTGTCCTCGGAGTCGCTCATCTTCGAGATCACCGAGACCGTGGTCATGCAGGACCTTGCCGGGGCCCGCGAGGTCATGAAGAAGCTCAGCCGGCTCGGGGTGCGGCTCGCCATCGACGACTTCGGCACCGGCCATTCCTCGCTCGCCTACCTCAAGCAGTTCCCGGTGCACGAGGTCAAGGTGGACCGAACGTTCGTGCAGGGCGTCGCCGACAGCGCGGTGGACTCGGCGATCGTCCGGGCGGTGATCAACGTGGCCGACGCCATGGGCATCGCCGCGGTGGCCGAGGGCGTGGAGACCAGTGATCAGGTCGCCGGGCTGAAGATGCTCGGCTGCCAGGTAGCGCAGGGATTCTACTTCTGCCGCCCGCTGAACGCCGAGGCGTTCGATGACCTGCTCGCCCGCCACTTCGGCCGGACCGCGGGCGCGGCCGGCCCGGTGCTGATCGACCAGGCGGGAACCTGACCGGCTAGCCGGCGAGGGCGACAGCATGGCCGCATCCGACGCACCGCGAGCGCCCGGTCGGCCGGCCGTGGATTCGGTGCCGTTCGGGCCTGGTTCGCTGCTCTGGGACCTGGCCGGGGATCGCCGCAGCGCCCTCGTCTTCCTGATGCCGACGCTCATGCAGGCGATGCACCCGGTCATCGGCGACGCGCTGACCCGCTGGCCGGTGGGCATCACCGACCCGTGGGGCCGCCTGACCCGGTCCCTGGACTCGATCCACCTGTGGATCTACGGCGGCGAGGAAGCCGTCGCCGAGGGGCGCCGGCTGATCGAGCTGCACAAGCCCGTCAAGGGCCGGGACATCACCGGCCGGGATCGCTCCGCGCTCAGCCCGGACGTGTGGGCGTGGGTGGTGCTGTCGGCCTACCCGGCGTACCTGACCCTGTGCCAGGTGTTCGGCGAGCCGCTCAGCCCGGCCGATCACCGGCGCCTCTACGGGGAGATCCAGAACCTGGCCCGCACCCTCGGCGTCCGCGAACGGCACATCCCGCCTGCCCTCGAGGACTTCTGGGCCTACTACGACTTGATGATCACCACCCGCCTCGTCGACCACCCCTACGTGCACCAGGTCCTGGCCGCAGGGCGCACCGCCCCGGTTCCACCTGGCCTGCCGCGGCCGGTGCACCCGTTGTGGCGCGCCGCCTGGCTCCCTGCCAGCCGGCTGGGCGCCTGGATCACCCACGGCACCTTGCCGCCCGAGGTCCGTAACATCCTCGGCATCCACTGGACCGCCCGCGACCAGCAGTGCTTCCTCCTGCTGGGCCAGGTCATCCGGTATGGCTTCCGGTACGCGCCCGGGGCGGTCCGCTACCCCCGCACGCCCCGGCTGGCCCGCGGCCTCGCCGCCGCCGAGGCCGCGGGCCTGCCCTCCGGCGCGCTGCGCCAGCAACTGGCCGACCGGATGGCCCAGCTGCACGACCGCAACACCAAGACCCTCGCCTGACCGCGGCGACGGGGTTTCACGCTGGCGCGGAGACCGGCAGGGTGGCGACGTAAGCGGACACGGCACGGCCGGCGGCGAGCAGGGGTTCGACTGAGCGCTGGGCCCGAGCGAGCATGAAGCCACCCTCCAGCGCGCTGAGCAGCGCGTACATTGCTGGCCTGGCGTGGGCCTCGGACAGCCCCCGGCCGGCCAGGTACCGGCTGCCGTCCTCGACCCAGGACGCGATCACGTCCGCCGCGACCTGGCGCAGCCCCGGCTCGGTGTCGGCGACCTCGCTGGCCACGGTGCCGACCGGGCACATGTTGGCCCAGCCGGTGCCCGCGATGTCCTCGGCGGCTGCCGCGAACGCCGCGTCGACGGCGGCGGCCAGGTCGGTGTGCTGGTCCAGGAGCAGCGGGAGCAGCTGGATGTAGGCGGCGCCTGCCTCGCGCAGCGCGGCGGCCGCGACCTCGCGCTTACCGCCGGGGAAGTGGTGGTAGATCGAGCCGATAGGCGCCTGAGCCGCCCGGGTCAGCTGCTGGAGGCCGGTAGCGGCGTACCCCTGCACCCGCAGGAGCTCGGCCATCGCGCGCACGATCCGCTGGGAGGTCTTCACAAGCGGATGGTAAAACACTTACTCTAGAGTGATCATTCTAGAGTGATCGTTCTAGGAGGCGCGCGTGCGCAGCGTCGAGGTTCCGGCAGGTGTCATCGAGTACGACGAGACCGGAGCCGGGCCGCCGGTGGTCTTGCTGCACGGGCTGCTGATGGACCACACGCTGTGGGACCGGGTGCTCCCGCTGCTGCCCGCCGGGTTCCGCTATGTTCGCCCGCTCCTCCCGCTCGGCTCCCACCGCCGCGCAATGAAGCCTGGCGCGGACCTGACGCTGCCGGGCCAGGTGCGCCTCGTGGCCGACTTCCTCGACGCGCTGAGCCTGCGGGACGTGACGCTCGTGCATAGCGACTGGGGCGGCGCGCTGTTCCTCACCGCCCGCGGGCTCGACCGTCGTCTCGCCCGGCAGGTGATCTTGCCGTGCGAGGCGTTCGGCAACTTCCCGCCCGGCCTTCCCGGCAAGATGCTGGCGCTCGCCGTCCGCCTCCCCGGCGGCGTCCCGCTGGCCGCGCGTCAGCTGCGGGTGGGCTGGCTGCGCCGCCTGCCGTTGCTGTATGGGCAGATGGCGTGCCGGCCCGTGCCGGACGAGCTGATGCGGCGCTGGACCGAGCCGGTGCTGACCGACCCGGACATCCGCCGCGACCTGCTCGCGTACGCCCGGAGCAGCATCGACAAGGCCGCGCTCATCGCCGACACCGAGGCGCTGCGGCGGTTCCGCGGCGACGCGCTGGTGCTGTGGTCACCGGACAACAAGGTCATGCCCCCGGCGCACGGCCGTCGGCTCGCGGCGCTGATGCCGCGGGCGCGGTACGCGGAGATCCCGGGCGCCTACGTGCTGTCCATGCTCGACGAGCCCGAGGCGGTCGCGCGCGAGATGGGCGCGTTCCTCACCACCGCCCAGGTGGCGCGCTTATCCGGCCACGGGCTCGAGGTGGCGCAGCTTGTCGGGGTTGAGGATGCTGCGGGTGGCCTGGACCTGCCGTTGGCGATGTTGAGCGCCGGCACCCCGCTCACGCGCTGCCCAGCAGTCGCCCGTAGGTCAGCCGCTGGGGTCCGGGACGATCGCGTCAAGCTCGAACTCCACCAGCCATTCCGGGTCGACGAAGCGTGACACCTCGATGAATGTAGTGACCGGCCGCACCTGGGCGAATCGCTGCGCGTGCGCGCGCGCGGCCTGCCGCCATTGCCCGATGTCGACGAGCATCACCCGGGTCCGGACCACGTCGGCCAGCGACGCGCCCGCCTCCCGCAGAGCCTGGTCGGCGATGTCGAGGCAGCGGACCGATTGCGCGTAGACGTCGCCGGGGGCCGTGGTGCCGCCGCCCTCGGCGATCGGCGCGGTGCCGGCGACGCAGACGTAGGGTCCCGAGCGCACGGCCCGGGAGAAGCCGATTTCTGGTTCCAGCGGCGAGCCCGAGCTCACCAGCCGACGAGAAGAAGCCATGGGGGCAGCATGCCAGAGCCCGGCCGGCCTCAGGCATCGCTGATATGCGCGCCTAGCCGATCGCGCCTGCTGAGCTTGATCACCGGCGTGCGGGCTCGCCAGCGACCTGTAGGCGTGGGCTAGTTCCGTGACAGGGCTCCTACTACGTTCTCGATGGCCTGGGCCAGCAACAGGTGCCCGGCAGGCGAGGGGTGGATGTTGCAGGTCCCATCGGGAAGCTTGATCAGCAGTCCCGCCGCGCAGGGCGAGCCCCCGAACGCCGCGGACGCCGTCTGGAAGGCGCCGAAGCCGTCGGCGACCTTCCCGCCAAAGGCCCCGGTGACCTGCGCGATCACCGTGTCGAGCAGCTTGGTCTCAGTCGTCAGGACCGGATTGGTGTAGTCAGTCGAGTAGTAGGTGAGCACGACCAGGGGACCCTGGTAGTGGGCGACGTCACGGATCTGGGTGTAGATGGTCGTCAGGTTCGTCTGGATCCCCTGCAGCAGGGCCGCAATCTCCGCCGCGGACATGCAGTGGTCTTTTGTTATTTCCTGACAGAGGAACGCGTCGTTGGCACCGATGTCGATCGTCACCAGCTCGGTGTGGCGGTGCACGGCCAGGTACTTCAGGGCGTACGCCACCTGGGTGCCCCGGTATTGCACGTGCAACGGGTACAGGGTGCGGTAACCGGGCAATCCGCCCGGACTGTTCTCGCAGCCGTTGCTCAGCACTCCCGCGGTGAGCATGCTGGCCGTGGTCTCGCCCGGGCAGGAGGCGTTCGCCACCTGGACGCCCAGCGCCTGAGCCACGTCCTCCGGGTAGCCGACGAAGGAGTGAGCGGACGGGTAGTTCGGCGCCGGCACCGCCTGAGGCGGCACGTAGCCGAACGCCACCGAGTCCCCCAGGGCCAGGTGGGTGCCGTCTCTGGCCGACCCGGTGACCTGCGCGGCCGAGGCGGGAAGGGCCGACGTTAAGCCCGCCGCTACCAACACCGCCCCGGCCAGCGCGGAGCCGATCAACCGCCGAACACCGTTCCCTTGGTAGCGCATCGCAGCTCCCTCCGCTAGCCGTCCGGGCCACGGCCAACCTGGCCACAGCACCTACTCCTCCGGCCGCTTATTCAAGACCCGGCCGGGGCCGCGAGTCAATCCGCCGCTGCGAGCGGCACGCGTCGGCGTCGGCGGATCAGAACTGCTGGACGTTCGCGGGCGTGAACGCGTAACTGCTGAGGGAGTTCCCTCCTGTGTCCAGGACGCTGGCGGAGAGGCTGAGGGTCAGGGCCGAGATCCCCGGCGCGCTTTCCGTGCCGTTGAGGCTGAGCGTGCCCAGCGTGATCTGCAGCTGGTGGGTGCTGCCGTTGTAGGAGATGGTCGAGCCATTGAAGGTAGCCGATGCCGACGCGCAGTGCCGACGCAGAGGAACGTAACGCCAGCGCGGTATGGTCAGGCGGCTTCGGTGGTGGCGATGACAGTGAGGGTGTGGTCGCCGAAGCTGGCGATCAGATCGAGCCGCCCGCCCAGGGCCTCGACGTAGCGGGCGACCGCGTCGATGGTGGCCAGCTCGCCGCGCTCAATCTGGGACACCCGGCCAGGAGAAACCCCCATCGCTTGAGCGAGCTGGGCCTGAGTGAGGCCGTGGCGCTTGCGCTCCTCGGCGAGCCGAAGGCCGCTTTGGCGGGCCATCAGTGCCTTGCGGCGTCGCTCGGCTTCCTCGACGCCGCCGACGCGCTCGACGTATGCCTCACGGTCCCACTTGGTGTAGCTGCTCATCGCCCGGCCTCCTCTTCGGCCCGTTCCTTCAGGTAGATGTCATACAGCTGCTCGGCGCGCGGGATCGCCTCGGCATACCACCGGTTCCACCTCCTGGCCTTGTCCCCAGCGACCAGCAGTATCGCGGACCGCCACGGATCGAACACGAACAGGATGCGGATCTCGCTGGCGCCGCTGGAACCGGGGCGCAGCTCCTTTAAGTTCTTGATCGTCGAGCCGGTGATCGTATCGACCAGCGGCCGCCCGAGCGCGGGACCCGATCGGCTGAGCGCGTAGATCGCGTCGTCGACTAGGTCAGCGGTCTTGGCGTCGGTGGCCTGGAGATTGTCCAGCCATACTCTGACCTCGCTGGTCAGGTAGATGTCCCAATCAGCCACACCCCAACTATAGCAAATCCTATAGCTGAAGAGTCGGCGACGCTGAACGCACGCCGAGTAGCAGGTGGCCCTGCTCAGCGTCGGCAATTCGAGAGTGTCCGAGGGGGGACTTGAACCCCCATGCCCTTAACGGGCACTAGCACCTCAAGCTAGCGCGTCTGCCTATTCCGCCACCCGGACGTGGGCACCGGCCCGTGACAGTCGCCACACCGGCCGCCTCACGATAGCAAACGTAGGCGTTGCGCGCAGGTCGGCATTCTCGCCGCTGCCTGCGCTCTGGCCGGCGGTCTGGCCAGCCGGTCCGGGTCTGGCCCTGCCTGCGCCGCCAGGGCGCGTGCGACGATGGCCGGGTGAGCGACAACCGGACCGAGAACCCAGAGCAGGCCGGCTTCCCGGCCGCCGAGGACGAGGTGGCGGGGCTGTGCGCCGACCTCATCCGCATCGACACGACGAATCCGGGGGACAACTCCGGCCCGGGTGAGCGGGCGGCCGCCGAGCACGTGGCGGCTCTGCTGGCCGAGGCGGGCATCGAGCCCACGGTGCTCGAGTCGCATCCCGGGCGCGCTAGCGTGGTGGCGCGGATCCCGGGCGAGGATCCGGCACGGCCGGCGCTGCTCATGCACGGCCACCTCGACGTGGTGCCGGCCGACGCGGCGGACTGGCGACGCCACCCCTTCTCCGGCGACCTGCACGACGGCTGCGTCTGGGGCCGCGGCGCGGTGGACATGAAGGACATGGACGCGATGATCCTTGCCGTCGTCAGGCAGCGGATGCGCGAAGGGCGGCGGCCGGCGCGGGACGTGGTGCTCGCGTTCCTCGCGGACGAGGAAGCGGGCGGCAAGTACGGCGCGAGCTGGCTGGTGGACAACCACCCGCACCTCTTCGAGGGTTGCACCGAGGCCATCGGCGAGGTCGGCGGCTTCAGCGTCACGCTCGGCGGCCAGCGGCTCTACCTGGTGGAGACGGCGGAAAAGGGGATGGCCTGGCTGCGGCTCACGACGCGCGGCACGGCCGGGCACGGTTCCATGATCAACCAGGACAACGCGGTCACCGAGCTGGCCGAGACCGTGGCCAGGCTGGGCCGCCACGAGTGGCCGCAGCGGCTTATCCCGTCGACCCGCGCGTTCCTGGAGGCTGCTTGCGCGGCCCTCGAGATCGACTTCATTCCGGACGACCCCCGGCCAGCGCTCACCAAGATAGGGCCGATCTCGCGGGTTATCGGCGCAACTCTGCAGAATACGGTAAATCCGACAGTACTCCGCTCGGGATATAAGGTGAATGTCATCCCACAGTCGGCTTCGGCGGATATCGACGGCCGTTTCCTGCCCGGTTACGAAGACGAGTTCCTGGCCGAAGTGGACCGGTTGCTCGGCCCGCACACCGAACGCGAGTTCATCCACCGCGATGTCGCGCTCGAGACCACGTTCGACGGTGATCTGTGCGCGGCGATGGTGACCGCGCTGCAGGCCGAAGACCCCGGTGCGACGGCCGTCCCGTACTGCCTGTCGGCCGGCACGGACGCGAAATCCTTCAGCCGGCTGGGCATCCGGTGCTTTGGCTTCGCCCCGCTGCGGCTCCCGGCGGATCTCGATTTTTCCGGCATGTTCCACGGTGTCGACGAGCGGGTCCCGGTTGACGCGCTGGCTTTCGGTGTTCGGGTTCTGGATAAATTTCTCGATCTCTCCTAGTGCGTCACCCAAGGTCAGGGCGCATATGCGAAGTCGCCCTAATAACACGCCGTCGGCCATTCGAGGAATTGAGCCCCTCGGGCACGTTCAGTGCTGTTATGGTGACGCACTGTGCGGGGCGAGCCTCGCCGGGCCGTATCCCCAGACATGTGCGGTCCCGGTGAGTCGGCCAGTATTGCCGCTCGTTGCAGTCAAGGAGGATAAAGGGTGCGAAATGCCGGGCCTACCGGACCGATGCGGCCCACTGGTCCACTCGGGCCGGAGCCGGCTTACCTGCCGCTCCACGCCGCTGGCGCGCGGTGCTGCGCGCCCGGCGGGGCCTGGCTCGCTCCGGGCGCAGGGCTGGCCGGCCACAGCTGGCCGGCCAGCCACGGGCAGCTGGCCGGTCATGGCACGGCCGGCCGTGCTGCTGCACCAGATTGTGCTCTGTACAGGCGAACGCGATCGTCCGGCATGGCCGGGGTGGCGGTGGCTCGCCCCGCCGGGCCGGGTCCCGCCTCGTCAGGCTCCGCCTCATCCGGCGTCGGTACCCGCCAGCTCGCCGCCCAGGGGCGATCGGGCGCGAGTGCATGGATGCCCTCGATCGGGCTTCGCTGGATCCGGGCGGTCAGATGCTCCGCAGGCCCGCAGCGGGCCGACAATCCAGCGGGATTCCACGACTAGGCCGCCCCGGGACTGATGCCTAGCCGCGCGGCACAAGCCGTGCGCCGGATGAAAGGTTGGCTCAGCCAGTCACATAGTGCCATCAATAGATAACAAATAGTCAACAAGCACTTCACCGCTGAAGATCAGCAACTCAACCCCCCGAAGATCAGCAACTCGAAGAATGAGGAGGACCCATGCGCACATGGGCTCGATGGACTGCAACGGCGGCCATGTTCACCGCCAGCTTCGTCGCCGCTGGTGCGGGCACCATAGGGATCGCCAACGCGGGCACCACCTCCGGCAACAACTCCATCGGCGGCGGCAACCAGGTGTCCGTCCCGGTCAGCATCCCAGTGAACGTCTGCGGCAACGCGGTGGCCGTGCTCGGCGGTGCTTTCGCCGCGTGTGAGGGCGGAGCCTCGGTGTCGCACGACACCGGCGGCGGTTCGTCGGCCGGGACCTCAGGCAACGGGTCCATCCTGGGCGGTAACCAGGTGCGGGTGCCGGTCAACGTTCCGGTGAACGTCTGCGGCAACGCGGTCAACGCCCTCGCCCAATGCGTGGGTGGCGCCTCCGTGGGCAACGCCGGCGCGGACAACTCGGCTGCCGGCCCGCAGACCTCGGGCAACGAATCCATCCTGGGCGGCAACCAGGTGCGGGTCCCGGTGGAGATCCCCGTGAACGTCTGCGGCAACGCGGTGGCCGTGCTCGGGGCCGCCTTCGCTGGCTGCGCGGGTGAGGCCTCGACTGGGACGGCGGTGTCACCCTCTTCTTCCTCTGGCACGGCTTCCTCTGGCACGGCTTCCTCTGGCACGGCGAGCCTGCTCGCGCAGCGAAGCTACGGAACCCGCGCCAGGCCCGTCGAGAACGCCGCGCAGCAGTCCGCCCTCACCGGCGCGCCGGCCGGCCTGACCAACCTCCCTGTCCTGGCCGGCACTGTCCTGACCGGCACTGTCCTGACCGGCACTGTCCTGGCCGGCATCCCGGCCCAGCTCTCGCGCCTCACGGGCGGCAACGCCGGGCCGGCTCAGGCCGCCACCCTGCTCAGCGCGAGCACCCGCACCGCTCCCGGGATGGGATCCGGGTCCACATTCGCCGTCGCGTTCGGCGCCCTGCTGGCTGGCGCGGCTTCCCTGATCGCGGCGGGCCGCCGCCGCAGCGTCCGCGAGGCCGGACGCTGACGGGAACGGCCCTGACCGCCCCCCATCCTTCCGATCACACGAGAGAAACTAGGGAACCAAAGATGATCACGTCCGCATCACTGAAACGAACGGTCAAGGTCGCGGCGCTCACCATCGCCTTCGCCGCGTCCGGCTCGGGTATCGCCCTGGCTGGAACGGGCACCACCAGCGGTGACCAGGGCATCCTCGGCGGCAACCAGGTCAGCGTCCCGATCACCGTCCCGGTGAACGTCTGCGGTAACGCAATCGCCGTCCTCGGCAATGCTCTCGGCCTCTGCCAGGGCGGCGCATCGGCCGGCAGCACCGGCGCATCGGCTGGCAGCACCGGCGCCTCGGGCTCCGCCACGTCGGGGAACGGCTCCATCGGTGGAGGCAACCAGGTCAGCGTCCCGATCACTGTCCCGGTGAACGTCTGCGGCAACAGTGTCGCCGTGCTCGGCTCGGCCGCCTCGAGCTGCCCGACCGCAACACCCACCGCAACGCCACCGCCCCACCTGCCCCCGCCGCCGCCGAGCCACCACCACCACACGGGCTCGAACCCCCACACGCCCGCGGCTCCGCACCTTCCGGCCGGCGAAGTCACCACCTCCAGCACCCTTCCGACCACCGGCGCGAACCTCGCCGGCCTGCTTGCCCTGGCGGGCAGCGTCACAGCCGGCGGTGCGGGCTCGCTGATGCTGCTGGCACGGCGTCGTCTGGCGCACGGCGTGCTGGCCGTCACCAGGCGCGCTACCCACGCCTTCACCGCCTCGAGGTAGCAGCAGAAGGTAAGCAGAGCCTGCCATGAACGCTTTGCCCGTCCCGGGGGCGCGGCCCGGGGCGGGCAAAGCCATGCCCGGACACAATTGACCAGGCCGGCCGGATGACCAGGCCGACCGGACGTTCGCGGCCGGTCAGAGCGTGCGGACCGCGCGGATGATCGACCGCCGGAGGGTGGCCTTCCGGCTGCCGTCGGCGTAAAGCCGGAGCCTGGCCAGCTCCCACCGGCCATACTCGGCGTGATCGGTCAGGATCCGCCGCGCGGTGTCCCTGGCAGTCCCGCGCGGCAGGCGGATCACGAGGTAGGAGTACTCGGTCATCGGCTACATTGAACCTCTTCCGTCGGTCGTGCCCAGGGTAGGGGGCGGCCTGCGATTAAGGCTCAATTGTGCTCGATGCGGGGGACGATTCAACCGCCGTGTGATATACAGCCTCCTCGAGCGGGAACATCGAGGCCTAGCCGGTGAGTTACCGGACATGACGGAGCACACCGGCATCCCGCCGGGGTGGTAGCGTCGCGGGCGCGGCGTAGGGCTCGCCACCAGATGTGCGCGGAGCCCGCCACCAGATGTGAGGTAGAACAGCGTGCCACCAAGAACTTCGGGCGCGGCCGCCAGGCCATCCAGCCGCGGCACGCGGCTCGTGATCGTCGAGTCGCCGGCCAAGGCGCGCACCATCGCGGGGTATCTCGGCCAGGGCTACGTGGTCGAGTCGAGCATCGGCCACATCAGGGACATGCCCGACAAGGCGGCGGAGATACCCGCCAAGTACCGGTCGGAGCCGTGGGCCCGGCTCGGCGTGAACATCGACGCGGGGTTCGAGCCGCTGTACGTCGTGCACTCGGACAAGAAGCAGCAGGTGGCCAAGCTCAAGCAGCTGCTCAAGGGCGCCGACGAACTGCTGCTCGCGACGGACGAGGACCGCGAGGGCGAGGCGATCGCCTGGCACCTGCTCCAGGAGCTGAACCCCAAGGTCCCCACCCACCGGATGGTCTTCCACGAGATCACCCCCGAGGCGATCGCCCAGGCCGTGGCGCATCCGCGGGAGATGGACGACGGCCTGGTCGACGCGTACCAGACCCGACGCGTCCTTGACCGGCTGTACGGGTACGAGGTCTCGCCCGTGCTATGGAAGAAGGTCATGCCCCGGCTGTCGGCCGGGCGGGTGCAGTCGGTCGCCGTGCGGCTCGTCGTGGACCGGGAGCGGGAGCGGATCGCGTTCCGCGCCGCCAGGTACTGGGACCTGGAAGCCGAGTTCGTCCGGGCCGGGGCGGCCGAGGGCACGCAGTCCGACGAACCGTCCTCCTTCACCGCCACGCTCGTCTCGGTGGACGGCCGCAGGGTCGCGCAGGGCCGCGACTTCGCTCCCACCGGGGAGCTTAAGGGCTCGGCCACCGCCGGCCTGCTGCACCTTGGCGAGGAGGCGGCCGCCGCGCTGGCCGACCGGCTGTCCGGCGCCGACTTCGCGGTCAGCTCGATGGAGCGCAAGCCCTACCGGCGGTCACCGTACGCGCCGTTCCGGACCACCACGTTGCAGCAGGAAGCGTCGCGCAAGCTCGGCTTCTCGGCGAAGTACACGATGTCGGTCGCGCAGCGGCTGTACGAGAACGGCTACATCACCTATATGCGCACCGACTCGGTCACGCTGTCGCAGACCGCGGTGACCGCGGCGCGCCGGCAGGCCCGCGAGCTGTACGGCGACGCGTACGTGCCGGACAAGCCGCGCACCTACGCCAGCAAGGTAAAGAACGCCCAGGAGGCGCACGAGGCGATCAGGCCGGCCGGCGACAGCTTCCGCACCCCGGCCGAGGTGCGCCGGGCCGGGCTGTCGGGCGCCGAGCTGCGGCTGTACGAGCTGGTCTGGAAGCGTACCGTCGCCTCGCAGATGAACGACGCGACCGGCGAGTCGGTGTCGGTCCGGGTCGCTGGTACCTCCGTCGCCGGAGAGCGCGCCGAGTTCGGCGCGTCGGGCAAGGTCATCAGCTTCTACGGGTTCCTCAAGGCGTACGTGGAAGACGCGGACGACCCCGACGCCGAGCGCGACGACCGGGAGCGCAGGTTGCCGGCGCTGGCCGAGGGCGACCCGCTGGACGCGCTGCGGCTGGCCGCGAGCGGCCACGAGACGCGCCCGCCCGCCAGGTACACCGAGGCCACGCTCGTCCGGGAGCTGGAGGAGCGGGAGATCGGCCGGCCGTCCACCTACGCCTCGATCATCGGCACGATCCTGGACCGCGGCTACGTGTTCAAGAAGGGCACCGCACTGGTGCCCTCGTTCCTCGCGTTCGCGGTGACGACGCTGCTGGAGCGGCACTTCGGGCATCTCGTGGACTACGAGTTCACCGCCCGGATGGAGGACGCGCTTGACCAGATCGCCCGTGGCGAGGCGGCCCGGGTGCCGTGGCTGCGCCGGTTCTACTTCGGCACCGACGGCGAGGAGGGGCTGAAGGAACTGGTCAGCGACCTGACCGACATCGACCCGCGCGAGGTGAGCTCGTTCCCGCTGGCCGGCAGCGACATCGTCATCCGGGTCGGGCGGTACGGGCCGTACCTGGAGCGCGGCGACGAGCGGGTGAACATCCCCGAGGGCACCGCCCCGGACGAGCTGACCCCCGAGTTCGCGGCCGAGCTGTTCAGCCAGCCGAGCGGGGACCGCGCGCTCGGCACCGACCCGCGGACCGGTCACGAGATCGTGGCCCGGGCGGGCCGGTTCGGCCCCTACGTGACGGAACTGCCCGGCGACCAGCCGGGCAACGGCAACGGCAGTTCCGCCGCGGCGAAGCCGCGTTCGGCATCGTTGCTCAAGTCCATGACGCTGGAGACGGTCACGCTCGCGGACGCGCTGAAGCTGCTGTCGCTGCCGCGGCAGCTGGGCGAGCTGGACGGCGAGCCGGTCACCGCGCAGAACGGCCGGTACGGCCCGTACGTCAAGAAGGGCACCGACAGCCGCTCGCTGGACAGCGAGGAGCAGCTGTTCGACATCACGCTGGACGAGGCGGAGAAGCTGTTCGCCCAGCCCAAGCAGCGCGGCCGGCGGACGAGCGCCGCGGCCGCGCCGCCGCTGCGCGAGCTCGGCGCCGACCCGGCCTCGGGCCAGCCGATGGTGATCAAGGACGGCCGGTGGGGACCCTACGTGACCGACGGCGAGACCAACGCCTCGCTGCGCAAGGGCGACACGGTCGAGTCGATCAGCCCGCAGCGCGGCGCGGAACTGCTGGCCGAGCGGCGGCTGGCCGCGCCGTCGGCGCCGCGCCGGGGCAGCCGCGCGACAGGCACGGCCCGAAAGAGCGGCGCGGCCGGCTCGGCCAGGAAGGGCGGCGGGTCGGGTAGCGCGCGGAAGGCCAGCGCGGCGGGCGCGGGCCGGAAGACCCGCGCACGGCCGAGCAAGGGTGCCTGACCCGGCCAAGCCGATACGCTGTCGCCGTGAACATCCGATCCCAGCCAGGCAGAGCACACGACGGAGTGCTCGCCATCCGGCCGTTCCGCCGGCTGTGGATCGCGCTGTCCCTGTCCAGCCTCGGTGACTGGCTGAGCATCGTCGCGCTCACGGTGCTCGCCGCCACGCTCACCGGCAAGCACACCGGCCACACCAGCGTGATCGGGGCGACGGCGGCGCAGAGCGCGGCGGTCAGCGGCGTCTGGATCGCGACGCTGCTGCCGGCGCTGCTGTTCGGCCCGCTCGCCGGGGCGATCGCGGACCGGATGAACCGCCGGATCACGATGATCACCGGTGACGTCGTGCGCGGCCTGCTGTTCCTGTCCATCCCGCTCTTCCCGAACCTGACCTGGATCTACATCGTCAAGTTCCTGGCCGGGTGCGCGTCGCTGTTCTGGAACCCGGCCACCGCCGCCACGGTGCCCAACCTGGTGCCCAAGGACAAGCTGGAGCGTGCCAACCAGCTGAGCCTGCTCACCACGTACGGCACCGCGCCCGTTGCCGCCGGGCTGTTCTCGGTGCTCGCCCTCATCAGCGGGCCGCTCGCGCACGCTGCGCCGTTCCTCAACCCGAGCAAGGTCAACCTGGCGCTGTACTTCAACGCCGCATCGTACGGGGTGTCCGCGCTCACCATCTTCTTCCTGAGGGAGATCCCCAACCGGAACGCGTGCGAGCGGATCTCCCAGCCGTCGGTGGCCAAGTCGATCTGGGAGGGCTGGCGGTTCCTGCGCCGGACGCCGGTGCTCCGGGCGCTGGCGCTGGGGATGACCGGCGCGTTCGCCGCCGCGGGCGTGGTCGTCGGCCTCGGCTACGTCTACATCAGCGACACGCTGCACGGCGGCAGCGCCGGCTGGGGGCTGGTCTTCTCGGCGATCTTCGTCGGGCTCGCGCTGGGGATGCTGGTCGGCGGCAGGCTGAAGGACTTCAGCCTGCACCGGCTGTTCGGCCTGTCGATCGCCGTCGCCGCGGTGCCGCTCGCGCTCATCGCCCTGGTGCCCAACCTCGCCCTGGTCACCCTGTTCGTGGTGGTGCTCGGGTCGCTGGCCGGCATCGCGTACGTCACCGGGAACACGATCGTCGGCCTGGAGGTGGACGACGAGATCCGCGGCCGGGCGTTCGCGTTCTTCCAGTCGACGATCCAGGTGATCCTCTTCCTGGTGATCGCGCTGTCCGGCTTCCTGTCCTCCGGCTTCACCAAGCTCATCGCGAATATCACCGGCTCGGGAAACGTCGCGATCGGGCACGTCGTGTACCACTCCGTCGGGCAGAACGTGGTCCTGCTGCTCGGCGCCATCGTGGCCGCCGCTTGCGGGGTGTCCGCGTACAAGAAGATGGACGACCGCAAGGGCGTGCCGCTGCGACAGGACCTGATGCGCGCGATCCGCGGCGAGCCGATGTTCCCGGCGGCGGAGCCGCCGCCCGCCGACGCGGGAACCCGCCGCGGGCTGCTGCTCGCGCTGGAGGGCGGCGAGGGCGCCGGCAAGAGCACGCAGGCGCGGCGGCTGTCGATCTGGCTGCGAGACCAGGGCTACGACGTCGTCTCGACGTTCGAGCCCGGCGCCACGAAGGTGGGCATGCGGCTGCGCGCCGTGCTGCTCGACACCGCGCACGCCGGGCTGGACGCGCGGGCCGAGGCGCTGCTGTACGCGGCCGACCGCGCCGAGCACGTCAACTCGGTCATCAGGCCTGCGATCGAGCGCGGCGCGATCGTCGTGACCGACCGGTACGTGGACTCCTCGCTGGCCTACCAGGGCACCGGGCGGTGCCTGCCGCTCGGCGAGGTGACCAGGATCAACCGGTGGGCGACGGGCGGGCTGACCCCCGATCTCACGATCCTGCTCGACCTGCCGCCCGCGGATGGGCTGCGCCGGCGGGCGAGTTCCGCGGACCGGCTCGAGGCCGAGCCCGCGGACTTCCACAACCGGGTGCGGTCCGGGTTCCGCCAGCTCGCCGACGCCGAGCCGCGTCGCTACATGGTGCTGGACGCGACCAGGCCGGCCGACGAGATCAGCCGCGAGATCCAGGAGAGGGTCCGCGACCTGCTGCCCGACCCGGTGCCGCCGTCGGCGGAGGCGGTGACCGGTACGTTCCCCGCCGTCACGGACGCCTTCCCGCCGGGCGAAGCCTTCCCGCCGGGCCAGGGCCAGCGCGACGGCGCGACCCGTGAGCTGGGGGAAGCCGGCGCGGGTCAGCAGCCGAGGCGCACGAGTGCGGGCTAGCGGCGCCGGGGAGGACGTGCCCGGCGGGCACGTGTTCGGCGACCTGACCGGGCAGGAGGCGGCGGTCGCCGAGCTGCGGCAGGCCGCCGCCGTGGCCGCCGACGTGCTCAGCGGCCAGGCGGGCAGCCACGCGGGCGGGATGGCGCACGCCTGGCTGCTGACCGGGCCGCCTGGCTCCGGGCGCAGCGTGGCCGCGCGGGCGTTCGCCGCCGCGCTGCTCTGCCCGCAGGGGGGCTGCGGGTCGTGCCCGAGCTGTCATCAGGTCCGCGCGGGCACGCACGCCGACCTCATGCTCGTCCGCCCCGAGGGGCTGTCCTACGGGGTGAAGCAGACCAGGGACCTTGTCCTGCGGGCGGCGACCGCGCCGGTCGGCGGCCGCTGGCACGTGGTGCTGTTCGAGGACGCCGACCGGGCCACCGAGGCCGCCGCGAACGCCCTGCTGAAGGCCATCGAGGAGCCGGCGCCTCGGACGGTGTGGCTGCTGTGCGCGCCGTCGGCCGAGGACCTGGTCCCGACGATCCGGTCCCGGTGCAGGCTGATCGTGCTGCGGACCCCGTCGTCGGCCGCGGTGGCGGACGTGCTGGTCCGGCGGGACCGGGTGGATCCGGAGCGCGCGCTGGCGGCGGCCCGGGCGGCCCAGGGGCACATCGGCCGGGCGCGCAGGCTGGCCACGGACGCCGGCGCGGCCAGCCGCCGCGAGGAGGTGCTGCGCGTCCCGCTCGCGGTGACCAGCCTGGGGCCCGCGCTCGCCGCCGCCGCGTCGCTGGTCAAGGCCGCCGAGGAGGAGGCGAGGGCGGTCACCGAGGAGCGTGACCAGCCCGAGCGCGACGCGCTGCGGCAGGCGTTCGGGGAGGGATCGACCGGCAAGGGGGTCGCGAAGGCGGTCCGTGGCGCCGCGGGCGCGCTGCGCGATCTCGAGGACAAGCAGAAGTCGCGGGCGACCCGGGCCAAGCGCGACACGCTCGAGGTCGCCTTGCTTGACCTGGCGTGGTTCTACCGCGACGTGCTGGCGGTGCAGTTCGGCGCGCAGGTGGAGCTCGGCAACGCGGGCCGCGAGGCGGACCTGCGCCGGCTGGCCGCCGAGTCCACCCCGGAGTCCACCGTCCGCAGGATCGAGGCCATCATGGCCTGCCGCGAGCAACTGTCGCTCAATGTGGCGCCGCTTCTCGCCGTCGAGGAGATGACGCTGTCCCTGATCCGCGCCCCGGAGCCCGCCCGCCGCCGGTAAGCCGCAACAGTCATGGATGCCGAACGGCTGCGCCCCAGCGCCGCCGCGGGAACGCCAGAACCAGTAGGGCCGGCTCCGACGGCCGCGTGCCCGGCCTCCCGGCAGATCGGGTCCGGTGCGACTGAGGCGGACCGCCGCGTGCCCGGCGTCTCGGTCAGCTGGGTCGGGCGCGCCCGGGTCTAACAGCCGCGTGCCCGGTGCCCCGGTCGCCCGGGTCGGGCGCGCCCAGGTCTAACGGCCGCGTAACCGGCGTCCCGGTCAGCCGGGTCCGGTGCGCCGGGCTCCAAGGGCCCCGCGCTGGGGCCTCGCCGTTCCCACGGAGGCCGCGTTGCCGTGCCCCGGGTGGCCGCGTCGCGCCTGCCCCGCGGACTGGGACTGGGCTGGCGCCAGCCGTTCGGAATCCATGATCATTTCAACTTTGCACACGGCGTGACAGCGATTTGTCTGGTTTATTCCGGTTCTGGTGGTCACAGCATGTGCAAGATGGCCATGGATCGCGGGGGGACGGGGGCTGGCCGGCCCCGTACCCTGGGGGCGTGGGCATGATGATGGCGGTGAGCTTCGAGCGGTACGGCCGGCTCTACTACCTCGATCCCGGGCCGTACGGGCCGTCGATCGGCGACAAGGTGCTCGTGCCCACCGATTCCGGTCCCGAGGTCGCCGAGTGCGTGTGGGCGCCGCAGTGGGTCGCCGAAGACATCGGCGGCCTGCCCGTCTGCGCCGGGATCGCCACCGAGACCGACCTGGCCCGGGACGAGGCGAACCGCCGCCGGCGCGCGGAGGCCAGGGTCGCCGCCAAGCGCCTGGTCCGCGAGCACGGTCTGCCCATGAAGATCACTGCGGTGGACTACCTGGACGCGCGCGACGGCGCGGCGTCGGGGCCCGCCGTGGTCGTCATCTACTTCAGCGCGCCGCACCGGGTGGACTTCCGCGCCTTGGTGCGCGACCTGGCCGGGAAGGTGCACGCGCGGGTGGAGCTGCGGCAGATCGGGCCCCGGGACGAGGCGCGCCTGCAGGGCGGGATCGGGCCGTGCGGCCGCGACCTGTGCTGTGCCACGTTCCTGAAGGACTTCGAGCCGGTGTCGGTCCGGATGGCCAAGGACCAGGACCTGCCGGTGAACCCGCTGCGGATCGCGGGTGCCTGCGGGCGGCTGATGTGCTGCCTGAAATACGAGCACCCGCTGTACCAGGACTTTCATGAGCAGGCCCCAAAGCTCGGCGACGTGGTCGACACGCCGGAGGGGCCGGGCACGGTGGTGGGGCACAACGTGCCCGCCGACACCGTCGTGATGAAGCTCGCCGCGGACGGCCGCAGGTGCGCGTGCCCGCGGGCCAGCGTCTGCGGGTCGCGGCAGGCCTACGAGGCCCGGTACCGGGCGCCCGCGGAGGCGGGCGGGGGTGCCGCGGCCGGTTCGGGCGGCGACGCGGGGTGAGGGCAGGCGCCCTGCGCCGCGTGGCCCTGGCCTGCGGCATCCTGACCGTCGCCGCGTGCTCGTCGGCCCCGGCCGGCCAGCGGGGTGCCGTCCGGGCCGCGGCCGCCTGGCGCGCCCCGGTCACGCTGGCCGGCTACTACGCGCAGAAGCTGCACTGGACGCCGTGCCAGAACGGCTTCCAGTGCGCGCGGCTGCTGGTCCCGTTCGACTACAGCCGCCCCGGGTGGAGACGCTTCTCGCTCCCGGTCATCAAGCTGCCCGCCACGGGCCCGGGCGCGCGGATCGGCTCCCTGGTCGTCAACCCGGGCGGTCCGGGCGGGTCGGGCGTCCAGTACGCCGAGCAGGCCCGCAGCGCGGTCTCGGCCGCCGTGCGGACGCGGTTCGACGTGGTCGGTTTCGACCCGCGCGGGGTCGGCGGCAGCCAGCCCGCCGTGCACTGCATGACCGGCCCGCAATACGACAGGTACTTCGCGACACCCGACGAGCCGGCCACCGCCGCGCAGCTGGCCGGGGTCGTCGCCGAGGGCAGGCTGTTCGCGAGCGAGTGCGCCAGGAACGCCGGACCGCTGCTGCCCTACGTCAGCACCCGCAGCGCTGCCCGCGATCTCGACGTGCTGCGCGCCGCGCTCGGTGACCGGCGGCTCACTTACCTCGGCAAGTCCTACGGCACCTACTTGGGTGCCTGGTACGCCCAGCTGTTCCCGCGGCACGTGCGCGCCCTGGTGCTCGACGGAGCGCTCGACCCCGACGCCAGCTCGGGCCAGATCAACCTCGTCCAGGCCCAGGGGTTCGAGGTGGCGCTCCGCTCGTTCACCGCCGGCTGCATGCGCGCCGCCGGCTGCCCGCTCGGCCAGGGCGGCGACGTGAGCGGCGGGATCGCCAGGCTGCAGGGCCTGCTGAACCGCGCCACCCGGACTCCGCTCGCCAACGACCTGGGCGACGGCCGCCCCGCGGACGGCTCGCTGCTGCTGCAGGGCGTCGTCGCCGCGCTGTACAGCAAGGGCTACTGGCCGACGCTGCGGACGGCGCTGGCCGACGCGTTCGGCGGCGACGGCACGGTGCTCATCGAGCTGGCGGACGCGCTGCTGGAGCGGAGCTCGAGCGGCAGCTACTCCAACCTGGTCGACTCGAACATGGCGATCAACTGCCTGGACCGGCCGTGGATGCGCGGCTTGGGGGCGTGGCGTTCGGCTGCGCTGCAGGCGCGGAAGGCGGCGCCGCAGTTCGGAGCGCCGATCGTGTGGGGCAGCCTGCCCTGCGCCTACTGGCCCGTCAGGTCATACCCGCTGCCCCGGATCACCGCCGCCGGCGCGCCGCCGATCCTGGTCGTGGGGACCACGCGCGATCCCGCGACCCCCTACCGGTGGGCACAGGCGCTGGCGCGGGAGCTGAAGTCCGGGGTGCTGCTCGGCTGGAACGGCGACGGCCACACCGCGTACATGTCCGGCAGCTCCTGCGTGGACTCTGCCGTGGACAGCTACCTGATCAGAGGGTCGGCGCCGCGCAGCGGGACCGTGTGCAGGTAGCGGCTGGGTGGCTTGCAGAGCGGGCTGCGGCGCGGCGCCGCGGGTGCAAGGGATGGGCGGTAAACTCGTGGCCGCTGCCCTGACGGGCCAGCGCCGCCTTAGCTCAGACGGTTAGAGCGACGCACTCGTAATGCGTAGGTCATCGGTTCGATTCCGATAGGCGGCTCCAGGTCAGAGGCCATATTTGACCTTAGGGATCTCAAAGCGTGGACCGAGTTGTGGACCGATGCCGTCTGCAGGAGCTACTGTCTGCCCATGGCGACGGTCGGGAAGGGTCACATAGAGCGACTGCCGAGCGGGTCGTTTCGCGTCCGCGTGTACGCGGGAATCGACCCGGTAACCGGCAAGGAGCGCCGGTTCAGGCGCACGGTCAAGACCGAGGCCCAGGCCGCGGAGGAGCTGGGGAAGCTCCTGCGGGCCGCGGAGGCGGAGCGGGTCCCGGACGACTCGGCGACGGTGGGCTTCCTCCTGGACCGCTACCTGGAAGTCGCCGACTTGGAGGTCTCGACCCGGGAGGCGCACGAGGGGTACATCCGGCGCACCATCGGGCCGGTTCTCGGCGAAGTCAGGCTCCGGCAGCTCCGCCCGGATACGCTTGACGCGCTCTACGCGCACCTGAAGAAGTGCTCGCGTCTCTGCGGCAGGCTGCCACGCACCGAGCACCATGCAGTGGGCGGGCACGCCTGTGATGACCGCTGCAGCCCGCTGCGCGACCATCGCACGAGCCGGCCGCATCAGTGCGACAACCGGTGCAGCCCGCACACGTGCAAGCCGATGGCGCCGGGATCCATCCTTCGCATCCACGCCATCATCTCCGCCGCGCTGTCCCTTGCTGTCCGCTACGACTGGATCGACCGGAATCCGGCAGAGCGGGCAACACCACCGCGGGCACGCAAGCGGGAACCGGAACCGCCGAGCCCGAAGGAGGCCGCCCTGCTGCTCAATCTCGTGTGGCAGGAGGACGAGGAGTTCGGGCTGTTCCTGTGGACCGCGTTCACCACCGGCGCCCGCCGCGGGGAGGTGCTCGCGTTGCGGGAGAACCGGTTCGACTTCGACAGCCGGGAGGTGCGCGTTTCGAAGAACTATCTGGTGAAGGCCGGTCAGCGGATCGAGAAGGACACCAAGACGGGTGAGGGCCGGCTGTTGTCGCTGGATCTGCTGACCTGCGAGCTGTTCCAGGAGCATTTCCGCCGTCGCCGCGATGCCCTGGCGGCGGTGGGCGCCGTGCTGCCGGACAATGCGTTCGCGTTCTCACCCGATCCGGACGGGCAGCGTCCGTGGAATCCGGACACCATGACCCACCGGTACCGGCGGTATGCGGCGAAGGTCGGGATCAGTAGCTCGCTGAAGGAGCTGCGGCACTACTCGGCGACCCAGCTGCTGTCCAACGGCGTGGATCTGCGGACCGTCGCCGGTCGGCTCGGACACGCGGAGGGTTCCACCACGCTGAAGTTCTATGCCCAATTCGCTCGCCCGGCCGACCAGCAGGCGGCGGGGGTGATCCCGTCCCGCCTCGACGGGCTGCGCCGCAAGGAAAGGCTGCGCGAGCTGTTCAGCGAGATCGCCGTCACGGACCTGAACGACCTAGGAAAGCTCGCTGCGGCGCTTGCCCCGCTGGCTGGTCTAGACGATGGGACAGCACTCGCTCACCTGACGGAGTTCGCCGCGATGCGTTCAGGGTCGCGTCCTGCAATCAGAAGATCGACTTGATTTGACGGGGCGGCTTCTTCGTCCCGAACAGGGCACGCTGAGGTTCACAAGGCCTGTTCAGGCGCGTCTGTGCACAGGTCAGCGGCCTCCGTCCAGCGACGCGGACCGCGTCTGAGCGCCTCTGACAGGGACTCGCCGCTCCCATCTCGCTCCCAGAATCGGACACCCGGGCGGAGGCCCTGGCCGGCGCCTGCTGGCGCTGTCTCGCACGAGGGCGTCGATGTCCGCCAGGCGCGGGAGGCCAGGCGTGTGCGGAGGGGGCCGGCGTGAGCATCGCGGTGATGAACTGGGTATGGGGCTCCTCGCCGACCTCGGGTAACGAGCGCCTCGTGCTGCTGGCCCTGGCGGACGCGTGCTCGCGGGATGACGGCACCGGGTGCTGGCCGTCAGCGGCCACGATCGCGCGCAAGGCCAGCATCAGCGACCGCACAGTCCGCCGGGTGATCGCCCGGCTGGAGGCTGAGGGCCACGTCGTCGTGCACCGCGGCGGCGGCCGGGCCGGGTCCACGAACTCCTACACCGTGGTCACCGGCATCCACAACCCCGGACAGACTGTCACCCCTGACAATCTGTCCGGGGGTGACACTGGTGACCGGCCACCCCGGACACAACCGTGTCCGGGGACCCCGGACACAGCCGTGTCACCCGATCCACCAGGGAACCACCAGAGAACCACCCCCGCACGCCCGCGCGGCAAGTCCGCCTCCGCCGCGCCTGGCGACCGGTGGCGGCGGAGGTCGGCGCGTTCTTCGACGCTCTGGCAGGGCACAGCTCGCTGTGGATGCTAACGGCGGCCCAGCGCCTGAAGCTCGCCCCTGCTGTCGTGCCGGCGCTGGCGGCCGGCTGGACCCCGGCCAGGCTGGCCGAGTTCGCCGGGGCCAGCACCGCCGGGATCAGGAATCCGTTCGCCGTGCTCACGGCCCGGCTCTCTCAGGCCGGGTTGCCGCCTTCAGGGCCAAGCCGGTCGGCGGGGCGGCCGCCGTGGTGCGGTCACTGCGACGAGCGCACGCGGATGCTCAACTTCGACAGCGACGCACCGCGGCCCTGCCCGCGCTGCAAGACGCCGACCAGATCGAGGACGGCTACCAGCAGCGCGCCGTCGTAGGTCCTCGGCGAAAGCTGCACACGTCATCAGGTCGGCGGCGATGGTGCGGAAAGGTGCCGAGCAGGCCCGTCGCGAGGATCGCGACTGAGCGCCCGCTGTTCGCTGCCTAGCCTGCCATTGCCGGCCGAGAACCCGAGGCCGGTAACCGGGTTTCCGTCAGTAGATTCAGGCTCGTACGGCTCCTGGACTATGTGCGCACATGCGGCGACGGAGTCGGTTGGGGCAACGGGGCACCTCTACTGCCAGGCTGCCCGGGCCAGGACCAGGGCGCGAACCCCTGCGGCCCGTCCCTCGCTAAGCAGGCAATCGGCAACGGCATTGAGCTGGTGTCCTGTGGTGCACACGTCGTCAAAAACGAGGATCTGGAGCCCAGCTGTGCGAGCAGCGTCGGGGATCTTTAGGACCTTGCGGAGAGCTGCCGCGACGGCCTTTTTCTCGGCAAGGCCCCTACCGGCTGATCTCTCCGTGGCCTGCGTCTTGACGATCGCTGCGGGCGTCGTCACGTCGAAGTTCCAGCGGCGGTCATAGTCTGCGGTGGCAGCTTGCCAGAGGATCATCTCGATGTGGCCGGGACCCTGCTGCCCGGCGCCGACATAGGTCGGGTTCGCGACGATGAGATCGGGAGGGGCGTCGTTCCGGAAATGGGCCTCGAGCCAGCCCACGACTAGCCGGCCGAAAATCACCGACCAGGCGCGCACGCCGTCGTACTTATAATTATGGATCTTGCCCTGCAGGGGCCCCGAGAGATAGGCGATCGCGTCTATACGCTGGACGCGGCGGCTCAGGCTCCGGCACAGCGCGTTCCGGCACGGGGCGTCGCCGTCGAGCCTCTGGCTGCAAATGGGGCATGCTCGAGGACCGATAGCCTCGAGTGTCTTGCTCGCACAGCTCACGCAGACCCATGCAGGACCTGTGTTCCGGTACGGGCACTCTCGGCATTGCGGGAACCCGAGCGGCTCCCCAGCCGGATAAACAGCGATCGGATTGTCCATCGCCGTCACAAGGAGTAGGAGAAGGTCAGCTGCTTCGGCTGCTCGGCCGCCTGGAGCACGCGCTCGGCAGTTGCGAGCTGGGCGCTGACCTCGTCAGGGCCGTCGACCTCGATCGCGCCGCGCCTGAGCACGTACTCCTTCGCCCACGGTTGAGAGGTGACAAGGGAGCGGATCAGGAACACCTTCTTGCCGTGGTCAAGAGCGAGACGGGCCTGCATCTTGGCACCAGACGTGCTGGTCGCCTCGATCACGATCGTGCCCTGGCTGATCCCCGATGTCACGACGTTGCGGCGCGGGAACGTGAACCTGCTCGGCGCAGTGGTGGGCCAGAACTGCGAGACCAGGACGCCGCTGGCTGTGATCGCCTCGGCCAGGTCCTGGTTCTCGCTGGGGTAGCACCTGGTGATGCCAGTGCCGAGCACCGCGATGGTTCGGGCACCGACATCCAGCGCAGCGCGGTGCGCGACTGTATCGATGCCCTTCGCCAGGCCGGAAACCACGGTGACTCCCTGCTCGGCGAGCAGCCTGGACATGTGCGCGGCCCGGCGGATCCCACTGTCAGTCGCCTGCCGCGTGCCGACGACGGCGACGGACCGGGCATCGTCGTCCCTGAGCTCACCCCGGTAGAACAGGAACGGCGGAAGGTCCGGAATCAGGCGCAGGTTCGCCGGGTAGTCGTGATCGAGCACCGTAACCAGCCTGGCGCCGACGCGCGACGCGGCGTCAAGCTCCGTATCGACGCGCTGGGCAAGCGCAGGCAGGCGCCGTAGTCCCTCGCGCAGGACCGGAAGTGATCGTGTGGCCGCGGCGGACTTCTCGGTGATGACCGCCTGGTGCATGTCATCGAGGCCGCTGGGATCCTGCGCTTGGCGAGCGATGAGATTCCAATCGACGCTCGCGCGGTCGACCCGGATCGCGCACAGTTGAAGCAGCCTGCGCTGCTGCTCAGTAACTTCCATGCTACTCCCGATCATAGAACACATGTTCGCATGGATGCTCTGGGTGCATCGTGTCAGCGAGTCTGACACAGATCAAGCGCGACACGCCCGCCGGGTTATGCGGGTGAGTGCGGCGCTGAGCGCGGAATGTAAGCGGCCATCGCCGCGGCTACGGCGTCGGTCACCTCCTCAGTGACCTCGGTATAGACATGAGCGGTGACGGCAGATGCTGTGGAGTGAGTGATGGCCGGCCGGGTCGGCCCTGGGTGACCATAAATCCGGGCACCCGATGATGAGGCGGGCGCGTGCCAGCTTGTGTGACCGCAGCGAACGAAGCTCCCGCAGGCCGGCTGTGACTTCGATCGGTAAGTACCGGCCAAAGTCACGGGCCAGCGGCCTGATGGGGGCGCGGCCGCCACCGGGTCAGCCGGTCGGCCGAGGTGAATCCGCGGTGCGACGGCGGGACTCGTAGGTGTAGGACTGAAACCGTGACTGAGCAGCGACCCCCTGGCGCATACCTGGGGCCAGGAAAGGGCCGGTGGATGCCCGCCGGGTGGTCCGACGTGGTCGAGGCCGCCGCCGGCGGTCTGCTCGACGAGTCACATTGGGTGGATCTTAAACGGGAGCTTCCGGCCGGCAAACGCACGCACAACACCGAGTTGGCCCAGGACCTCGCCTCCTTTGCTATCGACGGTGGCCTGCTGGTTATCGGAGTAGAGGATCACAACAGCCAGGCTGGCAAGGTGTGCGGGGTCGAACTGGCCAAGCTCGCGGATCGCGTGGATCAGGTTGCGCGTGACAAGGTCCGCCCATCGCTGGTGGTCCACAGCCACGAGGTCCCCAACCCCAACCAGCCAGGATGGGGTTGTCTGGTCGTTCACGTTCCGCCCAGCCCCGAGGCGCCGCACATGGTCGACTACGTCTACTACGGTCGCGGCGACCGTGCCAACGTCAGACTCGGCGATGAGCAGGTTCGGACGATCCTCGAGGGCCGGCGGCGCGGTCGGCCCGATGTCGCCGCTGAGCTTCTCCGTATGGTCGATGACGACCCGATCTCGGAGGATGAACGCCAGCGCGGCCACCTGTACGTCCTGGCCCAACCGGAGATCGCCGCGGAGGAGTCTCTGGTCGAGCTTCTCGGCCGCGCCGACGTCATGGCTGTCATGCAGGAAACGATCCGACAGATCGTCCGTGAACGAGGCAGCAGCACGACAGGCTTCGAGCCAGATGTGCGCGGGCTGCTGGGCCGAGTGCCCCGTGCCGAAGGGTTGGCGCTCATCTCCTACAGCGCAGAAGAGGGACCCGGCCGGGAGCAGAGCCTGTTGGAACTGGTGATCCGTGAGGACGGCGGGCTCCGCCTGATCTGCGGGCGCGGCACCGACACCTTTCCACGGGGAGGGGTCCCGCAACCGGGCCAGCTGCCGAAGGCGGTCATCGCCATGCTCGTGCTAGGCCTGACGCACTCCGTGGCCGCGCTCGCCGGACAGCTGGCCGACGAGTACATCGGTTACCAAGGGCAGTGGCGGCTCGGGATGCGGATGGACCGGCTGCGTGGCGCGGTGCCGCTTGATCTCCTGCAGGATCCCCTCGGCCGGCCCGGGAATCCGTATAGCCGTGAGGAGTACGTGAAAGTCACTTCGGCGGCCACCGAGGAACTTCTCAATGCACCGCACGCGGTCGCCGAGCGGCTTGTGGCACCGCTGCTGCGTGGGCTCGGTATCGGGCCACGGTACCTGCCCTACACGCCCTGACGCAGGAGCGGGCGGCGATAGCTCGAGACCCAGGCAGCTACGGCCAGAGGTCCCGATGTGGTCTTCCGTCTGGCTGAACACGCCGCGGGGGGTGATAACCCGTGATTATCACCCGGTCAACCGACCGAGGTTCCCGCGCACGGTCGTGGTGATCGGGTGGTCCTCGCCGAGCACCCTGACTGAGTCGGCGAGAACAGCCTCATACAGCGGGATCGCTCGGCCCAGGTCCCCGGCGGACTGGTAAGCATAGGCCAGGTTGTTGCGCGAGGTGAGGGTGTCGGGATGGTCGGCGCCGAGTACCCGGCGCCGGTCGGCGAGGACGGCCTCATACAGCGGGATCGCTCGGCCCAGGTCCCCGGCCGACCGGTAGGCCCCGGCGAGGTTGTTGCGGGAGGCGAGGGTGTCGGGATGGTCGGTGCCGAGTACCCGGCGCCGGTCGGCGAGGACGGCCTCGTACAGCTGGATGGCCCAGCCCAGGTCCCCGGCATCCTGGTAGGCCCCGGCGAGGTTGTTGCGGGAGGCGAGGGTGTCGGGGTGGTCGGCGCCGAGCACCCTGACGGAGTCGGCGAGGACGGCCTCGTACAGCTGGATGGCCCAGCCCAGGTCCCCGGCATCCTGGTAGGCGCCGGCGAGGTTGTTGCGGGAGGCGAGGGTATTGGGGTGGTCGGCGCCGAGCACCCTGACGGAGTCGGCGAGGACGGCCTCATACAGCGGGATTGCCCGGCACAGGCTTCCCGCCGAGCGGTAGGCGCCGGCGAGGTTGTTGCGGGAGGCGAGGGTGGCGGGGTGGTCGGCGCCGACCACCCGGGCGTAACTGGCGAGGGCGCGTTCGAAGAGGGGGATCGCCCGGGCGAGAGCTCCCTGGTTTTCCAGGAATGCTGCGGTCTGGTTTAGCAGGTATGCGGTGGCGGCCGTGTCGGTGTCAGGTGTGGTGCGGGCGGCGAGCGCGTCGAGGTGGGGCAGCAGGATCCGCCAGGCTGGCCATCCGGCCGGGTCGCCCGGATCGGCCGGGATCGCGGTGTGCAGGAGCGCGGTGGCCTGGGCGCGGGCTTCATCGATCGCCGCTGGGGCGCGGTGCGGGTCGGTGCGGTCGGCGGTGCGGGTGACGGCCTGCACCAGCCGGTGCACCGCCAGCGCGTCCCCCTCGAGGGTGATCATGCTGTAGGCGGCCAGCCGGCCGATCGCCGTGATGAGTTCCTGGGGGTCTTCCTGCAGGCCGTCGAGCAGGGACCGGGGGATGCCGCCGGGGGCGTAGAAGGACAGCACCCGCAACAGCTGCCCGGCCAGCGGGGTGGTGGCGAGCTGGTCGAGGGTGACCCGCCAGATCCGGGCGATGGCGTGCTGCGCGTCGCCGCCCTCGGCGGTCTGGGCGTACATGCTGGCCGGGCGGTCGGCCAGCAGTCGCGCGTACCCGGCGGGGGTGATGCCGGTCTCGGCGATATAGGCGCCGGCCTGCTCGATGGCCAGCGGCAGGTAGCCCAGCTCGGCGCACAGCGCGTCCGCGCCGTCCAGCCCGGCCGCGCTCAGGGTGCGGCCGTGGGTGAGTATGCCGGCCAGCAACTGCCGCGCTTCGGCCGGGGCCAACACGTCCAGCGGCAGCGGAGCGGCGATGCCGTGCCAGCCGGTGCCGCGGCGGCTGGTGATCACGAACCGGCCTGCCGGCGCCCGGCCCAGCAGCGGCTTGACGTGGCCGGGGTCGGTGACGTTGTCCAGCACCACCAGCCAGCCGGAGTGGCTGGCCAGCCAGGCTGTCGCCCGCTCCCGCAGCGCCTCCAGCGGCAGCAGCCCGGCCAGGCCCGGCTGCAGCGCGACCGTCAGCGCGGCCAGCCCTGACTCGATCCCGGCCGGGCTGTCCGCTGTGATCCACCAGATCACGCTGTAGTGCTGGCGGTGGGTGGCGGCGTACCGGGCGGCCAGGGTGCTCTTGCCGATCCCGCCCAGCCCAGCCACCGCCTGCACCACCACGTCCCCGCCGCCGTCGACGGTCAGGGCGGCCTCCAGCCGGGCAAGGTCAGCGTCCCGGCCAACGAACAGGCACGGCAGCTCGGGCAGATTCGCCAGCCCCGGCGGCGCGTCGATCTGCGCCGGGGGCGTCAAGGCCTCCGGCGGCAGCACCGTGGCCTGCTGCGACTGGTGCTGCACGATCACCGCGGCATCGCCGGTGGCGATCACGCCCGGATTGTCGCCGCTGACGGTGACCGACCGGTCCGTCCCGCCGCCGTCCCGGGTGGCCCATGACTGTCCCCACAGTCCGGCAAACGCGGCCACCGCGGCGCCGATGACGAACGCCGCCGGCCAGCGGGCATCGGGGGACGTCAGCAGCCGGGTCAGCACGAACGCCCCGCTCAGCCACGTCGATGCGCCGAAGGCGGCCAGCGTGACCAGGCCCGCGACCGTCCACCGCCCGGTCTGGCCCACCGGCCGCCACCTCCCCCGGGATCTCAGCGTGTCACCGCCATCATGGCCCGAAATCGCCGGTCGCGCCGGCTTCGTCACCCGGCCGTGTCAGGCCGCGCCCCTGCCAGCGCGCCGGCCCGGGCAAGTGACACTGCTCAGCGAGTGCGGGATCTGGCCTGGCGGGGTGCCTGGCCCTGGCGGCGCGCGCTGGGCATGGCAGACGGTGCCGGCAGCCGCCGTTACGATCTGCGCATGCCGAGGACCGGGGAGTCTGTGATGATTCCAGCGGAATCACCCGCCGGCGCGGATCCGTTGCCGGCGACGGCGGCGTGGCCCGGCCAGCCGCCAGCCGCGGCCGCCGAGCTGGTGGCGCGGGTCCGCGCCGAGCTGCCAGTGATGAGCGGGCTGGCGCCGCGGGAAGAGCTGCTGGCGGCGGCCTGGCTGATGAGCCTGCGGGCGGCCCGGACCCGCCGCGCCTACGCCGGGGACCTGGCCGGGTGGCTGGCCTGGCTGGCCGAGCGCGGCACCGACGTGCTGGCCGCCCGGCGGGTACAGGCGGATCTGTGGGTGGCCGTGCAGCAGGAGGCCGGCGCGGAGGCCTCCACCGTGCGGCGCCGCCTGTCGGCGCTGTCGTCGTTCTACCGGTACTGCGCCGCGCACGACCTGATCAGCCGGATCCCGGTCGAAGGTGTGGCCCGGCCAGCAGTGGACCCGGACTACACCGCCACCGTCGGCCTGGACCGCGACCAGGCCCGCGCCCTCCTCGCCGCCGCCGACCGCGACACCGGCGCCCAAGCGCTGCGCACCGCCGCCGTGATCCGGCTGCTGCTGCACAACGCGCTGCGGGTGGACGAGGCCTGCGCCGCCGACATTGCCGACCTCGGCGCCGACGCCGGGCACCGGGTGCTGCGGGTGACCCGCAAGGGCGCCCGGAAGGCGAAGATCCCGCTCACCCCGGCCACCGGTGCCGCGCTGGACGCCTACCTCGCCGGCCGGGCCCGCCGCGCCGGGCTGGACCAGGTGGCCGGGCTCGGCGGGCCGCTGCTGGCCACCGCCACCGGCGGGCGGCTGCGGCAGGGGCACCTGTGGGAACTGGTCCGCCGCCTCGCCCGCGCCGCCGGGATCGAGGCCTGGGCTGAACTGTCGCCGCACTCGCTGCGGCACTCGGCGATCACCTTCGCCCTCGACTCCGGCGCCACCCTGCGCGACGTGCAGGACTACGCCGGGCATAAGGACCCGCGGACCACCCGCCGCTACGATAACTCTCGGGAATTGCATCTGGTGGGCGAGCTGAATGCCTCTTTCCGGGAGTTGGCGGCCTGAGTTCAGTTTCCCATTTAGCGGCAGCGCGGGCTTCCGGCGTGGCAGCTTGATCAGGTGATCCCGGCTGATGCAGGATTCGCCCGTCACTTGCGAATAGGGGGCCGGGGTGCAGCGGGTGGATCTGGCGGGTGCGGCGAGCGCGCAGCTGATGGGCGGGGTCGTCCATCTGCGGCCAGAGGAGGCCATGGTCGAGGCGATGCTGCAGGGCTGGCGGGCGCAGCAGGCCGCCCGCGGGTTGCGTGCGAAGACGATCGACGCGCGGGAGCGGCTGCTACGCCGGTTCCTCGCGTTCACCAACGAGTTCCCGTGGCAGTGGAGCCCGGCGCATGTGGACGAGTGGACGCTGACGCTGACCGCCGAACATCACCTGGCGGCGGCCACGGTGCGCGGGTACCAGACCGAGTTGCGGCTGTTCAGCGAGTACCTCACCGACGCCCGCTATGAGTGGGCGGCGGCGTGTGAGGAAGCGTTCGGCACCTTTCCGGTGCCGATCTGCCATGAGTGGAACACCATTGCGCACCTGAACGAGTACGAGGGCAGCCCGGAGGCCAGGCCGTTTACCCGGCAGGAGCTGCAACGGTTCTTCGACTACGCCGATGAGCAGGTCGACCGGGCCGCACGAGCGAAGCGGAAGGGGGCGCTGGCCGCCTACCGGGATGCCACGCTGTTCAAGGTGATCTACGGGTGGGGGCTGCGGCGCACCGAGACCGCCCGGCTTGATCTGGCCGGCTGGGGGCGCAATCCGGCCGCGGCGGAGTTTGGCCGGTACGGGATGCTGCACGTCCGCTACGGCAAAGCGGTGCGCGGGCAACCGCCGCGGCGGCGCAGCGTGGCCTCGGTGATGGGCTGGGCGGTGGAGGCAGTGGCCGACTACGTCGACAACATCCGGCCCCGGTTCGGGGCGGTGGATCATCCGGCGGTGTGGGTAACTGAGCGCGGTGGGCGGATCAAGCCCGCGGAGATCAACGCCCGGTTCGCCGCCTACCGGGATGCGCTGGGACTGCCCCGCGGGCTGTCGCCGCACTCGCTGCGCCACTCCTATGTCACCCACCTGACCGAGGACGGGGCGGACCGCTTGTTCATCCAGCAGCAGGTCGGGCACCGCTGCGACACCTCGACGGCCATCTATACCCATGTCAGCTCTGACTTCATGAACACCGCGCTGCGCAAGGCGATCAGCCCGGCCTTCGATGTGCCGGGCGGGCAACGGTAAGGAGTGCTGATGGCGCGCAAGCTGGACTACCGCTGGCATCTGCGGCAGGTGATGGCCGGCCGCGGCATGTTCGCGACCACCGACTTGATCGAGCCGCTTGCCGCACGCGGGATCCGGCTGTCCTCCAGCCAGGTCTACCGGCTGGTCGCCGAACGGCCGGAGCGACTCAGCCTGAAGATCCTCATGGCGCTGCTGGACATCCTCGGCTGCTCGATGACCGAGCTGATCGAACCGGTCGCCGCCGGCGGGCGATCCCGCACCGCGAAGGCAGCCGGCGAGGCCGCGGCCGGGGTTAGCCAGCTGCGGCCCAGGCGGGCCCGCATCACCCGGGCCGGTGAGTAGCCAAGATGACCTGCTCGATCTGCGGCCGAACCGCCTCCTGCGAGATCTCCCGGGCCACCAGCCGCCCGTGGTGCAAGGCCTGCCAGAAACGGCGGGCCCGCTGCGCAGGCTGCGGTCAGGTCGAACTGATCCGCGGTGGCACCCTCACCAGGCCGCTGTGCGCGACCTGCACCCGCCCCGACCCATCGTTCTGGCGAGGCTGCCCAGCCTGCGGGCACCCCCAGCTCAGCACCCGAACCTGCACCCGCTGCAACCTGCGGCAACGGCTGGCGGTCCTGCTGGCCGGCCGCGACGGCGACGTCCGCGCCGAACTGCGCGGCCTGCATGACAACCTGGCCAGCAGCGAGCGGCCCAACCTCACGCTGGCGTGGCTGAACAAGACCGCCATCGCCAGCGTCCTGACCGAATTCGGCACCGGCCAGCGGGCACTCGGCCACGCCGCCCTCGACGAGCTCCCGGCCAGCAAACCCATCGAGCACCTGCGCGCCATCCTGGTCGCCACCGGCACCTTGCCACCCCGTGATGAACACCTGGCCCGGCTCGAACGCTGGATCGCACACACCCTCGCCGGCCGCAGCGATCCCGAGCAGCGGCACCTGCTGCACCGCTACGCCGTCTGGCACCTGCTGCGTCGGCTACGGCAGCGCAACAACACCACCCACACCACCCACGCCCAGGTGGTCACCGTGCAACGCCACGTCAGGGCCGCCATCACCCTGCTCGACGGACTCGCCACCAGCGGCCGCGCCCTGGCCGACGCCCGCCAGGGCGACCTCGACGCCTGGCTAACCAGCGACCAGGCCCGCCACCGCCGCGAGGCGGGGCACTTCGTGCGCTGGGCCAACCGGCACAAGCTGACCAGCCTGGAGTTCCCCGCCACCAGATGGCACGGCCCAACCCGCACCATCGACACCGAGGCCCGCTGGGCCCAAGCCAGATGGCTGCTGCACGACCACACCGTCAACACCATCGACCGGGTCGCCGGCCTGCTCATACTCCTCTACGCGCAGACCCCCGCCGCGATCAGCCGCCTCACCCTCGAGCACGCCCAGGCCACCGGCCGCCAAGTCCGCCTCCGGCTCGGCCGCGAACCCGTCACGCTGCCCGAGCCACTCGCCGGCCTAGTCCTCGACCTCCTCGCCCGGCGCCGTGGCCACGCCGCGCTCGGCGACCAGGGAACCTCGCCCTGGCTGTTCCCCGGCGGCCGCCCCGGCCAGCAGATCAGCGCCTACCAGCTCGCCCAGCGCCTGCGCCAACTCGGACTGCACCCCGCGCAAAGCCGCACCACCGCACTATTCGGCCTCGCCGCCGAACTTCCCGCCGCCATGCTCGCCCGGCTACTCGGTATCCACATCAAGGTTGCCGTCGAATGGCAACACGCCTCCGCCGGCGACTGGACCACCTACGCCGCCGGCTACAGCCGCCGCAAACCAGCCCCCGCCCAAGCGGAACCGGCACGCCGATGAGCCAGACCCATTCAGACAGTTGGAATAACCGAGTCCACCAGGTCACGCCCGGGACAGCCTGGACCGCAACGCCGCCTACGCAGTCGCCGCTTACCTGACGTAGGGAGGACGCGGACCTATGGTGACTTCATCTATGGACAGTGGAGCTGGACCTATATAGAGTTCAGTTATGGCACCGCGGATGACCGTCCAGACGCTCCTGGTCTTGCAGGCCCTGCTGCACGACCCCGGAAAGGAGCTATACGGGCTGGAGATCTCGGAAGAGACCGGGCTGCTGCCCGGCACGGCGTACCCGATCCTGCTCCGGCTGGAACGTGAGGGCTGGGTGACCAGCCGCTGGGAAGACATTGACCCCCACGCTGAGAAGCGGCCAGCCCGCCGCTACTACTCGCTGACCGCCAGCGGCGCCGCCCAGGCCAGCGCCGCCTGTGCCTCGGCCCGCCGTCCACGCCGGGCAGCACTGCGCCGCCTCGCCGGCGAAGGCGGCACCATCTGATGACTCAGCGCCCTCGCCAACCCACTCGCCACACCCGCGCCGCCGCCCTTGCCCTTGCCCTTGCCCTCGTCGCCGCCGTCGCCACTGCCGTCGCCGTCGTCGCCGTCGTCGCCGTCGCCACTGCCGCCGCCGGCGTCGCCACCGCCACTGCCGCCGCCGGCGTCGTCGCCATGGTCGCCGCCGCCGCCACCGCCACCGCCGCCGCCGTCGCCGACGAGCGGCGCATCGTTTCGGGGATTCGGAATGCCGTAGGGGGGTCGCTAGACCTGCGGGGCGGGCGGGGGCTGACGTGCCTGCGGGGCGGTACGGAGGTCTTGGCGGTCATGCGCCTGGCCGCCCGGATCATGCCCCCGGCCGCTGGACGGCGCTGGCTCACCGAAGCTGAAAGCTGCCTATATGAAACCGACCCCGGGCAGCGGCCGGCCATCGGCCGCGATTACCGCCGCACCGCCCCCCGGGTGGTTGCCGCGGCCTGGGCCGCCGAGCTGGCCCGCGGATCCCAGGCTCTGGCCAGGCGCCGCAATGTCTGACACGACACCGGCCGCTGCCATCCCGGCGCCAAAACGCCCGCAGGGCCAAATGCCAGCCACCCGGCACCGGGCGGCTGGCTGGGCCAAGCTAGGCACCGGCCTAGGGGTCCTTGCCGCCGAGGGTGCCGCCGATTACCTGCATCCCGCGCTGTCCGCGGCTTTGACCGTCGCCGACGTGGCCATCCCGGTGATCCTCGTGCTCATCGTGTTCGCGGTAGTCGTCCGGGGCAGCCAGCAGACCTGCGACCGGGTCTTCCGGCTGCTGCGCTGGATCACCAACCGGCCCGAACCCCCCGCGCCGGCCTCCCCGTAACTCCAGATCTCGCCCTGCCGGACAGGCCCTCCTGGGTTCAGGGATGGCCGCTCCCCATTAGCAGCTCGTCGTAGCGGATAACCCCGAAAGCGATACGAAGGCGCGGACACGGCATGCATTACACATGCGTCCCGCGGGAACGCCAGGCAGAGCGACGTGTAACGTGAACGATCGTATGTCTACAGGCCAACTGATCTTCAAATGTCCGCACAGCCATTTGCCTGTTGACTCCACTGAGCGAGATTGGTGCGGGCGGCTATAGTCTCGGGATGCCCTGCGCCGAGCACTCGCTCGCGGATCGGCAGCAACGCGGCGTACTGATCGCGGGCGGCAGCCGCGTCGCCGGCCATCCCCGTCCAGTAGGCAAGGTTGCCGCGGTCAGTCAGAGTGCTGGGGGTGCTCGGCGCCGAGTACCCGCTCGCTGATGGGCAGCAATGCCACGTACTGATCGCGGGCGGCGGCTGGGTCCCCGGCCATCCCCGTCCAGTAGGCAAGCTGAGCGCGGGCGGCCAGGGTCTCGGGGTGGTCGCTGCCAGAGATTCGCTCGCGGATGGGCAGCAATGCGGCGTATGCATCGCGGGCGGCGGCTGCATCCCCCGATCTGGCGGTCCACCGAGCGAGGTTGGCTCGGAAGGTCAGAGTGTCAGAGTGCTCGGCGCCGAGCACTCGCTGGCTGATGGGCAGCAATGCGGCGTATGCATCGCGGGCGGCGGCCGGGTCGCCGGCCATCCCGGTCCAGTAGGCGAGGCCGCCGCGGTCAATCAGAGTCTCAGGGTGCTCGGCGCCGAGCACTCGCTCGCTGATGGGCAGCAATGCGGCGTATGCATCGCGGGCGGCGGCTGCGTCACCCGTTCTCCCCGTCCACCAAGCGTGGTGAGCTCGGGCGGCTAAGGCCCGCTCGTGCTCAATCCCCAACTCCTCCTCGCAAGCTTGGAGTATCTGCCAGTAAAGATCTCTGGCCGCGGCATAGCTACCGCTGTACCCGAGATAGCCGGCAATATCTAGCATCGGCTCCCCGCTGAGTGGCAGCACGGACCGAGCGTGCGACAACAGCGCTGCATACGTCGGCCAGCTGGTCGGCTGCTGGGGTTCGCCCGGCAGTGCTGCGGTGATCAAAGCAGCGGCGATCCTCCGCCAAGCATTCGCTTGCGGATCAGGAAGCTGGTCCAGGGTGATGGCCTGGACCAGCCGGTGCATCGACACCACCCCGGCCTCGGGCGGGCTGATCAGCGAATGTCGGCGCAGAGCCGCGATGGCGTCATCGACGGCCAGCGGATCGGTCAGCAGCGGGCCCAGCACCGGCTCGGCCTCCGGAAGCTGTTCCAGCAGTCGGGGGCGGGGCTGCATGAGGAGGCGGTAGGGGATGGAGTCGGGGGCGCAGCAGGCCAGCAGCCGCAGCAGCCCGGCCGTCGGCGCATGCCGCTGGAGCTGGGCAAAGGCCAGCGACCAGGTGGTGGCCACCCTCTTGTCATATCCGGCCGGATCCCCGCGGGCCAGTAGCTCCGCCCGCCGCCCCCGGTACAGTTCCAGGTAGGCGGCGACGTCCCGGCCGACCGCCAGCATGTAGGCGGCGGCCTGCTCCAGCGCCAGCGGCAGCCCACCCAGCTCGCCCGCCAGCTGCCCGGCGGCCCCTTGGTCGTGGTCGCCGGTGCGGTCCATCACGAACTGCGCCGCGACGTCGTCGTCGAGGGCGGGCACCTCGACGGCCTGGTGCGCGGGCCAGTGCGGATTCTGGCTGGTGATGATCACCTGGCCGTCCCCGGCCGGCGGCAGCACCCCCGCCACCGCGGCCGCATCCAGGACATTGTCAAAGATCAGCAGCCAGCCGCCCAAACGCGCCGCCAGCATGGCATGCACCGCCGCCACCGGATCCCCGCCTTCGGCTAGGTCCCTGGCCCCCAGCAGCGCGGCCAGCTCGCCGAACCCCGCCGCCAGCGCGGCCGGATCCTCGGCCGGGAACTGCCACACCAACCCCGCCGCGGCTAGGCAGCGGTGCGCATGTTCCAGCGCCAAGCTGGTCTTACCTGCGCCGCCCAGACCGTACAGCGCCACGATCCGCGGACCCGCCCCGCCGCTGGACAGACGGTCGTCCAGAACGGCCAGCAGCTCCGCGCGGCCGGCCAGGAACTCCGGCCGCGGCGCGAGCCGCACCGGCCGGATGGCGATCTCCCGCCGGGTCATCGCATCCTGGACCTCGCTGACCAGCTGGGCGAGCAGGCCCTCGACCCGCTGGCCCTGCAGGTGGGTCAGGTCGTGGTTGAGCTGGCTGGCCAGCGGAGTCAGCGGCCCGCCGCCCGAGCCGCGGAGCAGGATCTGCCGCACCAGGTGGCCGGTCAGCTTCGCCGCCAGCACACCGGCGGGCACGCCCGGCAGGTCCGCCGCCGGCCGCCCGGCACCGGCCCGCCCGGCATCATCAAGGACAGCCACCTGGCCCGCTATCCCGGCTTGCAATGTCTCCAGCATTGTGGCCCGGACAGTCATCGAATTCTTTTCGTTATGTCACGGCGTCGGCTGGCCCGCGACCCGCCTGTGGGCTGCGGCCGCGGCGCTGCGCCCGTTGGCGGCGGGCATCGGAAACCCTTGCGTTGCGTCGCAGCGGGTCAGGCGGCGGTGATGTCGTGGATGTCGAGCGTGATGGCGGTCAGGCTGCGGTCGGGCGTGCTGTCGGGGTTGCGGCGGTAGACGCGGCGGCGGGTGGGGAAGGCCAGGCCGTCGAAGGTCTTGTAGCCCTCGGTGTAGTGCGCCACCGGGTCGCCGGCGTTGACCTCGGTGGTGTAGTCCAGGCGGCGGAGCAGCCCGTCGGCGCCGAAGTAGAAGACCTGCTCGGCGCTGTGGGTG
>Ga0070698_100000044_pt1 | contig 88151 bp, 84 predicted proteins | sample KBSK1502metaG_FD_65477 | JGI IMG/M metagenome (GOLD analysis project Ga0070698, IMG submission 65477) | Corn, switchgrass and miscanthus rhizosphere microbial communities from Kellogg Biological Station, Michigan, USA - KBS K1-50-2 metaG | ecosystem: Host-associated > Plants > Roots >... | reverse complement strand
GTACGTATCGCACAGCATCCAGCCCGTGCTGTCTGCCCACGGCAGGATGCGGAACGTGCTCGGATCGGGCACCAGCACGATGTCCGGGAATCCGGTGAACTCGTCGATGCCGAAACCGCCGCCCGCGGCGAAGGCAGGCACGAAAACCTGGTTGCCCGAGTCAAGGCTGTAGATCGCGCCGGAGAAGTCCAGGCCGTTCGACATGGCGGCGATCGCCACGTCGGGGGACAGCGACTTGCTCCGCGGCATGCCATGCTGGTCGACCACGACGAGCCGGACGGTGCGCAGGTCAAGCTCGCGAATCCGGGCGGCGACGGCTTGCGCGGCGGCGGCCTGCTCATCGGTGTACAGGCGGTGGCGGGCGATGAAACCGTGCTGGCCTACGCCGTCTACCGCGGGCCGGCTGCCGTTCGGGACGGTGCTTCCCACCTGGCTAACCTCCGATCGGGTGCGGTGCGCGGCACCGTGACCCGGTAGTTGCTTGCCGGTGCTGGCGCCGGCGGTCAGGTCTTCTTGGTATCGCCCCTGCGCCGGCTCATCTGGTCCAGCATGGCGGCGGTGAAATTATCCGGCTCCACGTCAGCGAGGGACAGGAACGTCTCGGTCCGCTGCACCCCGTTGATCTGGAAGATCTTGGTCAGCAGCAGCTCGCGCAGGTGCGCGTGGTCCCGGACCCTGAGCCGTACCAGCAGGTCGAGGCTGCCGGTGACGACGCTCATGTCCTCCGCCTCCGGCAGGGCCCGGATCGCGGTGATGATATCGCTCAGGTCCATGCCAGGCCCGGCAGTCACCGCGAGGTAGACAACGACAGGGAAGCCGAGCGCTGCCCAGTCGATGTCGACCCGGTAGCCGCGGATGGCGCCGCTGCGCTCCAGCCGGGCAAGCCGGTCCGCTACCGCGGGCGGCGACATCTCGACCTTCCTGGCCAACCCGCGCTGAGACTGGCGTGCGTCCACGGCGAGCGCGCGCAGGAGTGCCAGGTCGAGGTCGTCCACTTCGATCTTCGGCGCGGATGGCGAGGAGACCTCGGCCAGCTTGGCGAGCGGTGCTGACACGGTTGCCATTTGCCAGGTAACCCATCATGGTGCCTAGTGATGTGGGCTATGCTGAGATGGATGGCGTTATCAATGTAAATCTGGCGTGGTGGGATTTTTACATTTGTAAGATCCGCTGTCAAGAGATGGGGCGGACGATGACCGCAGCCACGGAGCAACGCGACGGGAGTACCGCGCAACACGACTGGAGTGCCGGTCTCGCCCGGCGCACGCATTCCCTGGGTGGTGGCGAGATCACCGCCATCCTCGCGCTGGCAGGCGCGACCGACGTGATCACGTTCTCCGGCGGGTTCCCCGATCCGGCGACCTTCCCGACCGGGGTGCTTGCCGACATCGCGTCCCGGCTGATCTCCGGGGACGCCGGGGTCGCGCTGCAGTACTCGGCGACCGAGGGCCTGGCCGGGGTCCGCGAGTACGTCTCCGGACGGCTGGGGTCGCTGGAGGGCCGGGCGCCGGGCGCCGGCCAGCTGATGATCACCAGCGGCGGCATCGACTGTATGGAACTGCTCGCCAAGAGCTTCGTAGATCCTGGTGATGTCGTCGTGCTGGAGGCGCCGACCTACCTCGGGGCGATCATGGCGTTCCGCGGTTACGAGGCCGATGTGCGCGGCGTGCCCGTCGACGGTGCCGGGATGCGCGTCGACGTGCTGACCGACCTGCTGGCCGGCGGGCTGCGGCCGAAGATCCTCTACACGATCCCGGACTTCCAGAACCCGACCGGGCTGTCTATGTCGGCGGACCGCCGGCCGGAACTCGTGCGCCTAGCGCGCCGGTACGGGTTCCTGATCCTCGAAGACGTCGCCTACCGGGAACTCGGCTTCGGCTCCGCGCCGCCGCCGAGCCTGTGGTCGCTCGCGCCGGATGTCGTGCTGCAGGCCGGGACGTTCTCCAAGATCTTCTTCCCCGGGGTGCGGCTCGGCTGGGCGGCCGGGCCGGAGCAGATCATCAGCCGCCTGGTCGTCGCCAAGCAGAACTCCGACCAGTGCTCGGGCGCGCTCGGCCAGCGGATGCTCGAGGAGTACGGCCGCGGCGGGCACCTGGACCGCCAGATCGTCAGGTCACGGGCGCTGTACGCCCGCCGGGCCGGGCTGACCAGCGACGCGCTTGCTGCGCATATGCCGGACGGCGCGACGTGGACGACGCCCGACGGCGGCTTCTACATCTGGCTGACCGCACCCGGCGGGGTTGACACGGTGGCCTTGTCGGCGGCCGCCCGGGCCCGGAAGGTGGCATACGTGCCGGGGCGGCCGTTCTACCCCGCCGGCAACGGGGCGACCCAGATCCGGCTGGCGTACAGCCGGGTCGCCGATGATCTCATCGACGAGGGCGTCCGCCGCATCGGCGAGGTCCTCCGGACCGCATTGGAGCAGAAATGAGCGACGCCGCGAGCCCCGCTGGCGGGGAAGGGGCGGCGTCCCCGGGCAACGCCGCCAGCCATTTCAGCACGGAGGCCCGCGGCGAGCCGGCCGGACCCGGGCGGTACGTCAACGTGGACTCGATCAAGCCGGTGGAGTTCCTGCCGGGACTCGGGTTCCGGCCGGTTCTCGGGCAGCGCGCGATGACGAATTTCGTCAGCTTCGAGCCTGGCTCACAGGCGCCCAGGCACGTGCACGAGGAGGAGCAGATCGTCATCGTGCTGGACGGGGAGCTTACCTTCGACCTGGACGGGGACGTGCGGACGATGCGCAAGGGAGACGTCGCGCTCGTCCCGGCCTGGGTGCCGCACGGGGCATGGACCACCGATAGTCATTGCCTGGAGGTTGACGTGTTCTGCCCGCCGCGGCAGAGCCTGCTGAAGCTGGCCGAGGCGCAGGCAGCTGGCGCGGACGGAGCTGGCGCGGACGGAGCCGGCGTGTCCGCGCCGGGCGAGCCGGCGCCGGGTGAGCCGGCGCCGGGTGAGCCGGCGCCGGGTGAGTCGGCCAGCGGGGCATAGGGGCTTAGGTGGAGCTCGGGCTGGCCGGCCGCCGGGCGATCGTCACGGGCGGATCCAAGGGCCTTGGCAAGGCGATCGCCGCGGAGCTGATCGCCGAGGGCGCGGTTGTCGCTATCTGCTCCCGGCACGCCGACGAGCTCGAGACGACGGCCGCGGAGTTCTTCAGGCAGCTAGCCGCCGACGAGGTGCCGCTCGGCCGGTTCGGACAGCCTGCCGAGGTGGCCGGACTGGTCACGTTCCTGGCGAGCGACCGGGCCAGTTACATCGCAGGCGCGTCGATCGACATCGCCGGCGGGATGGGAAAGTTCCTGTAGGAGTCGAGGTGTTATGTGCCGGTTGTTTGGCTATTGCTCCAGGGGCGAGGTGCCTGTCGCCCACCTCATGGGGGATGAGGGTTTCCATGACTTCACCGCGCTGTCGGCCTTGCACGGCGACGGCTGGGGGATGGCCTGGTACGAGGCCGGCCAGCCGCAGATCCGGAAGTCGCCGCTGTGCGCCGAGGGCGCGCCTGAGTTTGACAAGCTGGCCCAGCAGCCGCTGGGAGACCTGGGCCTGTTGCATTTGCGGTGGGCGACTCCCGGTCTGGGTATCAGCGACAGTAATTGTCATCCGTTCCGGTACGGGCCGTATGTGCTGGCCCATAACGGCGCCATCCATCCGCAGCACCGGCTGCCCGAGTTGCTGCCGCCGGAATGGGAGCGGCAGCTAGCCGGCAACACCGACAGCGAGCGTTACTTCCTTGGGATCATGTCGCGGCTGGCGGCGCATGACGGCGACATGGCTGCGGCGATCGCCAGCACGGCTGCGGGCATCGAACGGATGTTCTCGCCGAACAGCCTGAACGCGATCCTGCTCTCGCCGGAGAAGCTCTACGCGATCAGCTGGCATGATCCGGCCAAGGTCCCTGAGGCGCAGCTCCGGCTGCGCGGATACGGAGATCGGCCCGACGAGATCGCCGCGTACTTCGACCTGGCGTACCGGGTGACCGACGACGGCATCGTGGTCGCAAGCTCCGGCTGGCCCCAGCCCGGCTGGATGCCGCTGCCCAACCGGCATCTGCTGGTTGCTGACCGGAGCACCCTGCGCACCTCGGTCCTGCCGCTTTCCCCTGACGGCCCGCCCGCGGCTGGCCAGGGCTACGGCCCGGCCTTCTTATCGGCCGGTCTGAGCTGGGCTACGGCGGCCGGTCTCAGCTGGGATACGGCGGTTAGCCCGCCTCCTGCTGATCTGTCACTTCCTTACTGCAGCCAATCTCTCCGCCGGGAGCGGCGAGCCCGCCATGCTGGCAGCCGAAGGGGTGCGCCGGCCCGCGTGGCGGGCCGGCGCACCCCGGCTGGGCATGCTGGTGTTATGGCGTGATAGCCGCCGAGTAGATGTTCTGGTCCAGCCCGCCGGTGCCGTCGAAGCAGGTGTTCAGCGACGACGTGCAGGTACCGCCGGTCTCCGGGTCGCCTTTCACGTCAGCGCCGTCGTTGTCGCCGGTGGCGTCGGTAGCGCCGACGGTGTTCCGCTGGTCGGTCCAGACGGCGCCGATCGTGTCGCCCTGCGCGGCCACGGTGATGTAGTCACCGAAGAACGGGACAAGCCGGCCGCCGAACTGCTCGTAGTTCGGGTTGGTCGGAGCATTCGTCACCTGGATGCTCGGCCCGAACGTCTTGCCGCCGTCGGTGGACTCGGCGTACCGCACGTTGAGGCACGCAGATGTCTGCCCGGTCGCGCTGTTGCACGGCGCTCGGTTAGTCGCGTAGTTCGGGTCGCCGCGGGAGTCGTACCAGATCGCGCTGACCCGCCCGTTGGAGGCGGTCAGCCACGGGAAGAACTGGTGCCCGGTGGCGGCCGGCGCGAGCAGTTTCGGCGCGGACCAGGCAGCCCCGGCGTTCGTGGAGAACACGTACTCGATCTGGCCCTGGCCAGACGGTTGCTTGGCCTGGAACGCCATAACCAGCGTCCCGAACGCGTTGTCCGCCGTGAGGTATGGTCCGGCTAGGTCAAAACGCGGGAACGTCTGCCCGGTCGGGCAGTTGAACGGGCTGTCGCCGCATTCCCTTGCGCCGTTGCCGGAGAACTGACTGGAGACGAACGCCGGGTAGGTCACAGCCAGCCGGGCCTTGCTGAACGTCCGGCCGTTGTCGGTGGACGCGACGAACGCGGCGCCATTGACCGAGCCCGGCGCCTGGGAGAATGTTCCGCCTGTCACGCCCTGCCAGGCGACGTACACCTGCCCTGCCTTGCCGAACGTGATCGACGGGCCCTGGTTGCTGCAGATCCCGGACGAGATCTTCAGCGGGGCGCTGAACGTGGCACCGTGGTCGGTGGAGCGGCTGATGAAGATGTTGTTGCAGCCGGTGCCGTGGAAATCCGACCAGGAGGCATACACGATCCCTGTCGACGGGTCCACATTGAGGTCGGTCTTGTCGTTGAACTGCCCATTACCGAACGTGTTCTGGGTCAGGGTGACGGTACGCAGGTATTTCGAGCCGTCGGTGGACGGATCGGCCGGGTTAGACGGCCCGTAGGTGGCCACCCAGATGGTGCCGGTATTCTCCCTGGTCCTGCCCGAGGCCCCGTTCTCCAGGCCGCGGTTGAAGTTGTTGCCCATGTAGAACAGGTCGCCCTGGCCATCCCAGGACATCATCGGATCGCCGGCCGCGATCGCGCCGCCGGCTACCAGCGCGGCAAGCGGCGAACTGGTTCCCTGCGCGGAGGTGTCGCCCTTGTAGCCGGGCAGCAGGCTGTCGGCCCAGGTCCCGCCGCCGTCGGCGCTGCGATAGAAGCCGGCCCAGGCGTCGCCGGCCGTCGGCACCGCGCAATAGTCGTTGGAACCGGCCGTCCATACCCTGGTGTCGCGCGGGTCGATGGCCAGCGTCGGCTCGTTCTGCATCCGGCGGTCCACGCCGCAGCGGGCAAGTACGCCGTCGGTGTAACTGCCGCCGGCAAGCTGATCGGCGCTGACATACGAGCCGGCCTGATCCACCGTCACCCGTACGTTCGAGCCAGCCACCGGGGCGCCGGCTACCGCGGCGGTGGCGCTGAACACGCCGGTGATGAGGAACGCCGCCGACGCCACGGCGGCGCAGGTCATCATTGATCTTGTTCGCATGAACTACCTCCTGAGAAGGGCCGGGATGCCAGGATTCAGGCGAGACGCCTGCCTCCGTAACGGAGCCGGAGCTTCGCCGGCTTGCTGGTCAGTGGCCCCTGACGTGTCTCGGGTTGCTGGTGTGTCTCGGGCTGGCTGCGGGCTGGCGGGAAGCCGCCGGGGCGGCGCGGCCGCGGGGCTCGCGGCAAGACTGCGGTGGCGCAGGACAGGCGTGCCATCGGACGGACGCCGCAACCACGACGGCCTGCCCGGCCAGTTCCGGCATGCTGGCCGGGCCGGTCGCCGACATCTGCGGCCGCACCGCAGACTGCTGGCTGCCCGGCACACCTGCCGGGACGGGCCGGCCGCCCCGGCAGCCCCGGCGACGCTTCCTGCGTCCAGGGACAGGCGAGCGCCGAGGCCGGGAGAACCAGGCATCTCATCTTGATGAAGCGCCGCGGTCGCTCATCCCGTTACACCTTCCCGGTCAGCGCCTCCCGGGCAGCCGCGCGGCCGCCTCGCGATGGTGACTATAGGTCCTGGTGCGAGAAGGCTGGGATTCCTGGAGGGATAGAGATGAGTTTCGCTGATCGGGCCGGCCCGGCCGGCCGTCTGACCATGCCGGACCAGGCCACCGGGTTCGTGCTGTTCGCGCACGGCAGCGGCAGCAGCAGGCGCAGCCCACGCAACCGCTACGTCGCCGCGGTCTTGAACCAGGCGGGCCTGGGCACGCTGCTGTTCGACCTGCTCACCCCGGACGAGGAGACTGACCGGGCCAACGTGTTCGACATTGGCCTGCTCGCCCGGCGTCTTATCGACGTCACTGGGTGGCTGCGCAGCCACCCAGCCAGCGCGGGCCTGCCCGTCGGCTACTTCGGCGCCAGCACCGGCGCCGCCGCCGCGCTGTGGGCCGCGGCCGAGCCCGGCACCGGCATCGCGGCGGTGGTATCCCGCGGCGGCCGACCCGATCTGGCCGGCCGTCGACTCAGCTCCGTGCGGGCGCCCACGCTGCTCATCGTCGGCGGCCGCGACGATGTCGTGCTCGGCCTCAACCGCCAGGCCCAAGCCGAGCTGCGGTGCGAGAATCAGCTGGCCGTAGTACCCGGCGCCACGCACCTGTTCGAAGAACCCGGTACCCTCGCCGCCGCCGCCGGGCTGGCCCGCGACTGGTTCCTGCGGCACCTCCCGCCCGGCTAGCGGAGCGCGGCCGTAAGCTCAGCGACACCGGATTATGGTCTGCGCCAACGCAGCCGGCCTTACCCGCCGGGCTCGGGATCTCCATCCGCGCCGTCAAGCTCGGGCTCAACCCCGCCTTCCCTGTGCCGCTCTTGCGCGCGAAGCATGTCCCGCATCAAGGCAGCCTCGCGGGCGTCCTCCAGCGCGTCAGGCTCCCCGCTCGGCTCGTCGTCGGAACTGCCTGGCGTCGATGCTCGGTCACTCATGGTCAGGTCCTCCTCAAGGCCGGGATTTCTGGCTTAGCACCCAGCAGGAGGCCATTGTCCAGCCGGGACCGCTCAGCGCGCATGTCGCGCGACAATCTGCTGCTCCGCCGGGGCCAGGGCAAGCCAGGCTGAGGGTGGCCCTGCTCGCTCACGCTCGGCTCTGCGAGGCCGTCCTGAAGCTGGGCCCGAGCTTCGCGGCCTGCCTGCTGAGCTTCACGATGCTGGGCACGCTCTGGCTCGCTGATTTTCATCGTCTCGCCACGCCTGCCGCAAGCCGGCAGAATGCGGCGTCGCGACAGTCGTGACCGTTCGCCACTGCCGCGGCTACCAGACCCGGGCGCGGGTGGGAGTCACCCGGATCTTGTGCGGGTAGTCAGCGGCGAAGCTCTCTGGTGTCCATCCGAACGAGTCGATGAACTCGCGGTACTTCCTGATGTAGGCGGGTACCGCATCGGCCTTGGGGCCGGCCGGGTCAATCGTGGCGGTGCCCTCGAAAATGACATTCGCGCCGCCTCTGCCGTTGCCCTCGAGATGAAGGGAGACGCGGGGATTCGACTCGATGTTGCCGATCTTCGGCCCGGTCGCGGCGCCGTAGATCAGGAACTCGCCGGCTTCCCACAGGAACCAGACCGGGGTCGACTGCGGCTGGCCTGACCTGGCGACGGTGGTCAGCCAGATGATCGCCTCGGCCCGCAGGCGGCCAGCCGCCGCGGCATGCGCGGGCACTTCCTGGTTCAGGATCGTCATTTCGGCTCCGGGGCTCGTTGCGGCGACGACAGCTGACATTGTCCGGGCCGGCGGCCCAGGAAGGCTCACAGAACAGGGATTACGAGACGCAACCGGGCACCGATTCCGCCGCGCGTCCGATATAGCTGAGACCGTATCCGTCCCGCTCGCGCGCCGATCGGGGTCCGGGGCTTCCGGCGGCCCAGCCAGTGCTGGCGCGTCCGCGCATGGGTCTGTGGGTTTCCTTGTGCATGAGCATTCAGCGCGCGCTGCCTGGTTTCCTGGCGCTGGCCGCGCAGATGGCGGCACCGGAGCCTGCCCCGGCCCGCAGCCGCGGGCAACGAGCCGACGCTACGGGCCCTCACGCGCCAGCGGCCTGGTGTGATGGGGCTTGCGGGCGGCCAGCCGTTCGACGACGCCCAGCTTGTACCGGCCGTGGTCTTCGACGGTGAACCCCAGGGCCTTGACGTGCCTGATCGGACGGCGCCGGAAGTGCTCGCCGCCGACCGGGACGCTGGCCACCTCGATCAGGGCCTGCGCCGCGCGGGCCCACCAGGGCGATGCCTCGACGTGGTCGGCGAGCAGCAGCAGCCCGCCGGGGCGTAGCACCCGGGCCATCTCGGCCACGGCCTTCCGGTCATCGGGAATCGCGCACAGCGAGAACGTGCAGACCACCGTGTCGAAGCAGGCACCAGGAAACTCCAGCGCCTGCGCGTCACCCTGGCGCAGGTCCACCGTCCGGCCCAGCTGCCCGGCCCGGTGCCGGGCGATGTCCAGCATCGCCGCGCTCCATTCCACCCCGGTCAGCCGCACAGTGTCGGGGTAGTGGGCGAGGTTCAGGCCGGTGCCGATGGCGACCTCCAGAACCTGCCCCTCGGCCTTGGAGCAGACCCAGTTGCGGCTGCCGGCGAACAGGTGCCGGTCGAAGAATCCCATCTGCTTGTCGTAGGAGCCGGCGTGCTTGTCCCAGTAGCGGCGCAGCCGCTCCTCACGACCTGTCTGCGGCACCGCATGTCCCCTTCCTGTTGATGCTGCCCACGGCTGCGGCCCGCACCGGACCATCAGGCTGGGCGTGGTCGCACGCGGGCCTGAGGGAACTGTCAGGCGTCAGCCAGCCGAGGCGGCAGGTCTGGCCCTGCGGGCGGCGGCCTGCAGGGCGGATGCTGAGAGCCAGCCGCCGTGCTTCCACACGATCTTGCCGGAGGCGGAGGTCAGCACGAACCATGGCTGGTCAGCTACGCCATAGCCGCCGGCGAGCCGTCCTGCGGCATCGACGCCGACCGGGTAGCGCAGCGGTCGGCCCAGGTGCTGCAGGTATGCGCGCGCCGTGCCTGGGGATGGCTCGGTGACTGCCTCGTCGACGGCGACGAGCTGCGGCAGCTTGCCGCGCCGTGCCGCCCGGGCATATCCGTTGAGCGCGATGAGATGCGCCCGGAGGTCGGAGTTCTCTGTCAGCCAGGTGGCGAAGAACAGGACGAGGTGGGGGCGGCCGGGACCCAGTGTGAGCGAGCCAGAGGGGAGGGCCGGAAGGGTCACCGGCGCGCTGGGCGCGAGCCCCGTGATGTGCGCGAGCGAGCGCTGGCTGGCCAGCTTCGGGTGGCCGGGCAGCAGGCTGGCGGCCTCCTCGGCGAGGATCTGTGCGGCCTGGGCGATGCTGGCGTACGCCATCGTGGTCAGGTAGACCTTCCGCTCCCGGCCGCGCTGATCGATCACGTACAGCGCCGGGGTGTGATCGACCTGCCCGGCCTGGATCTGCGCGTAGACGTGGTAGGCCTTCCAGATCGCCTGCAGCTGCGCGGGCGAGCCGGTCAGGAAGTCCCACTGGCTGACCATGCCGTGGGCACGCGAGTAGGCCATCACGTCGGCCACTGCGGTGGCCTGAGGGTTGGCGTTCACGCCCAGCAGCTGCACCTGGTCCCCGGCGGCGCCGAGCAGTTCCCTGGCCTCCAGCATGCTGGCCGTGGTCAGCGGGCACACAGTCGTGCACTGCGAGTCGGTGAACGCCAGGATCACGACCTTGCCGCGGAACCGGCTGAGCGACATCGGCTGGCCGAACTGGTTCACGAGCCGGAAACCCGGCGCCGGCTCCGAGCCCAGCGAGGTGCCCGGGTCCAGGTCCGGGTTGGCGGCAGCAGCCCGCGCCTGCCCGCTGCTCGCCTGCGCGGCCGGGTTCGCGGTGCCGGTAACGCCGGTACCGCACGCCGCCACGGCCAGCAGCCCGGCCATGAAACCGATCCGCAGCGGCATCCGCAGCCACATCCGCCCGGTCAGGTTGCTCCCATCCACGGCAGTCATCCTGCCATGCGGCGTAGCGCATGAAAGCTGGGCGGCCAGCCGCTGCCCGGACCAGCGATCCCGGTGCGCGGCTGCTTGATCCCCGCAGGCGAGCCGTCCTCGCTGCAGTGGCCGGCATGTCTCGCGCCGCGCACGCGGTCGAGACCGCCCAAGACGATTCCAGTTTCGGGACCTGGTCGGCGAATGTTGCGATCCGGCGCTGGCGAGCAGCGTGATCCCGGCGATGATGGCGGCCAGGCCAACGGCGAGGCGGCCGAGGCGCTCGGCGGGTGATGTTCACGGTGCGCCACGCCGCGCGGTCCTGGCCGGCGGGCCGGGTGAGGATCGCCGGCCGGGCCCGAGTGTGCGTGTCATGGCGTTCTCTCTTTTCATGCCCGGTCTTCGGGCGGGACGCCTCCGAGCCTGCCCCGGGGCGCCGGGCGCGGCGAGGGCCGAAGGTCCCCGGCCCATCCGCCGGAAGGCACTACCCCCGCCTGGCGATCGGCACCGGCACCGACGTGGCGATCGAGGCCGCCGACATCACCCTCATCTCCGGCTCCCTGGCCGGGGTTGTCACCGCGATCGCCCTGTCCAAGGCGACCATGCGCAATATCAGGCAGAACCTGTTCTTCGCCATCGCCTACAAAGGCATCGGCATCCCAGTCGCCGCCGGGGTCCTCTACCTCTTCACCGGCATCCGGCTATCACCGGTCATCGCCGCCGCCGCCACGGCCCTGTCATCACTTTCGGTAGTCACCAACGCCAGACGGCTACGCCGCTGGCACCCCGCCTTGCCGCAGGCCGCCGGCCAGACTCCCGGTGAGCCGCAGGTCGAAACGCCCGGCGACAACTCGTCGGCTACTTCCAGACCCGCACCCTGACTCCGTTCGCCATATACTGCACCCTCGCCGGCCTCGCCTACCTCACCCTGACCTGATCACAAGTCCGGCCAATGTCGTCACAAAGGAGATCCAGTGCCCGCCTCGGCCTCAGCCTCAGCCCGCAACGCACCCGCCGCCGTCACCGCTGGGCTCCTCATCCTCGGGGTGATCTTCGCTGCCCTCGGGGTCCTGTACCTGGCGAGGACCGCTGGCCAGCTGCCCGCCTTCCTGCCCGGTCACCAGGCCGGATCAGGCCACCACCACACCAAGCACGCCCTCGCCGCGTTCGCGCTGGCCATCTTGTCCTGGGCGGCGGCCTGGTTTACCACCGGCAAGCGCACCCGCAGCCCGGCCTCCTGATACGAATATCGACGTGCAGGCCGATCGCAGCCGAAGCGCCGAGAACCGCGTCTTCCAGCTGCTGCGAGAGGGCGGCGACCAGCCGTGACGGCGCTCGGGCCGGCCGTCGCCGCGGGCTTCACTGACCGGATCCTGACGCTTCCGGCGTGGCTGGTGCTTGCATTTGTCTTCCTGCTGCCGGCGCTGGAGGCGTCGGCGTTCGTCGGGTTCGTTTTCCCCGGCGAGGTAGCGGTGATCCTGGGCGGCGTGGCGGCCTCGCGCGGCACCGCGCCGCTGTGGGCGGTTATCGCTGCTGCGGTAGCCGGTGCCGTCATCGGAGACTCGGCCGGGTACCTGATCGGCCGCCGGTGGGGCGAGCGGCTGCTAGCGGGGACGATCGGCCGGCTGCCGGTCATCCGCCGGCACCTGCGCAAGCATCTGGAGTCGGCGCGCGCCTACGTACGCCGACGCAGGGGCAGCGCGGTGTTCTTCGGGCGGTTCACCGCCGCCCTGCGCGTGCTCGTGCCCGGGCTGGCGGGCATGTCGCAGGTTGACTACCCGACATTCCTGGTCTACAACGTGGCCGGCGGTGCGCTCTGGGGGACCGGCATGGCCGTGCTCGGCTATCTGGCCGGGGCCAGCTACAAGCATGTCGAGAAGATCGCCGGCCGGGCCGGGCTCGGGCTGCTCGCTCTCATCGTGATCGGCCTGCTCACCTCCCGGCTGGTCCGCCGCTTCGCGGGCCGGCCGCAGTTGCGCGCCATGAGCGACCGGCTGGCCGAGGCTTCGCCGCTGGCGTGGATCCGGCGCCGGTTCCCCCGCCAGCTGGCATGGGCACGAGCACGCCTGGCCGCCGACGATCCGCGGGGTTTCTGGCTCACCTTCACGATTGCCGCCGGCGCGCTCGCCGCATGGGCCTTCGGGGGGATCACCCAGGACGTCGTCGCCCACGAGGAGACCGCGCTGCGCGACCCGCACGTAGCCGCATGGGTCACCGCTCACCGCACCGGCTGGCTGACAGCGGTCGCGAAGGCCGTCACCTGGCTGGGGTCCGGTATCGTCATCATCGCGCTGCTGGGCCTCGCCGCCGCCGTCCTGGTCACTACCCGCCGTGACTGGCGTTCCGCGGTCAGGCTGGCACTCGCCGTTGGCGGATCAGTAGCCCTCTCCAGCATCGTGCAGCAGCTTGTCGGCCGATCGCGCCCGCCCGCGGCGATGCGGATCGGCCATTACAGCGGGCCTGCCTTCCCCTCCGGTCACGCCACCCAGGCACTCGCTTGCTACGGCATGCTCGCGATTATCCTGGCGGCTGGCCGGCCAGCCAGGGGACGGGCGCTGCTCTGGGCGGCCGCGGTCGCGGTCACGATAGTGGTCGGCGCGTCAGGCATCTACCTGGGGGCGAACTGGCTCACTGACGTTCTCGGCGGCTACGCCCTCGGGGCCATGCTGGTTGCGCTCGTCCTCACCGTCGACGTGCTGGCAACCCAGGATGGCTGGCGGCAACCCGCCACCCCTCGTACACCCATGAATTCGCGGCCTGCCACGCGGCGGGAAACGGAGCCGGGCGCCAGCGCCGACGCGAGCTGGCGGGGAATGGCGCTCGCTCCGGGGCACTGACCGTTGTTTCGAGATCTCCGCGATGGCCATGGGCTGGTCGACCTGGCGGACCGTGCCTGCCTGGATGTCGTTGTAGCCGAGGGTGCCGGTCATGCGGGGGCGGTTACCTGGCGGCGGCACCAGGCATACAGGGCGTCGTAGACGAACCGGGCGCGTTCCATCAGCCGGTGGTCGTCGTCCTCGACGTCCAGGCCGCCCAGGCCGATGGCCAGCAGCCCGGGCCCGGCCGGGTCGGTGCCGATGTCGGCGGCTATGTCGGCGGCGTGCACGATCCGGGCCAGGCGCATGAGGGCCGGATCGCCGCTCAGGCCGTGTTCGTCGATGAGGACCTCGAAGGTGCATTTGCCGTCGCGGTGGTCATACCGGGCGCCTGGCGCGTCGAAACTAGCTGCGTCTTCTTGCCGGGCCGTGTCGAGTACCTGGTCAGCGGGGACGTACAGGATCTCGGCGGCGGGGTCGATGAACTTGGTGATCAACCAGGGACATGCGATCCGGTCGGTCTTCGGCCGGGCCCGGGTAACCCACTTCATGCTGTCTCCTGCTTCGTGGCGGGCCTGGTAGCTGCTGCCAGACCGGCGGGGTTGAGGTAGCCGCCGGCCATGTCGTAACGGGTGATCGGCTGGTAGCTGACGGCCTGGTGCACGTCGGATGCGGTGAGGCGGTCTCGTTCGGGGGTGGCGATCCAGGCGTCGAACACCTCGTGACTCGGCCAGATCGTGAGGACCACCGTCTCGCCGTCACCATCCGATGGCTCGAGGACGAGCTCAGCCAGGATGCCATGGGCCTCGCGGACCCCGCGGCCCTCGCTGATCCAGGCCAGGTAGCGTTCCCGCATTCCGGGCGGGACGCCGACAGTGCGCAGGCAGGCAATCATATGCTCTCCTCAGGTTTGCTGGCAGCGCGCATGAGCAGCGCGGGACCGGGACCGGGCGCGCCGGGCACGGGCACGCGGCGGAACCACCGCCACAACGCCAGGTCGTAACCGGACTTGATGACCCCGGCGAGCAGGAACGGCAGGCCCAGCGCGATCGACTGGCTGGCCCCGGCCAGCACCGGCCCGAGCGGGCGGGTCAGGTAGCGGGCAGTGTTGGTGTAAGCAGCAGCCCCGGTCTGTTCACCCGGGTCGACGAGGGCCATCACGTAGGCCTGCCGGGCGGGGACGTCCATCTGCGACAGGCTGACGCGGGCCAGCCACAAGCCGGCCGCCCAGCCGAACCCGGGCGCGAACGCCACCGCGATCAGCAGCAGGTTCGAAGGCAGGTGGGTGAAGACCATGGTGCGCAGCAGCCCGAATCGCTCGCCCAGCCGGACCGCGACCAGGAACGAGACAGCTTGCAGCAAGCCCGAGCCGAAGAACACGACGCCGATCACGCCGATCGGCGCGCCGAACCGTGCGGAGAACCAGTAGGCGACGAACGCCTGGATGACGAACCCGCCGCCGAGCGAGTCCACCGCGAACAGCCCGCACAGCCGGTAGACGACCGGGCGTGACCGCCCGACCGAACGGCGCCGTGGCTGACCTGGTTGCGGTGATGGCGGCGCTTCGACAGCTGGTGACAGGCGGGCCGCCACCAGGGCTCCCGCGAGGGCCACCGGGACGAACAGCAGGAAATAGCGGTCATCGGCCGGGGGCGACGGCCACCAGTGGCGCACCAGCCAGGGCAGCCCGGCCGCCAGCGCGCCGGCTGATCCGGCGGTCGTTGCCACCGCGTTGTAGAGGCCGAACCCGGCGATCTGCCTGCCGCCTGCCAGTCCGGTGGCCAGCATCGGCTGCTCCAGGGAGGTGAACGGGCCCGATTCGACGACCTCGGTCGACATTGCCCCGGTCAGGCTAGCCGCCAGCAGGACCCACAGCGGCGCCGATGTAGCGAACACGACGCCAACGACGGCCAGCAGCAGGTACATGATCACGTAACACTTGCGCCGGCCTGCCCGGTCGGCGTAGCGGGCCAGCAGCAGCGATGCCACGACGGTGCCTGCTACCACGGCGGTCAGCACGAGCCCAACCAGGCCGTGCGAATATCCGCGCTTGCTCAAGGTGACGCCAAGGAGCACTGCGCCGAAGCCGTAGGCGAATGCGCGGAGCGCCTGCGCGGCCAGGATCCGGCGGCCATCAGCAGGCAGCCGGATCCTCACGACGGTTCCCTGCCCAGCAGCAAAGCGCGGCGGCGGTACTCATACAGCCCGTCGAAAGGCGGCTCGGTGGCGGCCAGCATGGCCGGGTCATCCAGGATCATCGACAGCCCCCGGCATAGCACGGCCAGGCCGGGTCCACATGCACCCGGCCCGGGTCGCTCACTTCATCGGGCCACATGTCCGGACACGGACATCAGTGATTCCACGGCTCGCCGCGCCTCGTCACAGCCAACAAGGCAACCATGGTTACACAAGGACCGCATAGGGCCGCCGGGCGGTGACAAGCCCGTCGCAGCCGTCGCGACCTGGTTGCAGGTGCGCGGGGACCGTTGTCGTCGAGATGCTGCAACAAGATTCCCGCTGCATCCTGGAGACCATGAGCGACCCGCACTCCCAGGCCGGCTGGCATGGTCCCGGGCCCGGACCCGACCATGGGCATGAGCACGGCGATCCCCCAGGGGCAGCGCTGGCGACCCGGATACGGCACCTGCTGCGCCCGCACTCCCACGACGCCGGCGACCAGGTCGACGCGGCCATGGAAGCCAGCGCAGAGGGTATGCGCACGCTGTGGATCTCGCTGGCCGTGCTCGGCGTCACCGCGCTGATCCAGGCCGCCGTCACCGCGGCATCCGGCTCGGTCGCACTGCTGGGCGACACCCTGCACAATGCCGCCGACGCCTTGACGGCGCTGCCGCTCGGGGTCGCCTTCGTCCTCGGCCGCCGCCCGCCGACCCGCCGCTACACCTACGGGTACGGCCGGGCCGAAGACCTAGCCGGGATCGCGATCGTCCTTGCCATCGCCGCGTCATCGGCGCTGGCCGCCTACGAGGCGATCACCCGGCTGCAGCACCCGCACCATGTGACTGACCTGATCGCGGTCGCCGCCGCGGCGCTGATCGGGTTCGCCGGCAACGAGCTTGTCGCCGGATACCGCATCCGGACCGGGCGGAAGATCGGCTCGGCGGCCCTGGTCGCCGACGGGCTGCATGCCCGCACCGACGGGCTCACCTCCCTGGCCGTGCTGATTGGCGCGGGCGGGGTCGCACTGGGCCAGGACTGGGCCGACCCGGCCGTCGGGCTGTTCATCACCGTGGCGATCCTTGCCGTCCTGCGCCAGGCCGCCCGGGCGATCTACCGGAGGCTGATGGACGCGGTCGACCCCGACCTCGTCGATCAGGCCGAGCGGACCCTGCGCGCTACGCCCGGAGTGCTGGGTACCGGGCAGGTCCGGATGCGCTGGATCGGACACCAGCTCCGCGCCGAATGCGAAGTCATCGTCGACCCCGGCAGCACCGTCGTCCAGGCGCACCAGGTGACCGTTACCGCCGAGCACGCCCTGCTGCACGCCATCCCCCGGCTGGCGGCCGCGCTCGTGCACGCCGACCCCCAGTCCCGGCACGGCGCCGACCACCACGACATCCTCGCTGCACACCGCCAGGCCGCGCCCGTCATCCCCGCAGGCCGGCCGGGTGCGCGGCGGGTGAAGTAGTCGCGGGCTCCGGTGCGGACTTCGGCTATCCGGCCTGGCCCTTCCGGTACTGGCGGCCGAATCCGACCATTCCGGCGCCCGTCGGCACCCCGGACGGCGAAAGCGCGGGAGCTTCCGCCGGGGGCTCGCCGGCCTGCGTCGGGGCCGGAGAGACCGACGGGACGCTGTCGGCGCTGCAGATAGCGGCGGCGTCGCTGACCGGCCCAAGCACCTGGCTGCTGGTCGGGATGGCGCCGTCCGGGACGCGGCGCCGCGCTGAGCGCTGCAGGACCTGGCCGAGGTTCTGGGCATGAGCGTCCCGTGCGGTCAGCGATGGCAGCCCGAAGGTGGACTCGATCAGCTTAAGCGTGGAGGTGTGCTCGAACGGGCCATGATGGACGACCAGGGCGGGAGCCAGATTGGACACCACGATGGCCGGTACCCGGAATCCGAGTTGCCTGTAGTCGGGCACCAGCCGGCCGTCGGTGGGTGTCGCGGCGTCCCCGGTGTGGTCGACGGTCGCCGGGTCGGTGTCGTCGATGACCTGCGGAGGCGGCACATGGTCGAAGAACCCTCCCCACTCGTCGAATGTGACGACGAGCACCGTGTTGTCCAGGTACCCCGCGCTGGCCAGGGCGTGGTAGGTGTCGGCGATGAACCGTTCCCCGAGCCGGATGTCCCCCAGCGGATGGTCATCGGCCGAGGTCCCGTTGCCCTCTGTGTCGAAAGCCGGGTCGACGAAGCTGACGTTGGGCAGCAGCCCCTGGGCCACGGTATCGATGAACGGCAGGGTGCTGACCGGGATCCCGAGAGCATCCGTGTCGCCGGCGGCGAAGGGATGCCAGAACGGGAAGTACTTAGTGGACCACAGGGCCAGGAAAGGCAGGTCACGGAAGAAGTATCCGCCGGTCGGGATGCCCTGGTTGTTGGGGATAGGCGACAGCCGGTCCCAGATGGCCGGTAGCGTCGACACGGTGGTCGTGTTGTGGTCCCGGTCGGTTCTGGCCGCGTGCTGGTAGAAACGGTTCGGAAAGGTCTCGCCGGCAAACGAGCAGAAGTAGTGGTCCAGGACGGTGTAGTGCCGAGCAAGGGCGCCGATGACCGGGAGATCCGGGACAGCCTTGGGCCTGCGATCGGGGTCGAGATTCGTGTAGTAACCGACCGGGAAGGTGTTGGCGGCGGCCAGCGTCACCCCCGGGATGCCAGCCGGGGCGGTGGGCCGCTGCAGGAACCCGTCCAGCTTGCCGCCGTTGTACTGGACCAGGAAGCCCTCCCAGCTGTGGTCGGGGTCGCTGTACCCGCAGCCCTGGAAGTCAGGGGCCAGCGGGTAGTTGGGGTAGACGTTGCCGTCCGCCGACAGGTAGGTCATGTCGTGTCGGCCGTCGGCCCCCGGCAGCCAGCTGAGGAAATGGTCGAACGACCGGTTCTCCATCATGAGCACCACCACGTGCTCGACGCCGTTCGAGCCGTTCGGGGAGAGCGCCGGAGCGGCGCTGGCCGCTGTCTGGGACAGGAACTCCGAGCCGGTGATCGCCAAACCGGTAGAAGCACCCATCAGCTGGATAAAAGTTCGACGTGTCAGCATGAAGCTCATTATGGAACAACAGCCATGAACGCCATACCGACACCGGATGGCCGCGCGGTAATGCCGAGGTGACCGGAAGCCACCTCAACGCCCGGCCCGACGACCCGGCATTCCGTGTTCGTCAGGTGAATTAGTGCCAGCACGCGTGACAACTTGACGGCAACCCGGGCGTCGAGTTCGCCGCCTACTGGTCTTCCATCGACCCGGGCTGGAAGAACGCGGGGATCTTCCCGGTCATGAAGCACGACAGGAATGCCGTAGCCATCGCGGCGTGACGCCGCGGGTTAGTGCTGCCCGGCTTGCCGGAGCCAGGCCTGGGCGCCCATCTGGACTGCCTCCCAGGGGCTGCCGAGCGGGGGAGTGTAGGACAGGTCGAGGTCGCTGACGGCATCGACGGTCATGCCGTGGAAGATCGCGGTTGCGGCGATGTCGATCCGCTTGGCGATCTCGGCGTGCCGGTGCCCGAAGAGCTGCACGCCGAGGAGCCTGCCGCTGCCGCGGTCGCCGGTGAACCGCATCGTGATGCGGTGACTGCCCGGGTAGTAGGCCTTGTGGTCATCGGCCCCTGATTCGACGGTGACCGGGTCGAACCCGGCCGCGGCGGCCTCGTGGTCACGCAGCCCGGTGCGCGCGGCTGCCTGGTCGAAGATCTTCACGACCTGGGTGCCGAGGCTGCCAGCGAACTCGCGGTGCCCGCCGAGCGCGTTCTCGCCCGCGACCCTGCCCTGCTTGTGCGCGGTCGTGCCGAGCGGCAGGTAGCTCTCGCCGAGCAGCCGGTGGTGGGTGATGACGCAGTCCCCGGCGGCGAGCACGTCGGCGAGGCTGGTCCGCATGCCCCGGTCGACGGCGATCGCGCCCCTGGCGCCCAATCGCGCCCCTGCTGCCCTGGCGAGATCGGTTTCTGGGCGGACGCCGACGACGACCAGGACCATGTCTGCCAGGCGCGCTACCGCGCCGTCCGCTGCGGCGGCCTCGACCCGCAGCCGTCCCGGCTCGCCCGCGTGGGCACGGGTGATCTGCCGGACGGTGGTGCCGGTCAGCACCTCGACGCCGCGGCCGGCCAGCTGACCGTGCACGAGCTGGCCTAGCGCGGGATCGACGGTGGGCAGGACCTCGGGCAGCTGTTCCATCTGGATGACGGACAGTCCCCGGGTGACCAGGGCGTCGGCCATCTCCAGGCCGATATAGCCCGCGCCGACAATGATCACGGTCGCCGGCCCGGCGTGCTCGATGGTGCGCATGACGGCGAAGGTGTCGCCCATCGAGTGCAGCAGGTGCACCCCATCCTCGGCACCGAGGGCGTCCGGCCCGGCCAGGCCATCGACCGGGGGCCGGACGGGCACTGCGCCGGTGCCGACAACGAGCTTGTCGTAGGCAAGCAGTTCCTCGCTGCCGTCGGCGCCGGTGACGAGGAGCTTGCGGGCGGCGACGTCGATCCGGCGCGCGGTGGTATCCAGCCGCAGGCTCATCCCGGTACCTTCCAGGTCGGCGATGCTGCGGTGGGCGAGGTTGCGCCAGTGGGTCACCTCCCCGGAGACGTAGTAGGGGATGCCGCAGATCGAGAAGTTCGGGTAGGCATCCGCGACAACCACGCTGACCTCCGCACCGGGGTCCAGCTCGCGGGCCCGGAGCGCGGCGCTGATCCCGGCGTCGCTGCCGCCGATCATGACCAGGTGCATGCTGGCTCCCGTTTCCTGCTGGTGGCTTACCGGGACTGGCGCTGGCCTGGTGGCCTGCCCGCGGGCCGGGACGCGCCATCGCCCGCTGCGTTTTCAGGTCGCGGTTCCGCCCGGCCCCGGTGGTGCGGGACGATGATGTCGGCGGCCTCAGCCGGGCTGACGCCGGGATACAGCGCGCTGATCACCCCCACGGCGAGGGCGCCGCCGATGACCTGCGCGACGATGAAGCCCGGCGCGGAGGACGGGGCGATTCCGGCGAAGGTGTCGGAGAACATCCGGCCGACGGTGATCGCGGGGTTGGCGAAGCTGGTCGAGGACGTGAAGAAATAGGCCGCCCCGATATACGCACCGACAGCCGCCGGGGCAGCGCGGCTGCGGCCCGACCTGGCCAGCGCGAAAATCACCAGGATGAGCCCGAGCGTGGCGACGATCTCGGAAAGCAAATGCGCGGGCGAGGCGCGGTGCTTCGCCGAGATGCTGACTGCCGCCCGGGAGAACATCAGGTTCGCTAGCATGGCGCCGCCGATGCATCCGGCCGCCTGGGCCGGGAGATAGGCGGCCGCTTCCCGCCAGCGCAGCCCGCCGAAAGCGGCATCGGCGAAGGACACGACCGGGTTGAAATGGCCGCCGGACACCGGCCCGAACATCAAGATGATGGCGAACAGCCCGGCCGCGGTCGCCGCCGCGTTCTCCAGCAGCTCAAGTCCCACGGCACCGGGCGACAGATTCTGGGCGGCAATGCCCGAGCCGATCACCGCTGCGGCCAGGAACGCGCTGCCCAGCAGCTCCGCGAGCAGCCGCCGCCACAGTGCAATGTCGTTCATCGCCAGCGCCCGTCCGCCGTCTTACTGATGCCCGGAGCACCGCCTCGCCCGGCGCATCTGCCGCGCGTGCCCCAGCTGTCATATGCTTCCATCGATAAGCATCTATGCAAACTGGTGCCAGTTTGCCAGGCTGGATAGATGGCCGTCAACATAGAGGTATGTCGATGCAGGCTGACCGCACCACGCTGGAGTTCATCCCGGCGGCGGAGCTGCAGGTCGTTGTCGAGGCCTGCGCTGTGCCCCTGGTCCGCGAGCCCATCGGCGAGACCGCAGCCGCGGGGCTGGCGCAGGTGTTCAAGGCCATCGCCGACCCGGTCCGGCTCCGGCTGGTCTCCCTGATCGGCGCGCACCAGGGCGGCCAGGTATGCGTCTGCGAGCTGACCACGGCTTTCGACCTTACCCAGCCCACGATCAGCCACCACCTGAAGATCCTGCGGGAAGCAGGAATCATCGACTGCGAGCGGCGCGGTACCTGGGTCTACTACCGGCTCGTGCCCGCCGCGCTTGAGCGCATGGCCGCGCTGCTCTCCGCCGCCGCCAGCTAGCTTCGCCCGGACGGGAGCCGTCCTCAGATCCCGGGCAGCACGGGCCCGGCGGATCATCCGCCGGGCCGTGAGCATACGGTGGCACGCCACGCTGCGCCGGCCGCGGAGCCGTGGCAGGGCTTCGCGCTGCCTGGCTCCTAGCAGCAACTGGCGGCGGCAGCGGCAGGCTCCGCTGGCTGGCTGCCCTCGCCGCCGCAGCACCCGGGGTCGTCGTGATCCTCGCCGTAGAACGTCTGGCTGTCGGCCAGGACCGTGTAGATTTCCCAGGATTCGCCGTCCGGCGCGCCCCGTACCCAGAACTTGTCCTGCTTGGCGTAGCAGCAGGTAGTCGCCCGTTCATTGACCGGGGCAAGTCCCGTCCCGGCGAGCCGGGCCTGCTCGGCGTCGACGGTATCGACGTCGCTGACCTCGATGCCGAGGTGGTTGAGGCTGCCGCCGTGGCCGGGGTTCTCCAGCAGGACCAGCTTCAGCGGCGGCTCGATGATGGCGAAGTTGGCGTAGCCGGGCCGGAGCTTGGCCGGCTCGGTGCCGAACAGCTTGCGGTAGAAGGCGACCGCCTCGTCGATGTCATTGACGTTGAGTGCGAGCTGCACGCGGCTGGGCATGAGAACCTCCCGAAGAAGAAGACTTCGATAGCCGTCTATATCTGGCCTGGCGCCGAGCTTGCCACAGGACATAGGGATCTGTCAATATAGATGCATGTCGAAGTCTCTGGCTGTGCTGAGCCCAGCCGATCTGGTGGGGTGCTGCCAGCCGCTGTCCAGCGAACCGCTGTCCCGAGCGCAGGCCGAGCAGGTCGCGCCGCTGCTGAAGGCACTGGCTGACCCGGTACGACTGCGGCTGATGTCCCTGGTGGCCTCGCATCCGGGCGGCGAAGCATGCGTCTGCGACCTGGCTGACGCGTTCGACCTGTCTCAGCCGACGATCAGTCATCATCTGAAGGTGCTGCATGAAAGCGGCCTGCTGGATCGTGACAAGCGCGGCGTCTGGGTCTATTACCGGGCCCGCGCCGATTCGCTGGCCAGCCTCGGCGCGCTGATCGGCTGCCCGTCGCCCTGACCGAGCTGCCGGCCCGTTCCCGCCCGGCCAAGAACCCATCCCGCAGCCCAGCCAGGCAGCACGCAGTCAGGCAGCACTAGCCAGAAGGAGCCCAGCCGCAATACCGCGGTCTTCTGCTGGCAGCCGGGTTCACCGGCATCAGCATCACCAGCACGCACGATGCGGGCGCCGGCCTCCGCTCCGCCATCATCCAGGCAGCCAAGCCGGCTGCCCAGGGCCGCTGACTGGTGCTTCGGCACCCGTCGGCGGGCACGCGCCGGCCGGTCAGGCCCTTGAAGCTCGCCGCTCGGCGCCGTCGTCCGTGGGCCAGTCATGACGCGGCCGCCAGCAACCCGCCGCCGGGAATAACCGTAGGCTCGCCTTCGGTTGCGCGCAGGCCTGGCGCTATCCGACGGTGCTTCAGGCGCCGGGGCAGACTCCCTTTGCCTGGCTCAGGTAGCGCATGGCCCGCTCCACCTGGGCGGGGGTTGGCGCGGCTGGCAGCGGGCCGGCATGGTCGGCGCGGAAGGACTCGAGCATAAGGGCGACGAGGCGCCGCCAGGCGTGCGGCGCGGCGTCCCTGGTAGCGGCCACGACGCCGGCGTTGGCGATCATCAGCAGCGCGAGGTCCTCGGGGACGAAGTCGCCGCGCAGCGCGCCCTGGTCCTGGGCGCGGCGGACCAGGCCGGTGAAGGCACGCAGTCCCCGTGCGCGCAGATCTTCGGCCGCCTGGCTGTTCGGCAGCATCAGCGTGAGCAGGTCGGTGACTCCACGGTCGGCTGCCTGGGTGGCGCAGGCCCATTCCACGAAGCCGGCGAACCCGGCCCAGGCGTCGGGGATGTCCAGGGCCTGCTCGGCCGCCTCGGCGAATGCAGCGAGCTTGGGCTCGAGGGTGGCTGCGACGAGGGCCTCGCGGGTGGGGAACCGCCGGTAGAGGGTGGCGATGCCGACGCCGGCCCGGTCCGCGATGTCCTCCAGCGGCACGTCCAGGCCCCGCTCACCGAAGGCCTCACGCGCGGCGTCCAGGATGCGCCCGCGGTTGCGCCGGGCGTCTGAGCGCAGCTCTCGGCACGGTGAGATGACTTCATTCGCGGGCACGCGTTCAGACTAGCTCACCGGAGTTATTCCTCCGGTTAAATACGCGCTGAACTGGGCAGCTGGACACGGTCGCGAGGCCGTCGAGTTCTTGCTCAGGACGCAGCCCGACCTCAGCGTCACCAACCATGCTCCCGGCCGATGGCACTCTGGCCGCTCAGTCCTGCGGGCTGATGGCGGCCGTGACTCATCAGGCCCGGCCGTAAACCGGCAGGTGGGCTCCGCCGATCGGGGTAGCCTCAGCGCTGCACAGGAAGTGAACGGTCTCGGCGATCTCATCGGGCCGTACCCAGCGGGCCGTGTCGGCACCGGGCTGGGCAGCCCGGTTAGCCGGAGTGTCGATGACGCTTGGCAAGATCGCATTGATGCGGATGCTCTCGCCGCCGTACTCGGTGGCCAGGGCATCGACGAACGCGAGCACGGCGGCCTTCGCCACCACGTAGCCCGCAGCCCCGCTGAACGGCCGCTTCGCAGCGCGACTCGACACGCAGACGATCGCGCCCCCGCCGCTGGCCAGCAGGTGCGGGATCGCCGCCTGCGAGACAAGATAGGTCGGGCGGAGATTGAGCCGCAGCTGTGCCTCGAAATCCTCAACGGGCGTCTCATGCACCCGCCCGCCAACGGCGAAGCCGCCGACCAGATTGACCAGTGCGGCCAGCGGCTCGCCCAGGTACGAGGTCGCGGCCTGCACGCAGCGGGCCACCGACGCCGGGTCGAACAGATCGGCCTCGACCAGCTCGAGCCGCGGGTGCCGCTCTACCCGGCCAAGCTCCTCCGGGACAAACCAGGGCACCACGACACGCCAGCCACCACTGAGGAACCGCTTCGTCACCGCAGCACCGAGACCGCCCGTGCCGCCAGTGATAAGAGCCGTAGCATCCATCGCCGTCCCTCCTGCCAACCTCCGCCATCCGGCAAGCCCATCATCGCGTACCTGCTGGCGGGCGGGCTGGCGTACGGGTCCAGTACCCGGGACCGGCTCAGCGAGACCGCGGCCGCGCGCCGTCCAGGCGGAGAAGGCCGGCCTCGAAGAACGCTGGCTCGAGCTGGCCGAGGAACTGGCCGGCTGACCGGGCCGGGGTCGCCGGGCGTTTCTCCGGAGACCCAACGGCGCCGCGGTGCCTGCCGAGCCTCGGCCGGGTCATCCGGGCTGATCTGAGGGCGAACCGTCATCTGCTTCTCGTAGGCGATGTGGAGGGCACTCTCCGAAACTGCTAGGGTGTTCCGGAACTCAAACCTCCACATAAGCACCAGCGAGCGACGCCGGCCGGACAGGAGACAGCAATGGGCGAAGGCCGTGACAGCACGGGATCCCTGGCGCAGGCGGACGTCGCCCGGTTCGTCCGGCCGTGAGCGAGCCGGCAGACATGGAAGCTAACCCTGCCCCGTGGATCGGCGCACTGCGACACTCCCACGACACGCTGCGGGCCTTGGTCGAGCCGCTCGACGTCGGCCAACTGCAGCGGCGTTCCTACGCGCCGGACTGGTCGATCGCCCAGGTGCTCTCGCACCTGGGATCCCAGGCAGAGATCTTCGGCCTGTTCCTGGACGCCGGCCTGAGCGGGCAGGACCCGCCGGGACGGGACGCATTCGGCCCGATATGGGAGGCGTGGAAGGCCCGGAGCCCGAGGCCCGCGCCGAAGCCGTGCACGGCATGGCGGCTGGCGCCTTCCCGGTACTCAGGCACATCCCGCCAGGCCGTTTCGTCCGGATCCTGTCCGCCAGCGAGATCGCCATCGGGGCCGCCCTGGTGCTGCCCGTCGTGCCGAGCGCCCTGGCCGGGGCCGCGCTCGCCGGGTTCTCCGGAAGCCTGCTGACGATGTACGCGCGCACTCCCGCGCTGCGCAAGCCGGGCAGCATCTGGCCGAGCCAGGCCGGCACCGGCGTCAGCAAGGACGTCTGGATGCTTGGCATTGGCGCCGGGCTTGTCGTCGACGCCCTCGCGAGCCGCTGCCAGAACAGATCCCGATGAGCGGCGATATCGGCCTGTGACCACGAGGACGCTGCTTCGCGGGGGCCTGGTCGCCGACGGTATCGGTACCACGACACGGCTCGGCGACGTGCTGATCGAAGGCCAGCTAATCGCCGCGGTCGGTCTGCGCGGCGCGTCCCCGGCGGACTGCCAGGTGATCGACCTGGCGCCGGGCAGCGTGGTCTGTCCCGGTTTCATCGACGCGCATGTGCACGCCGAGGGACCGCTGCTCGCAGCCGGGCGGGTGGACGGCGCGCTCGCCCAGGGGGTCACCACCCTTGTCGTCGGCCAGGACGGCGAATCGTGGATCGGCGCCACCGCGCAGACCGCGCGGTACCTGAACCAGTACTTCGCGCCGGTCAACGGCGCGCTGGACCCGGCACGCGAGCTGACCGTGGCCGCCTGCCGGGACGCGCTGGCCGGCCGGCTGACCCAGAACGTCGCCGTGCTGGCGTCACAGGGCACGATCCGGCACAACATCGCCGGGCTGGCGCCTGGCCCGCTCGGGCCTGCAGCGCGGGCGGCCGCGCGGCGGGCGGTGGAGAACGCGCTCGCCGATGGCGCGGTCGGCCTGTCCAGCGGCCTGGATTACCTGCCGAGCCGGTTCGCCGGCATCGAGGAGGTCGCTGATATGGCCCGGCCGCTGGCAGCGGCCGGACGCCCCTACGTCTCGCATCTTCGCGGGTACGGCCCCGATGTCCGGAGCGGCCTGGACGAACTGGTGACCGTCGGGTGCAGCGCCGGGGTCCGGGTGCATGCCAGCCATCTGTGGGGCGCGCCGGCCGACATTCAGGCGGCGTTCGACGCGGCCGATGCCCGCGGCGTCAGCGTCAGCTACGACATGTATCCCTATCGCAGGTCCAGCACGATCCTGGCCATGCTGCTGCTCCCCGCCAGCCTGCAGGCCGGCGGTCCCGCGCGCACGCTGGCGGCGCTGGCCGACCCACGGCAGCGGGCAGCACTGCTCGCGGGCGAGAAATTCACCGACGAGTTCCTGCAGCACGTCTACCTGGGCTGCCTGCCCGCCGCAGCCGCCGGGTTCGCCGGCCAGTCGGTTGCCGGGGCGGCCGCGCGCAGCTCACGGCCAGCCGGAGAATGGGTCCTCGACCTCCTCGTCAGCACCGGCCTGAAGGTCGGAGCGCACCTTGACCGGCCAGGCCGCGCCGAGAGCCACCTGGCGTGGCTGGCGTCCGGCGACCGGCATTGCGCCGGGTCGGACGGCATCTACCAGGGCCAGCACCCGCACCCGCGCGGATACGCCGCCTTCGCCCGCCTCGCGGGGCATTACCTGACGGAGGGAGCCGCCGCCGGATACCAGCGCCTGGCCCGCCACCTGGCGGCGACCGCCGCCGATGTCTACGGCCTGCGCAACCGCGGGCGGCTGGCGCCCGGCATGGCCGCCGACATCTGCGTCATCGAACCGGGCGGGATCACCGCCAGGGCCAGCTACGGCACTCCGCGGGAGCAGGCAACCGGAATCGGCCTGGTGATCGTCAACGGCGTCATCACCTGGCGCAACGGCCAGCCCCTGACAATCCGTTACCCCGGCCAGGTCATCAGCTAGCCAGCGACCAGCCCTGCCTCACCGGTTCGCCCGGTCAGATGCTTTTCGCAGCCCGTGTCTATGCCGCCTACGGTGGCGTGTTCGTCATCATGAGCGCAATCCCCATCTTGCTGATCAGCGCCCGCCGACGCGGGCAAGCCGCCTGCAGGGGCCCTGTGACGAAACTTGGGGCCCGGGCCTGGCGACCCAGGTTTCATCCATCCGCGGGCGTCACGTCAGTGACATGGTCTGTAATGCTTGCCACTGCGGGAGGCTTCTTGTGTATCCTGGCGGCTGCACGCGATGAGGCTCGCGTAACGCCTGGGGTTCACCGACCTGGCTAATGGCCTCTACCTGCACGGGCGCCTTGTACGCCGCCAGACAGGTGGAGGTCTTTTGTCTGTTCCGGTCCTGATCCAGGTCCTGCAGAGCCTGGTGGTGCTTGCCGCCGCGCCGCTGTATGCGGGCGCGCTGGCGCGCGCCGAGGCGGTGGTCGCGTCCAGGCGCGGCCCGAGCGTGCTGCAGCCGTACCGGGATCTTCGGAAGCTGCTGGGCAAGGGCAGCGCGATCAGCGACCAGGCGTCGTGGGTGTCCCGCGTCACGCCGTTCGTGACATTCGCCTGCTACCTGACCGTGTCGGTGATCGTGCCGGTCATCACGAGCACGCCGCTGCCGCTGGCGTTCCTCGCCGACCTGATCGGCGGCGCGTTCGTGCTCGCGCTGGCCGGCTTCATGACCTCGCTGGCCGGCCTGGACACCGCGAGCCCGTACGGCGGCCTGGGCGCCAGCCGGGCCAGCTGGATCGGCAGCATGGCCGAGCCAGCGCTGATCCTGGTGTTCTTCACCGTCGGCGCGGTCTCGGCGTCCGACAACCCGTACCTGATGAACCACGCCATCGCCGGCTCGCCCTATGCGCTGGTGCTGCCCACTCATCTGCTTGGCATGCTCGCGTTCTTCATGATCGTGCTGGTGGAGAACGGCCGGATCCCGATCGACAACCCGGCCGGGCCGACCGAGATCTCGATGATCGAGGAAGGGCGGGTGCTGGAGTACTCGGGCCGGGAATACGCGCTGATGAAGTGGGGCAGCTGGATGAAGCTCTTCCTGTTGTCCGCGATCTTCATGAATGTCTTCGTCATCCCGTGGGGCCTGGGCGTCTCCGGCGATCTGGCCAGCGCGCTGCTCGCGATTCCGGTCCTGCTCGGCAAGCTGGCGCTGTGCGGCCTGGCGATCGTGATCATCGACACGTCCTTCGCCAAGCTGCGGTTCTTCCGGATCGCGGAGTTCCTCGGCGCATCGTTCCTGCTCGCGCTTGTCGGGGTGGCTACCTCCTACGTGATCGGGGTCTGAGCGGAATGCAGAACCTGTCCGCGGCCAGCGCAGCCGGGGTGCTGCTCGACCTGTCCGCGGTGATGATCCTGCTGCTGGCCTTCGCGTGCCTGGGCTCGAAGCTGTTCAACCGCTATGTGGCCTACTACGGCGCGCAGTCGGTGGTGCTGTCGTTCGCCGCGGGAGTCGCCGCTTATGCCTTCCACAGCATCGAGCTGTGGATCCTGGCCGTGCTCACCCTGGCGATCAAGGGGATCGGGATCCCGGTCTCGGCACGCCGCCTGCTGGTGCAGCGGCTCGACCTCAAGCGCGACGCGGCGCTGACGACAGGATTGTCCACCTCGCTGATCGCCGGGGGCGCGCTGACTGCCTTCGCCTATCTGGTGACCAAGCCCCAGCTGCTGCCGCACGGGGTGGTGGCAGCGGCCGTGGTGCCGCTGTCGACAGCCGTGATCCTGCTGGGCGGGCTGGCCATGGTGGTGCGGCGGCACACCGTGGCCCAGCTGATCGGCTGGCTGATCGTGGAGAACGGCGTGTTCCTCGGCGCGATCACGCTGGTCGCGACGTTCCCCTTCATCGTCGAGGCGGGGATCTTCCTCGACATCGTCGCCGGAGTGCTCATCATGCTGGTCTTCGTATCCGGTCTCACCCGCCGGCTCGCCAGCGCCAGCGCGGCCGAGCTGAGGGAGCTGCAAGGATGATCATCCTGGTAATTCTCGCGGCGGTTGCCCCGCTGGCCGGCACGCTGGCGGCTGCGGGCGGCGCGCGGGCACGCCGGGCGGGCTGGGCCGGAGTGGCCGGAGCTGGCATCGCGCTCGGCTCCGCCGTGTATCTGCTGGTCGCGCAGCTGCACCGGGCCCCGCTGCGCGGCTGGGGCGGCTTCCTGTACGTGGACTCGCTCAGCGGCTTCTTCCTGCTGACGGTGGCCGGCGTGACGCTGCTGGCCGCCGTCGGATCGGTCGCCTACCTGTCGGCGGAGGAAGACTCGGGCAGGCTCAGCCGGCTCCAGGTCCGGCTCTACTTCGTCTTCTTCGGGCTGTTCGCATCCCTGATGCTCGCGTCACTGGAAACCGGCAACCTCGGCCTGCTCTTCGTGCTGGTTGAGGCCAGCACCCTGGCCAGCGCCGCGCTCGTGGGGCTGGAGGCCAGGTCAAGCTCGCTTGAGGCGGCCTGGAAGTACGTGATCATCAGCTCGTTCGGCGTCACGATCGCGCTCGCTGGCACGCTGTACCTGTTCTATTCCGCCAGCGGGCTGCACCTGGCCCCGGACCTGCGGCTGACCTGGCCGTACCTGTTCAGTCACGCGCATGCCCTCGCGCCGGCCAGCCTCCGGCTGGCTTTCCTGCTCGCTGTCGTCGGCTACGGCACAAAGGTGGGGCTGGCGCCGATGCACACCTGGCTGCCAGACGCGCACGCCGAGGCGCCGAGCCCAGCGAGCGCAATGCTGTCCGCGGCCCTGCTCAACACCGGGATGTACGCGATCATCCGGTTCCTCGCGATCGCCCGGGCCCGGCTCGGCGACGGCTTCCCGCGAGGCGTCCTGCTGGCCTTCGGCTTCGCGTCGATCGTCATCGGAGTCCTGTTCATGGTCCGCCGGGGGAACTTCAAGCGGCTTTTCGCCTACTCCTCGGTCGAGCACATGGGAATCATCGCGGTCGCGCTCGGGTTCGGTGGCGTCCTGGGCCTGTACGGGGCTCTGCTGCACACCCTGAACCACGCGATCGCCAAGGCCGTCCTGTTCCTGTCCGGCGGCGACGTGTCGCTGCGCTACCAGACGCGGGAAGCCGCGCGCGTCACCGGCCTGCTGGCCGCGGTGCCGGTCACCGGCGGCGCGCTGATGCTTGGCTCGTTCGCGGTGCTCGGCTCACCGCCGTTCGGCCTGTTCCTGTCCGAGCTCACGATCGTGCGGGCGGGGTTCGCCGAATCGGGCCCGGTGCTGCCGCTGCTGCTGCTTGCGCTGCTAGCGGTCGCGTTCGTGGCATTCGCCCGGACGACCACCGGGATGGTGACCGGCGAGCCCCAGGCATCTCCCGGCCCGTACCGTGGCCGCGGTGCCGGTGTCGCGGCCGTCGCCCCGCTGCTCGTCGGGCTCACCGCGCTGCTGGTGCTCGGCCTGTGGATCCCGGCCGGCCTGGATGCGGTGATCCGCCACTCCATGGCGGTGCTCTCGTGACAGCCGTCCAGCCCGGCCTGGCTGGCGAGGCGCCGGGCCTGCGCGGCTTGCTCGGCGAGCTTGGCCGCGATGCGGCAGCCGACGAGGGGGCAGCCGGCAACGGGCCAGTGGTCACGGTAAGCGTGGCCGGGCCGGATCTGGAGGCCGCGGTGCGGCGGCTGGCAGCCTTTCCTGGCGCGCGCCTGGCCGATATGTTCGCCTCCGGCGGGAATCCCGCGATCGGCGGTGACCCCGTGGTCTTGCGCCTGGTCTGGGGCCTTGATTCGGACCAGCGGTACCTCGTGATCGAGTCGGTGATCGAGGGGGAGCGCTACCCGCAGCTGTCCGACATCACCCCTGCCGCGTTCCACGAGGAGTGCGAGATCTACGAGCAGTTCGGCATCCGGCCCGAAGGCGGCAAGCCGCTGAACCGGGTTGCGCTTCCGCCGCAGGCCGGACCGGGTTTCCCGCGGCTGGGCCGCGCGCCGGCGGAGCCACCGGCCGAGGTGCACGCGCCGCATCTCGTGGGCGGGCACGCGTTCGAGTTCCCGTTCGGCCCGGTCCGCCAGGTCGGGGTGGAGTCGCTGTACTACGGCCTGGTGACCAGCGGCGAGGAAATCGTCGACCTTTACCTGTTCACCTGGCACAAGCACCGGGGAGTGGAGTGGCGGATGCGCGGTCGCACGCCGCGGGAGGCCCTCTTTCATGTGGAGCGGACGGAAGGGCTCGGCGCGGTGGGCGCGGGCTGGGCCTTCGCCGCGGCGGCGGAGGCGGCGCTGGATGTCGAGCCGCCCGGCCAGGCGATGCGGGCCCGGGCCGTCGCCCTGGAGATGGAGCGGCTGTACAACCATGCCGCGGCTGCCGCAGCGCTGTGCCAGTCCACCGGCCTGGCGGTCGGCCAGGCGGCCGCCGAGATCGCGCTGGAGCGGCTGCTGCGCCTCAACGCGGCAGCGTTCGGCCACCGTTATCTCTTCGGCGTCGTCGACATCGGCGGTGTGCGCCGCGGTCCCGACGCGTCGGCGCTGCGCCGCGAGCTGCCTGGCGCCTACGGTGAGCTGCGGCGCGCGGCCGACGCGCTGCTGTCCACGAACTCGTTCCTGGACCGGCTGGAGGCCACCGGAATCCTGACGCGGGAGGCCGCGCGCAGGCTCGGCATGGTCGGCCCAGTCGCCCGTGCCACCGGGCTCACCACCGACGCGCGAGCAGACCATCTCGCCGGGCCCTACGCCGGGCACCCGCCAGAGGTGGCCACCGGCGACGGCGGAGACGTGCTGGCAAGGTTCCGGGTCATGCTGGCGGAGGCCGCCGAGTCAGTCCGCCTGATCGGGGAATTTCTCGAGGCGGACGCCGGGCCGGGCCTGACAGAATCGCCGGAAGGTATCGCCGGGCGGCCCGGCCGCTCGGGCCTGGGCTGGGCCGAGTCCTCCCGTGGCGAGGCGCTGGCCTGGGTGGCGCTGGACGGCAGCGGGCGGATCACCCGGGCGCGGCTGCGGCCAGCGTCGGTACGGAACTGGCGGGGCTTCGACGACGCCTGCCGGTCGCAGAACGTGTTCACCGACATCCCGATCATCGAGGCCAGCTTCTGGCTGACCGTCGCCGGGACGTCCCGTTAAAGGAGGCGAGCATCATGCCGCTGTGGTTCGCCAGGGGTCTGCGGCGCGGCGTGGTCACCACGCGCTACCCGGCCCGGCCTGACCCGTCCGCGGCTGAGCTGCCGACCCCGCCGGCGTTCCGGCCCGATGCGCTGACCCGCGAGCTGGCCGACCGGCTCTCCCTGGTCTGCCCGAGCTGGGCCCTGACCAGGAACGGTGATGTGCTGATCTTCGATGCCGGCGCCTGCACCGCCTGCGGCCGCTGCCGGGAAGCGGCGCCAGGGGCGGTCACCGCGAGCGGTGAGTTCGAGCTGGCCGCCACCGATCCCGCTCATCTCGTCAAACGGATCCCGCTGCTGGGGGAGGGGCCATGAGCCCGGCCAGCGCGGCGGGGGACTCCGGGAACCCGGCCCTCCCGGCAAGCCCGGCGGCCCTGGCAAGCCCCGCGGAGGCCGCGGATGCGCTGCGCCGCAGCGTGGCCCGCCAGTTCGGCCGCAGCCTGCACATCCGCACGCTCGATACCGGGTCTTGCGCCGCTTGCGAGCAGGAGATCCGGCTGCTCACGGCGCCGCATTACGACCTGCACCGGCTCGGTTTCTTCTTCACCCCCGCGCCGCGGCACGCTGACCTGCTGATGGTGACCGGCCCGATGATCCGGGCCTTCGATATCGCGGCCCGCAAGACCTACGAGGCCATGCCAGGGCCCAAGCTCGTCGTGGCGACCGGGGCATGCGCGCTCGGCGGCGTCTACCAGCCTGACGCGTTCACCCACGGCACGGTCGGCGAGACGCTGCCGGTCGACGTGTGGATCCCGGGCTGCCCGCCCAGCCCGCTCGCCTTGCTGCACGGCCTGCTGGTCGCGGTCGACAGGCTCGCGGCGAAGGTCAGGGACCTCACCTTCACCCGGAGCGGAGGGGACCGGTGACTGCGCTGCCCCTGATGTACGGCGCCGCGGCGGCATGGAGCGCTGCCGCCGTGCTGGCGCTGGCAGGCGGAACCAGCAGGCCGGGGATCCGGGCCTGCTGCGCCGCGTCCGGGCTCGGCGGCGGCGCCGCGCTGGCCGGCGGCGTGTCCGCGCTGCTGTCCGGCAACAGCCAGGTCGTCACGGGCGGCGGATCCGTCGTCGTCGGCACCCTCCAGCTGCAGGCGACCAGCCTGGCCGGGGTGTTCGCCGCGCTGCTCGGCCTGGTCGCCGTCGCGACGGCCGCGTTCGTGCCCCGCTACCACGATCCCGGCCGCGGGACCGCGCTGTACCTGGCCGTCTACAACCTCGCGCTGCTGGCCAGCCTCGCCGTGCTCGCGGCCGGCGGGGTGGTCACCTTCCTGGTCGCCTGGGAGACGATGGCCCTGCTCTGCTACCTGCTGATCCTGCGCCGCCCCCGCCGGCCCGAGGCCGCGGGCGGGGCGTTCTGGTTCCTCGCCCTGTCCGAGACCGGGTTCGTGCTGATCGTGGCGGCCTTCGTGATCCTGGCGGCCAAGACCCACACGATGCAGCTCGACCTGATCGCCTCCCGCGCGCATCTCGTGCCCGGCGCCTGGCGCGATACGGCCTACCTGATGGCCCTGACCGGTTTCGGCTTCAAGGCCGGCCTGGTGCCGCTGCACGTCTGGCTACCCGAAGCGCACCCGTTGGCACCAGCGGACGGCTCGGCGTTCCTGTCCGGGCTTGTCGTCAAGCTCGGCGTCTACGGGATCGCGCTGTTCGCGTTCCGGCTGCTGCCCGAGGGGCCGGCCTGGCGCGGAGTCCTCACCATGGCAGCCGGGGCGGTCACCGCCGCCATCGGGATCCTGTACGCGCTCAACGAGCGGGACATCAAGCGCTTCCTCGCCTACTCCACGATCGAGAACGTCGGGATCATCGTTACCGCGTTCGGCGCCGCGATGACGTTCTGGGCCTACGGCCAGCGGCCGCTGTGGGCGTTCCTGCTGCTCGCCGGGCTCTACCACGTCGCCAACCACGGCAGCTACAAGACGCTGCTGTTCCTGGAGGCCGGGGTGATAGAGCACGCCACCGGAACCCGGGACATGGACCGGCTCGGCGGGCTGGCACGCCGGATGCCGCGCGCCTCGGTGATCACCTTCGCCGGCACGCTGGGGATCGCGGCGCTGCCGCCGTTCAACGGGTTCGTCAGCGAATGGCTGATCTTCCAGGGGCTGTTCCAGGGATTCAGGACCGGCAGCCACCTAGCCGCGATCCTGATCGTGCTCGCCGCGGCGACGCTGGGCCTGACCAGCGGCCTGGCGATCTACGCGTTCGTCCGCGGCTACGGCATCCCGTTCCTCGGCATGCCGCGGACCCGGCAGGCCGCCGCCGCCAGCGAGAAAGGGCAGCCGGTGGCCGGCCCCGCGCTGCTCGCAGTCGCCTGCGCGGCGCTCGCCGTCGGGGCCCCGGTGGTGCTCACTGCGCTCTCCCGGGCGATGCGCACGGTCACCGGCGTGACGCTGCGGCCGGTGCTGCTGCCGGGCAATCTCACCGTGATCCCGGCGCGCACGAACTTCTCCGGGTTCTCCCCGACCTACCTGGCCGTGTTCCTGCTGGCGGTGCTGGCCGTGCCGGCCCTGATCTATATGGCCGGGCGGCCGCGCGCCGACAGCGTCACGGTCCCCGTGTGGGACGGCGGGATGGTCGCGTTCAGGCCCCGCATGCAGTACTCGGCGATGACATTCTCCGCCCCGACCAGGGTCACGTTCGATGCGCTGTACCGGCCGTCGGTGTCGGTCAGCCGGGCGTCCGACGACCCGGCGGGCCGATCCGGCCCGGTGCACTACGAGTCGCAGCCGGCCCCGGTCTTCGACCGGTACCTATACCGGCCGGTCATCCGCTGCGTCGAGTGGCTAGCCGATTTCATCAGGCCGATTCAGTCGGGTGACGTAAATCTGTACCTGTTCTACGTGTTCGCGGCGGTGCTGGTGGCCTACCTGCTCGGAGCGCTGTGATCTGCCCCGGCCGGGTGCCCGCCCGTCTCCGCGCCGCTCACGCCGGTTTTCTACGCGGTGGCCATGGCGGTGAGCGGCACCGGGTCGCTGATCTTCGGGCGGCTGTTCGACCGCGCCGGGATCGGCATCCTGGTCCCCGCTGACCGTGGTCGCGGCGGTGTATGCGCCGCTGGCATTTCTCGGCGGGTTCTGGGCGAGCCTTGTCGGGGTGTCGCTGTGGGGACTGGGGATGGGCGTGCACGAGTCGATCATCCCGGCGGCGGTGGCGCCGATGGTGTCACCGGACCGCCGGGCTTCCGCCTACGGCCTGTTCACCGGTGTTTACGGCACGGCCTGGGTGCTTGGCAGCATCGTGATCGGCGTCCTGTTCAGCGTCTCGCTGATAGCGGTGGCCGCTTTCGCGGTAGCTGCCGAACTCGCCGCCATCCCGTTGATATTGATGGTCCGCAGCCGCACCGCACATGCCGGCCAGCGCCCCGAGCAGGCCGGCTAGCGCCGCGAGTGGCCGGCGCTGGCCGCCGGGCCGGCCTGGCCGGTGCACCCGCCCGGCAGAGTGGAAGACATGGATGAGCTGAAGGAGTACCGGCGCCGCAGTCTCGACCTCGCTGACGTGATCCGGGCGGGGCTGCACATTGCCCGCGCCTACACCGATGACGAGAGGGAGCAGGAGGCCCGGCAACTGCTGGCGCGGCTGTCCGCCGACCGGTTCCGGCTGGCGGTGGCCGGCCAGTTCAGCCGGGGCAAGAGCACCCTGATGAACGCCCTGCTCGGCGCGGGCGTCAGGTGGCCTGGCCGCCGGTGCCAGCCGCCTGGGGTTCGCTTCCGGGCGCGTCGGCCGGATGCTCGCGGGCCCTGGGGCTGCCCGGCTTGCGCAGCAGCAGCCAGGGCAGGGCGAGCAGCGCAGCCGCGGCGGCCGTGCCGAGCAGCGCGGCCGCCAGCGCGCCGGGCAGACGGAGGCCGGCGGCGGCGAGCACGGCGAGCGCGAGCAGCGCGGCGGCCAGCGCGATCGCGGTGAGCAGCGCGAGGCGCCCGGCGGCGACCGCGCGATCGGCTGCCGCCGAGCGTGGCAGCTGCGCCGACCACAGCAGCAGCTCGCTGACGACGATCAGCCCGGCGGCGTAGGCGATCACGGAGGCGGCGGGGGAGTGCCCGGTTGCCTCGACGATGGTGTATTCGGTGGCGAGCGTGAACAGCGCCGGGCCGGCCAGGCGGCCGCGGCCGAGCAGGGCCGTGAGGACGCAGAGCAGCCCGATCGCGCCGAGCACGCCGGTGAGCGCGGCGAGCCGGCCCGCGCCGAGGATCGGGTAGGCGGCTAGCCCGGCCGCCAGGACTGCTGCTGCCCCGGCCGCTGCTAGGCGGAGCTGTAGCGTGCGAAGCGCCGGAATGCTCTCACCTCCTCGATCACTTCTGCCAGCGGCCGCTGGCCATCCCACTCGGCGACGGCCACGCCGAGCCGTTCGTAGCCGAAGCGCAGCGCCTCGCGCCACAGCTGCCATAGCCGCATCGCCGCCAGTGTGTCCGGGTCGCGCGGCTGGGCGGAGAAGGCCAGCGGGGAGATGTCGACGACCACGAGGTCGAACCCGCGGCGCCGCAGGTCGAGCAGCGCAGCCACGCTGCGCTCGTCGAGTAGCGGGCTCAGCGCGATCACCAGCGCCTGGGGGGTGAGGCTGCGCGCCGGCAGCACGTCGACGCCCTTCCAGGCGAACGAGAAGACGATCTCGGTTTCGAGCAGGGCGTCCACGATCCGGTACAACTGCGTGGCCCCGGAGGAGGGGGCCAGCCACCGGACCACCCCGCCGAAGCCGACGAGGCCGACCCGGTCGCGGGTGGCGAGGTAGTGATCGGCCAGCGACGCGGCCGCCCGGACGGCCAGGTCGAGTGTGCTCGAATCCTGGCGGCGTGCTTCAGCGAAGGTGTCGAGAAAGATGATGACGTCGCTGTTTCGCTCCGGGTGCTGCTGGTTGACGTACAGCGTCTGCCGGGCGGCGCTGGCCCGCCAGTTAATCCGGCGTGCCCGGTCGCCGGGCAGGTAGGGGCGGATGCCGGCGAACTCGATTCCGTCCCCTTTCGTGCGCGCGACCCGGTTCCCGGCGAACGGCTGCGTCTCGGCCGGAGCCACCAGCGACTGCAGTTGTTGCGGGCGGGGGTAGACGCGCACGACCGTGTTCCCGGTGATGCGGCTGTCGAGCACCCGCAGGCCGGCCAGGTCACGGGAGCGTAGCAGTAGGGTGCCGACGCGGTGAGCGCCCCAGTGCGCGCAGTCGAGCCGGAGCGGAAGCGTCCGGTCGCGGCCTGGCTCCACGTGAAGCAGCAGCGAGCCCGTGCGACCGAGTGCCCGGATCCCGTCCGGGAGGAGGAGTGCCAGTTGCAGGTCGTGCGCTGGCGAGATCGCGGAGACGACGAGCTCGGCGTCGATTTCCTCGCCCTCGACCGCGAGCTGGCGAGTCGGCCGTAGCGACGCCGTGACCTGCGGCGGCGGGGGGAGCGCCAGGCCGACGACGAGCACGAGCGCGAACGGCGCGCCCAGCGCGGCGAGCTCGGGACGGCCCAGCGCGAGCGCGGCGAGGAATGACGCCCCCGCGAAGGCGGCGTACAGGGCCAGCTTCGGCGACCGCGTCACCACCGGGGCATCACCGGGCCAGCTCAGCCTGGTCTGGAGCCGGTGTCGGGACCGTCTGCAGCACCTCGCGGACGATCTCCTCGGGGCGCACCCGCTGCACCCACAGCTCGGGGCGCAGCGTCAGGCGGTGGGCCAGCGCTGCCACGGCGACGCTCTTGACGTCGTCGGGGACCACGAAGTCACGCCCGCTGAGGGCGGCGCGGCCGCGGGCCAGCGCGTAGAGGGCCAGTGAGCCGCGCGGGCTGGCGCCGACCTGCACGCGAGGGCTCTCCCGCGTGGCCCGCACCAGGTCGACCATGTACAGGCGGATGCTGTCAGACACGTACACCTCCTCCAGCGCCCGCTGCATCGCCAACAGCGTCGGCGCGTCGACGACCGGCTCGAGCTCGATCCGCTCCTGCTTGCGCTCGCCCCGCCGCGCCAGCACCGCAGCCTCGTCCTCGCGCCGCGGGTAGCCGACCGAGATACGCAGCAGGAAGCGGTCCAGCTGCGCCTCCGGCAACGGATAGGTGCCCTCGAACTCGATAGGGTTCTGTGTGGCCAGCACCAGGAAGGGCGGTGCGAGCGGGTGGGTCCGGTCCTCGATCGTCACCTGCCGCTCCTGCATTGCCTCCAGCAATGCCGCCTGCGTCTTCGGCGGCGCCCGGTTGATCTCGTCACCCAGCAGCAGGTTCGTGAACACCGGCCCGGGCCGGAAATCGAACGCGGCCCGCTGCGGGTTGTAGATCGAGGCACCGGTGACGTCGGAGGGCATCAGATCGGGCGTGAACTGGATCCGCGCGAACCGCATCGACGCGGTCTGCGCGAACGAGCGGGCGATCAGCGTCTTCGCCAGGCCAGGAAAATCCTCGATCAGCACATGTCCGTCGGCGAGCAGCCCGAGCAGGATCAGCTCGAGCACGTCGCGCTTGCCGACCACCGCCCGCTCGACGCCGGCCAGCATCCGCCCGGCGAGCCCGCGGACCTCCTCAAGGGTCAGCGGCGACTCCATCAGATCCCCTCCAGCTCGTCTAGCAGTTCTTCCAGCTCGCGGCGTGACCAGCCGCTCGCGTAGCGATCCTTCGGCGGCCCGCGCCTGGGGCCGGCCAGCTCCCAGACCCGGCCACCGCCAATCAGCGCCCGTGCCTGCTCGGGCTGACGGTCCAGATCGACCCCGTGGCGGCGGGACAGGCGGGCGGCGGCAATCTCCCGGACCATCGGCGCCAGCCGGTAGTACAGCTCGCCCCGGCTCCAGCCAGCTGCCGCAAGCCCGCGCCTGATCGTCTCCAGCTGGCCGACCGGCTCCACTCGCTGCGGCGCGGCCGCCAACAGCCAATCGAACGGGGTAGACGGTGGCAGCGCCGCGCGTAGCCGCCCGGCCAGCACCACCAGCGCGAGCGCACCCACGAACAACACGTAGGCCAGCAGCGCCAGGCCGTGCGCCCAGCCCGCGAGGAGCAGCGCGAGCACCACGCCGGCCGTCGCGGCCAGCACCGTTGCGGTGATCTTCCACGCACTCACTGTCCGCGCTCCGCAAGCTCGTCGCGAACGGCCGCGAGGGCGGTGATCGCGTCTTGCTTCATCTGGGCAGCGATCGGATGCTCGCTGAAGCGCGCCCGCTGGAACAGCCCCGTCAGCCGCTCCCCTGCAGGCCGGCTTATCCGGATTGCCGCAAGCGCGCGGGCCAGATACTCCTGCGGCGCCTCGAACGGCTTTCGGCCGAGTCCGTGCCGTGCCAGCGCCCCCTCCATGCCGACATACGCCCGGATCACGGCGCGGCGCGGATCACCCTCACGCTCAAGCTCCTCCAGCGACTCTTCAATCACTGCGGGCAACCCACGCGGCACCGCCGTCCCCGCCCAGCCGTTTCGTGCCCGCCGAAGACGTCGCCGCATCACAACGATCACTGCGGCCGCAACGACCACACCCGCCAGCACGCCCCAGACCCACCAGTGCGCCCCTGCCAGGCCGCTCGGCGGCGCCGGCACCGATGGGCCAGGGTGCGCGGCCCGGTGCGGAGCAGTCACGGCCGGGGCAACCGTGTGCGCCGGCCCCGTCCGCTTGCCGCCATGGCCAGCGAGGAGGACCAGCGCGGTCACCAGCCCGGCGACCGGCAGCAGCGCCAGCGCCAGCACGAGTGGCTTCTCCCACCACGGAACCGGCAACTGCTCGGCGACCCACTCCGGTTCGTCATCGCTACGCTTCCGGCGGCGGCCGCCCCATAGTGCGTAGACGAGCCCAGCCAGCACGGCCAATGCCAGCACCGCGAAAGCGACGCCAAGATCACCGGCGATCGGCTGCCCGTTCAGCACATGGCCAGGCCCGCCCACGCGCGCCAGCGAGCGGCTGCTACCCAGCGCGACCGCGAACACCAAGACGACCACGGCCATGACCATCAGGGCCGCCCGCACCGCTGATGACTCCCGCATCGAGGTCGCGGCAGGCCACGCCCGCCACCCCCCGTCACGCTCTCCGAGCCACCTCGCATGCCACCTCTGGCCGCACTAGCAAACCTGAGAAGCCATCAGCGCCAGGAGACGCGTTCGAGGGCGAGCTTCATCGCCCGCCGCAAGATTACCCGGGACGCCCGCGATCGCACCAGCAGAGACCCACGGCGCCGACTGTCAGCACGGCCGAGTTGGAATCGTCCTACCCCCCTTTGTCCTGCGCCTGGCTGGTACGCGGGTTGCCTCGCCTGGCCCGTCACGCTCGCTGGCTTGCCGCAGCCAGCGGGCGGTCGCGGCCCCCGCCAGGGGACCTGTGCAGCAGCAGTCCCTGGCAGCGGCAACCGCTCCGCCTGGCCGTAGCTCACCAGTTGTTGGGCGCCATTCGCCGCAAGCAGGTGGCGTCGCTGCTCGTGCCGGTGGCTGTGGGCTGGCCGTCGGGAGTGTCAAGGTCGGCCAGGATCGTGTAGTACTCCCACGCCGCCCCGTCGGGGTCGTGGGCCCAGATTTTGGCCTGCCGGGCGTGGCAGCAGCGGGCCTCGTCCTCTGGCACCGGGTTGAGACCTGCGCTTTCCAGCCGCTGCCTTGCCTGGTCAACCTGCTCGGCGGATTCGACCTCGATGCCGAGGTGGTTGATCGTCGCCCCTGGCCCGTTGCCGGGGGAGTTGAGGACCAGCTTGAGGGGCGGGGAGTCGATGGCGAAGTTGGCGTATCCCGGCTTGAGCTTGGCGGGCTCGACGCCGAACAGCCGCCGGTAGAAGTCCACGGCGGCGTCTAGGTCTGAGACGTTCAGCGACAGTTGCACGCGGAGGCGACAGCCGGCGGCGCCGGCCTGCTCTGGTTCCCGCCGCGACCGGTATCATGACCGCAGGCGATGAAGCCCGCTTGAACCGCCGGAGCGGCTGATGGCTTCTACCGGATGCGGAAGCGGTGGAAGCTGCATGACTCACTTCAGTCGTCTTGATCCCCCGGAGCCTGGCGCGCCGCCCGCGGCAGCTGCCGCAACTGACCTGCGGGTCCGATTCCGCAGCATCCTCTTCGAGCGCCCCGAAGATGCTGCCGGCGCTGATCAAAGCCAGGAACCTCCCTTTTTCGCCGACCTAAATCTCGATCAGGTCCTGGAGTCCATGACCGCCGGGCGGGACGAATACCAGCTCAAGCAGTTCTGCTACGTTCCGCTGCATGATACGGCGGCTGTCCGCTACCGCCATGACGTCCTGCGCGACCTGGAGAAGGAACCGGTCCTGGCGGCGGTACAGGCATTCGCCGGGCACATGCGCGAGATGCGCGAGCACCTCGCCCAGGCCCGCAAGCTTCACTACCGGTACCAGCAGGAACGCTGGTTCCTCGATGCGGTGGACATCTACTGCCGTGCGGTCAGTTCCCTGGCGGAAGGCCTTGCCCGCCTCGACGTGACCTCGCGCGGCTTCCAGGCGTTCCGGCAGTACCTCACCGATTACACCGCATCGGACGGCTTCACCTCGCTCGTATCCGCCACCCGGAAGCGGTACGACGATCTTGCTGCAGTGAAGTACAGCGTGCACATTAAGGGAAACCGCGTCCGGGTCAGCAGATATGGCGAGGAACCTGACTACAGCGCGGACGTCGAGAAAACGTTCACGAAATTCCAGCAAGGAGCGGTGAAGGATTACCGGGTCAGCTTCCGCGACCGCCCGGACATGAACCACGTCGAGGCCCGCATACTGGATCTCGTCGCACGCCTTTATCCCGAGGTTTACCAGCCACTGGACGATTACTGCGCCCGCCACCAGCATTACCTCGATGGCACGATCGCGGCCTTTGACCGGGAAGTTCAGTTCTATATCGCCTACCTTGAGTTCATCGAGCGCTTCAAGCGATCGGGCCTGAGCTTCTGTTACCCGCATGTTTCGGCCAGCTCCAAGGAGGTGCGCGCCGACGAGTCATTTGACCTGGCCCTGGCGGGCAATCTCGTCCCCGGGGAATCGGCCGTGGTATGCAACGGCTTCTTCCTGAGCGACCAGGAGCGCATACTCGTGATCAGCGGCCCCAACCAAGGAGGCAAGACAACCTTCGCGCGGATGTTCGGCCAGCTGCATTACCTTGCCAGCCTGGGTTACCCCGTGCCGGGCAAGCACGCGCGGCTCTTCCTCCCCGACCAGGTGTTCACCCACTTCGAAAGGGAGGAGGACATCGCCACCCTCCGAGGCAAGCTGGAGGACGAGCTGACCAGAATTCACCAGATCCTGCAGCAGGCAACCAGCAACAGCATCCTCATCCTGAACGAGAGCTTCACCTCCACCACATTGAGTGATGCGCTCTTCCTTGGCGCCGAGGTGATGCAGCGGATAATGCGGCTGGAGCTGCTGTGCGTATACGTGACTTTCGTCGATGAGCTGGCATCGCTGAGTGCGGCCACCGTGAGCATGGTCAGCACTATCGTGCCGGACAACCCGGCCGTGCGGACCTACAAGGTGGTCAGGCAGCCTGCCGACGGGCTCGCCTACGCCGCCGCGATCGCCGAGAAGTACGGCCTCACCTGCGAGCGGGTGAAGGAGCGCATACCATCATGAAGGCCTTCCTCATGCACGCTGGCCAGGACCTTGACCTGGAACGGGAACTGCCGCCCAACGCAGACGACCTGACCCAGGACCTGGAACTGGGCACGATGCTGCGCGCCATGGCTGCCGGTGACCAGTTCCTGCTCGACGTGGCGCTGAAGACCGTCCTGGCGAGCCTGACGGATCCCGAGGCGATTGTGTACCGCCAGCATGTCCTTGCTGACTGCCTCGCCCAGCCTTCCGTCGTCGGGGCGATCTACGACATCGCGGTGGAGGCAGTCGTACGCGAGAAGAAGGAGTATTTCGGCCTGTTCAGGGATTCGCCGGACACGATACTGCACAGGTCGGTGCGGGTGCTGGAGTTGTTCGTGAGCCTGCTCAGGAGGCTGAGAACCGTCGCGGATGAGCATGCCGGTGACTTCCGGTCCGAGGGCTTCACGCGGTTCTTCACGATGCTGTCGAAGGAACTCGGCGATGAATACTTCAGCGAGGTCGAGGGCCATCTGAGAGAACTCAAGTTCCGCCGTGGGATCCTCATCAGTGCCGGGGTCGGCGAGGGAAACAAAGGAATTCACTACGTGCTCCGCAGGCTCCGGGAGCAACGCTGGATCGAGCGGATCTCGCCCGGCGGCCGCGCCGCTGGTTACAGCTTCCAGATTGCCGACCGGGACGACAATGGTTTCCGGGCCCTGTCGGACCTGCGGGCGAGGGGGGTCAACCTCGCCGCGAACGCGCTGGCCCAGTCGGCCGACCATATCCTGAACTTTTTCAGCATGCTCCGGTCCGAGCTAGCTTTCTACGTGGGTTGCCTGAACGTGCACGGCCTGCTCGCCGGCAAGGGCGAGCCAACCTGCTTCCCGGTTCCCCTCGCCGGCGGCCAGCTCGCCCTGACGGCCCGCGGGCTGTATGACGCCTGCCTCACGCTGCACGTCAGCGCGCGGGTCGTCGGCAACGACGTGAACGCGGACGGCAAGTCACTGGTGATGATCACCGGCGCCAACCAGGGCGGCAAGTCCACATTCCTGCGGAGCGCGGGCCTGGCGCAGCTGATGATGCAATGCGGCATGTTCGTCCCGGCCCAGTCGTTTCGGGCTGATGTCTGCAACGGCGTCTTCACGCACTACAAGCGCGAGGAAGACGCCTCCATGAAGAGCGGGAAACTGGACGAGGAGCTCGGCAGGATGAGCGGGATCGTCGACCAGATAACCCCGGGCTGCATCCTGCTGTGCAATGAGTCGTTCGCCTCGACCAACGAGAGGGAAGGCTCGCAGATCGCCCGCCAGATCGTCCGCGCGCTGCTGGCCCGCGACATCAAGGTGATCTTCGTCACTCATCTGTTCGACCTGGCGCAGCGCTTCCACCTCGAGGGAATGGAGACCGCGCTGTTCCTCCGCGCCGAGAGGCAGCCTGATGGGCGGCGAACGTTCCGGGTGGCCGAGGGGGTGCCGCTGCCGACCAGCCATGGGGAAGACGTGTACCGGCGCATATTCGGCGCCGATCTTGACAGCGCGCCGGCCCGCTGAGCTGGGGATGGCCGGCCACCCGCAGGTGCGGGCGAGCTCCGTCGCCTGCCTGCATGCCCCTGCGGCGGGGGCCTGCCGCAGCGCGAAGGGAGCGGGTCGCCTCAGGCGGCTGGTAACGGATACATTGACAGTGGCGATGAGGCCCGCCGCAAGCGCACGCCAGATGCTGATGGCCTCTGCGGACGCAAACGTCACGCGGAGGCACCATGCCCGGGACACCGGCATCAGCTGGCGCCGCGGCAGGGCGGCAACTGGAACCCGGGAAAGGCACCGACGTGCGGGGCTGGCAGAACCTGGCCGCCGCCGAGCAGGAAATCTCAGCAGCGCTGGAGCGGGGAAGCGGCCGCGCCCCGGCCGGGCAGCATCCGCTCCATCCCGGGTAGTTGACAGCGGGTCCCTCCGCCGCACTTTGCCGTCCAGGCTACCCAAGCCACGTATATGCGATCCTGGCACCATGGCCAAGAGCCCCAATCGGAGGCTGTTGCTGCTGCGGCACGCGAAGTCGGCCTGGCCGGACGACGTCGCCGACCATGAGCGCCCCCTGGCCCGCCGCGGCCGCCGTGACGCCCCTGCCGCAGGACGCTGGCTGCGCGAGTCTGGCTGCCTGCCCGACCGCGTCGTCTGCTCGACGGCCCGGCGCGCCCGCGAGACGTGGCAGCTGGCCGCGGCGGAACTTCGCGCCTCTCCCGAGGTCAGGTTTGATCGGCGGGTGTACGGGGCGACTGCCGGACAGCTCCTGGACCTAGCCCACCTGACGCCACCGGGGACGCGGACCCTGCTGATTGTCGGGCACGATCCCGCCATCCAGGAGCTGACCCTGGCGCTGGCCAGCACCGAGGCCGACGATGCGGGCGCGTTCGAGCGGGCGCGGCTCAAGTTCCCAACCGCCGCGATCGCGGTGCTGGCGTTCGCCGGTAGCTGGCCGAAACTTGCGCCAGGGCAGGCCCGGCTTGCTGGTTTTGTGGTTCCCCGCGAGCTTTAATGCCGGGCGCGGCGGCGGGGGATGACCCAGCGGATCTGCACCCGGTGCCCGGCTTGCATCAGGGCCCGGTGACCTCGGCGCATTGCCTCACCCGGACGTGCGCGTGGCCGTCCCGATCATGCGCAGGCGCCCGGCGTGCGCCCCGGTCGTGCCCTGGCTGAACGGCGGATCTCACAGCGGGCCGGGGGGTCCGCCGCCGTAGACGCGGCCGTCGACGAGGGCGGCGGCACGCCGCCAGGCGGTCATTTCCCGGCCGCGCGGCTCGTGCCGGTGCGCCCATGCTCGCTTCCGGAAGGCCTCCTCGAGTTCCCGTACGAGAGACTCCGCGCGGCGCGCAGCCACCCGTACCGCGGCGTCGGTATTCCGCGGATCCTGCTGCCGCAGCGACATCAGGTGCCGCAGGCAGAGCCTTGGCTCTGCGCAACCGCGCCGCCGGCAGGCAGGTCCTGGCGGATCTCCAGCAGCCGACCGACCGCCGAGCTGGCGGCATCGTGCCAGGCTTGACACGCCGGGCATGCGCCTTGGCCGCTGCCGCCACGCGGTGCCTGGCGTCGCCCGGCGAAGGGACTGAACGCGCCCCGCCAGCCCGCTGGCGACGGCAGCCCGGCCAGCCGCGCCCTTGCCCGCTCTGCCTGCAGCGCAAGTACCGCGCCCGCTGCGCTCATCGGCTCGGGCCGGCCGGCAGTGCCTTCCGACATTTCGTGCAGATGCGCCGGGCACAGACCAGCCCACAACGGATCCAGCGCGCCCGCGGCCGCAGCGCCGACTGCCCGGGCTAGCACGTCCCGTTCCGCCCGGGCGGCAGTCAGGCAGACCGGACAGACATCACCAGTTCCGGGAACGTCAGGCGGGGATGCCGTCTGGGCGCAGAACGCTGGCAAGGCATGGAGCGCTGCGCGCAGCCGCACCCGAATCTCGGCGTCGGCGTCCCGGTCTCCGGCAAGCACCGCGAGACCCGGCGTCCCGGCGGCAAGGCGGGAGCTCATGTCCCCGGCCAGCCAGGCAGCCAGCCGGCGTCCGCCGCGCGCAGCGGCGGCTCGCAGATGCGGCAGGCACAGGCCGGCGGCGTCCCGGTAACGGTCCCGGACGTCTTCCTCCGGCAGCCCGGTGAGCAGCGTGTCCAGCGCCCGCTGCTCGGCTTCGGTGCCGTGGGCGCACGCCGGGCAGGGCGCCCGGGGTGACGTCCCGTCGGCCAGGTAGGCCAGTGCCGCCTGCAGCAGGTAACGGTACACGGTGGTCAGCCGCCCGTCGGCGCCGGGCTGGCGGAGGAGCCCCCGGGTGTGCGCCGGGCACAGGCCGAGGGACTCGCGTAGCCTCGTGGTCATGCCCGGGTCGGCATGGGCCTCGAGCGCGAACCAGCCCATGAACCTGTCGCCGGCCTCGGCGACATAACCGCACACTGGGCACCCGTCCGGCCTCAGCAGATCCTCGGCACCGAACAAGGCGAGGCGCGACGGGCCGCGGGGGAGGGGAATGGCACTCGGCATGCTGCGCGGCTCCTTGGCAGGGGAAATCAGGCAGAAGCCATCAGCCGGTCATTCCGGCACGCGCGGGCCTCATCACGGCCAACGATCCCAGGATAGGGACCGGACCCCGGGCGCGGGGCGAAAGGCGATCTGCGCACGGGGATGCCGCTCCCGCCTCACCTGTTAGCCGGCGCCGCTCGCGGTATCCTGGAAACCGGGCGCGGCGGAGGGGCTCGCCGACAAGCGCAGCACGGCTGCCAAGCGCAGCGCGGCTGCCAACGGTCCCTGCCTGACACGGGTAGGAGGCCGCGTGCCCGCAACCGAGCAGCGCCACACGCTGATGTCGGCCCTGGCGGAGCTTGACGCGCTCGCCGACCGCGGCGACCGGGACATGCTCGCCGGCCTGCGGGACAGACTGCAGGCCCAGCGGCTGCGCGTGCTTGTGGTCGGAGAGGCCAAGCGCGGCAAGAGCACACTGGTGAACGCGCTGCTCGGCCGGGAGATCCTGCCGGTCGGCGTGACACCCCTGACCGCGGTGGCCACCACCGTGACCCACGCCGCCGCCGAGCACGTGGAGGCCGCCTTCCTTGACGGCCGCACGGCCAGCTTTCCGCTCGCAGAGCTGCAGGATCTGGTGACCGAACGGGGCAACTCTGGTAACCACCGCCAGGTCGCCACCGTCACCGTCGGGCTGGACGCCCCGATCCTGACATGCGGTGTAGAGCTGGTCGACACCCCGGGAACCGGCTCGGTACATGAGCACAACACCGCGGCGGCGGACAGCGCGCTTCCGACGATGGACGCCGCCGTGTTCGTGCTGACAGCCGACCCGCCCGTGTCGGCCAGCGAACGCGACCTGCTGGCCCGTGTGGCTGGCTTGTCGGTCACCAGGTTCGTGGTGCTGAACAAGGCCGACTACCTGGATGACGCCGGGCTTGCCGAGGCGCTGGACTTCACCGCGCGAGTGGTCGCGGACGCCGGTGAGCCGGCCAGGATCTACCCGCTGTCGGCCCGGGCGGCGCTTACCGCCGCCGGCGACGCCGGCTTCGCCAAGTTCGCCGCCGACTTCGGCAGCTACCTGGAGTCCGGGCGGGCCGCCGACCTGGAGCGGTCGGTAGCCGCGCAACTGCGTCGGCGGACCCGGTCCCTGCTGGACGAGGTGACGGTGGCCCGCCGGGCGGCGCAGATGCGTGGCGGCGAGGCCGCCGGGCGAGTCGCCGCGTTCGCTGCCCGGCTGGACGCGGTCCAGGAACGGCGGCAGGACGCCGAGGATCTGGCCGCGGCGGAATCCCGGCGGATGCTCGCCGAGCTGAACGAGGCGGCAGAAACCGAGGCTGCCCGGCTCAACGCACAGCTCGACACCGAGATCGCCGGCATGCTCGCCGGTGCGCTCGGCGCGGCAGCCCCTGCTGAGATCGAGCGCCAGGGCCGTGCCCGGCTGGCCGGGCTGACCAGGGACGCGGTCGAAACCTGGCGGCAGGACCAGCGAGACCGGCTGGAGCGGGGCCTGGACCGGCTGGAGACTCGGCTGGCCGGCGAGCTGAACTCGGAGCTGGACGCGGTCCGCGGTGCCGCCGCGGAACTGCTCGGCCTCGACCTGGCGGTGCCCGGGCCGGGCCGGCGGCTCGCCGCGGACCTGCGGTTCTTCTACACGTTGCGGGAGGACGTGGGCCAGTCCGAGCTGCTGGCCGGCGCGGTACGGCGAAGGCTGCCCGGCGAGCTCGGGCGCCGCCGGGCCCGCGACTACCTGCGCCGGGAGGCCTGGAACCTCGCGGGCAGCCAGGTCGGCCGGGCCCGGGCCGACGTGCAGTACCGGCTGGCCGAGGCCACTCGCCAGCTCACCCGGGCCATGCACCGCCGTTCTGCCGAGGGGACCGGGCGGCTGCAGGCCGCGCTGGTGACCGCCGCGCAGCTGCGCGAGGTGACCGCCGCCGAGGCTGGCCAGCGCGACCGGGAACTGGCCCGCCGCGAGGACGCGCTGCGCGGCGTGGCTGCCCGCCTGCCGGCCGACAGCTAGGTGCTGACGACGGGCGGCTAACCGACCGGCCCGATCTCGGCTCCGGCCAGCTCGGCGTAGATGAGGAACCGGAACGGGTCGAGCTGCTGGGCCTGTTCCATCAGCCGGTGCAGTGCGCTGCGGCGCAGTCCGGCCAGGGCGGTGCTGGAGGGGTGACGCAGCAGCCCAGGCTCGATGATCTCCAGGGCGAGGGCGTGGTCGCCCTGGCCGATCAGCGTGCGGGCCGCGGCGGAGAAAGCGGTCTCATGTCACCCAGCCGGTGCTGACCTGCCCGCACTGCAACGACGAAGTCAGCACCGCCAACACCCACAGCGAACCTGGCCCGGGAAGCCGGGCCGGACTGGCCCGCTGACTGCGGCGGTCAGCGACCTCGCCGGGCAGTCAGGTCCCCGGCCCTGCGGGTGTTGATCACCCGGTCCGGCGGGATGCCCAGCCGTTCGGCTCGCTCGCAGCCGCTGGCCAGCCAGTCGAGCTGGCCGGGGGCGTGCGCGTCGGTGTCGATGGCGAACAGGCAGCCTGCCGCTGCGGCCAGGCGCAGCAGCCGGTCCGGCGGATCCTGGCGTTCCGGCCGGCAGTTGATCTCCACGGCGACTCCGTTGTCGCGGCACGCAGTGAACACCGTTTCCGGATCGAAGGCCGATTCCGGCCGGCCGCGCCCACCAAGCAGGCGGCCCGTGCAATGCCCGAGGACGTCCACGTGCGGGCTGCGGACCGCGGCGACCATGCGGTCGGTCATCGGCTCTGCGGGCATCCGCAGCTGCGAGTGCACGCTGGCGACCACGACGTCGAGCTGGCTGAGCAGGTCGTCGCTCTGGTCAAGCGCGCCGTCATCGAGGATGTCGACTTCGATTCCGGTCAGCATGCGGAACGGGGCTAGCTCGGCGTTGAGCCGGCTGACGAGGTCGAGTTGCGCGTGCAGGCGCTCAGCCGACAAGCCGCGCGCCACGGTCAGCCGCGGCGAGTGATCGGTCAGCGCAATCCATTCGTGCCCGAGACCGCGGGCCGACTCGGCCATCTCCTTCGGCGGGCTGCCGCCGTCAGACCAGTCGGAGTGCGTGTGGCAATCACCGCGCAGCGCCGCGCGCAGCCCCGTCCGCTCGGCCGGCGGTGCGTCCGCGAGCAGCCCGGTCAGGTAGGCCGGCTGCTGGCCGTCAGCGGCCTGCGCGATGGCCTCGGCGGTAACCGGGCCTATCCCGGGCAGCGCCGACAGCGTTCCCTCGCGTATCCGGCGCTCCAGTTCGCTTGCCGGGAGATCTCCCGCGACCTGGGCGGCCCGGCGGAATGCCCGCACCCGGTAGGTCGGCGCACCGGCCCGTTCCAGCTGGAACGCAATTTGCCGCAGTGCGGCTACCGGATCCACGTGTCCTCCAGTACCCCGGCACCCGGCGGCCCGGCCGGCTAGGCCGGAGCCTAGCCGCGCTCTGTGGTCAGTGCTTCCGCAGCGCATTGACCAGCTGGGATTTGCTCATCGACGACCGGCCCTTAATGCCGATCTCTCGCGCGCGTTTGACTAAGTTCGCAGAGCGCACGGAAATCCAGCGCGTTGCGTACCGCTGCGCCGCCAGGATCATTGTTGAAGTAGACGTAGGCCTCCCCGCCCCCGGCGAGCGCCGCGCTGACCCGCACGGCCCAGGCCCGCAGCGCCTTGCGCCCGTACATCGGGCGAGGGCTGGCCCCGCCCTCGTGACACCGCAGGTAAACGAACCCGGCGGTGCGCCACAGCGGCGCGGCTGGCCGCCCGAGCCGGTCAGCCCAGCAGAGCGCAGCGCCGTGGGCCGTGAGGATCTCGCGAGTCTCGGCGCTCCACCACGACGGGTGCCGGAACTCCGCCGCCACCTGCACTCCGGCGGGGAAACAGCCCAGGCAACGGTCGAGCAGCACTGGGTCGGCACGAAGCGTCGGCGGCAGTTGCAGCAGCACCGGCCCGAGCTTGCCCGCCAGCCCTCCGGCCGCGGCAACCAGCCTGGCCACCGGCTCTTCCGGCTCGCTTAGCCGCTTGACGTGGGTGAGATACCGGCTCGCCTTCACCGCCATCACGAATGACGGCGGCGTCGCGTCGCGCCACCGCTCGAACGTCTCCCGGGCGGGCAGCCGGTAGAACGCCGCGTTGGACTCCACCGTGTCAAACCGCTCGGCGTAGGCGGCCAGCCACCGCCGCTGCGGCACGCCCGGCGGGTAGAGCACGCCACGCCAGTCGGCATACTGCCAGCCCGACGTGCCGACCCGCAGAGTCATCGCAGCTGCCGCCGGGGTGGCCAGCCAGGGTATGCCCCGGTCTGGGCGGCGGCGGTCGCGTTCAAGGGCATCGTCGTGGACTCGACATTCGCGGGATCACGATCATCGTGGACTCGACATCCGCGGGATCACGATCATCGTGGACTCGACATCCGCGGGATCACGATCATCGTGGACTCGACATCCGCGGGATCACGGGAGATCTCCAGCCCGGCCGGTCCCGCCACGCGCGGAAGCCTCGCCGGACACGGCTGAACGTCTCGTCACCCATTACCGCAAACTACCGAGGATGCACGCCGCCAAACCTCCCGGCCTGAACCTGCGGTTAGCTGGCAGCGGCGCCAGCATGCCTATGCCGTTGCGCCCGAACAGGCAAGATCGCGCAGATCCTGTGCCTGGCAGGCTCGTCGAGGTTCTCGGCCGGCAATCACAGTTCCGCGTCGGCCTCCCGGTCACGATGGCCGCCGTATCTTCCCAGCTCACAGCACTTGCGGAAGCCGGCTGCCAGGGCCGGAGCTTCGTTACGGGCATGACGTCGGCGATGCGGGGTAGTGCCCTTCTGCACGGGTGGCATAACGCCACAAGCGGACAAGGAAGCGAGGACTGGTTATGTCTAGGTCCGAGCCTGCGACCCGCACGGAGCCCGCCTACGCGCCGCCGGGAATGCAGCGCACCAGCAGAATGGCCATCTGGTCGCTGATCCTCTCGGTCGTCGGGCTGGCCGGACTGGGATCTCTGGCCGGGATCGCGCTCGGGATCTCGGCCCGCCGCCGGATCGCCGAGACCGGCGAACGAGGCGCCGGGCTGGCGATCGCGGGCATCGCGGTCGGGATCGTTACCCTGCTCATCGCCGTCGCCTATTGGGCCTTTATCGCCATGCACGCCGGTGGCGCCGGTAGTGGTGGCGGCGGCTACTGACCACCGCGTCCGGCCCCGCCAGCGCGTCAGCTGCCCTGATCGCGCCGTCACTGCGCCGGCTCCCCGGCTGGCGCAGTGACGATTCGCCAGCCAGACGAACCCGACCGGGATCCGCCCACGGCGACGTGTCCGCCGCCGAGGGCAACACCTGAGAGCGCTGGCGCGGCACGCCAGCAGGTCTGGCGGCGGCCGGAAAGAATACGGTGGCCGGAAAGAATAAGGTGGCCGGAAAAAGAATAAGGAAGGCACGCCATGGGTTACGTTCTGACGGCCGTCATCATTCTGGCGGTGGCATTAACCGCTGCGGGTGCTGTGCACGTGCGAAATGGCACGCGCCCCGTCTCTAGGCCGCGCCGGGTAGTCGTGCGGCGGGCCCCATCGCCCGGGCGGCGCCGGTTCGTGCGGCACCCGATCCTCCGGCCTCCGGCCGGCCTGCGCAGGGGTAACGACACCAGAACACCGCCGCCTGCGCCCCCGGCAGACCGGCCTCAGCCACCGCCCTGACGGCCGGGCTAAAAGAGATCGATGTCCGGTATCTTCTGGTGCGCGGCGGCTTGGGCGCGGTCAGCCGCCGGAGCGCTGGCACTGGCGGGTGCATGCTGAGCAGCAGCGGACAGGTTCCCTGCGCGCGCGCGCCCCAGCGCCAGCCGCACCGCACGCCCGGCCTGGTAGGCGAGCATGGCGAGCACGAGCAGCACTTCCGCGGCGATCCCGTCGGCCCAGAAATGGTTGGCGGTGACGACAACTACGAGCATGGTGACCGCTGGGTAGGCCAGGGCCAGCCAGCGCCATCGGCTGCCGGAGAACCGGACCACGGTGATGCCGATGAGCAGCGCCCAGGCGATGTGCACCGACGGCATGGCCGACAACTCGTCGGGGTTGAAGCCGGCGATCGACCCGTACACCGACTGCCCGTACAGCACCCCGGTGTCGATCATCCCGTCCGAGGGCAGCATGCGCGGCGGCGCGACCGGGATCAGCTGCACGAGCAAGCAGGCCGCGGTGACCATCACGAGGGTTGCCCGCACCTCCGGATACCGGTCGCGATGCCGCAGGAACAGCCATACCAGGAGCGCGATCAGGCCGGCAAAATGCAGGCTCGCGTAGTACAGGTTGCACACCTGCACGAGCAGCGGGTGCGGCAGGAACAGCCGCTGCACCGCCGCCTCGTCCGGCAGCCGGGCGACCCGCTCCGCGTGCCAGATCCAATCCGCCCGCGCCAGCGCGCCGCCGCGGACCCGGGCTGCGTACCTGCCCGCGAACTGCCACAGCGCGAAAATCCCGACGATGATGCCGGTCTCCTGCGCGATCGCGGTGAGCTCGGCGAGCCTGGCGCGCCGGATGAACCACCCGCGCCAGCCGGGCTCGGCGCCCCGCGGCGCCCGGGCAGCCGGCCGATCAGCGGCGGCGCCTCGCGCCAGGATGCCGCGTAGCCGGACCGCCGCCGTCAGGCCGAGCAGGCACGCCGAGCTGACCGCGGCCGCCTGCCAGGACAGCTCGATCTTCAGCATGCGCCTAGGTCTCCGTACGCGGCGGCGCCGCGCTTCGCGTATTCGACGGGAGTGGCTAACTCTAGTCGCTGGACTTTGCTGCGCTGAGTCGTGCAGCGCCAGCTAGCCCTCGGCCAGACGAGGGCCGGCCGCACGTCCGGCCTCAGCAGCGCGTGCTGGAACCAGGCGGATCAGCAGGATTTGATACGAGCCGTCCCGGCCAGTGCGCAGCCGCGGGCCTCATCGCGCTCGCCGCGGGTCACGGTCGCGCCCTCACCGGGTGCAGCGTCAGGACTTCGCAGCTGGCGGTGGCGGCTGCACGAACGTCCCGCGGCCGACGACATGCCTGACCAGGCCTTCGTCGCGAAGCAACCGGACGGCCTTGCGCGCCGTCAGCCGGGACACGCCGTACTGCTGGGAGAGGGTTTCCTCGGAGGGGATCGGCCTACCGGTCCGCTGGCTCAGGCCGGCGGGCCGCTGGCCAGGACGACGGTGGCACGGTGGCTGCCGGACGCCGGGTCCGTCCAGGTGATGCTGATCTTGTCGCCGGGGTGATGCGCGGTCAGCACCGAGCGGATCTGGGCCGGCGAGGTGACCGCGTGCCCGCCGAGCGAGGTGATCGAGTCGCCGGCCGTCAGGCCCGCCCGGGCAGCCGCCGAGCTAGCCGCGACGCCGGCCACTTGCGCCCCGGGGCCGGCCGGGAACCCAGAAGCACCGCCCGCGGAGATGACCGCCACGCCAAGGAAGGCGGTGGCGCCGACGTGCACCGTGGCCGAGGACTTGCCAGCGTCGATCTGACTGGCGATGGCGGTCGCCTCGTTGATCGGGATCGCGAAGGCCTGGGTTGCCGTGGCCGAGCTGACCTGGTTGCCCGACGTTGCCGACGCGGCCGTGTTGATGCCGATCACCTGGCCGCTCGCGTTGATCAGCGGGCCGCCGGAGTCCCCTGGCTGGATGTCGGCGTTGGTGCGGATGAGTCCCTGCAACTGCTCGGCGGTGCCAGCGGACTCGTCGCTGGCGGTGATCGACTGGTCCAGGCCGGTGACCCGGCCGCCCGCGACCGACGGGGTGCCGTCCGTGCCGCCCGCGTTACCCATCGCGACGACCCGCTGGCCCGACCGGACGCGCGCGGAGTCGCCGAGGGACGCGGTCGCGAGGCCGGACGCCCCTTGCAGCCGCAGCACCGCGATGTCACGGGCAGCGTCGTAGCCCGCCACGGTGGCCGTGTAGACGCGGCCGTTGCCGACATCCCTGACCTTGATGGCGGTAGCGCCGTCAATGACGTGGTTGTTGGTGAGCACCTCACCGGACGACGTGAGCACGATGCCGGTGCCTGCGGCGGTAGCGCCCTGGTAGCCGAGTGTGGAAACCACATCGACAATGGCAGGCCCCGTTTTAGCGGCGATCTGAGATGTGGTAAGCACCGGGGTTCCGCTCGCGGTTGCCGCCCAGGCGGAGCCCGCCCCGGCGACCAGGGCGACCGCGGCGGTAACAGCAAGCAGCCGGCCGCGGTGCCGCCGCAGCGGGCCGCCGGGATTCTCGGTCACGCCAGATCCCGGCGGGCTGCCGGGGCCGGCGGGGGCGCCAGCGCCGGGCCAGGGCGAGTCCGGCTGCTGCTCTGCCGGTCCTGCCGTGCCCAGCGGATCGTCCACCGTGCGCATTCTGTCCTCCTAGCTGCGAGCCTCACCTTGTGCTCCTGCATCCACGGTGCGACTTCTACCTGGAGGCAAGCTCAGGAATAGCTAGTGCCTGGCCACGGATTAGCTGACCGTTAGCTGAACGCGGCCGCTGCGCGTGGTAAGCGGGCCGCTCTACGGCTGCCGGGATTGCGGCGCGATGCCGCGCAAGATGGTTTCCGCGAGCCGCCAGGCGAGGCCGGGCGGCATGCTGGCCGGGCTGCCGGGCGGGCTGAACAGCATGCGGGGGAGGATCTGGCCGTGCATCGCGCCGACGATCAGCGTTGCCGCGGCGTCAATATCGGCCGCCCCGTCGATGCGGCCGATTCGCTGCTCGGCGCGCAGGTAGGCGGTGAGGATTGCCGGGAGCCCGGGAGCGCCTGCGCTGTCCTGGCTGGTGTGGCCAGCCTGCTGGCCCGGCGCCGTGTCCGCCGCCGTCGCCGCCTCCGCCGTCGCGGCCTCTGCGGCCTCCGCCGTCGCCTCTGCGGCCTCTGCGGCCTCCGCCGTCGCCTCTGCGGCCTCATCGCGGCCGCCGGCGGCGGGGTCGAATGCGGCATCGCCGCCGACCATGGCGTGGAACCGAATGAGCACCTTGGGCTGCGACAGCACCCCGGCGAAGGCGGGCGTGACCCGGGCGAGCACCGCAAGCCCGCCGTCGATGAACAACCGCAGGTTCTCGGCCACGGTGCCGGTCCCGGCTGGCGGTAGCTGCGGTGCGCTAGCCATCACGGCGCCGACGTGCGCGAGCAGGGCGTGCGCGAGCAGGTCCTCCTTGTCCTCGAAGTAGTTGTAGAGCACACCGTCGGCGACCTGGGCCTCCCGGGCGATCTCGCGGACGGCCAGCCCGGCGCTGCCCCGCTGGCCGATCAGCCGCGCCGCGGTGGCGATCAGGTACTCGCGCAGGTTCTGGCCGTCGCCGTTGCGCAGCACGGCGGGTTTCCTAGGTGACATCGCGCCTGAGTGTAGTGACGAAGGCGGCAGCGGTGAATGCGGCGGCGTACCCGACCAGTACCAGGCCGCCGCCCCACTGCGGGAGCAGCCGGATGGCCGGGGACAGGCTCGCCCGGTCGAGGGCCTCGCTGGCGTAGAAGGGCAGCCAGCGCGCCAGCCCCGAGCCGAGCAACTGCCCGGTGATGCCCTCGACAAGCGCGATCCAGGCCAGCGCGACGGCGATGGCGCCGGCCAGGTTGCGGACGAGCGCGCCAACGCAGACGCCGATCGCGGCGAAGGCCACATTGGCGGCCACGCCGCCCGCCAGGACCTGCCAGCTGCCGCCCGCAGAAAGCTGCAAGGCGCTGCCCTTTGCGGCCCACCAGGCGGCCGTGACCGCGACGGCGGTAAGGGAGGAGACCAGCCCGGCGGCGGCACCGGCCAGCGCGTAGACGGCCAGTTTGGCAGCGATCACCCGGCCGCGCCCTGGCCAGCTCAGGTAGGTGTCGGTGATGGTCCCGTGCCGGTACTCTCCGGCAACGGCGAGGATGCCGAAGATCAGCGTCAGCATCGCGGCGAGGCCGACATGCGCAAGCGCCTGGGTCTGCACCTGCGGGTCATGGATGTTCCCGCCGGACTCGACCAGGCCGCTGATGCCGGCCGCCACGAGCAGTGGCCCGGCGGCGAGCAGCAGCCACGGGCCGCGGATGGTGGTGAGCTTGCGGAACTCGCCGTGAATCGTAAGCAGCACAGTGGTCTCCTAAGCTGTCAGCCGATGATGCGGCCGGCCGATCCGGCGCGACGCCTGGCCCGGTCCTGGCCGGTCAGTCTGGTGCCATGGTCAGCTTCAGGAACGCCGACTCAAGCGCGTTGTCCGTCTGGCCGATCTCACCCAGCGAGCCGGCGAAGCGGAGCCGTCCCGCGCTGACGATCACCACCTGGTCAGCCGTCTGGGCAACCTCGCTGAGCAGATGGCTGGCAACCACGACGGTGCGGCCCTCACTCGCCAGGCGGCGCAGCAGGCCGCGGAGCCATGCCACGCCCGCCGGGTCCAGGCCGTTGGCCGGCTCGTCGAGCAGGAGCACCGGCGGGTCGCCGAGCAGGGCGGCGGCAAGGCCGAGCCGCTGCCGCATCCCGAGCGAGAACCCGCGCACCCGCCTGGTCCCGGCCGAGGCCAGGTCAACCTGGCGGAGCACCTCGTCCACCCGGCGATCGGGGATGCCGTCCCCGGCGGCCAGCACCCGCAGGTGGTCGCGGGCCCGCCGCCCTGGATGGCAGCCAGTCGCATCGAGCAGGGCGCCGACGCTGCGGCGCGGCCGGGCGAGGTGGCGGTAGGGCACGCCGCCGATCAGCGCCTCGCCCGCGCTGGGCCGGACCAGGCCGAGCACGGCGCGAAACGTGGTCGTCTTCCCCGAGCCGTTGGGCCCGAGGAAGCCAGTGACCTTCCCGGCCGGGGCGGTGAACGACAGGCCGGCTACGGCAGTCACCCGGCCGAAGGTCTTCGTCAGGCCGCGGACCTCAACCTCCGTCATGTTCCCTCCTCCGTTGAACCAGTCTTCATGAACCTTAGTTCATGAAGCTCCGTTCAGCAAGATAGTAGGGCCGGAAACCCGTTGAATGCGGCGTTCAACGGCATCTGACCCGCTCAGCGCCACATCGAACGGGTTCCCGCATGGGGAGGATCAGCCGTCGATGGGTGTGGGCGGGTCAATAGGCTGGCGGGGTGGCTGGATCGGTCGTGGACGCGCTGCTGGCCAGTGCCGTCGATCGGGTGGAAGGTGCGCGTCGGTGTCCTGGGGGAGGACCCTGATTCCGGGCTGGTCCGCCGACTGCAGGATGAAGTGCGTCGATCACCTACCGTACGGGCGCTGCTGGACGGCCACGCGGCGCTGCGACCCGCGATCTATGCCAAATGGCGGGGCGGCCACTGGGTTCTGCTGGCACTTGCCGATCTCGGATACCCGGCCGGCGACATCGAGCTGCTCGACCTGCGCGACGCGGTTCAGGCGCATTGGCTGGCCAGGCGTTACTACCGCGAATACGATCTGGCAGAGCCAGCGGCCGGCCGGACCAGCGCAGCCGTCCCGGTGGTGAACGGGCGGTACCGGCGGTGCGGGTCGCAGCAGGGCGGGGCCCTGCTTGCGGTGATCCGCATCGGCCTGGCTGGCAGCGACGCGGCGCAGCCCGCCGAGCGCCTGCTGCACTGGCAGTGGCCCGATGGCGGCTGGAACTGCGATATGTCGCCAGGCGCCAGCTGCTCGTCGGTTTACGAGACACTGCTGCCGATGCGTGCCCTGACCGCCTACGCGAAGATGACCGGAGATAGCGCCGCGCACGAGTCGGCCAGTCGTGCTGCGGAAGTACTGCTGGAGCGCCGCGTGCTGTTCCGCCGGTCGACCGGCCGGCCGATCCGCCGTGACTGGCTCCGGCTGCACTACCCCGTCTACTGGCACTACGACGTCCTGGCCGCGCTCAAGGGGCTCGCCGAAGCTGGCCGGATCGGCGACCCGCGCTGCCAGCAGGCCCTCGATCTGCTGGCGGGCAAGCAGCTGGCAGCCGGGGGCTGGCCCGCCGAGGCAGCGTTCTACCGCAGCGCCGGTCCGCGCGGGTCCGGCGATTACGTCGACTGGGGTGGCGTGGACGCCGGCCGGATGAACGAGTGGATCACCGCCGACGCGCTCAGCGTGCTCGGCGCTGCGGGCCGGCTCTGACACCTCGGTGCGGACCCAACCCGAGCGGCCTGACCCCGGCTGCGACATAGCCAGACGCAGCACTTCGAGATGCCCCCCGAGTGGTCCAGCGACGGGAAGGTTGCGTTCCGTATCGCTTAACCTGGGGACACAAGAGGCTGCCGAGGGCGGGAGTTCACCCATGGCTGATGCTGGCACGCTCGGTGACCGGCTACGCAGGAAGCGGCGCGAGAGTTCCTTAACGCAGGAGGAACTCGCGAGCATCTCAGGCGTCAGCCAGGTGATGGTCGCCAAGATCGAGCAAGGCCGGCGCCAGCCGCGCCTCACGGTCTTGACCAGGCTCGCGAACGCTCTGGATATCCCGCTCTCCGAACTAGTCGACAAGCGTCCCCGGCTCGACGGCCACCGCGAGGGAGCAAGCATCCTTGCCGTCCGCGACGCGCTGCTTTCCCCTTCTTTCCTGCCGGGCATCGACCTTGCCGGCGACGACGGCGAGCCCACACCGCTACCGCAACTGCGAGATGCGGTGACCGAAGCCGCGCACTGCTACTGGGCCGGCCAATTCGCCCGTCTCGCCGCCATCCTTCCGCCACTGATCGGCGAGGCCCGCCTCACCTGCCAGTCCGCGAGCGTGCCAGCAAACAGCCTGCTCGCGCAGACCTACGACCTCGCCGCAGCCCTCATGGTCCACATAGGCAAGGAAGACCTCGCCGCCCTCGGCGCCGAGCGCGCCATCACGGCCGCAATGGCATCCGATGACGAGCTACTGCACGCCACCCTGCAGGGCACCTATGCATGGGTGCTGCTCCACCAGGGGCGGCTAGCGGAATCTGAGCACCTGGCCATCACCGTCGCGGACGGCATCGAGCCCTCTTTCTCCGCGCCCACCAAGCATGTAGCGGTGTGGGGCCACCTCCTCATGACCGCCCTCGCGCCAGCGGCAGCGGCCGGGCGAGATGTCACGCAATACATTGCGCTCGCGTCCGCCGGCGCCGAGCGGATCGGCCGCCCGACGAAGACTTACCTGGGCCAGTCGGAGTTTGGCCGGGCAAGCGTGGCGATGCAGGCATGTCATGCCTACGCCGTCACCCGCGAGCCCGCGAAGGCACTCACCGCCGCTCGCAAGCTCAGCCCGGAAAGCCTGGTCGGCATCTCCTACGGACGGCATTTGCTCGACGTCGCGCAGGCGCATACCGACGCGCGGCACCCCAAGGCCGCGACTGCCGTGCTGGCGCAGGCGCGCGCGCTCGCCCCGGTCTGGTTCCGTCATCAGGGCATCGCCCGGTCGCTGATAACCGACCTGTGCGAACAGCAAAAGCGCCTCTCACCCGCCCTGCGGGAACTCGCGGCATCGGTAGACCCCTACTGGTACGCGCCGTATCACCGCCGCCCGAAGTAGCCGGGCCGCTGGTACCCGCCGTATCTGGTCACATCCAGGGCGTGCACGCACAATTACTGTCTGTGGATAACAATGACCTGGGCCGCCCCGCCAGCGATGTAGGCGGGCCCGCTGATGACCTCTCCGGCTTAAGGGCGGACTTCCCGTGTTTCCGGATCTGGCGTGTGGAGACCTGCGACCGTGCCCGGTACGAGGTTCGCAGCCTGCACCCGGGACTGAACCCGCACACCGTCGTGACCGGCGACATGGACGAGTTGCGGGCCGCCCTGGAACCCTCTCGTCACGTGCCCTGCCCCCGGCCGCACCCTCCAGGGCAGGCGCCGCCAGCCTGCCCGCTACCGGCCGCCGCGTCATGACCGGCGATGACGCGGCCCGCCGGCAGGCCGCGAAACAGCTGCGCGCCGAGCACCCGAAATGGCTGGTCATCTGGGTACCGCGCACCCAGCGGTTCCACGCCTGCCTGCTTTCATCGTCCCGCGCCGAGGCCAGCAAGCTGACCGACACCGAGCCCGCCGGTCTGGCCGCCCAGATGCAGCAGGCCGAGCGCGCCGCCTGCCGACGGGCCAGCCCGCCGCGTGCGCCCGCCGCCAGTGCTTAGCGCGAGCCAGCGTTGTTCGCCCTAGCCAGCCGATCGGAGATACCAGCCATGCCAGCCGTTCCGCATCCCGGCGCCGCCGCGCTCAGCGAGGAGTTCCCCCGCTGGACGTTATGGGTCAGCGGCACCGGCCGCCTGTGGGCATCGCGGCGGGACACCCTCACCGCCGCCGACGTCGCTGCCGGGTGCGTGGCGTTCCTGCACGCGGACAGCCCCGGCGCCATGGCTGGCAGTTGCGTGCCCAGGAAGCGCTGCGGTCCCGGCGGCTCGCCGCCGGGTAAAGTCGGCGGGGGCAGAGCGCCGCATAGGCATGCACTGCGGGCAGGATGAGCGCTGGCGGGAGCACTGTTACCGCTGCGGCGGGAACCGGCCCCCGGGACACCGCGCGGCCGCCGGTACCGTCCGCCGATGATCGTCTCGTGAGCGCTCAGGGCATCGCGGTCTCGCTGTTCTCCGGCGCTGGCGGGCTTGATCTCGGGGCCGAGGCCGCCGGGTACGAGGTCCGGGCCGCGGTGGAGTGGGACCGCGACGCCGCTGAGACGATGGAGAAGAACTTCGCGCACCTGGAGTCGCCGGTGATCCGGGCCGACATCCTGCAGACGCCGACGCGGCAGATCCTGCAGGCTGCGGGACTGCGGCCGGGCGAGCGGCCGGATTTGCTGATCGGCGCGCCGCCGTGCACGCCGTTCTCCAAGTCAGGGTTCTGGCTGGAGTGGAAACGCGAGGGCCTGGAGCCGGACGCGTCGCTATTGCAGGCCTACACCCGGGTTCTGGCCGAAGCCCGCCCCCGGCGTTTCGTGCTGGAGAACGTCTACGCGCTGACCTACGACAACAAGGCCAGCAGGCCCGCGTTCGAGCGGCTGCTGCGGGAGATCGATGCGGCCGGCTATCACTGCGAGGCCAAGGTCCTCAACGCCGCCGACTACGGCGTCCCACAATCCCGGCCGCGCCTGTTCGTCATCGGCGCGCCCAAGGATCAGAGCCTGCCGCGCCATCCCGAGCCAACCCACGGCGGCCAGTGGGGAGCGACGGCTCAGCGGCAACCCGCGTCGGCCGCACGTCACCGCCGGAGAAGCGCTCGCGGGCCTGGTCACCGACCCCGAACCCGGCGAAGAGGTCAACGGCAAATACGGGCATCTGCTGCCCGCCATCCCGCCCGGCGACAACTACCTGTACTACATCAGCAAGCGCGGAACCCCGACCCGCTCTTCACCTGGCGCAGCAAATACTGGTCCTTCCTGCTCAAGCTCGCCCCCGGCAAGCCAGCGCCGACCATCCAGGCGCAGCCCGGCCCCTACGTCGGCCCGTTTCACTGGGACAACCGCCGCCTGCGCACAGCCGAGATCAAGAGACTCTTCACCTACCCCGACGACTTCGAGTTCACCGGCACCCGCTCGTCTGTCCAGGCCCAGCTAGGAAACTCCGTACCGCCACTGCTCGCCGAAAAGGTCATCGCAGGCACGGCTGGAACGCCCGGCAGCTAGCCCGCCTGCCCGACTTTCATGATCGCGGAGGATCCGGCACGCCGGAGGGTGTCATCGCAAATCCGAAACGGCCCGCGCCCCCGACCAGGTCCGCCGACTGAACATCGAATGGACAGCCCAGCTCTGAGCCAGCAGACAACCTCACCATCCCCAGCGCCAAGGGGAGCAGCCGCCAGGCTTGCGCGGTGAACGCCACCATGGCACCAGCGCGCATCCCCGCACGAGGAACCACGCCACCGAACGGAGGCGGCCCGCCCGCCCACCCCCGGTCGGCGATGGTCGGCGCAGTATGAACCCTGCGCCACCGCGCCACCCAAAGCCACAATCAGAAGCGCCCTCCGGGCACTCTCCCGTTCCCGGTACCCTGCGGGAACTGGGAACCGCCTCGGCAGCACTAGATGGCGTAACTCCCAGTTGCCAGGCGAGTACCTTGACAGTCCGTGACAAGCACGCTGTGGCAGTCCCTAGCTGAACGCGAGTCGGGTACCCGCGCCAGGGCCGCCCTCTACGAGGGCGGCCCTGCCCACCTTGAGCACCCAATGCGCCAATGGTCCTGGAGAGCCTGGCACCGCTCGAAGCGCCGGAAGCCCACAGAGTCGTGCCGCGCACCATCACGGCACCGACGGCAAGATCAGGCCGTGTGGCCAGAGGAGTCCGGACTAGCTAGCTGGGAAAACGGCGCCAATCATACCGTGTGCGCTTCGCGCTCCAACGCGGCCTCTGCCAGCTCCCGTACGTCCTTGAAGTAACGCGAGTGCGTCCGTCGGAGGGACTCCCAGGACTCGGCGCCCAGCACCACGACCTCAATGTCTGGTTCATCGCGGAACTCGCGCTCAGCGTCAAACCGAGCCGCGAGCGCCCGCTTGGGATTTGGGTACACGCGGTGCTTTATGATCTGACCTCGTCTGCGGTCGTAGATCACGAGGTAGTGCTGCACGCTCGATCAGGCCCCCTCGTCTCTCGCATTCGCGATCTCCTGCAATATACCTCGCAGCCGCCCTTCGTGGTCCTCGACAGTCTTGCGCAACGTTGTAAGTGCTTCACTTACACGTGCGAAGGCAAGTTCGCATGCGCGGATCAGCTGGGCCAACGTTGTCTCGGCACCGGCAGCAAAGAGTGCCTGGTCCACAGGTTCGTCCGAGTCGGCCAGGATATCCCTGAGCGCATTTAGATGCTCCATGAGCCGGACAGAGATCTTCTGGTCTAGCAGCTCAGGGTCTCTCTGGGCGACCGACTGAAGCTCGGCAATGCACTCCTCGACGAAACTGGCCGTCTTCTCAGAAGAGACGACAGAAGCGCGGTTTTGCTCCAGTGGAGCGCTGGTCTCGCTCAGCTCCATTAGTCGCTCTACTGCCTCGCGCCGCGAGGCAGTCCTGGCACCGTACCGGACTTGGGCCTCAGGGTCCTCCGGATCCTCGCCGTATCGGATGCCGCGGCCCCAGCGGTCGGCTAGGCGCTCGACGATCTGGGCCCACGCATCCTGCAGCTCAGTTCGCACCTGGATCTCGATAGGAATCCCGTCAACGCGCACGATGAGGTGCACCGCCCTGTAGCCGAAACGCGGATCCGCGCGGCGATCAACGAATCTGCAGGCGCAGCCCTGCGATTCGTAAAATTCGCGGATCTTCTCGGTTACTTCGTTTTGGATCCGAAGGTCGCTCACGACGATCCTGGCACCAGCGAGATCCTGCATGCGGCTGAGCTCAAAGCCATGTATGCGGCGGAGCTTGTCCGTTAAGGTTTTTGTAGTTTTGACACGCCCCGTTGCCGACAACCCAAGGTCGCGGAGCTGGGTCTTCACCCGGTCCAGGACCTGCTGGTACGCGCTCAGCACAAATGCCAGCTGTTCGAGGTCGGCCGGGACAATCCTGTCGCTTGCTATCAGCCGGTGCCCAAGTCGATTGAGATCGCCTTTGGTCGCAGGCAGCGGCATGTTGCTGACGCTACCGCAGTTCTTCGAGCGTCGTAGCGAGCAAGCCTTTCGCTGTGCGCTTTGCCACGACGAACTCATGGCCGCCCGTCTGGCCGAGTTGCAGTCGCGGTAGAGAGTCGGGGTAACCCGCACCTTGTAGCTGCCGCCCCGGCGGCGCCCGTACATCGTCCGGACCGCGCTGGCCGCTGGCCGTCGGGCCGCTAGCCGCGGCCGATGAACGGCATCTTCGTGGCCATCAGGGTCATGAACTGGACATTCGCCTCCAGCGGCAGGCCCGCCATGTGCACGACCGCGCTGGCGACCAGGCCGACATCGATCATCGGCTCTGGGCGGATGCTGCCATCCGGCTGCGCCGCCCCTGCCCCGAGCCGGCTGGTCAGGTCCGTGGCGGCGTTGCCGATGTCGATCTGCCCGCAGGCAATGTCGTAGCGGCGGCCGTCCAGTGACGTTGCCTTAGTCAGCCCCGTGATCGCGTGCTTGGTCGCGGTGTACGGCGCCGAGTGCGGCCGGGGCGAATGGGCCGAGATCGACCCGTTGTTGATGATCCGGCCGCCGCGCGGATCTTGCTCCTTCATGACCCTGAAGGCAGCCTGGGTGCACAGGAACGCGCCGGTCAGGTTCGCGCCGACCACCGACTGCCAGTCGGCGAAGGACACGTCCTCAAGCGGCACCGGCGGGGCGGCCAGGCCCGCGTTGTTGAACAGCACGTCGACCCGGCCGAAGCGGCGCCGTGCCTGATCGAACAGCCGGCCGACGTCCGCCGGATCGGCGACGTCCGCGACCACGCTCAGCAGCCGGGTCCCGTCAGCGGCGCCGTCTCGGACGGTCAGCTCAAGCGGGCCAGGCCGGCGGCCGGCGATCACCACGGAAAATCCGTTCCGCCCCAGAGCCAGTGCCGCCGCGCGGCCAATGCCCGTGCCGCCGCCGGTAACTATCGCGACCCTGTCTGGCATACCGCCGGAACCTAGCACCCTGCCCGGTGCCAGCCCGCGGCGACCGGCAGGACGCCTGCCAAGCCGGCCCTGCCCTGGCTGGCCGGATCGTCCGCGATCAAGACCCGAGCTGGGGAGGGGACGGGGAGAACTGGCTAGCTACGGAACGGTGACTCCCTGGACGGCCTACGGAACGGTGACTCGCTGGACGGCCTACGGAACGGTGACTCCCTGGACGGCGACCGGGCCGAGGGTCGGGTCGAGCTCGGCGGCCTGGGACACCCCCGACGGCGTGATCACGTCCATCGCCTTCGGGACCGTGCCGGGGTCGACCGAGCAGATCGGGCTGGTCCCGCCCGGCGCGCACACGCCGAACTCGAACGGCTGCGGGGTCGCGGCGAACCCGCGGGCCTGATCGGAGCTGAACCCGTCCTGGCCGGTCAGGACCACGGCGAAGGTCCAGCCTGACGCCGGGGTGCCGAATGCCGCCTCCGGCAGCCCGACCGTGATGGTCTTGCTTGCCTGCGAAGCGGCCACGAAGGCCGTGCCGAGCGAGTTGCCCGCCGCATCCTGCCAGACCGGGGACGCGAATCCCTGCGCCTCGACCATCTCGCTCCACGCGTCGGCAGGCGCGATGGTGTAGTTGCGGGACGCGAAGGCAGCGGCGGTCGACGTCGTGCTCGCGCCGGGGGCGCGCACGTACACGTCGAGCAGTTGCGCGCCGAGCGCCGAGCCGAACGTCGGGTCCAGGTTGGCCAGCGTGGCCCGCAGGAACACGGTGGTGCCGTCGCTGATCACCCGGAACCTGGTCAGGTCGAACGCGCCCGGGTGGAAGTCCGTGGAGGTCGGGTACTGGTAGGTGCCGGGGCCGTTGTCGTCGCCGCCCGGGTCGGATACGTCCAGCACGGTCGTCCCGCTGGTCACGTCGCTGGTCACGGAGGTCTGCGCGTAGCCGGTCCGGTTGCCGGACGCGGTCGCGGAAACGGTCAGCACGCTGTCGCCGAAGCCGGCCGGCACGGTGACAGAGAACGACCCGTCCGCCGCCGCCACGGCCGACGCGGTCGTGGACGGCGCTCCCGTGGTGGTGTCGAGCGACTCGGCCACGACTTGCGCGCCTGGCACCGTCGTCCCGGTCACTGCCACGGCGGCGGTCCCGACCGACGTGCCGGGGGCTGGCGCCGTCAGCGTCACGCTGATCGCGCCTGGCGGCGCGTGCGCCACGTAACGCTGCCTGGTCACCGCCGGGGTCTCCAGGTTGTGCCCGGCCCCGACGGCCAGGATCAGCCGGAGCTCCTGGGCCTGCGCCCAGGTCAGCGGGGACGCCGAGCCCGCGGCCTTGCCGTCGGTGAAGCCGATCGACGCGGTCGTCGGATCGCTGCCGAACGGCGAGGCGGCCAGGTTCGGGTCCTCCCAGGCCTGCTCGGGCACGAGGCCGACGCCCGAAGAGAACTGCGCGATGGCCTCGAGCAGCGCCGAGGCGCCTGCCAGCTTCCCGGCGGCGACGTCAGACTCGGCACGCTCGCCGGACAGCACCGGCCACAGGTGCCCGGTGCCAGTGTCCGTGGTCGGCCAGGGCTGGCCCTCGGTGCTGCACGTGGTCTGGCTCGGCTGGAAGCAGTCACCGTACCCGTCGGCGCTGCCGGCCGCGGCCGAGGTGCCGTACCGGTAGTAGCCGGTCCCGCTGGGCGTGGACACCGAGATCTGCTTGTCTTCCACGCCAAGCGAAGCCTGCACGTCCGCGTCGCTCACCGGCAGCTCGCCAAGCCGCACCAGTTCCTGGAAGCCGCCGTCGATGACCGCGCGCTGGTCCACGGTGGGACCGCCGTTGCCCAGGTTGTAGCTGATCGCGGCATCCGGGTCGCCGGTCTTGGACAGCCGGATGAAGTACCGCGGGCCATCCGGGCCGGTCGTGGTCACGTCCCAGGTCTTGATGGTGCGCTGGAAGTGGTCCGCGGTCGCCTGGTAAAGCTGCGCCCGGTCGGCATCACCATGGCGGGCGGCGATCACCGACGCGGCGGTCAGCCCGGCGATCTCCGCGGCGATCGTGGAGGGCGAGTAGCCCGACTGCTCCTCCCACCGCTCCGAGCCGAATGAAGGCCCCATCGCGGCCAGGAAGTCGGCGGCAGGCCGGATGTGCTGCTGCCAGAGCGCGGTGTTCCCGCCCAGCCCGGACTGCAGCGCCATCAGGATCGGGTAGGCGGTCTCGTCCAGCTGGGTGCCGCCGGTATCCGGCGCGGCTTTGCCGTTGACCAGCGAGTTGCGCGGCAGCTGGCCGTTGGCCAGCTGCTGATGGTCAAACAGGAACAGCGTGGCGGCCTGCGCTGTCGCGATGTCGCCATCGGTCAGCAATCCGGTGAATGCCTCGTACAGGTCACGGGAGAACACCTCGCGGTAGGAACCGAAGTACACCGGCTTGCCGTTCACCGCGGTCCCTGCGGGCACCGCCTGGCCCCACGGGCTGGCCACCGACGCCACGATCGCGCCGGGGAAGGTCTTGTCCTCGCTCGCCTTGATCACGTTCGCCGACAGGTAGTAGCGGCGCTGCAGGTCGGCCGCCTGCCCGCCGGACAGGCCGGGGAAGTGCGACGGCGGCCTGCGCAGCGTGCGGTCATAGCCGGTCCAGCCGCTCAGGTAGCTCCGCTCGGTCTGGCTGAACGGGCTCGCCAGCGACGCGCCAGCGGTGGTCACCGCGCTGGCCTGGGTGCGGCCGAAGCCGAGCGCCAGCGTTACCTCGCCGCCGTGCCGCGGCGTGACATCCTCGGTGGCGGTGATATGGCCGTCCGGCGCCGAGTCGTAGGCGGTCAGCGCGTGCGTCGCGTCGAGCTGGGTGAGGCCGTCGCTGGGAGTTCCGGCATACCCGACGCTGGCCGTGGCGGCCGGGCTGGTGGAGCGCAGCGCCATGTACGTAGGCACCGCATAGCCCCGGTTGGCTGCCTGGGTCACGGTGTTGGTGCTGTCGATGACGGGAACGGGGACTCCGGTGGAGGCGTCGATTGTCCCGGTGTTCCCGCCCGCATTCTGACTGCCTCCGCCGCCATCGCCGTTGACGTGCGCATCCAGCCGCGCGTACAGCCGCAGCTTGCCGATGTCGGTATCCGAGCCCGGCGCGGCCGCCAGCCGCGTGTCCATCAGCACGGTGTCCCGTGCCGGGTCGGTGATGTAGGTCGTGACCAGCCGGTAGCCATGGCTGGCACTGGTTGCGGTCACCGTGCAGGCCATGCCGGACGGGTCGGCCGCGACGGTGTAGGTCATGTCGCGGGTCTGCAGGTCCGTGAAGGTGGCGCCGTCGGTCACGATGTACTGCAGCGTGCCGACGTCGGTGTTATCGATCGTTGGCTCGTAAACATCGGAAAGGACGCCGTCCGCCACCGTGTACCAGACCTTGGAGCCGGTATTGCGCGCCGTGCCCAGGCAGTCCTTCCTGGCGAGGTCGAAGAAGGACATCGTGCCCGGGGCGCCGGGCGCGGTCACGGCGGGCTGCGCCGCGGCGGTGCTTGCGGCGCCGGCCGGTCCGGCCGCCGCCACCGCGTAGCAGGCCATGCATAGCGCGGCCGCTGACGGCAGCAGTCTCCGCAGCCGGCGCTTGCCTGGCCGTGCCAATCCCGCCATCGGAACCTCCCGGTAAGCAAAATCAGTGCGCCGCCAGCGACCAGGCCCGCCATTAGCGGAAAGGACGCCGCCTGCCGAAGCCTCCCGCCGCCCGGCACACGTGTCAACAGGTCCCGCTTGCCCATAGCGGCGGGCGGTCCCGCCGAACTGACTGCCCGGATGCCGGGGGCGCAGCCGGACCGCGCCGGCGGGCTTTCCGATGCTGTCAGCCTCCTGGCAGGCCCCTATCAATCCCACCAGTCACATACGCCGCAACAGCCTCAAGATCGAATTAGCGGTTAAGATTTGTCCGGCGACCACCGGACCGAACTTAACCGCTGTCGGACCAATCCGCTGTCGGGGCGGACTGGCTCCCCGGGGAGCCAGCGCACTGCTAGCGGCGGCGCCCCGAGCGGCGCGAGTACGACCAGCCCGTGCCAAAGCCCGCCTGGTGCAGGGCCAGGAAGACCAGCCCGGCCAGCAGCAGGCTGATCGGCGCGAGGATCACGTCGGTCGCCGTCGAGGTGACGCGAATCACGAACGCGACGGCGAAAATGATGGCTGCGATTACGGCGAACATCCTTGGTCCTCCGCTTCACGAGGCAATGGCCCGCATCAAGTACCCGGCTGCGGCCAGACAATCCATGGAGCCTTATTCAAACCCCTTATCCAGGGCACCTGGCAGGCATGTGACCTGCGGCGATGCGATAGGAGCGCAGAGTTTTGAATAATCCACATGGCATTGGCGACATAGATAGGCCGCACCGAATTGCCGGCCTGCCGCCGGGCGGCAGCCGGCCCGCAGCGCGATTACCCAGCCGCGGGCTGACGGCGGCTTACGGCTGCCGGCCAGGACGGTCAGCTGCTCGGATAGGTCGCGCAGCATCTCGCGCAGGTAGCGGTCGTATGCCTGCGCCAGAGCCGTGACTGCCGCTTTCGTGCCGGGCTGGCACCGGTGGATCCGTTTCAGGAAAAAAGGCGGCTAACCGGCGAGACGCGTTCACTCGGGGATGCCGCGGCCGCCGTAAGCGCCCGCAGCCGGATGATGCGGCCATCTGCGGGTAGGCAGCATCAGGACGTACCTGCCCGGATGGAGGAGAAGTGGTCAGGATGTGGTGGCGGCGGCCCGGACGGCCTGCGGGCCATGAGGGACAGCCGCGGGTAGTGGTGGTCGGGGCCGGCTTCGGCGGGCTGGCGACCATGGCACGGCTGAGGCGGGCGGGCATGCAGGTGACGCTGGTCGACGGCAACATCTACAGCACGTTCCAGCCGCTGCTCTACCAGGTGGCGACGGGCGGCCTGAACCCCAGCGACGTGGCGTACCCGCTGCGCGGCTTCGCCCGCAAGTACGGCGCCAGCTTCCGCCGCGGCCAGGTCACCGGGATAGATCCCGGAGCCAGGCAGGTCATGCTCGCCGACGGCGGCCGGCTCGGCTACGACTACCTCATCCTCGCGACCGGCGTGTCAGCCGCTTACTACGGCGTGACCGGGGCGGACAAGTACAGCTTTGGCCTGTACACCCGGCATGACGCGATCGCGCTGCGGGACCGGATCATGGCGTGCCTGGAGCAGCTGACCGCGGCAGGCCTGGACGAGCAGGCCAGCGTCACCGTGGTCGGCGGCGGCGCCACCGGCGTCGAGCTGGCCGGCACCCTGGCCGAGCTGCGCAGCATTGCCCTGGCCAGCTCCTACCCTGACATCGACCCGGCCCGCGTGCACATCAGGCTGATCGAGCAGGCCAACGAGCTGCTGGCGCCGTTCCACCGGTCGCTGCGCGAGTATGCGCGCAGGCAGCTGCTGGCCCGCGGCGTCGACGTCAGGCTGGGCACCGGGATCCGGGAGATCACCGCCGACCGGGTGATCCTCACCGACGGCCGGGAGCTCGGCAGCGAGCTGACGGTGTGGGCCGCGGGCGTCGCGGCGCCGGACGGCGCAGGCCGCTGGGGCCTGCCGCAGGGCAAGAACGGCCGCCTGGTGACCGGCCCGGACCTGCGGGTGACCGGGCAGGACCGCATCTTCGCGGTCGGCGACATCGCGCTGATCGACGGCCACCCGCTGCCGCAGCTCGCCCAGCCGGCGCTGCAGATGGGCAGGCACGCCGCCGGGCAGATCGCGGCGCTGGCCGCCGGGCAGCCGACCGCGGCGTTCAGCTACCATGACAAGGGGATCATGGCCACCATCGGCCGCAGGTCCGCCGTCGTGCAGCTGCCCGCCCGCATCCGCGTGCGCGGCACGCTCGCGTGGCTGGCGTGGCTCGGCCTGCACCTGGTGACCCTGCTCGGCAACCGCAACCGGATCTCGGCGCTGGTCAACCTGAGCTACCGCTACCTGACCTGGGCCCACGGCGGGGGCATCGTCGCGGGCGACGACCCGCCGATGCCGGAGCCAGGGCTGCCGCGAAAGGCTGGCTAGTGGCCTGGCGCGGCGGCTAGCCGACGGTGCTGCCCGCCGTCGGCTCGCTGCCGTCGAAACTCGCGAAATAGGTCGCGGCCATGTCCTCGTCGGCGTGACCGAGATCCGCGGCCCGCCGGAATCGCTCGGCCACCGCGGGCGCGACGTCCAGCCGGATGCCGGCCGCCCGGCCCGCCTCGGTGACAAGGCGGGCATCCTTGCCGGCCAGCTCCAGGCGGAAGTTGGCGGCGAAGTCGCCGCTGAGGATCGCGGCGGCCTTGTTCTGCAGGTACGCGCAGTCGAGCGGCCCGCCGCCGACGGCCTGCAGGAACAGTTCGGGGTCGATGCCCAGGCCGCGGGCCAGGGCGAGCGCCTCGGCCGCGCTGGTCGTGAGGGCCAGGACCCAGCTGTTGACGACCAGCTTGAGCGCGGAGGCCGTCCCGGCATCCGAGCCCAGCCACACCGTCTTGCGGCCGATCGCATCGAAGACGGGCTGCAGCACGGGCCGGGCCGCGTCCGGGCCTGCCGCGAAGACGGTCAGCGCGCCCTGCTCGGCAGGCTGGCGGGTGCCCAGCACCGGCGAGTCGATGAACAGCAGTCCGTGCTCGCGGGCCAGCCCGGCGAGCGGCTCAAGGCCGGCCACCCCGACCGTGCTCGTCTGCGCCCACACCTGACCTCCGCGCAGGCCGGGCGCGGCCGCGGTCATTGCCTCGCTGACGGCGGCGCCGTCCGACAGCATCGTCATGATGATCTCGGCCTCCCTGACGGCATCCGCCGGAGTCGCCGCGATGACCGCGCCATCGGACCGCAGTGCCTGTGCCTTGGCCGGCGTCCTGTTCCAGGCCCGCAGCGGCAGCCCGGACCGCAGGATGCTGCGGCCCATCCCCAGGCCCATGATCCCGGTGCCCAGCAGAGCGACCGACGGCAGGGCGGGCGGCTGATCAGCCATATTCGTCCTCGTTTCTCGTTACTCGCGCTAGCCGCGGCGAGTCAGCGTCGTGGCTGGTCCTCGCCGGTCCAGGCGTCCTCGCGGGCCTTCGGCGGTCCTGGCCCGCCCTCGGCCGGCTCGCGGCAGGCCCGCCCATGCAGACGCGGCATCCTGGGCGTATAGCCCATCGAGCCGCGTATCCACGGGCTCGTACTGACCTTAACGCGGAGCGGCGGCAGGCCCGGGTGCCTGTCCCGGTCAGCGACCGGGGTTAGTCGCGTCAAGCTGGTGTTCATCGTTTCGGTACCTTCCCGGGGATCGGCCGGGGGCGCTGGCCTCGAGCCTGGCCGCCGGTCGCCGGCCGGCCTCGCCGGGCGAGTCCGCTGACCGATGTCCTCGGGTCCGGCGGTGTCCGGTGCAGGGGCTGGTCGCTATCGTTTCCGGCATGGCCTCCCCGCTGGCGCGGCGCGTGCATAACGCCACCAATGCCCTGCATTCGCTGATCTACTTCGCCCCGGAGACCGAGGAGCGGCTGGTTGCCGCCGGGCTCGAGCCGGGCCGGATGTGTTACTTCGCCGGGCGGTCTGCGCCGATGGGAGCGGTCAGCGGCGGCGTCGTCGCCGCGACCTTCTACAACTTCAATCCGGCGCTGGTGGCCCGGTGCATCCCGAAAGCGTGGCAGCTCGCCAGCCCGGCCGCCGTCATCAAGGCCCGGTTCGCCGCCGCCGACGCTGCGCTTTCCCGCCTCCTTGGCCCCGATGTCGTCGCCTCCGCCGACATGACCGGGTTTGCCGGCCTGGTCCGGGAGGCAGCCAGCGCATGCAGCGCCGAGGGGCGGCCTCTCTACGCCGGCCACGCCGACCTCGACTGGCCGGATGCCCCGCACCTGGTGCTGTGGCACGGGCTGTCGCTGCTGCGCGAGCACCGCGGCGACGGTCACGTCGCGGCGCTGCTGGCCTCGGGCCTGAGCGGCCTTGCGGCGCTGATTACCCATGTCGCCACCGGCCGGGGGTTCGTGCCCGGCTTCGCCAGGTCCAGCCGGGGATGGAGCAGGGCGGCGTGGGACCAGGCCGTGGCCGACCTCATCGCCCGCGGCCTGCTCGAAGCCGACGACGTGCTGGCACCCGCCGGGCAGGAACTGCGGGCAGATGTCGAGGCGGCGACTGACCGGATGGCAGCGGCACCCTGGCAGCACCTGGGCGACCAGCGCACCGAGGAAGTCATCAGGATAGGAAAGGCGATGACGCGCCTCGTCATGGCGGCCGGCGCCTTCCCCAGCGAGGGTGTCTTCGCGGCCCGCTGAAGGCCGCCAGCGCCGCCCGGCCCCGAAGGTCCCGCAGCCATCGAGGGTTCCCGCGAAGGCCCCGGCGAGGGTCCCGGCGAAGGCCCCCCGGCGGGGGCCCCCGGCGAGGGTCCCGGCGAAGGCGGTTCCCGCTACCGTTTGCAGAGGAGGACCATGACGGCAACAGGCATCTCCCGCGTCCCTCTCGGCGCCAGCGGCATCCGGGTCAGCCGGCTAGCGCTCGGGTCGTGGCGCACCTTCGAGCGGATCAGCCGCGAGCACGGGATCCGGGTCATGCGGGCAGCCCGCGACGCCGGCATCACGTTCCTTGACGATGCGCGCTACGACGACGAGACGGGGCGCGCGCCGATTCCGACCGGCTACTCCGAGGTGGTCTTCGGCGAGTTGTTCCGCGGCGCGGGCTGGCACCGCGATGACACCGTCGTATCGAACAAGCTGTGGTGGGAATTCTGGCCGGGCCAGTCGCCAGAGCAGGAGCTGGCGGGCTCACTGGGCCGGATGGGCCTGGATTACGTCGACCTGATCTACTCGGCGGCGCCGCCGGACGGCGTGCCGCTTGAGGAAGCCGTGGAGATGATCGGCGGGCTGATCCGGGTCGGCGCCGCCAGGGCCTGGGGGACCCTGAACTGGCCGCCCGCGCTGATGGAACGTGCCTGGCGGCTCGCCGGGCAGGCCGGGATCGCCGGGCCGGTGGCCACCCAGCCGCCGTACAGCCTGGTCATGCGCGAGGCCGTCGAGGATCCGGCGCTGCAGCGGGTGGCCGCCGAGCGGGGCATCGCGATCGTCGCCTCCTACCCGCTGGTCGGCGGCATCCTGACCGGTAAGTACGACCACGATCCGTCGGCCGGGCGGGCCGCCGGGATGCTCGGGGCCCCGCGCTTCGTCCCCGCGGTGGCGGCCGGGCGCGAGCTTGCCGTTCTCGCCAGCGAGACCGGCCGGGACCCGGCCCAGCTGGCAATGGCCTTCGCGCTGCTCAACCCGTCGGTGACGACGGTGCTGTTCGGGGCAACCAGGCCGGAGCAGGTCGCCGCGAATACGGCCGCGCTCGCGGTCGCCGCCGCGCTGACGCCTGCCGAGCGCGACCGCCTGCAGGCCATCGGGCGTGCAGCACCCTAGCGGCCCGGGGCTCGCCGGATGCGGGCCGGGCGGCAGGGATTGGTGCCACCATGCCGCTTGGCGAGGATGGCAGCTCACCCGAGGTGTCGTCCTACCACTCTTGGACTTACCGGCCGCCGGCCATCTACTTTGAGTGATGGATCGCAGCGCCCGGCCGTCCGAGGGCAGGCCCGCCGGCCGACGGGCGGATGTGCGGCCATGCGGATAGTCCTGGCCTGGCTGCGGCTTGATTCGCGGCGGCGCTGGCGCTCGCTGGCCATCCTGGGCCTGCTCATGGCGCTGGCCACGATGACCGTGCTCACTGCCGTCGCCGGGGCACGACGCGGTCAGACCGCGTTCAGCCGGCTCTGGGCACGCACGCTGCCTGCGACGATCACCGTGCTGCCGAACCAGCCCGGCTTCGACTGGGCCCGGATCCGGGCGCTGCCTGAGGTAGCCGCGCTGAGCACCTTCGCGCTCACAGGGTTCGTTATCGACGGGTATCCGCCGACTGGCCAGAACATCTGGTTCCCGCCGGGCGACAACCAGACCATGCGGACGATCGAGCGCCCGGTGGTGCTCCAGGGCCGTGTTTTCGATCCCAGCCGGGCCGACGAGGTGGTGGTGACGGCTAATTTCCCGGCCGGGTACGGCAAGGGCGTGGGCGATATGCTCACCCTGCACCTGCCCGCTCCGCGCCAGAGCGACCGTGGCTACGATCCGTCCTCCAGCGGGCCGCCCCGCGGGCCCGGGGTGCGGGTACGCATCGTCGGCGTGATCCGGTCGTTCTGGTTCTCCGACTCACCCGGCTCCAGTGGGGCGCTGGTCCCGTCGCCTGCCCTGCTGGCTCGTTATCGGGCCAACCTCATGGGCAGCCGCGGCGATACCTACATCAACGCGCTGGTCAGGCTCAAGGGCGGCGCGGCCGCGATCCCCGCGTTCCGGGCCGACCTGGCGCGGGTTTCCCACCGATCGGATATCGACGTGTGGAACAACTACGTCGACTTCGGCGGGCCCGCCAAGCGGGTCAGCGCATTCGAGGCGGCCTGCCTGCTGGCGCTCGGCCTGGCGGCGCTGACGGCCGCCGTGTTCCTCATCGGGCAGTCTGTCGCGCGCTACATCTCGACCACGGTGGCGGACCTGCAGCTGCTGCGTGCGCCGGGCTTGCGGCCGCGGCAGGCCGTGGCCGCTGCGGCCGCCGGGCCGTTCCTGGCCGCGGTGGCGGGGACGACCCTGGGCGTAGCAGGGGCCATCGTGGCGTCGCGCTGATTCCGGTCACCGGCGGATCCGAGCCGCAGACGGTCCGCGTGACCGGCATCGGCTTCGTTCCCGTGGGTCCGCACAACGGCTACGCCAGCGGGGCATGGGTCACGCCGGCCGGGTACGGCCGGATTTTCCGCGGTGCCCACTATTCCTTTAAGTTCCGCGTTAGCGAGGTCGCGCTGCGGCCAGGCGCGGACGTGCCATCGGCGGCGCGCCGACTGAACAGTGCGGCGGCGCGTGCCGCGGGCGGGCAGGGACTTGAGTTGACGCCGCCGGCCCCGCCGGGGGAAGTGGAGCTGCTCAGGGACGTGGCGGTGCTGCCGATCGCGCTCGGCGGTTTCCTGGCCCTGCTGGCGGTCGGCGCGGTTGGCCACGCGCTGGCGACCGCTGTGCGCCGCCGGAGGCACGAGCTAGCCGTCTTGCGGGTGCTCGGGATGACCCGTCGGCAGGCCCGCATGGTGGTCATCACCCAGGCGAGCGTGCTGACACTGATCGGGCTGGCCTTCGGGGTGCCGCTAGGTCTTGCGGTCGGCCGCGGCGTCTGGCGTGTCGTTGCCGACAGCACGCCGCTGGCGTATCACACGCCGCTCGCATTGCTGGCCTTGCTGCTGATCGCGCCGGCCGGGCTGCTGGCCGCGAACCTGCTGGCCGCCTGGCCCGCGCACCGCGCCGCCGGGTTGCCGAGCGGGCAGATACTGCGGACCGAGTGACGCACTCGCGACTGAGCGCTGGCCGGGCGGCCGCCCGCCGTGGCCGGCGGTGTCGTGGCCGGCGGTGTCGTGGCCGGCGGTGTCAAGGCCGGCGGTGTCGTGGCCGGTGGTGTCGTCGTGGCTGGCGGGTGCCGTGTCGGCACAGCTTCGAGTAGCCCGGCATCTCTGCGGGTATGGGCGGAAGATGGCGACGCCGCGACGCACCCGTCCAGCGAAGCCTGCCCGCGATGACGACACCCCGCTTCGCGACTACCGGGCAAAGCGCGATCCGGCCAGGACTCCCGAGCCGATGGGCGCCGACCGGCAGCGCGGGCAGCGCGGCGCGGACCGCCCAGCTTTCGTGATACAGGAGCACCACGCCCGTGCCCTGCACTGGGACTTCCGGCTTGAGCGTGACGGCGTCCTGGCTTCGTGGGCGCTGCCGAAGGGCGTCCCCGAGGACCCCGCGTCGAACCATCTGGCGGTCCGCACCGAAGACCACCCGCTTGAGTACGGGCACTTCGAGGGCGACATCGAGCGGGGCGAGTACGGCGGCGGCCACGTCAGCATCTGGGATCGCGGTGAATACGACCTGGAGAAATGGACCGAGACCGAGGTCAAGGTCGTATTGCACGGGTCGAGGGCGCAAGGTCGCTACGTCTTGTTCGCGACGCACGGGAAGAACTGGATGATCCATCGGATGGATCCCCCCAGAGCCGGGTTCCAGCCGCTACCCGACAGCATCCCGCCCATGCTGGCCAGGGCCGGATCGCTGCCGGCCGACGACGACGGCTGGGCCTATGAGGTCAAGTGGGATGGCGTGCGGGCCATCGTCTACGTCGACGGCGGCCGGGCCCGCGCCATCGACCGGGACGACAGGGACATCACCGCGGCGTTTCCCGAACTGCGCGAGGCCGGGCAGAAGCTCGGCGCGCGCCCCGCCGTCCTAGACGGCGAGATCGTCGCGCTCGGCTCCGACGGACGGCCAAGCCCCGGCCGCCTGCAGCGGCGGCTTAACCTGTCGGGCAGAGCCCTGGTAGCTAGGCGCGCCAAGGAAGTCCCGGTCACCTACGTCGTCTTCGACGTGCTGCATCTCGACGGGCGATCACTGCTCGATCTCCCCTACCAGGAGCGCCGCAAGCAACTTGACGGACTGGGCTTGTCCGGCGGGTCCCTGCTGACCGGCGACTCGTTTCAGGATGCGCGCGGCGCCGACGTCATGGCGGCCGTGCGGCAGCACGGCCTTGCGGGTGTGGTGGCCAAGCGCCTGGCCTCCCCCTACCGGCCGGGCAGCCGCAGCCGTGACTGGCTGAAGGTGCAGGCGCGGCCTGCGCACCGCCAAGAACCCGGCGGAGGTCGGCCGTGAGCACTGAGCGCGTCGTGGTGACCGTCGACGACCGGCACCTCTCGCTGTCGAACCTCGGCAAGGTGCTCTATCCCGACAGCGGCTTCACCAAGGGAGAGCTGCTCGACTACTACTCCAGGATCGCCGGGGTGATGCTGCCCCACCTGACAAACCGCCCGGTCACCTTCCGCCGCTTTCCCGACGGGGTCGGCGGCAAGTCGTTCGTCGAGAAGCATGTGCCCTCACACGCGCCGGACTGGCTGCATACCGTCAAGGTCCCGTCGGCCAGCAGCGGCCAGGGCCGGGGCCGGTCGGCAGGCGGCGATGTCGAGTACGCGGTCATCGATGACAAGCCAGCCCTTATCTGGGCGGCCAACCTGGCCGCGATCGAGTTCCATGTTCCGCTCTGGCATGCCGGGCGGCGTAACCAGCTTCCCGGCCGGCCAGATCATCTGGTGTTCGACCTCGACCCCGGGCCCGGCACCTCGGTCGTGGAGTGCTGCCGCATCGCGGGCTGGATCGCCGACCGCCTGGCGGCCGGCAAACGCGAGCCGGTGGCGAAGACCAGCGGCGCCAAAGGCATGCAGGTCTACGTCGGCCTGCCGCGCGGAACCGGGTGGGACGCCGCCAGGGAACGTGCCTTCGGGCTCGCCCAGTCGGTCCAGCGGGAGCACCCCGGGCTGGTGGTGACGAACATGAAAAGGCAGCTGCGCCGGGGCCGGGTACTCATCGACTGGAGCCAGAATCATCCCGCGAAGACGACGGTCGCCGTCTACTCGCTGCGGGGTGGCCCTGAGCCGTCCGTCTCGGCGCCGGTCACCTGGGACGAGGTAACCGAATGCGAGCGAAGCGGCGACCCGGACCGGCTGCGGTTCACCGCCGGCGAGGTACTGGACCGGGTGGCGAAGCACGGAGACCTGTTCGCGTCCCTGGCCTAGGCGTTCAGGCCGCGAGCAGCCAGGACCTGAGCGTCCTGGCGTCGTCGGCAGCGAAGCCATGCCCGGACAGCCACCGCAGCACGCTGCCGTGACGTGCCTCCACCTGGTCAAGGAACGCGGCCATCGTCGCGGCCTGCGGGACCTGATCATCGGTCTGCTCACGGTCAAGGCCCGCCGCGTATGCCTCCGCGCCCCGCAGCCGGGCCAGCCGCCCAGTCAGGCGGGCCAGTCAGGGCGGCCAGTCAGGCCGGTCGCCAGGCGGGCCAGTTCAGGCCGGCCAGTCAGGATCGGACCGGGCGGTCCTTCTTCGGCAGCTTGCTGACCACCGCCTCATAGGAGGCGTCAACGGCCTCTAGCAGCTCGTCGTCGGGAATCGCTCCCCCGATCCGCAGGCTGTTCCACCCCGAGCGGCCGATGTAGGCCATGACCCACGCGTCATCCGGGTAGCGGGCGAGCCACTCATCGGCCGCCTCTCTGGTCGGCCCGCACTTGACCCCGACCGAGGACGCGGACTCCGGCCCGAGGAACACGAAGATCTTCTTGCCGACCTTCACCACCGCGTCGCCCTCCCATGGCTCGTCCTGCCACGCGCCGGGCTTGGCCAGGCAGTGGGCGAGCAGGTCATCCCATGTCATACCGACTCCTGTCCGTCGCACTCCAAGGATCTCCCATCCCGGCAAGGCCAGCTTTCATGATCAGGGCGGATTCTGGGGGTTGCAGCACCGGGAATCCTCCTTGATCATGAAGCTAGAACCAGGGAGGCAGCCTGCCGTGACCAGTAAGACGCTGCCGGGCGCCGACGGCCGGGCCGGCGCTGCCGGTACCAGCGGGATCGTCGTGCTGGCCCATGGCGGCGCCGTGGCCAGCAAGCTGCCGACGAGCCCGGCTCAGGCCAGCGTGCTGCGGATGATCCCGGTCGCGGCGGCCATCCGCGAGGCGGTGGGCAGCGGCGGGATCGAGGTCCGCCGGGCCCGGTTCCGGCTCCGTGGCTGGAACGGCGCCGCTGCCTCGCCGGTCCGCGATCTCACCGAGCTGCTCGACCAGATCTCCGCCGAGTCCCCGAACGTGCCCGTCGTCCTGGTCGGCCATTCGATGGGGGCGCGGGCGGCGCTGCGCGCGGCCGGGCATCCGCTGGTGACGGCCGTGGCCGGCCTGGCTCCCTGGGTACCGCCGGGGGAGCCGGTCGATCAGCTGGCTGGCCGGCGGATCCTCCTCGTCCATGCGAGCACCGACCGCATCTGCAGCCCGGCGGAAACCTGGGCTTACGGGGAACGAGCCAGGGCCGCCGGGCATGTGGCGACGATCGAGATGGGCCGTGGCGATCACGGCATGCTGCGCCGGGCACACCGCTGGCATGCGGTCGCGGCCGAGTTCGCCCGGGTAGCGCTGGGGCGGGCAGCGAGCCCCGGCCCGGTGGCCGACGCCTTTGCCCGGGCCGCCGCCGGGCAGCCCCGCGCCGTCCTCTGAAGCGGGCGAGACCCCGCAACCGTTCACCGCCGCACTCGCCCTGCCCCGCGCCGCCAAACGGCGCCCGCGCCGCGGAACGGCGCCCGCGCCGCACTCGCCCTGCACGGGCCGATGCATACGGCGGCGCCTGCGGCTAGCGGTTAAGTTCCGTCCGGTGCCGGCCGGACAAATCTTAACCACTGACTGTTCGGCGAGCTCGGGCTGGCGGTTACGGGCGGGGCAGGCGCACCACGGTCAGGAAGAAGTCGTCGATCTGACGGACGGCCGAGATGAACTGGTTGACGTCGACGGGCTTGGTCACGTAGGCGTTGGCGTGCAGCTTGTAGCTGCGCAGGATGTCTTCCTCGGACGAGGACGTGGTCAGGATTACCACCGGCACATGGGTGAGATCGGGATCAGACTTGATCTGCTCCAGAACCTGCCGGCCGTCGTACTTCGGCAGGTTGAGGTCGAGCAGGATCAGGTCGACGCTCGGTGCATCGGCGTGGGCGCCCCTGCGGTAGAGGAAGTCCAGCGCCTCCTCCCCGTCCCGCGCGACGTGCAGGGTGTTGCCGATCTTGTTGTCCTCGAATGCCTCGCGGGTCATCAGCTCATCGCCGGGGTCATCCTCGACGAGGAGGACCTCGACCGTCTGCAGGGGGAGGTTCATGCGCGGATCCCTTCGGCGCTGTCAGCATTGTCGGCCTTCTTCGCGGCATCGCCGCCGGACTTAGCGCTGTTGGCTGCGTCGCGGCCGGACTGGCCCGGCCCTGCGGCGTCACCGGCGCCGGCGTCAGTGGCATCACCAGCGGCAGCGGCACCATCGGGGCCGGCGTCCACGCGGGGCAGCGTAAAGCACACGCGGGTGCCGCCCGTGTAGCCGGTGTCCACGTTGATGTCGCCGCCGTGGTGCTCAATGATCCGCTTGCAGAGCGCGAGGCCGATCCCGGTGCCGGGGTACGCCTCGCGCACGTGCAGGCGCTGGAAGATGACGAAGACCTTCTCGGCGAACTCCGGCGCGATCCCGATGCCGTTGTCGGTGACGGTGAACTGCCAGCTGCCGGCCGGCTGTTCGGCGACGTCGATGCGCACGACCGGCTCGCGATCATCGGCACGGAACTTGACCGCGTTGCTGATCAGGTTCTGCCACAGCACCGCCAGCAGGGTGGTGTCGCCTGCCACGGTCGGCAGCTTGCCGGGGCGCTCGATGACGGTGCCGGATTCCTCGATGGCCGTGCCGAGTGCGGCGATCGCGGCATCCAGCGGCTGGTCCAGCGGCACCGGCGCCAGAACCACACCCGGCCGGCCGACCCGGGAGAAGGTCAGCAGGTCGTTGATCAGGATCTGCAGCCGCTTCGCGCCGTCCACGGCAAAGCCGATGTACTGGTGGCCCCGGTCGTCCAGCGTGTGACCGTAGCGCTTCTCAAGCAACTGGCAGAACGAGGCAACCTTGCGCAGCGGTTCCTGCAGGTCGTGCGAGGCAACATAGGCGAACTGCTCGAGTTCGGCGTTGGACCGGCGCAGCTCTTCCGCCTGCGCGTCGAGGTCGGCGGCCTGCTGGCTCGCGACTGCCTGCGCGGTGCGCGCGTCATCAAGCGCCGCGACCAGGCCGCTGCGCATTTCCTCGACATCGGCGGCGACCGCCCGCAGGTCCGCCGGGCCGGCGGCCTCGATCCGGTGGCCGAAGTCGCCGCCCACCACCCGGCGGGAGGCGGCCCCCAGCTGGGCCAGCGGCCGGACGACCGTCTGCTGCAGCAGCAGCGTCACCGCGGCAGCGGCCAGCAGGAGCGCCACCAGGATGACCGCAAAGGCCCAGTCCTGGACGGTGCGGAAGCGCTGCAGGGCGGCACGGTCCCTGGCAGCGGCCGCGGCGAGGTGGGAGTTCTGCACAGCGAACAGGGTCCGCAGGTGGTCGAAGGACTGCTTGCCCTGGTCAAGCAGCGCGAGATCCCTACCGCTCAGCGGCCCGTGCCTGGCGAGGGCTATCAGGGGTACCGCGTAGGTTCGCCGCCAGCCGCGCGCTGCCTGCTCAAGGCCGGCCAGATCGGCCGCCATCGGCTGCTTCCGGCCGATCAGCGTGCGCAGCTGCGTGGCAGCGCCGGCCTCAGCCGAGAGCCCGCTGGTGTATGGCGCCAGGAAGCGTGCGTCGCCGCTTATGCCGTACCCGCGGATCCCTGATTCCTGGTCGACCAGGGCGCCCTGCAGCCGGTAGGCCTGTGCCTGGGCGGGCAGGACCGTGAATTCCAGCTCGCTGGTAACGGCCCGGCCGTGCGCGAGCAGCTCGATGATGACGACCGCGGCGGCCACGACCAGGACCGCGAATGCGCCGAACACCAGCCAGAACCAGCCCTGCACGGTCAGCGCACGGAAGCGGCCGCCACGCCCGCGAGACCGGCCAGCGGGAGGCCGGCCAGCGGGAGGCCGGCCAGCCGGAGGCCGGCCAGCCGGAGGCCGGCCAGCCGGAGGCCGGCCAGCCGGAGGCCGGGGCCCGTCAGGAGGCAGTCCGGCCATGGTCACTCGACGGCCTTCCAGCCGAGGTGGACGACGGCTACGTCGTCCGCCAGCCCGCCGTAGCGGCTGGCCGCAGCCTCGGTCTGCTCGATGAGGGTATCGAGGAATTCGGCGGCCGACAGGCCGGCCAGCTCGCGGGCCATGGCCACCAGGCCGTCCTCGCCGAGCCGCTCGCTGCCCGGCCCGACCCGCCCTTCGAACAGCCCGTCGGTGAACAGCACCAGGCCGGCGCCGGCCGGCAGCAATAGCTCCTCCGTGCGCCAGCCGACGCCGGCTACCAGGCCAAGGGCGGGCCCGGCCTGGCCCTCGATGAAGTCGACCCGGCCGGCCGTGCGGAGCAGCAGTCCAGGGTGCCCTGCGCGCAGGATCTGCACCCGGCGGCGGTCCGGCGCGAACGTGAGCAGCGTCAGCGTGGCGAACGCGTTCTCGCTCTCCCGCTCGGCGACGAGCATCTGCTCAAGCAGCCCGATCATCGGCGGCCCTGTCGTGCCGGCCAGCACCAGTGACCGCCACGCCACCCGCAGGCAGACGCCGATCGCCGCAGCCGCCGCGCCATGCCCGGACACGTCGCCGATCACCGCGTGCACGGTCCCGTCGGGCGTCTCCACGACGTCGTAGAAGTCGCCGCCAAGCAGCGCCTGCGCCCGGCCGGGCCGATACCGGGCCGCTACCTCGAAGTCGGCGGTGCGAACCAGCGGGGTCGGCAGCAGGCCGCGTTCCAGCCGGGCGTTCTCCTCCGCCCGCAGGGCACTCAGCTGCAAAGCGGCCGAAGCCCGCTCGGCGTGCTTGCGCTGGACGGCATAGCGGATCGCGCGGCTGAACACGTCCGGCGCGGACTGTCCTTTGATCAGGTAGTCCTGGGCACCGGCCGCGACCGCGGCGAGCCCGGCGCTCTCCTCGGCCAGCCCGGTCAGCACGACGACCGGTGCTCCCGGCGCAGCGGCCAGCATCTGCATGACTACCTCAAGCCCGCGGGCGTCGGGCAGATGCAGATCGAGCAGGATGCAGCCGCGCGGCCCGCCGCGCTCAAGCAGTTCCTTCGCCTCGGTGAGCGAGCGGGCCCAGGACAGCGTCGCCCGCAGGCCGCTGTCCGCCAGCATTTCCTCGACCAGCAGGGCATCCCCGGGGTCGTCCTCGACGAGCAGCAGCGTTTCCGGATCTCCGGGCCGCGCCGGGTACTGCTCGTCCGGGATGCCGTTAACTACCGGCTCCACTGGCGCGCCCTGCATCGGCACGCTGGTGCTCGATGTCACGGCACCTCCTGATCTGTGGCCCTGCTGTAACCGCGGGAACCAATTGCGCGACAGTAATGACCGCGATCACCTGAATTATTCTCTTCCGCCAAATCCCGTCGCGGAAGGCCGGCAGGCTGACGCCGGATTTCCGTAGAGTCTGCTCTATCAGGTCTGCGCCGCCTGGCGCCGGGTAACCGGGCTCGTCAGTAGGCAACGAGAGAGCGGGCAGCCGCGGTGACCGCCTCCGTCGTCGGGATGACAAGCTGCTCAAGAGCGTCGGCGAAGGGCAGCGGCACGCAGGCCGCGGCGACCCGCCGGATCGGGGCGTCGAGCAGCTCGAACCCGTCGTCGGCGACGATCGAGGCGACCGTGCCGCCCCAGCCGCCCTGGTACGGGTTCTCCTCCACGATGACAAGCCGTGATGTCCGCCCGACCGACTCAAGCACGCACCTCATGTCCAGCGGCACCAGGCAGCGCAGGTCGATCACCTCGGCCGAGACGCCGTCCGCAGCGAGCTGGTCGGCCGCGGCAAGCGCCATCGGCACCGTGGCGGCCAGTGCGACCAGGCTCACGTCGGTGCCCGCCCGGACCACGGTCGCCTCGCCGAGTTCCACCACGTGGCCGTCAGGCGCGGTCGGCCCCTTGCTCGCGAACAGCCCCTTGTGCTCGAAGAACACCACTGGATCGTCGCTCCGGATCGCGGCGGCCAGCATCCCGATCACGTCGGCCGGGTTCGACGGCGCGGCGATCTTCAGCCCGGGGATGGTCAGCGTCCAGTTCTCCACCGCCTGCGAGTGCTGGGCGCCGAAGCCGAGCCCGCCGCCGTTCGCGGTGCGCACCACCAGCGGGATCGTGACCTGGCCGCCGGTCATGTACCGCATCTTCGGTATCTCGTTGGCCAGGTAATCCCAGCAGCAGGCGAAGAAGTCGGAGAACATGATCTCGGCGACCGGGCGCATGCCGGTCATCGCGGCGCCCATCGCCACGCCGAGGATGGCCTGCTCGGAGATCGGCGTATCCCACACCCGCTCGCGACCGAACTCGGCGAAAAGGCCGGACGTCGTCTTGAACACGCCGCCGGCGGCGCCGATGTCCTCGCCCAGGCAGACCACCGACGGGTCGCGCCGCAGTTCCCGCGTGAGGCCCTCGGCAACTGCCTCCCGGTAGGTGATCACGTCCGTCACGTCCGTCACGTCCGCCGTCACGTCCGCCGCCACGTCCGTCACGTCCGCCATGCCGAGCCTCCGTCCGCCCATACGTCGGTGAGCGCTTCACCGGGATCCGGCCCGGGGGCCGCCTTCGCCGCGGCCACCGCATCGGCGACAGTCTGCCCGGCCCGCTCATCGGCCATCGCAATCGATCCGGCCGGCATTCCGAGCGCCTGCAGCCGCGCCCTGGCCAGCTCCAGCGGGTCCCGGCGCAGCCACTCCTCGACCTCGGCAGCGGGCCGGTAGGTCGCGGGGTCGGTGCGGCTGTGCCCGAAATGCCGATAGGTCAGCGCCTCAATCACGGTCGGCCCGCCACCGGACCTGGCCCGCTCGGCAGCCGCCGTGACCGCGTTCTTGACCACAACCACGTCGTTGCCGTCGATCACCTCGGCCGGGATCCCGTAGCTGGGCGCCCGCCCCGCCGCCGGGTTCGGCACCGCGGTCACCTCGCTGATCGGCGTGTACTCCATGTAGAGGTTGTTCTCGCAGATGAACAGCACGGGCAGGGCCCAGACCGCGGCGAGGTTGAGCGCCTCGTGGAACGCCCCGATGTTGGTCGCGCCATCACCGAAGAACGCGACAGCGACCTGGCCGGAGCCGCGCAGCCGCGCCGACCAGGCCGCTCCGGCCGCCATCGGCAGGTGCGCGCCGACGATCGCGTACGACCCGAGCATCCCGGCCGACGCCTTGGTGAGGTGCATCGAGCCGCCCTTGGCCTTGCACAGCCCGGTGCCCTTGCTCATCAGCTCGGCCAGGCACTCGGCCGGCGTGGCGCCGCGGGCCATCGCGTGATGATGACCGCGGTAGGTCGCGAACACGTAGTCGTCTGGCTGCAGCGCTGCGCTCGCGCCGACCGCCACGGCCTCGTGGCCGGCCGCCAGGTGGGTGGTGCCCTTCACCAGGCCGGCCAGGAACAGGTCGTGCGCCGCCTTCTCGGTCCGGCGGATCACCGCCATCTGCTCGTACAGGCTGAGCAGTTCGTCGGCGCCGATGACGCCTGCCGCGGCGTCGACGGCGGTCACCGGGTGCCTCTCCTGGCATCACGTTCTTCCAGCGAGATGGTCATCGCAGCTACCTCGTTCCCGCGCACGGCTACGGGGCCACCTTAGCCAATCGTCAGCAGGCCGCCGGTGGCACGCCTTGGGAAGATCGTGGCCGGCCCGGCGGCCGCTCACGGCCCAGCTTGCCAGGGCGTCGGTCCCGCCAGACCGGGCAATGCCGCATCGGCAATGCGGTCGGCGCGCTGCGCAACGGCACGGCCGGCTGATGGCACAAGAAATTCCGGGATTTACGGATCCTCAGGCGCCACTGCCGCCCGGCACGCCTTCCGCCTGCTCAGCCGGCTGGGCAGGACAGCCTGCAGCTGACGGCCATCGGCTACGGCTCGACCAGCACGAGCTTTGACTTCGATATCTCCTGCCGGATCGCCTTCGCCGGGGCGTACTCCGGCGAGTTGTACCAGCGCCGGGCGGCATCTCCGTCGGCGAATTCAACCATCACGAGCCGGCTCGTCGGCCAGCTCCCCTCGAGTACTTCCACCTTGCCGCCGCGAACGATGTAGCGACCGCCGTACTGCTCTATAGATGCCGCCGTCAGGGATTTGTAGTCCTCGTACCGGGCCGGGTCCGTCACGTCGATGTCCGCCAGGATGTAAGCCGTCATGCGTACAGTGTGCCAAGGTGCTGCCGGGCAGCCCGGACGCGGTCGCCATCGACTGGGCGGCCGCCACTTCCGGGTTCGCCCGCCGACGGTCATCTGAGTCCACCAGGCTGGCGTCACCGGCCCCGGGCTCCGGGGCGGGGTTGGCAAGGCCCGCTCCGGCCGGGTAGGAAGCAGGCTGAGGAGTTCCCGCCGATGTCAGGAGACCGATGACCGCGCCGCACCCGGATTCGCCGGCCGCCGGTGCCGACGACGGCCAGCCCACCTTCGGCGGCAGCGACCCCGACAAGGTGGCTGCTTCCGCGCTCTGTACGTCCACGCCGACCAGGTGCCAGGCCCGCACCAGGCTCTACCGGCACGGGGTGCTGGAGCTTGAGGGCTTCCCCGTCGATGACATCAGCGAGTACCTGCGGGATGAATCGGCCGTGATCTGGCTGGATCTCCGCGACCCGGACCGCGCGGACCTCGAAGTGCTGAGCGCCGAGTTCGGCTTGCACCCGGTGGCCGTCGAGGACGCGGTGCATGATCATGAGCGCCCGAAGCTGGATCGCTACAACGGATACCTGTTCCTGGCGGCATACGCGGTAACCCTGGACATCGATACCGGCGAGCTGGACACGAGCGAGCTCGCTGCCTTCATTACCAAGCGCGCCCTGATCACCGTCCGCAAGGACGATGGACTCGACATCGGCGCCGTGCTCTCCTACTGGGACGCGAGCCCCGACCTGGCCAAGTTCGGCGTCGGTTACCTGCTGCACGGGCTGCTCGACAACATCGTGGACGGCCACTTTGCCGCCGTGCGAGGCCTCGACGACGCGATCGAGGTTGTTGAGGATCAGCTTTTCTCCGACGACCCGGCGGATCGCGACGTGCAGCGGCGCAGCTTCCAGCTGCGCAAGAGCCTGGTCCTGCTGCGCCGGGTGGTATTGCCCATGCGCGAGGTCGTCAATGCCCTGATGCGCCGCGACCTGCATCTGCTCACCGACCCGATGCAGCCGTACTACCAGGACGTCTACGATCACGTGCTGCGCGCCACCGAATGGACGGAGAGCCTGCGTGACCTGGTCACGACGATCCTGGAGACGAACCTGACCATCCAGGGCAACCGGATGAACGTCATCACCAAGAAGGTGACCAGCTGGGCGGCGATTGTCGCGGTGCCCACGCTCGTGACCGGCTTCTACGGGATGAACGTCCCCTACCCGGGTTTCAGCCGCCAATCCGGGTTGGTTGCTTCCGTCGCCATCATGCTCATCGCCGCGATCACGCTCTATGTCGTTTTCAAGCGCAAGGACTGGCTGTAGGCCCGATCACCCGCCCGGGCCGGCCAGCGGGCTTGGGGCCGCGAACTGGATGCGCACCACAGCTCCCTACGTCGTTTTCAAGCGCAAGGACTGGCTGCAGGCCCGATCACCCGCCCGGGCCGGCCAGCGGGCTTGGGGCGGCGAACTGGATGCG
>Ga0070698_100000043_pt1 | contig 88744 bp, 100 predicted proteins | sample KBSK1502metaG_FD_65477 | JGI IMG/M metagenome (GOLD analysis project Ga0070698, IMG submission 65477) | Corn, switchgrass and miscanthus rhizosphere microbial communities from Kellogg Biological Station, Michigan, USA - KBS K1-50-2 metaG | ecosystem: Host-associated > Plants > Roots >... | reverse complement strand
CCCTTTCTCGCGAAGGTGTGGTCGCCGCGAGCGGAGGACCAGGCGACCCGAGTTCGGCGTTTCGGCCGTTACGGTGGCGGGACCCTGCCGGAATCGCACCGGCTTCGCTGGTGATCCGCGTATTCAGTTGTGCGCGAGGGTCGAACTTACGCGGGCACTCGCTCGTTCGTGTAGCGCGCGGTGTCGGAGAGGTTCGCCGCGAAGAGTCGCTGAAGGGTCATGACATGGGTGCAGAGGCCATGGACCTGGAAGTGATCGCACTCGCAGTTCCAGTCATCTCCGGAGAGGCGGATCTTGTGGGTCCCGTTGTCACCGCGGAATGAGACCTCGAGAGCTTGGAAGTGGATCCGGTCGGGCTCGGCTGCGTACCGTTTCGCCTTCTCGATCTTGGAGATGAGGCTCGAGTTCATGAGTTCCTCCCGCTCCGTTTTCGCACGCGGGCGTCGGGGAAGCTCCGGCGTCGAGCCGAGTATAGGAAGGCGGATTTCCCTCCGAATTCAGGCGGTCTAGCGAGCATCGGCTTCGGCATGACCGAGGATGCGGCGATACGATCGCCTCGGGGGCGGCCACTCCGGAGGAGGCGGACCTGATGGAGCAGAAGAACCTCGACATCTATGGCAGCGCTCCGATCCCCTGGTCACGCGCGCGTGAGCTCCTGGAGGCGGCCCGGAACGGGACCGGCCACGGGTCGTCGACGTGGTTCCTCGGGACGGTACGTCCAGACGGCCGGCCACATTCGGCCGGGGTCGGCGCGCTCTGGGTGGATGACACGCTCTACTTCGTGAGCGGCCCGCGCACCCGCAAGAGCCGCGATGTCGCGAAGAATCGGAACGTCGTGCTCTCCGTCGCGCTGAAGGGGCTCGACCTCATCATCGAGGGCCCGGCCGCGAGGGTCACCGACGCGGCGACGCTCGAGCGCCTGGCGAAGGCCTACGCGGCGCAGGGCTGGCCGGCACGGGTGAGCGACGACGCGTTGACCGCCGAGTACAGCGCACCGAGCGCGGGCCGTCCGCCGTGGTATCTCTACGCGGTGACCCCGGTCAGTGCGTTCGCCGTCGCCACCGAGGAGCCGTGGGGCGCGACGCGCTGGCGCTTCACGCGGGCAAGGGCCGGCCGGAGCTAGCCGTGGACGCGATCGCGGCCTCTGGCATCGTCGGGTTGATCATCATCGGTGTGCTCGTCCTCACGAGCGTTGCGGCGTTCGTCCTGTGGCTCCGCGGCGGCGGACAGCCCGTCGTCCTTCGCGACAGCGATGGTCAGGTGATCGATCCGGACACGCTCGAGGCAGGCGAGACCGACGACCTTCCGGCCACGGCCCGAGACAATCGTTACACCCGGTCTCCGCGGTCCTTCCCCTGGGACGGGCGCTGGGGCCGCCTCCCGCCCGACCCGGACTACGCGGCCATGCGTGAGCGCGAGCGGCTGACGCCGCGGCTGCCCACGGACAAACGCGACTAGCTACCTCAGGACGAGGCGGATCGCGACGTCGGCGGCGAGGCCGACGAGGAACAGCAGACCGAAGCGCCGGTTGTGCACGAACGCGACCCGCACGAAGTACAGCGGCCAGGCGAGGGCGGGCCAGTGCTCGGGCCGTTCGCGCGGCCGCGGCTTCGCGTACATCGCGAGCGCCGCCCGCGCCTTCGGGAGCGCGAGGAAGACGACGAGCACGACCGGGCCGAGGAAGCCGATCGCGACGAGGTACACGACGATCGCGTACATGAGGACGATCATCGCGCCGAGGATCCAGCGCGCCGTGCGCTCCCCGAGGAGCACCGGCAGGGTGTGGATGCCGCGGGTCCGGTCGTCCTCCAACTTGTCGATGTGCTTGCCGAAGATGACCGTCGTCGCGCCGAGCGCGTACGGCAGCCCAACGAGCACGACGTCCCAGTCCCAGAGGCCGGTGACGACGAAGTACGCGCCGCCGATCATGAGCGGCCCCCAGACGAGGATCACCGCGACCTCGCCGAGGCCGATGTACTTGAGCGGCCAGGTGTAGAAGAGGACGAACACCGCGCCGGCCGCGAGCAGTGCGAGGGCGAGCGGGCCGCGGATCGAGACGAGGTACGCGCCGATCGCGAGCGCGATGACGCCGCTGAACGCGGCGTACGCGAGGAGCCCACGGACCGACAGCATCTGGTGCTCGAGTGCGTGGGGCCCGTAGATGGCGCGGAAGTAGTTGTTCTTGTCGACGCCCTTCAGGTGGTCGGTCAGGTCGTTCAACAGATTGTTCGTCGCGTGCGCGAGCACGAGCGCCAGCGCCGTGAGGCCCCACAGGACCGGGTCGAACCGGCCGGCGCGGATCGCGAGCAGGCCGGCGATCGCGACCGAGATGAACGTGATCACGAGGACCGACGCCCGCGCGACGATGAGCCAGCGGGAGACGATGTCGAGCTTCAGCCAGGCCACGCGGTCGACCCGCTGGATCGTGATCAGCGACCGGCCCCACATGCGGACGTCCATCAGATCGAGTCTAGGAGGTGCCGGCGGCGCCCGAGGTCAGCTCGTCGCGCAACTTCGTCCAGATGTCCACGAAGACCGCCTTCGGCAGCGTCAGACTGTCGGGCACCGCCGCGCCCTTTTCGTCGATCAGGTCGTGGGTCAGGCGCAAGCCGACCGTCGCGCGCAACGCCGCCTCGACGTCGGCGTTCTGCTCGAGCTTCGCGCGCATCGCGCGCTCCGCCAGAGCATGGTGCTCAGGACTGCCCCGCACGATCCGCTCGCCCCCGAGGTCGATGTCGCCGGCCGGAGCGTCGGCACCCGCGAGCTTCGCGTCGAGACCCCAGAGACCGAAGACCCGGGCACGGTCCGGGGAGCCCTGCGGCCACTTGAGCCCCTGCCAAAAGCCCTCGACGCTCTCGCACCGGACGACCTCGGCGCCGAGACGTACCTCGAACGGAGTGTGAGCGAAGGTCGACAGCAGCCGCGCCCGCCAGTCATCCGAGTAGCTCGCGATATTGAGGGTCACGCGCTTTCGACGGGCCACGAGATCACGCGCCGCTCCGCGATCGAAGCCGCGATGAACGCGGCGACCGCGAGCGCCGTCGCGGCGACGATGCCCGCCCACATCAGCGGAAAGCGGTATTGCTCGCCGGCATCGATGATCAGGTAGCCGAGCCCGCTGTTCGCGGCCGTCCACTCGGCCACCATCGCCGCAAGGACCGCCGCGGGAGCGGTGACCTTGAACGCGGCGAACACAAATGGGAGCGCGGCGGGGATCCGAAGGCGCGCGTACCGCACGCGTTCCGGCGCATCTAGCACGTGCATGAGATCGAGGGCCTCCGCGCTCGGCGCGCGGAGGCCGGAGGCAGCCCCGACGAGCGCGGGGAAGAAGCTGATGAGCACCGCCATGACGATGATCGTGATCGGTCCGAAACCGAGGATGATCGTCAGCAGCGGCGCGATCGCGATGAGCGGGACGCTTCGCAGCGCGATCGCGATCGGCAGGCCAACTCGTTCGAGCGCACGCACTCGGGCGAACAACAGCGCGAGCGCGAGACCGAGCACGTTGCCGGCCGCGAAGCCGAGCGCCGCCTCGGCCGCAGTCTGCCCGAGCGCGGCCCCGATCCGGCCGGCATTCGCGACGAGCGCTTGAGCGATCGCCGACGGCGCGGGAACGAGGAACGCGGGTACCGAGAACGCGACTGTGACGAGCTGCCAGGCGATCACGAACGCAATGACCGCGGCCGCATCGCGGAGCACCGCCGCCAGCGGGCGGATGAGGGTCATCCCTCGCCTGCGGGCGGATGCCAGTCCACCACGACGTGCTCGACCACGGCGAAGGCGAGGTACCCGATCGCGGCCACCGCGGCGGCGATCAGCATCGTCGCCCAGAGCAGCGCGACCTGAAAGTTCGCCATGCTCGAGAAGAGCAAATAGCCGATGCCGGCCGTGCCGAGCCACTCCCCGACGGTCGCGCCGAGGACCGCCGCCGGTGCGGCGATCTTGAGCGCGGCGATGAGGAACGGGAGGCTGGCGGGGAGCCGCACGCGGAGGAATGATCGCCACGGGCGCGCATCCAACACGCGCATCAGATCAAGGGAGCTCTGGCTCGCCGCTCGGAACCCGCGTGTCGCGCCGACGACCATCGGGAAGAAACACGCGAGTGCCGCGACGAGCGTCGGCGCGGTGATGCCGACGCCGAACCAGATCAAGAGGATCGGCGCGACGGCCACGAGTGGGATGCTGTGGATGGTCACGACGAGGTTGTAGAGACCGGCCTCTGCGCGAGGCCAGGCGACGAACGTGGCGGCGAGCAGCAGCCCCAGCCCGCTGCCGGCGACGAGGCCGATCAGTGCCTCGATCAACGTGAGCCGCAGGTTGAGCCAGATCGGATACGCGGACCGGGCTCCGGCCGCAGTGATCTCGCTCGGCGCCGGGACCACGGGAAAGCGAGCGCCGACGAGTCGCGCGATGACCTCCCAGACCGCGACGAGCGCGAGCAGGGCGACGGCGGTCTCGAGCCACGCCCGTCGTCGCATCAAACGATCTCGTCCGCGGCGCTGTAGAGGCGCTTCGTCACCGCGGCGACGATGGTGAGGAACTCGGATGAGGCGAGCGTGTCGATGGTCCGGGGCCGTGGAAGCGTCACCGGCTCCTCCGCGACGATCCGGCCGGGCCGCGCGCTCATCACGACGACGCGATCGGCGAGGAAGACCGCCTCGCTGATGCTGTGCGTGACCACGAGCGCCGTCGTGTCCGTGTCCGACCAGATACGGAGCAGCTCGAGGTTCATGCGCTGGCGCGTGATCTCGTCGAGCGAGCCGAAGGGTTCGTCGAGGAGCAGCACCTTGGGCCGCAGGACGAGCGCGCGAGCGATCGCGGCTCGTTGCTTCATGCCGCCCGAGAGCTGCCACGATCGCGCATGTTCGAATCCGACCAACCCGACGAGCCGCAGCAGGTCGACGGGATCGTTGTGTCCGTCGGCTCCGCCGCGGGTGACCTCGAGCGGGAGGCGCACGTTCCCGAGGACGTCGAGCCATGGCAGGAGCACGGGATCCTGGAACACGAACCCGAGGAGCCGCTGGCGGCGCGCGGTCTCCGGGTTCGCCCCGTGCACGCGGACGTCGCCGCTCGTCGCCGTCTCGAGATCGGCGATGATCCGAAGGAGGGTCGACTTGCCGCAGCCGCTCGGCCCGACGAGGGCCACGAGCTCGCGCTGGCCGACGCGCAGGCTCACGTCGGAGAGCGCCACCAGGGGTCGGTCGCGCAGCGCGAATGTCTTCGTCAGGTGGCTGACGGCGATCGCGCCGTCGTTGATCGGTCCGGTCGCCGTGGCTACGACCCCTTCGCGGCCAGCTCCAGGATCGAGGTGTTCATGACCTCGGTCGCGGTGATCGGTTTGTCGATCTGGTTGAGGCTCTTCAGGATGTCGATCCCCGTCTGCCAGGTGGCTTGATCCATCGAGAACAGCCCCTTGCTCGAGGCCATGAAGTCGTTCTCGGCCTTCAGCTGCGCGGTCTGCTGCTTGACGTCGAGGTTCAGCGCGGCGTCCTTGCCGGCGACGAACTTGGCGACGTCATCGACGTGCGCGAACGCGTACGTCCAGCCCTTCTGTGTCGCGCCGAGCCACCGACCGAGCTCATCCGCGTTCGCCTTCACGGCCGTGTCGGTCGTGATGATCACGTCGCCATAGAACTTGTAGCCCGCGTCGAAGGCGGTCATGAAGACCGTGTCGAGGCCCTGGGCCTGCAACACGAGCGGCTGGTTGAACGCGAATGACCAGAACCCGTCGACCTGGCCCTGGACGAGCGGCGTCGGATCGAACTGGACCGGAACGATGGTCATGTCCGATTCCTTGAGCCCCGCGAGGCTCAGGATCGTGGCCCACGGACCGCGGGCGCCCGCCTGAAGCCCGATCTTCTTGCCGACGGCGTCCTTCGGCGTGCGGATGGGATTCTTCGCGAGGCTGACGAGCCCCGACGGCGCCTTCTGGTACATCGTGCCGATCGCGACGACGGGGATGCCGCTCGCGCGCGCCTTGAGGAACGTATCCGCGCCGCCGATGACGCCGACCAGCGCCGAGCCTCCGGCGACCACCGTCACCGGCTGCACGTTCGGCCCGAAGGGCAGCAGCTGCTGGGTGATGTTCACCGCTTGCATGAGGCCCTGCGAATCCGCGGCGAGCGATCCGGCGAACTCGACGTTCTGCACGCCGACCTGCACGGTGACGGTCGCCGGCCTCGGCGTGGGCTTTCCGGTCGTCGGCGCTGCCGTCGGGCTTGCCGCGACCGGCGATGACGTCGCGCACGCCGCGAGGAAGGGCGCGAGGCCAAGACCGGCGGTCGATGCCAGCCCGAGGCGGATGAGATCACGTCGGTTGAGGCGTGTCGTCATGTCGATCGGCAGGCTATGTCGCGTGTTCGGCGGACGCAACTCGATGGCCGGCGGATAACCGTTCCTGAACAGCAGCCCAGCCGGCTTGGGCGGCGTCCAACAATGCTTCCGGGCTTTCGATCGCGTTCTTCGAATCCCAGACGACCTCCGCGATCGCCATCCCGTCGAAATCGACGAGCACCGGCGCGAGGGGCGCGAAGTCGATGGTCCCGCGTCCGATCGGGAGGTGCTCGTCCCGCTGTCCGTGGTTGTCGTGCACGTGCAGGTGGACGATGTCCTTCCCCAGCAGGCGGACCAGTTCGATAGCGTTCTTGTTGACGGCGGCGTGACCGGTGTCGAGACACACCTTCACGTGCGGCGAGGCGACGCGCTCGATCAATGAGGCGAGGTCGGCGGGGCTCCGGTCGACGCCGGCGTGGTACGGACCGCAATTCTCGACGGCCAGAACGACGCCCAGCTCCTCCGCCCTCCGCGCGAGCTGCCCGAGCGCCTCCTCCGACAGGCGTATGAACTCCGAGAAGAAGCGCTGATCTCGGAGATCGCCGGGGTGCACGACGAGTACCGTCGCGCCGATGTCATAAGCGAGCTCCAGTGCCCCCAGATACTGGCGGACCGACTCGCGCCAGATGCCGGGATTGATCGACGCGAGGCTCGCGTTCCCGAGCGGTCCGTGGACCGACACGCGCGCGAAGGTCGCGAGCTCGCGACGCAGCTGTGTCCGAGCATCGCGCGAGGCCTCGTCGGGATGCGCGTGCGGATGGTCGGCCCAGACCTCGAACGCCGGCAGGTCGTGGCGCCGCGCGAGATCGATCGCCGCGGACATTGGGCGCTGCAGCAGCATGGAGCTCGAGATCCCGAACAGCGGCGGCACCGCGACAGCCTATTCGGCTGATCGACTCCGGCGCAGGAGCTGCGCTCTCGCGGCGGCGTCATTGCCGCGATCGCGGGCCGCGAGGGCGTCGGCGATGCGCAGCCGGTGCTCGACGGTCTTGTTGCCGCCGTACTTGAACTTCGCGCGCACGTCCTCGATGGTCCCGACGATCCCCCGGATCGCGCCGAGCTGCTTCCCGTATGTGTTCGTGGGCTCGACGGGCGCGTGGCCGCCCTCCGGCTGGAAGTGTGCGAGCTGCGCGGTGAGGATCTGCGCGATCCCATCGGGATCGTCGACCGTCCGGACGCGCACGGTCGCCTGGACCGCGGCGTAATAGGAGGTCGGGATGCCGTATTCGACCGGCGCGCCGGGGTTCGCGTTCCACGCCGTCGGGATGTACGCGTAATCGCCGTACACCGAGACGAGCGCGAGCGGGTTTTCGGCGAGCGCCTCCCAGACCGGGTTCGGCACGGCCAGATGCAGGCGGATCGTGCGGTCGCCGTCGTAGATGAAGTGCGTCGGTACGACGACCGGCACGTCGCGACCGCGGCCCGACGCGATGAGCTCGCCGAAGTCCCGCGACGCGAGGAACGTCTTCCACTCGTCCTCGGATAGCGCGGCGTCGACTTTCTTGATCCACATCGTTCGAAGGCTACTAGCCTGGGCCATGCACGATGGGTATGCAGGCGCGCGTCGCGTCCGTGAACGTGGGCAAGCCGCGCGAGATCGTCGTCGACGGCAAGACGGTGCGCACGAGCATCTGGAAGGACCCGGTCGCCGGGCGCGTCGCGGTGCGCGGCGTGAATGTCGCGGGCGACGATCAATCGGACCGACGGGTGCACGGCGGCGACCGCAAGGCCGTCTACGCGTACGCGCGCGAGGACCTTGACTGGTGGGGCGAACGGCTCGGGCACGCGCTCGCGTCAGGCACGTTCGGCGAGAACCTGACGACCGAGGGGCTCGACATCACCGCCGCGCGCGTCGGCGAACGGTGGCGGATCGGCACGACGCTTCTCGAGGTCACCCAGCCGCGGCTCCCCTGCTACAAGCTCGAAGCGCGAATGGATCGGCCGGGGTTCATCGCCGAGTTCATCGACGGCGGCCGGCCCGGGGCCTACCTCCGGATCGTCGAGGAGGGTGAGGTCGCCGCGGGCGACGCGGTCCGCGTCGAGTCGCGGCCCGACGACGCGCCGACGATGGGCGCGGTCATGCGCGGCAGGACGAAGCGGAGCGAGTAGCTAAGCGGCGATCGCGATCGGCGGGACGAAGTACACCGGCTTCTGATCGTTGTTCGACTTGCAGCCCGCGGTGACCATGGCCACGGCGAAGAGCGCGACGAGCAGCAGCTTCATCATGCGACCGGTCGTTGCACGGAGCCTGCCAGCGACGCGAGGTGGATCGAGCGCGTGCCCACGGGCGTCGGCACGCGATCGGGATGGAGGAGCGAGCCGAGGAGTTCGATGCCGTCGACGACCCGCGGACCGGGCCGGCTGAAGTACGCGTTCCCGTCGAGTACCCACGTCCGTCCGTCGCGCACCGCGCTGAGCGTGCTCCAGTCCGGACGCTCCGTGAGGACCCGCGATTCCTTCAACGCGCGGTCGGCGTCGAAGCCGCAGGGCAGCAGGAACAGGTAGTCGGGGTCGGCCGCGAGGAGCGAGTCGAACGGGAAGTCGATCGATGGCACGAGCGGTTTCCCGAGGACATCTTCGCCGCCGGCGATCGCGACCTGCTCCGGCACCCAGTGGCCGGCGTTGAACAGCGGTGCGAGCCACTCGAGACAGACGACCGTCGGACGCGACGCGCCGGCCACCTGCCGCTCGACCCGCGCGATCCGGGCGCGCAGGTCGGCGACGAGCTTCATCGCGGCCGCACCGCGCCCCAGCGCCTCGCCGACGTTCAGGATGTCTTCGAAGATGCCCTCGAGCGAGTGCCCGTCGAGCGGCACGACGATCGGCGCGGGATCCATGTTCGTCGGCAGCTGGGAGACGGTCACCGCGCAGACCTCGCAGAGCGTCTGGCCGAGCAGGACGTCGGGCCGTGCCGCCGCGAGGGCGGCGGCATCGAGATGGAACGTGCTCTCCCCGCGCTCGACCGCGGCGCGCACCTGCGCGTCGATCGCGAAGCTGTCACTGCCCGGCGCGATCGTCGAGCTCGTGATCCGCGGGAGCGCCCGGACCGCCGGCGGGTAGTCGCAGTCGTGCGTGACGGCGACCAGGTCGTCGACCGCTCCGAGCGCGTAAGCGATCTCCGTGCCCGCGGGCACCAGTGACACGATCCGCATCCTCGATAGGCTAGCCCCGTGGTCGAACGCGCCGTCTCGCTGACCGTCGAGCGCGAGCCGGCGCTCGTCCGCGACACCGCGGCACGACGCCCGACGGCCTGGGGCGCGCTCGCGGCACGCGGGATCGTGAACTTCAAGGAGGTCGCCGGCCGGAGACCGACCGACGACGAGCGCCGCGCGATCTGGTCGGCGCTCTGGCGCGCGGCCGAGGAGCGTGCCGTCCGTGAGTGACTGCGGCCATGTCATCGACCCGCAACACCACGCGGTCTGCGCGGTCTGCGACGGTCTCGTGCTCTGTTTGGATTGCGCGCGCACGCATCTCTGCACGAGCGAATGCGCCGCGCGCGGCTGCTTCGAGGGCCTCTGCGTGAAGGAGGTCCGCGACGGCATCGTCGCCATCGAGTTCGGCGTCCGCTGACCGCTACGCGCTCATGTGGTCGGGAGGCAAGGACAGCGCGCTCGCGCTGATCCGCGCACGCGCCCGCGGGCTCGACGTGACGCGGCTCGTGAACTTCTTCGACCCGACGACCGACCGCGTGCGCTTCCACGCGACGCGCTCGGACGTGATCAAGGCCCAGGCCGGCGCGATCGGGATCGACATCCGGCAGCTCGGCGTACCGTGGGACGGCTACGAAACGGCGTTCCGCGCGATGCTCGCCTCGCTGAAAGCGGAGGGCTTCGCCGGCGTCGTGTTCGGCGACATCCACCTTGCGGACGTGCGCGCGTGGTACGAGGAGCGCGTCCGCGCCGCGGGTCTCGCGCACGTCGAGCCGATCTGGGGCGAGCCACCGGACCGGTTGCTCGCGGAATTCGTCGCGAGCGGCAGCCGCGCGGTCCTCACCTGCGTCGATGGGAAGCGGCTTGGCACGGAGTGGCTCGGCCGCGTGATCGACGAACGATTCGTGGCGGAGATCGGCGCCACGGGCATCGACGCCGCGGGCGAGAGCGGCGAGTACCACTCCTTCACGTTCGCCGGTCCGCTGTTCCGCGCACCGCTGCGCTGGCGGGCCGGCGCGCGTCGCGACGAGGGGACGTTCGCGCAGCTGGATATCGAGCTCACGCCCTAGCGCGCTCCTACGTGTAAGACCAGAAACATCGGCAAACCTCGGACTCGCCGTTTGGTGTGGTCGCGCGTCGTACGTACGGTCTTCAGATGCCCGATCCATCCGCTATCTCGCTGTTCTCGCTGAACCAGCGCGACGCGGACGTCGGCGTGCGCGAGCAGTTCGCCGCGGCGCTCGCGACCGTCGGCGGGCCTGCTGCCCTCGTCCTCCTGACCTGCCACCGGGCCGAGGTCCTGACCACGTTACCCGAGGCGCTCGCCGGGACCGAGCTCCCCGCGTCGGGACATCTCCGCACCGGCCGCGACGCCGCGCTCCACTTCCTGCGCGTCGCCTGTGGCCTCGATTCCGCGGTCGTCGGTGAGGCCCAGGTCCTCGGCCAGCTTCGCCGCGCGTTCGAGGCGGCCCGCGCGGACGGTGGGCTCGATCCGTCCCTCGCGATCGTCGCGCGGCGCGCGCTCGAGCTCGGTCGCGAGCTTCGCCGAACCACCGCGCTCGGCTCGGTCCGTCGGACGCTCGGCTCGCTCGCGGTCGACGCGGCGCTGGCGGGACTGCCGGATCCGTCGAGCGCGACGGTGCTCGTCATCGGCGCAGGCGAGGTCGGGAAGCTCGCCCTCCGGGCGCTCGGCGCGCGCGTCCGCGCGGTCGTCGTCGCGAACCGCGACGCGGCGCGCGGCGCGAACGTCGCGGCGGAGTACGGCGCGACGGCGGTCCCACTCGAGCGGATCGACGAGGCCCTCGGTACGGCCGCGGTCGCGATCGCCGCGGCGGACACCCGCGGGGCGGTGCTCACCGAGGCGCGCGTCCGCGATCGCCTCGCGCGTGGGCCGCTCACGATCGTCGATCTCGCCGTTCCGAGGAGCGTGCCGCCCGAGGCGCGGGCGCTTCCGGGCCTCCGCTACGTCGACGTCGACGGGCTCGCCGGCGCGGCCGGCACCGAGCTCGACGAGGCGACGATCGCGGAGGTCGAAACCCGCTGCGCGGATGCCGCCGACACGCTCGTCCGCGAGCTTCATGCGCGTGCCGCGGTATCGGCGATCAGCGCGCTCCGCGAGCGCGCCGAGACGATCCGCGCGGAGCACCTCGACCGCGCGCTCTCGCGGCTGCGGCACCTGCCGGAGCGCGATCGGCGCGTCGTCGAGTCGCTGTCGGAGTCGCTCGCCCACGCCCTCATCCACGAGCCGACCGTGCGGCTGCGCGAATCGCCCGAGCGCGAGGCGAGCGCGCGGGACCTGTTCTCGCTGTGATCCGCACGCTCGTGCTCGGCACACGCGGCAGCGCGCTTGCCCTCGCGCAGACCCGCATCGTCGCCGACGCGCTCGGTGCGAGCGCGGAGACGCGCGTCATCAAGACGACCGGCGACGGATCGTCGCGGCCGTTGCAGGAGCTCGGCGACGGCATCTTCGTCACCGCGATCGAGGATGCGCTCCGCTCGGGCGAGATCGACGCGGCGGTGCACTCCTTGAAGGACCTCCCGACAGGCGATCGACCCGAGCTCATCCTCGGCGCGGTCCTCCCGCGTGAGGATCCACGCGACGTGCTCATCACCTCCGCTCGCGGCGGGATCGCGACGCTCCCACGCGGCGCTCGCGTCGGCACGTCGAGCCCGCGGCGCGACGCCGCGCTGCGCCTCGTCCGCCCGGACATCGTGACCACGCCGATCCGCGGCAACGTCGAGACCCGGCTCGCGAAGGTTGCGCGCGGGGACTACGACGCGACCGTGCTCGCGCTCGCGGGCCTCCGCCGCCTCGGCGTGCCGGTCGGTGAAGCGGAGATCCTCGACATCGCGGTCATGCTGCCGGCGCCGGGCCAGGGCGCCATCGCCGTGCAGTGCCGCGCCGACGACACGACGGTCCGCGAGCGCCTCGCGGCGATCGACGATGCGCCGACGCGCGCCGCGACCGACGCGGAGCGCGAGCTGCTCCGGCTCATGGGCGGGAGCTGTGACCTGGCGCTCGGCGCCCTCGCGACAGTGGCGGCCGGCGAGATCACGCTCGACGCGAGCATCGACGGCCGGCGCACGCGGGCTCGCGGACGCGATCCGCTCGCGGTCGCGCGCGCGGTCGCGGCGGAGCTCGATGCCTGAGCGGTTGGTGATCCTCACCCGCGCGCGCGGAGAGAACTCCGGCGTCGCGACCGGGCTCGCGGCGGCCGGCGTCGCGAGCCGCGAGATCCCATGCGTCGAGGTGCGGCCGCTCGATGACCCGACGCCACTCCGCGTCGCGGTACGCGCGCTCACCGGCGACGACCTGCTCGTCATCACGAGCCGTGCCGGCGCGCGCGCGGTGGGCGCGATCCTGGACAACCTGGGCGGGGCGCGCTGCGCGGCCCCCGTCGCCGCCGTCGGCCAGGCGACCGCGAGGGCCTGCCGCGAGGAGGGCCTGCGCGTGGCGTTCGTCCCGTCGGTGCCGAACGCTGCCGCGCTCGCGGCCGAGCTGCCGTTGCCACGCGGCGCGACGGTCCTCACGCGCTCCGATCGGGCGGCGCGCGAGCCCGTCGAGGTCCTCGCGCGGCGCGGCGCGCACGTCCGCGAGGTCGTCGCGTACCGCACGTCGCCCATCGCACCCCGCGAGCCGATCCCGGCGGACGCGATCGCGCTATTCGCTTCGCCGTCCGCCGTCGATGGCTTCGCGCTCTCCGCTGCGACCGTCGCAGGAGCTGTTGCGATCGGCGCCTCGACGGCCGCACGTGTGCGCACGGTGCTCGGGGTCGAGCCACGCATCGCCGGGACCGACGACGATGAGATGGTCGACGCGCTGAAGGCGCTGGTGAAGGACGCGGATGCGATCGCGGGTCGCTGATCCACCTGACGTGGCTGCGTTCGACCGGCACCGCCGCTTGCGGCGCGGCGCCGCGCTGCGGTCGCTCGTCCGCGAGCACCGCATCGACCCGCGCTCGCTCGTGCTCCCGGTCTTCGTCGACGCGCGCATCACGAGCCCTGAGCCCATCTCGTCGCTTCCCGGTCACTCGCGCTGGCCCGCGCGGGACGCGGTCGCCGTCGCCGAGCGCGCCGCGAGCGCGGGGATCGGCGGCCTGCTGTTCTTCGGCCTGCCCGACGCGAAGGACGACGACGGCAGCGGCGCCCACGACCCGCTCGGGCCGGTGCCCGACGCCCTTCGGCGGATCCGAGATGCCGGCACCGAGATCGCGCTCATCGCCGACGTCTGCCTCTGCGAATACACGAGCCACGGCCACTGCGGCGTGCTGGCGCCGGACGGCGGCGTCGACAACGACGCGACGCTCCCGCTCCTCTCCGAGGCGGCCGTCGCGTACGCCGACGCGGGCGCGGACATCGTCGCGCCGTCGGACATGATGGACGGCCGCGTCGCGGCGATCCGCTCGGCCCTCGACCGCCGCGATCACGAGGGCATCGCGATCCTCGCCTACTCCGCGAAGTACGCGTCCGCCTTCTACGGGCCGTTCCGCGAGGCCGCGGAGTGCGCACCGCGCGAGGGCGATCGGAGCGACTACCAGATGGATCCGCCGAACGCGCGTGAGGCCCTCGCCGAGATGCAGAGCGATCTCGACGAGGGCGCGGACCTGCTCATGGTGAAGCCGGCCGGCCCGTACCTCGACGTGCTCGCGCGGGCGCGCCAGCGGTTCGACGTCCCGCTCGCCGCATATCAGGTGAGCGGCGAGTACGCCGCGATCTGCGCCGCGGCCGAGCGCGGCTGGATCGATCGCGATCGCGCGGCGCGCGAGGCCCTCGTCGGCATCGTCCGCGCGGGCGCCGACATCGTCATCACGTACTTCGCGCTCGAGGCCGCACGATGGTCGTGACCGCGGGCGCGAACCAGGCGCTCCTGCGCCGCGCGGAAGCGGTGATGCCCGGTGGCGTCTCGAGCCCGGTGCGCGCGTATCGCGCCGTCGGTGGCGAGCCTCCGTTCATCGTGCGCGGCGCGGGGCCGCGCGTGTGGGACGCCGAGGGCAACGCGTACCTGGACCTCGTGTGCTCGTGGGGCCCGCTCATCCTTGGACATGCACACGTGGACGTGGTGCGCGCGATCGCGGATCAGGCCGCGCTCGGCACCTCGTACGGCGCGCCGACGCCGCTCGAGGTCGAGCTCGCCGAGATCATCGTCGCCGCGTATCCCGCGGTCGAGATGCTCCGGTTCGTCTCCTCGGGGACCGAGGCCGCGATGAGCGCGCTCCGCGTCGCGCGCGCGGCGACCGGCCGCGCGCGGATCGTGAAGTTCGCGGGCGGCTACCACGGGCACAGCGACGGGTTGCTCGCGCGCGCCGGCTCCGGCGTCGCGACGCTCGGGCTCCCCGACTCGGCGGGCGTGAGCCCGGCCACCGCCGCCGACACGATCGTCGTCGACTACAACGACCTCGCCGCGTGCGAGCGCGCGATCGATGCGACGATCGCCGCGGTCATCGTCGAGCCGTACGCGGGCAACATGGGCTGCGTCCCACCGGCCCCCGGATTCCTCGCCGGTCTGCGGACGCTGTGCGATCGCGCGGGCGCGCTCCTCGTGTTCGACGAGGTGATCACCGGCTTCCGCGTCGCCCGCGGCGGCGCCGCCGCACGGGCAGGTGTGCGACCCGACCTGGCGTGCTTCGGCAAGGTCATCGGTGGGGGCCTGCCGGTCGGCGGATACGGCGGTTCGCGCGCGCTCATGTCGTTCGTCGCGCCGCTCGGGCCCGCGTATCAGGCCGGGACGCTGTCGGGTAACCCCCTCGCGATGGCCGCCGGCCTCGCGACGCTCGCGCATCTCGACGACGAGGCGTACGCGCGGCTCGATCAGCTCGGCGCGCGTCTCGCGGGGCGGCTCGAGGCCGCCGCGTCCGCGGTGGGGATCCCGGCGCGCGTCCAGCGCGTCGGCTCGCTGCTCACGCTCTTCTTCACCGACGCGCCCGTCACGAGCGAGCGCGACACCGCACGTGTCGACCGAGCGCGGTTCGCGCGGTTCCATCGCGGCATGCGCGAGCGCGGCGTGCTGTTGCCGCCATCGCAGCTCGAATGCGCGTTCCTGTCGTTAGCGCATAGCGATGAGGATATCGACGCGATCGGCGATGCCGCCGATCGGGTCCTTCAGGAGATGGCCCGATGAACGAGCTGTTCCGCTACCTCACGCTCGCGGTGTCGCCGGAATGGCGGCGCCGGAGCGACGACGAACGGCAGCGCGACAAACGGGAGCTCGCCGAGGCCGTCGCGTCGTGCGGCGTCGCCGCGCACGCGTACTCGCTCGTGGGCACGCGCGCCGACGCTGATCTCCTGCTGTGGCTCGTGGGGGACGACGCCGCTGACCTTCGGAATGCCGAGAGCCGCCTCGCCGCGACGACGCTGTGGGCCTGGAGCACGAGGCCGTACGCGTACCTTGCGGCGCGGCGTAAGTCGAAGTACCTCGGGGAGCACGAGGCCGCGGCGACCGAGCATCGCGCACCGGCCGGTCCGGTGGGCGACAAGCCGTACCTCGTCGTGTACCCGATGACGAAGAAACGTGCCTGGTACGCCCTGCCGCTCGCCGAGCGCACCCGGATCATGGCCGCGCACTTCGCGGTGGGGCACAAGTATCCCGACGTGCGTATCCACACCGGATACAGCTTCGGGATCGACGACAATGAGTTCGTCGTCGCGTTCGAGGCCGCCGACCCACGCGACTTCCTCGCGCTCGTCGCCGACCTGCGTGAGACCGAGTCCTCGTCGTACACCGAGCGCGAGACGCCGATCTTCGTCGGCGCGGCGATGCCGATCGCGGAGGCGCTCGACCTCATCGACGGCGCGGGCGCACGGGTGCCCGCCTGACCGCGCCGCTCGTCGTGCGCGCGGCGCGGCGCGAAGCCGTCGAACGCACGCCCGTCTGGTTCATGCGCCAGGCCGGCCGCTGCCTCGAGGAGTACCGCGCGCTCCGCGAGCGGTACGGGATCCTCGAGATGGCCCGCACGCCGGAGCTCTGCGCGCGCGTGACCAAGATGCCGGTCGACCGCCTCGGCGTCGACGCGGCGGTGCTCTATGCGGACATCATGCTGCCGCTCGACGGGATGGGCGTGCCGTTCCGGATCGAGCCCGAGGTCGGGCCGATCGTCGAGGCGCCGGTGCGCGCGGCCGCGGACGTCGCCGCGCTCCGGATCGTCGCGGCGGAGGAGGCGACGCCGTACCTCTTCGAGACGATTCGCGCGCTGCGCCGCGACCTGCGACCGGAGATCGCGCTCGTCGGCTTCGCCGGCGCGCCGTTCACCCTCGCGAGCTATCTCATCGAGGGCCGGCCGAGCCGCGATCTCGGGCGCACGAAGGCGATGCTCTTCGGCGAGCCGGAGCTCTGGGCGCAGCTGATGGACAGGCTCGTGGAGGTGCTCTCGCGCTACCTCCGCGCGCAGGTGGCCGCGGGTGCCGACATCATCCAGCTCTTCGACTCGTGGGCCGGCGCGCTCGCGCCCGACGTCTACGCCCGCGCCGTCCTCCCGTACACGGCGCGGATCTTCGCCGCGCTGGACGGGCTCGACGTGCCGCGGATCCACTTCGCGACTGGCAATCCCCTGCTGCTGCCGGCGATGGCGCGTGCCGGTGCGGAGGCGGTGAGCGTGGACTGGCGCGTGCCGCTCGACGAGGCTGCGGTGCTCGTCGGTCCGGAGCGGGCGCTGCAGGGGAACCTCGATCCTGGCATCTGCCTCGCGCCGTTCGAGATCGTCGCGGCCGGCGCGCGCGACGTGCTTCGCCGCGCGGCCGGACGGCGCGGACACATCTTCAATCTCGGGCACGGCGTGCTGCCCCAGACCGAGGCCGACACGCTCGCGCGGCTCGCGGCGCTCGTGCGCGAGGAGACCGCGCTGGTGGCCGCGTGACGACCGGCGTCCTCCTCATGACGTACGGCGCGCCGCGCGACGACGCGGAGCTCCCCGCGTACCTCGCGCGAGTCCGCGGCGGCCGCGCACCGGACGACGCGCTCGTCGCCGAGATGCGCCGCCGCTACGAGCGCATCGGCGGCTCGCCACTCATCCGGATCACCGAGGCTCAGGCCGCGGCGCTCGATGCGGCACTCGGCCCCGACTATCGCGTGCGCGCCGCGATGCGCTACTCGGATCCCGCGATCGCCGATCGCGCGCGCGAGCTCGCCGACGCGGACCGGGTCGTCGGCATCGTCATGTCACCGCAATGGTCGCCGACCCTGATGCGCGGCTACGCCGACGCGCTGCGGTCCGCGGTCGCACGACCGACCCGCGTCGCCGGGGCCTGGCACCGCGAGCCAGCGTTCATCGATGCCCTCGCGGCGCAGGTCCGCGCCGCGCGGTCGCGGCTCGGCCGGCCGCACGTCCTCTTCACCGCGCACAGCCTGCCGCGCCGGGTTTTCGAGGCCGAGCCCGAGTACATCGCGCAGCTCAGCGAGACCGGCGCGCTCGTCGCGGCCGCCGCCGGACTGCGGGCGGATGACTGGACCTGGGCCTACCAGAGCGCGGGGCACACCCAGGAGGAGTGGCTGCGGCCGGACCTCAAGGAGCTCTTCCCCGACCTCGCGGCGGCGGGCCATCGCGACGTGCTCGTCGCACCCGTGCAATTTCTCGCCGATCACCTCGAGGTCCTCTACGACCTCGACGTCGCAGCGGCTGCGGAGGCCGAGGCCGCCGGCCTTCGCTACCACCGGGTGCCGATGCCGAACTGCGATCCCGCGTTCATTGCCGCGCTCGCGGCGATCGCGCGGCGCGAGGAGGCGGCGATCAGCCCCGGCGGTTAGAGAACTCGACCGTCCAGCGCCATTCGTTCCCGTCGGACGCGTTCCACCAGGACTTCAGGATCCCGGCCTCGCCGCCGGGGAGGATGACGACCGCGCCGAGATCCTTGTCGGTCGGCCAGCGATCCTCGCGCACGACCTGCGTGCCGCGCCACTCGAGCCGGGTCATCGGGAGCTGCGGGCCCTGCCGCCGCAGCGGCTCGCCGCGCGCGAGCACGCGATCGTCGCCCTCGCGCACGGTGACCGCGAGGACCGGCGGCGCCGCGTGCAGCCACACGACTTCGGTCGGATCGATGCGCGCGCGAGCGACCGCGAGTCCGCTCGCAGCGGATTCCGGGTAGTAGAGCTCCCACGTCTGCAGCGTCGTCACTTCCGACATCGCGCCCCTCCTCCGTCGCCTGGGGCGCTCCTACGGCCGGGGTGGCTCGTAGGCCCGCCAGGCGTCGAGACCATACGCCGCCGACGGCCACGCGATCTCCTCGAGCGGCGGGAGCTCGGCCTTGGTGAAGAACTTCGCCTCCGACGCTTCGTCGGGCGCGACCTGCAGCGTGCCGCCAGTGATGTGCGCGCGGTAGATCACGACGAGGATCGGAAAGCCCGGCCGCATCCAGGTCACCAGGAGCCCGTCGAGCGAGACGTCGAAACCGGTCTCCTCCTTCGTCTCGCGCACCGCGGCCTGTTGCGTCGTCTCGTCGTTCTCGACGAGTCCGCCAGGGAGCGCCCAGTTGCCGTCGCGCGGGCCGTAGTTCAAGCGCACGAGGAGGACGGCGCCGTCGCGCTCGACGATCGTGTTCGAGCCGATCTGGACGTGCATGAAATCCGCGAACCCACAGACCGGGCAGGTCGGCCGCTCGCGCCCGTCGATGCGCGTGAGCACGAGCTTCGTGCCGTCGCGCGGACAGAACGCGAAGGTGCTCGCCGGCACTCAGGCTTTCGCCAGACGGTCCTTGAGGTAGTCGATGGACGTGTTCGGCGACGGGTCCGCGCCGTTCAGGAGCGCGACGTAGAAGGACACGTAATCGGTGAAGAGGGTCATCTGGAGCACCTCGGAGAGCATGGAGCCGCCCTCGAAGCGCAGGTCCCTGTTCGGGATCTGCGCGCGATCGAGGAGCTCCTTCGTGACGTCGAAGCGCACCTGGTGTCGCGGGTTGTCGCGCCGGCTCCGCAGGAGGAGGACCACCTGCGCCTCCTTCGCGATGGCCGGATTCGGGAACCCGACGACGGCGTTGTGGTTGAGCTCGCTCATCACGTCGAAGTGGGCCCAGTTCTTCGCGTTCTCGTTCCATTGGTCCTTGACCCGGCGGGCCATGACCCCCATGACGCCCGCGCCGAAGATCACCGGGATCTTCCCGTACAGCTCGAGCGCGAGCTTCTTCGCGTCGTTGGTGCGCGCGCCCTCGTGGACCCGCTCCTCGAGCTTCGCGACGTCCGCGAGCGCCGCCTCGATGTCCTTCCCCATGTCGCGCGCGAAGCCGAGCTTCACCAGCACACCGAGGACGAGTCCCAGCGAGTAGCCGAGGGTGGCCCGCGGGCGGGCCTGGTACGAGAACATCACGAGCGGGAGGCGGAGGGCCTTCGCGTCGTCCGCGACCTTGCCACCGGTGGTGATGGCCATGAGCTTCGCCCCACGCTTCTTCGCCTCCTCGAACCCGGAGAGCGTCTCCTCGGTGTTCCCCGAGTACGACGAGGCGATCACGAGCGAGTCGCGGCCGACGTAGCCCGGGAGGCCGTAGTCGCGGTGGACGGCGAACGGCACCTTCAGCTCGTCGGCGAGGAGCGCGCCCGCGAGCTCGCCGCCGATCGCCGAGCCACCCATCCCGCAGATCGTGATGTTCCGTACGTCGCCGTACGCCGGCGGGAGCGTCGCGGCCTGTGCGATCTTCCAGGCGTCACGGACCTGCTTCGGCAGCTCCTTGATCCGTCCGAGCATGTCCCCCGGATCGCCGCGCTTGATCGCCTCGACCGTCTCGATCGCCGACGCGTCCATCATTTGGCCTCCCGCACCATCTTCTCGCCCGCATCGAGCAGCGGCGCGAGCTCCGCCTGCGACCTCGTCTCCGCGTACACGCGCACGAGCGGCTCCGTCCCCGAGAGCCGGAGCAGGAGCCACGAGCCGTCGTCGAGGAAGAACTTCGTCCCGTCCTTCGTGTCGAGCTGGACGATCCGCGCGACGGCTCGCCCGGCGAGGTTCGTCGGATGCTCGCGGTCGAGCGTCGCCATGACCCGTTTCTGCACGCCCGGGTACGACGCCGCATCGAAGTGCAGATCGCGCCGCAGGTAGAAGGACGGGCCGACCATCGCCATGAGCTCGGCGATGAGCTGCGACGGGGTCTGCTTGGTTTTCAACATGAAGTCCAAAATGAAAAGGTCGGCGACGATCCCATCCCGTTCGGGAAGGTGCATCGCGAAGCCGTACCCGCCGGACTCCTCGCCGCCGAACATCGCGCCGGTCTCCTGCATCTTCGGGCCGATGTACTTGAACCCCACCGGCACCTCGTACACCTTCACCCCGAACTTCTCGCCGAGGCGGTCGGCCATCGAGGTCATGTTCACCGTCTTCACGACCGGCTGCTTCAGCCCGCGGATCGTGATGAGGTACCACATGAGCAGCGCGTAGAGGGTGAGCGTCGTGACGAACTTCCCGCTCTCGTCGCCGAGCCCGGCGCGATCGGCGTCGCCGTCGACCGCCAGACCGACGTTCGCCTTCTCCATCGGAATGCGCGCGAGGAACTCGTTGATGTTCGGCGGGATCGGCTCGGGGTTCACCCCGCCGAAGAACGGGTTCCGCTCGCTGTGCAGCTCGATGACCTTCGTCTTCCCGCCACCGAGGAGCCGCGTGAAGTACCCGCCGGCCGACCCGTAGAGCGGCTCGCACACGAGCGTGTAGCCCGCGGCCTTGAACGCCTCGAGGTCGAAGAGCTCGGCGACGTGCGAGAGGTAGTCGGGCGCGGGGTCGAAGCGGTCGACCAGGCCGGCCTTGTCGGCGTCGTCGAGCTTGCGGCGCTTGACCTTCTCGGGCTTGTCCTCGAGGGGGTGAATGTGCGCTTCGATCGCCTTCAGCATGTCCGGACCCGCCGCGGCACCCGTCTCGGCCTTCACCTTGAAGCCGTTGTCCATCCAGGGGTTGTGGCTCGCCGTGATGACGATGCCGGCCTTCGCCTTCTTGCGCATCGTCGCCCACGAGAACGACTGGGTCGGCGAGGCCGTCGTCGCGAGATGGACCGGGATGTCGTGCGCGGTCACGACCTCGGCGGCGGCCTCGGCGAAGAACTCGGACGAGAAGCGCCGATCGAAGCCGATGACCACGCCGCGCGATTGCTCGCCGGTGCTCTTCACCCACTCGGCGACACCGTTCGCGCAGACGCGCACCGCGTCGTACGTGTACTCCTCGGCGATGCGAGCACGCCAGCCGTCGGTGCCGAAGACGATCTTGGGCATCAGCGCGTCGGGACGGCGGCGCTCGCGGTCACCGAACGCCAGTGCTCGAGGAGATCCGCGAGCGAACGCTCGAGCGGGATCGCCGGCGCCCATCCGGTACGCGCGCGGAAGCGCGACGCGTCGAGCGCGAGGGTGAACGGGTCGCCACCGCGGACGCGCTCGGGATCGACCTCGGTGCGCACCGGGACCCGCGCGAGGTCGACGAGCGTACGCAGGACGCGCTCGATGCTCACCGGCTCGCCGGTGCCGACGTTGTAGGTCTCCGTCCGGTCAGGCGCGATGGCGATCGCGGCCACGTACGCGGCCGCGACGTCGCGCACGTCGATGAAGTCGCGCTGCGCCTCGAGCCCGCCGTGCTTGATGACTGCCGGACCGAGCCCGGCCTCGGCTTCGGCGATCTGCTTCGCGAACGCCGACGCCGCGAGCCCGGGATGCTGCCGCGGCCCATTCGTGTTCGCGGGCCGGAAGATCACCGTCGGATGATCCGGCTGGTCGCCGAACTCGCGGACGAGCGCCTCGGCCGCGGCCTTCGACGCGGCGTACACGTTCGTCGGTCGGAGCGGCGCGTCCTCTTGGACCGGCACTCGGTCCGGGACGCCGTACACGTCGGCGCTCGACGCGTAGACGAGATGTGTGCCGGGGAACGGATCGAGCGCGGCGAGCACGTTCGCGGTGCCGACGACGTTCACCTGGATCGTCCCGCTCGCGTCGCGCTGTGCGAGCGACGGGATCGCCTGCCCGGCGAGATGCACGACCGCATCGGGGCGCGCCGCGGCGACGGCGGCCGCGAGGGCATCGGCATCGGCGAGATCGGCGCGATGGATGCGCACGTCGCGCGCGATCGCCGCGAGATTCGGATACGGCGACGGCTCGAACGCGATGCCGTGGACCTCGTGGCCGTCGGCAACGAGCCGTTCCGCGAGATGGGAGCCGACGAAGCCGGTGATGCCGGTGAGGAGGACGCGCGCCGTCACGTCCCGATGCTAGCCGGGATACGGTTTGACGCGGTGAACGCTTCCCTGCTCACTCTCGTCGTCTACGTCACCGTCGCGCTCTGCTGGAGCGGGAGCTGGACCGCGGGCAAGCTGGGCGTCGGCGCGGTCCCGCCGATCGAGCTCTCTGCGATCCGCTTCGCGCTCGCGGGCGTGCTCATGCTCGCGATCGCGCGCGCGACCGGCGCGTCGCTCGGCCTTGCGCGATGGAAGCTGCTCCTCGTCGCGTCGTTCTTCGGCATCTTCGCGTACAACGCGCTCGTCTTCGTCGGACTGACGCTCGGCCCCGCATCGGACGGCGCGCTCATCGTGCCGACGCTGAACCCGGTGCTCACGGTGCTCTTCGCGACGGTCCTCGGCGAGCGCCTCACCCGCAACAAGCTCGCCGGGGTGGTCGTCGCGACCGCCGGCGCGATCGTCGTGGTCGTGAGCGCGCAGAGCGGCACCGAGCTCTCGTCACAGCGCCTCATCAGCGATCTGCTGATGGTCGGTGGCGCGGCGTGCTGGAGCGTGTACGCGACGATCGGCGCGGTCACGACCCGGACCGGCTCGCCGCTCGGGGTCACCGCGGTCGCGTGCCTCGCCGGCGCGGCGATGCTCTTCCCCTTCGGCTTCCTCGAGAAGGGGTACCAGGACGTCCCGTCCTGGCCGGCGACCGCGTGGCTCGACATCGCGTACCTCGTCGTGTTCGCGACGATCATCGGATTCGTGCTCTTCTACTGGGCGGTCCGCCGCTTCGGCGCGGGGCTCGCGTCGATGGTGAGCTACCTCGTGCCGATCTTCGCGATCATCCAGGCGGTGTTCATCCTCGGCGAGCACCCGACGCCGATCGAGATCCTGGGCGGCGCGATCATTCTCGTCGGCGTGCGTCTCGCGACCTGGCGCACACCCGTGATCACGCCGCTCGAGGACGCGGCCTCGGCCTAGCGACCGAGCGAGTAGCTGGTACCCGCGATAATCGACGCCATGCGGAAGGTCGCGATCGCGCTCGTGCTCTGCGCGACGGCGGTCGCGTGCAGTGCGAGCACACCAGCGGCCACTCCTGCGCCGACCGCATCGCCAACGCCTGTTGCGGTCGCGCCGCGGATCACGCCGGCGCCGGTCGGCCCACCGGTCCGCATCCTCTGGGCCCCGATGCAGCCGCAGCAGCTCCCCGTCGCCGTGCAGGTCGAGCCGAATGCCCTCGCCGCGCTCACGACCCCGGCGCTCGTACCCGCGACAGCGGATCAGCTGAAGAGCGCAGAGAGGAGCTTCGTCGACCACTTCACGGCGTCCTACGGATTCACGACAACGCTCCAGAGCCTGCGCGACCAGAAATACAACGGCGGCGAAGAGTGGATGTTCAGGACGAATTTCGCGCCTGGGGCGTTCGCCGATCACGTGCGCGAGCTGATCACGACGCGGCGCGAGAACGAGATCCGCACCTTCCATCCCGGCGATGCGACCCTCGAGAGAGCCTGGGTCCGTCCCTCGGCCGGTCCCTTCGGCGACCCGGCCAACGTCAGCCTCGTGGAGGGGACGGTCAGCTTCACCGACGAGGTCACGACCGGCGCCGATCGCACGATCGAGACGCATCGCTGGCGGATCCGCGCGCTGTCGCAGGGGCAGCTCTTCATCCTCGACGGCGCCGAGGACGCCGCGGCGCTCGCGCCACTCGCGCCATTCGATCAGGCGCAGCTCGACACGGAGGCTGCCACGTGGGTCGCCGGGCACCTGCACGAGGAGATGGCCGGGCCGTCCGCGCTGCCGCTGGCGCCGTTCCAGGGCACCGCCTACTGGAACGTGCGGAAGGGCGCGCTCGACTGGCTGCACGAGCTCGCCGTGCGCGGATCGCTGACGGATCGGCACTTCGAGGACATCCGCGCGAAGGTCACGCAGTACCGGCCGACGTCATATCTCGGCGACGGCTACGTCACGGTCGCGCTGCGCGGCACGCTGGTGGAGACGATGAACGGCGCGCGGCACACGTACCCGGTCAACGAGTCGGTCGTGTTCCAGCGCTTCTCGTTCGCGCAGGGCTACTGGCTGGCCGTCGACGGGCAGAACGACGACGGCACCTGGATCGCGAACGGGAGCTACGGCACGCCGCAGTCCACCGCGCACGGCTGATAGGTCACGGAGGCCGGCGGTCGCCGGTCAGCTGAAAACAGGACGCGCGATCAGGAGCCCGTCCTCGCGAACGACCGGCAGCGCGAAGTCGAAGCGGTCGACCTCCAGCGCAAGCTCCGCGTCGCGCCGCGGGAACCAGTCGGGCCAGGGTTTCGCATCGTTGAGCTCGATCCCCTGGAACGGCACCGTCGCGCCAAGGAGCAGCTGCTCGAGATACGCGGCGCAGAGCTCGTCCTCGTCGTGATCGTTGCTGCCGTGCGTCCCCATCGCCACGAGCGAGATCGCGTCATGACCGCGGAGGTAGCGAACGGTCGCGGTCGCGATCACGAGGCTGCCGAGCACGACCTCGGTCGCCCTGTCCGTCGCCACGACGCCCTGGGTGCCGGCGCTCGTGCGCTGGACGACGCGGCGACCGGTCAGATCGAGGTCGACGATCTTCGACGGCGAGTTGCCGATATCGAATCCAGGGATCGGCCGGCCGCCGATCTCGCCGGTGAGGAAGAGCTTCGGATCCTTCGCCTTCAGGGCGAGCGCCTGCTCGTGGTCGCCGACGAGGACGACCTCGCGCGCGCCCGCCGCGACGCAGAACGCGGCCGTGGTGAATGCGCGGAACACGTCGATGATCACGGCCGTCCCGACCGCGGCGCGCGCTCCGTCGAGCCCGCTGTGTCGCCGAACGTTCACAGCACTGTCGCGGTGAACGGTCTGCGGCCCGTGCGGAAACGCTCGATGGACAGATCGGCGATGTCCAGCGTCGTCGCCTTCCCGTCGAGCAGCTCCTCGACGATGAGCTGCGCCGTCGCCGGCGCGTGCATGAAGCCGTGGCCCGAGAATCCGGCCGCAATGAAGAGGCCCGGCGTGCCGGGCACCGCGCCGACGATCGGGTGATCGTCAGGGGTCATCTCGTAGTTGCAGGACCAGCGGTCGGTGATGCGCAGGTCGGCGAACGCCTCCATCCGCCACGCGCCGCGCGCTTTCACCCACGGCTCGAGCTGCGGTGGCACCTCGAGCGCGTCCGTCGGCGCGCCGAACGCATCGGGCGGCGCCGCGGGTCCCTTCTCGACCGTGCCGTCAGCGGTGAGATTCGGCATCGCGAACCGCTGGGCCGCGCCTTTCGGGCGGAAGTGGAACCCCGACTCGAGCTCGATGACCATCGGGATCCCCGCGAGCGCCGGGAACGGGCCGGCCGCTTCCAGGATCGTGCGGCGGTACGGCCAGATCGGCACCTGCACGCCCGCGGTCGCGGCGAGGGGCGCGGTCCAGGCGCCGGTCGCAAGGAGCACGCGGTCCGCGCGGATCTCGCCCTCGCTCGTGCGCGCGCCGACGACGCGGTCGCCCTCGGTGATGAGCGACTCGACGCGCACACCCTCGACGAGGCGCGCGCCTTCGAGCGAGGCGGCAGCGGCGAATCCAGCGAGCGCCTCGAGCGGCGCGCCGTACCCGTCGAGCGCGCAGAACCGTCCGCCCGTCAAGTCGTCGACGCGGATGCCCGGAACGAGAGCGGCGATCCGCTGCGGGCCGACCATCTCGACCGCGACGCCGAGCCGCTCGTACAGCGGCAGCGGCTCGCGCAACGACGCAAGGCCCGCGTCGGTCTCGGCGACGAACAGGTAGCCGTTCTGCTGGAAGTCGTGGGCGCTCGAGGTGGAGCTGTCGAAGTCGCGCCAGAACTCCGTCGCGAGCTGCGACAGGCGGACGTCGAGCTCGTCGACGAACTGATGGCGGATCCCGCCGAGGCCGCCCTTCGTCGTGCCCGACCCGAGCGACGACTGCTCGAGCACCACGACGTCGGTCTCGCCGCGCTCGCCGAGGAAGAACGCCGTCGCCACGCCGACGATGCCGCCGCCGACTATCAAAGTGGACGCGCGGTCGGGGATGCTCAGTCCGCCAGCTCCGTGAACCGATACTTCCCCTCGACGCTCGTCACCGTCCCGAACCGGGGCTTGTCGTGGGTGAAGCCGACGATCCACTGTTCTTCGACTGCGCGCGCGAGGATCGTGCGCTTCGCCTCGAGCGTGTCGAGCGGGAAGAGGTCCTGAGCCGGGATCCACGGGAGCGGCAGGTGGTGGCGGTCCGGCAGGAAGTCCGACGAGAAGAACACGGTGCGCTTGCCGTCGGTCACGCGAACCGTCTGCGTCCCGCGGGTGTGGCCCTGCACGCGGTCGAGCCGGACGCCCGGGATGATCTCGACCGCCTCGTCGATGAGCTCGAGCTTCCCGGGAGCCTCGAGCGGCGCGAAGTCCTCCGGGTAATACGACGCGTGGGTGCGCTCGTTCGGGTGCGTCGCGTCCTGCCACTCGAGACGCTGGAAGACGTAGCTCGCGCGCGGGAACGTCGCGACGAAGGCGTCGCCGTCACGGCGCGTGTTCCCGCCGGCGTGATCGAAGTGGAGATGCGTGTTCACGACGAGCGAGACGTCCTCGGGCTTCACGCCGCGCGACTTCAGCTCGTCGAGGAGCTGCGGCGGACGCTCGATCCCGTAGATGCCGCGCAGCTTGTCGCTCATTTTCGCGCCGGCACCCGTCTCGACGACGATGACGTGATCGGCGTCGCGGATGAGCAGGCAGTTCATGTCCATCTCGATCCGGTTCAGCGCGTCGGGGGTCTTCTGCTTCTCCCAGAACACCTTCGGGACCACCCCGAACATCGCGCCGCCGTCGAGCTTGAACGTGCCGTCGCTGAAGATGTCGATCTCGAACCGGCCGAAACGCATGGTGGGAGTATGGGGAAGTGGACATCCGTACGTACCGCGACGGCGATGGCGATCGACTCCGCACGTTCTGGCTCACCTGCGGCATCAAGATCCGTCCGGGCGACGACGACGCGTCGCTCGCGATCTTCGCCGCGCGCAACCCGGACCTCATGCTCCTCGCCGAGGAGAACGGCCACCTCGTCGGGTCTGCCCTCGGGGGCTGGGACGGCCGGCGCGGCTGGATCTACCACGTCGCGGTCCATCGCGACGAGCGCCGGCGCGGGCTCGGCCGCCAGCTCGTGGCCGAGCTCGAGCGGCGGCTGCGCGACATCGGGTGCCCCAAGGTGAACCTCATCGTCTGGAACGACAACACCTGGGCGATGCGATTCTGGGAGGCGCTCGGCTACCGGCTCGAGACGACGGTCGAGTACGCGAAGGAGCTGTGACCGACCTCGTCCTCGAGTCGTTGCCGGTCCTCGAGGCGCCGCCATCGATCACGGCCGCGGAGATGGCCCGCGCCGATCGCGTCGCGATCGAGGACCTGGGGGTCCCGATCGCGGCGCTCATGGAGAACGCCGGGCGTCAGGTCGCGGCGATCGCGCGACTCATGCTCGGCGGCGCGGTCACGCGACGCCGGATCGTCGCGTTGTGCGGTCGGGGCAACAATGGCGGCGACGCGTTGGTCGCGGCACGGCATCTGTTCGGCTGGGGCGCCGACGTTCGCGCGGTCGTCTGCGGCGATCCCGAGACGCTGCGCGAGCTGCCGGCGATGCAGCGCGATGTCCTTCGCGCGATCGGCGTCCGTGTCGGCAGCTTCGCCGGCGACGGGGCTGACGAGATCGCCGGCGCGGAGCTGCTCGTCGATGGGCTGCTCGGGTACAGCGCGAGCGGAGCGCCGAGAGATGAGATCGTGGAGTGCATCCGCCTGGCCGACCGCTCGCGCGTGCCGATCCTCGCGGTGGACCTTCCGTCGGGGCTCGACGCGGACATCGGTTCGCCGCTGGGTGTCGCGATCCGGGCCGCGTGTACCGTGACCCTCGCGTTTCCGAAGCGCGGACTGCTCGCGCCCGCGGCTGTGCCATTGGTCGGGACGCTCGTGCTCGCGGACATCGGGATCCCCGCCGCGGCGTACGGCCGGCCGGACGCCAGCGCGCTGTTCGAGCGCGGCGATCTCGTCAGAATGATCCCCTGATACCGGCGGTCTGAGTCAGGACCCGTCATATCGGGAGAACTTGTCAGCGTCACCCGGCGGGCCTAGGGCCCGATGAAGACGAGACGCCCCGACGAGAGATACCGCGCGAACTGACCCGAGATGCCGAAGCTGGTCGGGGGACGGCCGTTGGCGATGAGCTCGAAGATCGTGAATCCCGAATACCCGGCACCGCCGCACTCGGATTGGAGGATGTACCGGGCGTCGGGCGACATGGTCCACCCGCAGCCCATGTACCGATGATGCTCGACGCCATCGAATCCCATGACGATCCCGAGCAGCCGCGCACCCGCGCCTTGCTCGCCCGAGTCCCGCACGATCACCACTTCACCGTTCGTGAACGATGAGACCCTGATCGCCCCACCTTCGATCGTCCGCACGGTCTTGCCGGTCGCAAGCTCCACGATGCGCACCCGCGCCTTCGCGGCGCCGGTCTCTCCGTCGCTGTCGATCCCGGCGAGCATCGTCCCGTCGCGCGACCACGCAAGTGAAACGGTGCCGTCGGCGGCGTACCGGCGGAACGGCCCGGCCACCCGCGTGACCGTTCCATCCTTGAGATCGACCACGGCCACGTGGCCGTCTGCGTTGTAGCCCCAGATCGCGACGCGGTCGCCCGCGACGTTCACGACCGCCGTCCACGGCCGTCCGCCCGCTGCGCCTGTCGCGTCAGCGATGTTCCGCATCGCGCTGCCGTCGCCGCTCCCGACCCACACGCTCCGCCCGACCATGATGAGGCGCCCGTCCGGCAGCCAGTCCGCGAGCGCGAATGGACCATCGGCGGCGGTGGGCTGCGCGAGCGGCGTCCTCACGTTCGAGAAGAGCTGGATCATCGTGGGCGACACGCCCGTCGGCGCCCCGATGGCCTGGTACCCGATGGCCGGGCCGCTATCACGCGACACCGTGAGCGCGCCGGTCCAGCTGACGCGATGTGATTCGTCGGCTGTTCGCGATCCGCCGGTCGCGAGGCCGTAGGCCTCGCCGGTCGCGAAGATGTTGACCACGCGCGTCCTCGGGAAGTTGACGTTGACCGTGAACCAATCGATGACCGCGTCGCCGATCGCGGCACGGGTCTCCGCGATCTTGAAGCCGATCGGCTCCGCCTCCCTGAAGGTCAGCTGAGCGGTCCGGTCATCGGTCCAGGTGATCGGGGTGGACGTCGAAAGCCAGCGCTCCACGGATGCCTTGTCCACGGCGAACGGGAAGGTCAGCACGATGGTGCCCGGCCTCCCGGTCGGCACGAGCGCGAAGCCGGTGCCGTCGACGTAGGGCATGCCGTTCACCGTGATCCGGACGGCCGAGCCCGGCAGTCTCCCGCTCGGGACCGCCGATGGCGATGCCGACGCGCTCGCGGACGGCGTCGCGGTCACCTTCGGGGACGGCGACGCGCCGGCGAGGGTCGTGCCGCAGGCGCCCAGGATCAGGGCGGCAACGAGGGCAATGGGTCTCACCGGACCATTGTCGAGCCCGCTCGGTCGCCCATAATTCCGTGATGGCAAAGGACCGGATCGCGTTCCTCGGCGGTGGGGTGATGGGCGAGGCGATGATCCGCGCCGTCCTCGATCGCCACGTCGTCCCACCCTCTCACGTGACCGTCACCGCGCCACGCCGTGAGCGGCGCGCCGAGCTCGCCAAGCAGTTCGCGATCACGGCGGTCGCCTCCAATGCCGAGGCCGCGACGGACGCGGACGTGGTCGTGTTGTCCGTCAAGCCGCAGGTGCTCCCGGCGGTGATGACGGAGCTGCGCGGCAAGGTGCGCGCCGAGCAGCTCGTGCTTTCGATCGTCGCCGGCGCGACGATGCGGTCGCTCGAGACCGGCCTCGGGCATCAGGCCATCGTGCGCGCGATGCCGAACACACCGGCGCAGGTCGGGATGGGCGTGACCGCGTGGTACCCGTCGCCCGCCGTGACGCCGCCGCAGCGCGAGCGGACGAAGGAGATCCTCGCGGCGTTCGGCGAGGAGCTCATGGTCGAGGACGAGTCGTACCTCGATATGGCGACGGCGCTCTCCGGTACCGGACCGACGTACGTGTTCCTGCTCATGGAGGCGCTCGTCGATGCGGGCGTGCACCTCGGCTTCTCGCGGCGCGTCGCTGAGGAGCTCGTGCTGCGGACGGTCGAAGGGTCGGCGCTCTTCGCGCGCAAGAGCGGCCGTCACCTCGCCGAGCTGCGGAACATGGTCACCTCGCCCGGCGGCACGAGCGCCGCCGCTATCTATCAGCTGGAGAAGGGCGCGCTGCGGACGGTTCTCTCGAAGGCGGTGTACGCCGCGTACCAGCGCTCGAGCGAGCTCGGCGCCGCCGCCGAGCGGAAGGTCAGGACGGACGAATGAGGGACGCGATCGCGATCCTCGTTGCGCTCGCGACTGGGGTATTCCTCGCGCGCTACGACCTGAACACCGATGACACCGGCATCGAGGTCGGGCTCCTGCTGATCGCGTCGGCGCTCCTCGCGCTCGCCGCGCCGAAGCGGTGGTGGGTCGTCGCGCTCTGCGTCGGCCTGCCCATCCCGATCGTCGAGCTCGTCGTCGGCCACGCACCCATCCCGCCGGCGGGCGTGGTCGCGCTCGGAGTGGCGGTCGTTGGAGCGCTCATCGGGTCAGTGATCGCGCGCGCGTCGAGGTCGAGCTCGCCCGCCTAGTTCGGGTTGACCTGGTTGACCTCGAAGACCTCGCCGTTGCGGGCGATGCGCGCGTGGGCCTCGACCGCGCGCATCCACTGCGCGCCGCCGGCCGCGAGGGCCTCGAACGTCTTCGCTTCGTGGACGCTCGGCCAGAGCAGCGTGGTGTGCTCGTGGGGTGCGCCCTGAACGAGGAAGCGTTCGAGGTCCGATCGAGTGGCGAGGACGACCGCGCGTCCGGACGTGTTGCCGTCCGGCGCCCAGTTCACCTGCCGTGACTGCCACTGGCTGAGCCATGCCGGGGCGGCTCCGTCGTACCCGACGACGCCGATGAGCGGCGTCGGTCCGAAGTCCCAGAGCCACGCGGCCGTCTCGGCGACGATCTCCGGGTCCGCGAGCGGCTTCCACTCGCTGTCCGCAGCCGGGAGCTCGAGCACGAATCGGTCGTATGCGACTTGGCTGACCTGCATCACGACACTGGGATACGCCCGCGGTCAGCGGGCTCCTAGTCCCCCGCCGGGGGTGCTTTGGCTAGTACTGCGGTACTAGCCGCTGCGGCGGAGCCGTGGATCCAGGGCATCCCGGAGGGCGTCGCCGAGGAAGTTGAAGGTGAAGACCGCGATGAAAATCGCGATACCCGGGCCGGCGCTCATCCACCACTTCATGTTCGCGAGGTAACGCTGCGAGTAGTTGATGTCCTGGCCCCACGAGGGGTACGGCGGCTGTGGCCCAAGGCCGAGGAACGAGAGCGCCGCCTCGGCGAGGATGGCGAACGCGGTCGCGAGCGTCGCCTGCACGACGAGCGCGTTCGCGATGTTCGGGAAGATGTGCCGGAGGACGAGCCGGAACGGCGGCACGCCGACGGTGCGCGCGGCGGTGATGTACTCGCGCGAGCGGACGGACAGGACCTGGCCTCGCGTGAGCCTCGCGTAGCCGGGAATCGCGACGACGCCGATGGCGATCATCGCGTTCTGGATCTGCGGGCCGAGCGACGCGGTGATCGCGATCGCGAGCACGAGCGCCGGGAAGGCGAGGAGCGCATCGATGACGCGCATCGCGAGGAGGTCGAAGGTCCCGCCGAGGTAGCCGGCGAGGAGGCCGACCGAGACGCCGACGAAGAACCCGATGCTCACCGAGATCACGCCGACCGAGAGCGAGATCCGCGAGCCCCAGAGGACGCGCGAGAAGACGTCGCGCCCGAGGTCGTCCGTGCCGAGCCAGTGCTGGAAGCTCGGCGGCTGGAGCGCGTCGCCGATGGTCACCTTGATCGGGTCGTACGGCGCGATGATCGGCGCGAACGCGGCGACAAATAGGAGGATCGAGAGCAGGACCATGCCGACGAGCATCCGCGGGTTCTTCCGCAGGAACCAGCGAAGGCTCGAGGCGCGGGTCTGCTGCTGCGCGCGGATGACGACCGGCAGCGCGGCTTCGGTCATGCCTGCGCGCCGCCGAACGAGATCCGTGGGTCGAGGAACGCGTACAGGACGTCGACCGCGAGCGTGCTCAGCATGAACGACAGCGCCGAGACGAGGACCACGCCCTGCACGACCGGGTAGTCCTGTGACGGGATCGCCTGCACGGCAAGACGCCCGATCCCGGGGATGAAGAAGATCGTCTCGGTGATGATCGCGCCCTCGATGATCGCGCCGATCTGGATGCCGATGATCGTCACCACCGGGATGAGCGCGTTCTTCAGCGCGTGGCGGACGATGACCGCGCGCTCGCGAAGGCCCTTCGCCCGCGCCGTGCGCATGTAGTCGAGCCCGAAGACGTCGAGAAGGCTCGAGCGGACCTGCCGCAGGTTCACGGCGAGGCTCGCCGTGGCGATCGTGATGGCCGGAAGGATGAGCCGGCGGAGGTTGTCCCACGGGTCGGTCGAGAAGGGCGTGAACCCGCCGGGGGGCAGGATGTGGCCGGGCACGACGTAGGCGAACAGAAGGATGAGCAGCAGGCCGAGGTAGAAGTTCGGGAACGACACGCCCGCGATCGTGAAGCTCGTGGTGAGGAGATCGACCGCGGAGTTGCGCTTGATGGCGGAGATCGTGCCGACGACGAGCGCGACCGTCACGGAGATGAGGAGCGCGGCGGCGCCGAGCTCGAACGTCACCGGGAGCCGCTCGATGATCGCCTCGGTGACCCGCTGATGGGTCTGGAACGAACGGCCGAGGTCGCCCTGCAGGGCGCGCGAGAGCCACGCGGCGTACTGGATGGGAACGGGCTGATCGAGGCCGAGCTGCGCGCGGACGTAGGCGATGGTCTCCGGGTTCGGATCCTCGCCGGCGTACGTCAGGATGGGGTCCCCTGGGGCGATGCGGATGATCACGAAGATCCCGACGGTGACGAGGAACGCGACGGGGATCATGAGCAGGAGGCGGCGGAGAATGTATGTCGTCATCCGCCGCCTCCTGCCATCGCTCTTACGAGGCTACTTCTGCACCCAAACGGTCTGGAACCGTGGCAGCTGGTCCGGGTAGACCTCGAAGCCCTGAATGGCCTTCGCGGTCAGGAGCTGCGCGGCGTTGAAGCTGTAGAAGATGCGCGCTGGGTCGTCGACGACGAAGATCTGCTGGGCCTTGAGGAAGAGGTCCTTCCGCTTGGCCTGATCCGTCGCGGTGCGGGTCTGGTCGAGGAGCGAGTCCACGTCCTTGTTCGAGTAGCCCGAGTCGTTGTTCGGCCGGCCGGTGTAGTTGAAGTCGTAGACGTTCCCGTCGGGGTCGATCCGGCCGCTCCAACCGATGAGGGTCATGCCTGACTGCTGGTGCTTCTGCTGGAGGGCCACGATGTCGTTGAACAGCAGCGTCTTGATGTTCATCGTGATGTCGGCCTTCGCGAGCTCCGACTGGAGGAGCTGCGCGAATTGCAGCGTCGCCGCGTCGCCTGAGGACGCGAGGAGCTCGAAGGTCAGTGGGCCCTTGCCGACGTCCGCGACGAGCTGCTTCGCCTTGGCGATGTCCGGCTTGGCGAACGGCTTGAAGTTCGGGTCGTACGCGAAGTGCGATGGGGCGATCGGGCCGTATCCGACGACGCCGACACCTTGAGCCGGGCCCTTGTTCAGGAGCTCGTCCCGGTCCATCGCGTAGCTGACCGCCTGGACGTAGCGCTTCTCCGCGAAGATGAACCCGGCCGTCCGGTTCGGGACGAGGCTGGCGTAACCGATGCCCGCGATCTCCTGGTACACGAGGCTCGTGTCGGTCTTCACGGTCGGCACGTCCTTGCCGGTGACGGCGTTCGTTGCCTGCACCTGGCCGGTGCGCACGTTCGTCAGGCGGACGTCGCCGTCGGTGATCGGCTTGATGATGACCTGGTCGAGGTACGGGAGCTTGTCCCCGTTCGCGGCGGTGCCCCACCAGTTCGGATTCTTCTTGAAGGTGTAGTGGTCGTCCTTCACCGCCTCGGTGAGGATGAACGGGCCACTCCCGGCGTTGAACGCCTTGCGGGTGAAGTCGGCGCCGCCGGCCTCGACGGTCTTCTGCGACAGCATCATCCCCGAGCGGTCGACGAGGACCGACAGGAACGGCGCGGACGGGGCCTTGAGGTCGACCTTCAGGGTCGACGCGTCGACGGCCGTGACCGTGTCGACGGACGCGAGCTCACCGAGCCGCTGCGACTCCTTCGTGAGCCGGTAGCGGTCGAGGTTCCACTTCGCCGACGCGGCGTCGAACGCCGTGCCATCGTGGTACTTCACGTCGGTCCGCAGGGTGAAGGTGTACGTCTTGCCATCCGGCGAGACCGTCCACTTCGTCGCGAGCCACGGGATGATCTCGCCCTTCGGCGTCACTCGGACCAGCGAGTCGTACATCGCGTACATGAGATGCCGGTCGACGAAGAGCGCGGACAGCATCGGATCCATGTTGCTGATGTCCGAGTTCATCGCGAACGTCACGCTCCCGCCGTAGACGGGCTTGCCGCCCGAGGTCGTACCGCCGCCGGTCGTCGGCGTCCCGGAACACGCGGCGAGCACGAGGGCCAGGACCGCGAGGATCGCGAGCACGCGCGAGAACCTGCGAGCCATGCGCAACACCCCCCAGACCTTCCTCAGGTCTTGAGGAGGATACGTCCGGTCAGACCGCCCGGTTCAGGGAGTCTCCTTCGGCTCGCCATCCCGCTCGCCGCCCTTGCGGCCAATGCTCGGGAGGAGCCGGTAACGCCGGCGCTCGACGGGCGCGGGCTTGGCCACCGGCTCTCCGGTCGCCGCCACGGTAGCGGGGATGGCGGCCGGGACGACCGCCGCGATCCGCGTCGGAGCGAGCAGGCCGCCGAGCCAGGCCGCGAAGATCGCGATGAGGATGCTGAGCGCTCCGCCGAAGGCGAACGTTTCGGCCGTTTCGAAGAGCGTGACGCCGAGGACGAGCGGCATGATCTGGATGAGCCGGGCCGTCGCTCCGAACAGACCGAGCGCGAAGGCGACGTCGACGACGAGGAGCGCGAGCACGACGAAGAGGCCGAAGAACGCGACCGTCATCCCGTGCCAGCTCGTGCGATAGCCGGCCATCCGGCCCGCGACGTAGCCGCCGACGAGGTACGAGAGCCCGACCGCGACGAGGATCGGCACCGTCGAGGCGTAGCCGCGCGTCGTGTAGACGTTCGCGAGCAGGATGCCGACGAGTGGCGTGAGGATCGCCGCGACGCCGACCGTCGCGAGCCACCCATCGAGGACCGCGCCCCACGACGTGCCCGCGGGACGGATCGTGACATCACGTGCCATGTGGTTGCCCTCCCTGTGCCAGGTGTCACCACCGTGCATGCAAGCGAGGGGCCAGACGGGCTAGACGGCGGCCTTTCGGCTCCTCGCGCTCCCGCTGAACTTGGCGAATGTCTCCGCGAGGTCCGTCTTCTCCCACGGGAGATCGAGCTCCGGGCGGCCGAAGTGGCCGTACGCGGCCGTCTGCCGGTAGATCGGCCGGCGCATCCGGAAGCGCTCGATGATCTCCTGCGGCCGGAAGTCGAAGTGCTCGTCGATGAGCCGTCGGATCACATCGTCGTCGACGGTGCCGGTGCCGAACGTCTCGACATTCAGCGAGACCGGCTTCGCGACGCCGATGACGTACGCGATCTGGATCTGGCACCGCGTCGCGAGACCCGCGGCGACGATGTTCTTCGCGACGTAGCGCGCGGCGTACGCGCCCGAGCGGTCGACCTTCGTCGGGTCCTTGCCGCTGAACGCGCCGCCGCCGTGCGGGGCAGAGCCGCCGTACGTGTCGACGATGATCTTCCGTCCGGTGAGGCCGGCATCGCCCATCGGGCCGCCGATGACGAACTTCCCGGTGCCGTTGATGACGTAGCGCGTGTCCGCGTCCAGAAGATCGGCCGGGATCGCCGCGCGGACGACGACGTCCTTCACGTCGCGGCGGATGCGCTCGACGTCGACGTCCTCATCGTGCTGCGTCGCGACCACGACCGTGTGCACGCGCTTCGGCGTGCCCTTGTGATACTCGACGGTGATCTGGGACTTCCCATCCGGACGGAGGTACTCCAGCTCGCCGGACTTGCGGGACTTCGCGAGCTGCTTCGCGACCGCGTGGGCGAGGGTGATCGGGAGCGGCATGAGCTCGGGCGTCTCGTTGACGGCGAATCCGAACATCATCCCCTGGTCGCCCGCGCCGAGCTCGGCACCGTCGTCCTGCGCGCGGTCCACGCCCTGCGCGATGTCGGGCGACTGCGGCTTGATCGCCGTGAGCACGCCGCAGGTCTCGTAGTCGAAGCCGTAGTGGGCATTCGTGTAGCCGATGTCCTTCACGACCTCGCGCACGATCGAGATGACGTCCGCGTACGCGGTCGTCGTGATCTCACCGGCGACGAGCACCGTGCCGGTCGTCGTCGCGGTCTCGCACGCGACACGGGACATCGGGTCCTTCGCGATGAGCGCGTCGAGCACGGCATCGGAGACCTGGTCGCAGAGCTTGTCGGGGTGGCCCTCGGTGACCGACTCGCTCGAGAACAGCACCTTGTCCGCGCGCATGAAGCTCAACGTCATCTAGGTGCCCGCCTTCCACGACCGCGAGTAGGTCTTCTGGGCGTCGGTCATGGTATCGATCTTCATCCCCATCGCCTCCAGCTTCAAGCGGGCGATGAGCGCGTCGAGGTCCTCCGGCACCGGGTAGACGTTCGGCTTGAGGGTCTTGCCCTTCTGGAGGAGGTACTCGATCGCGAGCACCTGGTTCGCGAAGCTCATGTCCATGACCGCCGCCGGGTTCGCCTCGGCGGCGGCGTGGTTGAGGAGCCGGCCCTCGGCGAGCAGGAAGATCTTCTTCCCGTTCTCGTGGCTGTACTCCTCGACGAACGCCCGGACCGTCCGCTTGCCCTTCGACTGCTTCTCGAGGGCCGGGATCTCGATCTCGTCATTGAAGTGGCCGGCGTTCGCGACGATCGCGCCGTCCTTCATGCACGGGAAGTGCTGGCCGCTGATCACGTTGACGTTGCCGGTGGTCGTGAGGAAGATGTCGCCACGCGTCGCAGCTTCCGCGATCGGCATCACCTGGTACCCGTCCATCGCGGCCTCGAGCCCGCGAAGCGGATCGACCTCGACGATGATCACGATCGCGCCCATCCCGCGGAACCGCGACGCGACGCCGCGGCCGACCCAGCCGTAGCCGCACACGACCGCCGTCTTGCCCGCGATGAGGATGTTCGTCGCGCGGAGCAGGCCATCGATCGCCGACTGCCCGGTGCCGTACTGGTTGTCGAACATGTGCTTCGTCCGGGCCTCGTTCACCGCGACGATCGGGTACGCGAGGACGCCCTCGGCCGACATCGCGCGGAGGCGGATGACGCCGGTGGTCGTCTCCTCGGTGCCACCCTTTACGTTGGGGAGCAGCTCTTTGCGGGTCGTGTGCAGGAGGGTGACGACGTCGGCGCCGTCGTCCATCGTGATCTCGGGCTTCGTGTCGAGGACCGCCTCGATGTGGCGGAAGTAGGTGTCGCGGTCCTCGCCCTTCCGCGCGAACGTCGCGATGCCCTCGTTCTTCACGAGCGCGGCCGCGGCGTCGTCCTGGGTCGAGAGCGGGTTCGAGGCGCAGAGCGCGACCGAGGCGCCCGCGTCGCGGAGCGTGATCGCGAGGTTCGCCGTCTCGGTCGTCACGTGGAGGCACGCGCCGATGCGGAGGCCCTTGAACGGCTGCTCCCGCGCGACGCGCTCGCGGATCTTGCGCAGGACCGGCATCTCGCGGCCGGCCCATTCAATACGCCGACCGCCCGCTTCTGCGAGCGAGAGGTCGGCGACGTCGAACTGGGACTTGGTGGCGACAGTCATGACGTTCTCCCGAACAGATTCTTGGTAAGCCGCTCCCACACCGCGCGGCGGACGGCAGGCCCTTCGACGAACGGCCCATGCACCTCGTACCCAAGGCGGCGATAGACGCTGACGGCAGGCGCGTTGTCCTGTCGGACGTTGAGGACGACGTCGCGATGCAGCTCGAGCGACGCCTCCGTCACGGCCGACGTCACCGACGTCGCCATCCCGCGGTTGCGGTACGCGAGGCGCGTCAGGACGTTGCCGACGGCGGCGATCCCGGTCGCGGCCGAGCGCACGTGGGTCCCGGCGGCCGCGACGAGCTGCCGGCCGGAGTAGATGCCGAAGTAGAGCTCGCGCTCGAGGCGCGCCGGCGTGAAGTACGTGCGCGACGCGTTGCCGTAGAGGTCGATGACGTCGTCGAGGTGGTCCGGCGTCAGTCGCGTGATCTCGTGGGTCAGGCGTGGCTGGAACGTGTCGAGGCGGACGACCATCCGGTGCATGACGTCGATCCGCTCGAAGCGGTAGCTCGCCTCGATCGGCAGTCGGCCGCTCGGCGGCGTCGCGAGGATGAGCCGCGCCTCGGTCATCCCATTGCGGAAGAGCTCCGCCAGGGCCTGCGGCTCGCCCATCGCGAAGCACGGCCGGAACGGGAGCACTTCGACGAGCAGCGCGGCCGCGACGATGTCGTCGCCGCGGCGGGCCACCCACCAGCGCGACTGGTCGACGTTGTGCGGGCCGAGGTCCGCGAGGGCGTACGCGGCGATGAGCCGGTCGCGCTCGAAGAAGGCGCGCACGTCGTCGGCCGATGCGTGTGGGTCGAGGTCGATGTCGGGCATGAGCGGGGCCGCGGTCATGGGCTCCTCCAGTTCTGAGGGCTACGACCTAGCGGGGCTCCGCCGGTTGTGCTGAGAGGAGAAGTCTACCGCGTGACGCTAGTGGTGGCCGCCGGCCACGGTCGCGCTCGCGCCAGCCGTCGCAGTGAGCGTGCCGTCCGAGACCGTCACGTCGACGGTCACGACGTCGCCCTTGTTGCCATTGCCCGGCTTGCCGAGATCGAAGCTGTCGGAGGTCGCCGTGGTCGCCGTGATCCGCCTGGTCACGCCATTCACCTTCCAGACATAGGTGAAGGACAGCGCGTCGCCGTCGGCATCCGACGCGGTCACGGTCGCCACGAGGACGGTCTGCGTCGTCGGCGTCGTGGTGTTCAAGGAGACGGTCGCGACCGGCGCCGAATCCGCGATCACGACGGGTGACGACGTCACCGGCGTGCTCGTGGCGACGCCGTCGGACGCGGTCACGCGAACGGCGATCGAATCGCCGCGATCGCCGTTGCCCGCGACCGACAGGTCGAGCGTCGAGCTGGTGGCGCCCGCGATGTCGGACCCGTTCTTGGTCCACTGGTACGCGTATGTGAGCGCGTCGCCGTCGGCGTCGTGCGCGGTCACCGAGGCGGTCAGCATGTCGTTGGTCTTCGGGTCGAGCGGGGAGACCGTGACGGTGTCCACGACGGGCGCGCTGTTCCCGAGGACGGCGACCGAACTCGCGCCATTCAGCGCGACGTACGTCGACGAACCGACGGTCGCGAGCCCGGCGGGCCTCGAGCCGATCGCGATCCGGGTCACGGCACCGGTGTTCGGATCGACGGTGGCGAGATCGTTGCTGCCGAGATCGGTCACGTAGATGGCCGACGCCGAGACCGGCGCGATGTGGCTCGGGGAGTCGCCGACCGTGGCCGTGCGCACCACCGTGTTCGTGCCGGCGTCGATGACCGAGAGCCGGCCCGGTGCCGTGTCCGTCGCGGCGTAGACCCGACCGCGCGCCGGGTCGGTCGCGAGGGCGAAGCGGACCGGGCCGCCGACATCGACCGTCGTCACGATCGTGTTCGTCGCCAGGTCGATGACCGTCACGCCGTGTCCGGCAAGATCCCCGAGGTATCCGACGTGCCGCTGGGGATCCACCGCGACGGACCACCACCCGGTGCCGGTGGGCGCAGTGATCGTCGCGACACGTTGGAGCGTCGTCGTGTCGATGACCGACACCTGCGATGGCACCACCACGTAGAGGCGCGCGAGGCCGGGATCGACCGCGACGCCAAGACCGCCTGGTGAGAGCGTCGCGATCGTCGACCGCGAGGCCGTGTCGACGACGGACACCGTGCCGTCGTTGAAGTTGCCAACGTACGCGCGACCCGCCGCGGGGTCCGTCGCGATCTCGCCAGGCCCGCTGCCCACCGCGATCGTGCCAGTCACCGTGTTGGACGCGCTGTCGATGATCGAAACGGTCGAGCCGCCGTTGTTCGCGACGTAAACGAGCCCACCGGCAGCTGCGATACCGAATGGCTGCGATCCGACGGCGATCATCTGCGTCACGGAGAGCGCCGCGGCCGGCCGCGCTGACAGAAGGACGAGGAGCGCGGCAAGAACGACTGCGCGGCGCATCGGGGGACTAACGCGCCGGGCTGGATCGCGGTTACGCAGTACTAGTCGGGTACTGGGAGAGGCCCCACCATCGTGGGGCCTCTCCCGGATCAACTCAATGATGAAGTCTGTTGCAGCTCACTTCGGAAGGTTGGGGTTCACGGGGAGCGGAAGCGGCGGGAGCAGGCTCAGATCGGTCAGATCAGGTCCCGCCGGGTCGTTGTTGCCGTTGCTGTTATCGGAGCCGCTCGAGAACGTCTTCCCGTTGACGGTGATGTCGTCGATCAGGTGGTAGATACCGTATGCGTCGGCGACAATGAAGACAGCCGAGACCGTGTCCCCAAGGTGGCATGATTGGGCAACGCTCCATTTCTGGTGGTATGCGAAGGGACACGTCGCGGAGTGAATATCCCAGCCGCTATTGGGATAGTCGTCGACGTCCGAAACTTCTTCCCAGTCGTTCCCGCGGATGTTTTGGTCCAACTGGGCGTCCCCATCCGGTGCACCGGCCGCATTCTGGAACTCGACGACGAGTCGCGGGGACCCCAGGGTGGACGGCTCACCGAAGTAAGCCTCCGGCGTCTTGTTCCAGAACGACGAATCCGGGAACATTGCGGCTGGTATCCCGGTGACGTGGTGGACCAAGATCCCGGCGTATCCCTGGGCGAAGGTCGGCGCACCGTTGGTGGTCAGTAGCCGGATGGCTTGGTTGTCGGTGTCGCCGAACGGCTGATCCGTGGTGGCGAGCCAGTCAGCGTGGGCCCCGTCGCCGCCCGAGAAGAAGCTGAGCGTCGGCGATGCATTGTCCGCAAGCGCCGGTGTGGATCCGCTCGCTGTGATCATGAACGACGCCGCGACGAGTCCGATCGCCACCAAGATGCGGAGCACGGCGGTATTCCCCGCTCGTACGAACTCCATGCGAGCACTCCTGCGTCGATGCCGACGCCCCCGATGTGCGTGGTCGAGGAACGTCCAAGCCTCGATGGACGCTCTTCCTTCCGCGCCGGACCGGCGCGTCGCACGGACCATGCCGAATTCCAATCATTTAGCCAACAAATGCGCAACAGCGGCAGCCGCTTGGACGCTCGATGACTCACCGCTTCAGACAACGCACGCGGCCATCACCGTGCGCGACCGACCCTCGCGCGTCTCGTCGGCGGTCTAGAACTCGATGAGCGTCGCGATGTCGTAGCCCTGCAGACGGTCGCGGCCGCGCAAGGCCTTGAGCTCGATGAGGAACGCGAGGGCCACGATCTCGCCCTTGAGCTGCTTCACGAGCTCGATGGTGCCGGCGACCGTGCCACCCGTCGCGAGCAGGTCGTCGACGATGAGGACCTTGGCGCCCGGCCTGATCGCGTCCTTGTGCATTTCGAGCGTCGCCGAGCCGTACTCGAGGTCGTACTCGACGGTCACGACATCGGCCGGCAGCTTGCCGAGCTTGCGGACCGGGACGAACCCGACGCCGAGGGCGTACGCGATCGGCGCGCCGAAGATGAAGCCGCGCGACTCCATGCCGACGACGACGTCGATCGGCTTGCCCTTGATCTTCGCGAGGAGCCCGTCGACGGCGCTCTTGAACGAGTCGCCGTCCTTGAGCATCGTCGTGATGTCCTTGAACAGGATGCCCGGCTTCGGGAAGTCCGGGATGTCGCGGATGCTCGCGGCGAGATCTTTCGGAGCGATGGTGGCTGCCACGGGCGAGAGACTAGCGGAAGCTAGAGCTCGAGCCGCGGGTAGTAGTTCTCGACACCTTCGCGTTTCACATCGTCGAGCCACGTCGTGCCGTAGATCGACGCGTACTCGGGTCCGGCCATCGCCCAGGCGTCGCGGCGATACGTCCAGTTCGTCGGATGGAGCCGGTGCGCCTCCCGGAAGTGCTCGATCGCCAGCTCACGCTCGCCCATCAGGTGGAGCTCGCGGCCGAGCGCGAAATGCGCGTCGGCCGTCGCCTCCTCGACGGGCCTCGGCCGGCTGCGACGAACGACCTCGTCAGGCGTGAGCGCGTAGCGGCTCGCCGCGCCCTTCTCCACCCAGTCGCGCAACGCCGCCACGTACCGCTCGGCCTCGACCGTGAGCTTGCGCGTCAGCTCGACGCGCTCGCGATCGAGCGGCGTCGCGTCCGCCGGCACCTCACGGTCCTTGAACGAGGGTCGCCGCGGATAGGCGATCTCCGGCGGACGGACGATGGTCCCCGCTTCGTCGATCCAGATCCCAGTGGGCACGTTGACCACGCCGAGCCGGTCGAGCTCGTGGGACTCGTCGATGAGCGACGGGTGCTCCGGCTGCGCCTTCTCGATCCACGGCCGAGCCGCCGACTGACCGCGCGCGTCGAGCGCGACGGTCACGATCTCGAGCCCGTGCGGGTGGAGCTCCGCTCGCAATTCCTGCCACACGGGCAGGTCAAGGCGGCAGCCTCACCACGACGCCCAGGCGACGAGCAGCACCTTCTGTCCGCGCAACGATGAGAGCCGGAACATGCGTCCTTCCAGGTCGGGCAGCTCGATGTCCGGGAGCGTTGCCGTCGCGAGCGCCTTGCCGCCGGACTCGGGACCCAGCGCCCACAATTCGGCCTGCGGCTCGGCGACGAGGGGCATCCCGAGCGCGCGTGACACGTCAGAAAGCTCGATCGCGTCCGGCGATGCCACCGCGAACGGCACGCATCGTTCGCCGCGACAGAGCCCCTCGGGCTTCAGCTGCCAGCCGGTCGCGCGTTCCAGCTGGGCGGCGGTCACGCGAGGCGACCGGAAGATCATCCGCCGGCCTGGACGACGTGCGCGTCGTTGAACATCTCGTCGACCATATAGCCGTGTTCGGGCGCGTGCGTCACGATCGTGATGTTCGTGTTCGTCGCGGGAACGCGGATCAGCTTCGGGAGCACGCCGAGGAACCCGCTCACGAGGATCCGCGTCACGCCGCCGTGTCCGACCACGCAGATCGTTTTCCCCGCGCTCTCGCCGACGAGCCGATCGATCACGCCCATCGCCCGCGTCACCACCTGCTCGAGCGACTCGCCGCCCGGCCACCGGGTGAAGCCGTCGCGGTCGTAGTTCGGCAGGCCGCGCATCTCGTCGAACGGCTTGCCCGATGCGTCGCCGAGGTCGATCTCATCGAGATCGGCGTACGTCTCGACCGGCACGTCGCGGCCCGCCGCGATCTCCGCGGCGGTGTCCTTCGTCCGCGAGAGCGTGCTCGTGACGATGCGATCGAAGTGCACGGACCGGACGGCCGCGGCGACCACCTTCGCCTGCTCGCGGCCCCGCGCGGTGAGCGGGCTGTCGCGCCGGCCGGCGAACACGTGGGCGGCGTTCGCCTCGCTCTCGCCGTGCCGTACGAAGTAGAGCGTCGTGACCGGCGTCAGACGCCAAGCTCCGCCGCGAGCTCGGTCCACGTCGCGACCCGGGTGATGTTCGGATGCCGGAGCTCGCGGTTCCACGGGTGGTCGAACAGCCAGACCTTCACGCCGGCCTCGGCGAGGGTCTTCGAGATGAGCGTGTCGTCCTCGCAAAACGCGTCGAGCTCCAATTCCTTGGCGAGCCGGACCTTGTAGTGCGCCGAGCTCGTCGCGTCGTAGCGGCCCGGCGGGACCGTCGGATCGAATTCGCCGTGCGGCTTCAGGTGCACGGCCCGCGCGTGCTGGATGAGGCCCTGCTCCCTCAACCACGTTTCCGTGATCACCCGCCGGCGCTCGGCGCGCGCGGTGATGAAGAAGAGCTCGTGACCGGCGGCCGCGAGGCGCTCGACGACGGCCGGGCAATCCTCGTACGGCGAGAGCTCGGCGAAGAACCGACTGTCGTAGAGGGCGATGCGGAAGCGGTCCTTCTCCTCGCCGCTCACCTCTTCGATATGGGCGAGGGTCTGCCAGCCGAGGTCCTCATCAGGCAGGTCGAGGCGGAAGCGTTCGGCGAACGCACGGAGGTACGGCACTGCGCACTCCGCGACGACGTCGTCGAGGTCGATGCCGATCCTCATGCCGCGCTCCCCAGCCCTTCGAGCACGCGGGTGAGCGCGTCGCGCCAGTCGCCGCGCGCGTCGACGATCGACGCGCGCACCTGCCGTTGGCCGTGCTGCGCCTTCGGGAACACGCTGAGGATCGCGTGCCGCTGCGCGTCGCCGAGGTCGCGGCCCATGACGATGCGCAGCTCCGGGCCGCGCACCCGCACCTCTGTCGCGCCGGCCTTCGCCGCGCGGAGCTTCACCTCGACCCCGTAGAGGAGATTGCGCATCGGTTCGGGCGGCGGTCCGTAGCGGTCCTTCAGCTCCTCGCGCAGGGCGATGAGCTCGTCGAGCTCGCGGAGCTCCGCGATGCGGCGGTACATCTCAAGCTTGCGCGCGCGCGCCGGGATGTATTCGTCCGGGATCGCGGTCGAGAGCGCGAGGTCGACGACGACCTCGGACGACGCGGCGAGCGGCCGCAAGCCACGCTGCTCGTTCACCGCCTCCTCGAGCAGCTGCGCGTACAGCTCGAACCCGACGGCCGCGACGTGGCCGTGCTGCTCCGCCCCGAGGATGTTCCCCGCCCCACGGATCTCGAGGTCGTGCATCGCGATCTTGAACCCGGCGCCGAGCTCGCTCGCCTCGAACACCGCCTGCAGCCGCGCGCGGGCCTGCTCGGTGAGCGACGCCTCCTTGTTGTAGAGGAGGTACGCGTACGCCTTCTCCGCGCTGCGGCCAACGCGACCGCGCAATTGGTAGAGCTGCGCGAGGCCGAGGGTCCCGGCGCGGTCGATGACGATCGTGTTCACGTTCGGGATGTCGAGGCCGGACTCGATGATCGTGGTGCACACGAGCACGTCGTGATCCTGGTCCGCGAAGTCGACCATCACGCGCTCCAACCGCCGCTCGTCCATCTGCCCGTGGCCGATGATGAACTTCGCCTGCGGCACGAGCTGCCGGAGCCGCTCGGTCTCTTGCTCGATCCCGATGACGCGGTTGTGGACGTAGTAGACCTGCCCGCCGCGGTCGAGCTCGCGCACGATCGACTCGCGGATGACGTCGTCGCTCCGCTCGACCACGTGCGTCTCGATCGGCTGACGGTCCTCGGGCGGCGTCTCGATGACGCTGATGTCGCGGACACCGGAGAGGGCCATGTGCAACGTGCGCGGGATCGGCGTCGCGGTCATCGACAGCACGTCGACCTCGGTGCGCATCGACTTCAGGCGTTCCTTGTGCCGCACGCCGAACCGATGCTCCTCGTCGATGACGACGAGGCCGAGGTCGCGGAAGCCGACGTCCTTCTGCAGGACGCGGTGCGTGCCGACGACGATGTCGACGTCGCCACTCTTGATCCGCTCGATCGTCTCGCGCTGCTCGGCCGGCAGCCTGAAGCGCGACAGCATCTCGACCTTCACCGGGAACGTCGCGAGGCGCTCGCTGAACGTCTCGTAATGCTGCTGCGCGAGCACGGTCGTCGGAACGAGGATCGCGACCTGCTTCCCATCCATGACCGCCTTGAACGCGGCGCGGAGCGCGACCTCGGTCTTCCCGTAGCCGACGTCGCCGACGATGAGCCGGTCCATCGGCCGACCGCGCTCCATGTCCTTCTTCGTGTCCTCGATCGCGACGAGCTGATCGGGCGTCTCGGTGAACGGGAAGGCGTTCTCCATCTCGATCTGCCACGGCGTGTCCTTGCCGAACGCGTGGCCCGGCGTCGTCTCACGCGCGGCGTACAAACGCAGGAGCTCGCGGGCGATCTCCGCCGCGGCGCGCTTCGCGCGGCCCTTCGTCTTCAGCCAGTCGCGGCCGCCCATGACCGAGAGCGCGGGTGCCTGGCCACCCACGTAGCGCGTGATCTTGTCGATCCGATCCGTCGGGAGCCAGCGCGTGCCGTCGGCGAACGTGAGGATGAGGTACTCGCGCTCGACGCCGATGACCTGCTTCGTCTCGAACCCCTCGAACCGTGCGATGCCGGAGTCCTCGTGCACCACGTGATCGCCTGGCTTGAGGTCCTGGAGGAACGAGCCGACCGCGACGCGGCGACGACGACGCTCGGGATGACGCGGCTTGCGGAACCCGAAGACCTCCGCGTCGGTGAACACGCGGAGGTCGAGCTCCGGGATCGCGAAGCCTTCCGCGAGCGGGACGTGGAGCAGGACGAGCGAGCCCGGTGCGGGCGGATCCGCGAGGGCCTCGAGCGGCGTAGCGGTCACCTCGCGCTCCGCGAGGAGCTCGCCGAGGCGCGCGGCCTGCGGCGTCGCGATGACCCGCGTGCCAGTTCCGGCGACCGCGACCTCGCGGAGGAACTGGTCGAGGCGGCCCGCATAGCTCGCCGAGCCGGTCCAGCCAAGGCGCAGCGCGTTGTCGGCAGGCGCCACCCGGATCGCCCCGTGCTCGCTCGACTCGCGCTCGAGCTGCGTGCGCGGGACGTACGGCGCGGGGAACGCGGTCACCGGCAGGCCATCAGTGCGGAGCTCCTCGCGTCGCTCCTCGGCCATCGCCTCGTACGCGTCCCACGCGAGCGCGAGCTCGACGGAGTCCTCGAACACGACGGTCGCGCGATCGGGCGGCAGATGCGCGACGAGCGACGACGTCGCGCCGAGAAGCGGCGCGAACGCGTCGACACCGGGCGCGTACTGGCCCTGCCGCAGCCCTTCGAGAAGCTGCGCGTAGTCCGCGAGGTCGTCGCCGAGGCCGTCCCAGCTCGCGAGCCGCTCGGCGATCTCGGGCCCGCGTTCGACGGAGATCTCTCGCGCCGGGAGGACGACGAGCTCCTCGAGCGTGGCCTGCGACCGCTGGGTCACCGGATCGAACGAGCGGATCGATTCGATGTCGTCGCCGAAGAGCTCGATGCGCGCCGGCTCGGTCGCCGACGCGGGGTACACGTCGATGATCCCGCCACGCCGCGAGAACGTGCCGGGCTCGCTCACCTCGGGTACGGGCTCGTAGCCGAGCGAGAGGAGCCACGCCGCGGTCTTCTGCCACGGCAGCGTCATGCCGACCGTGAGCGCGCGGCCGCGCTCGGCGAGCGAATCGGCCGGGACCGTCCACTGCATGACCGCGCGAAGCGAGGCGACGACCGCGAGCGGCTCGCCGTCGCGGAGGCGCCAGAGCGCAAGGAGCCGTTGATGGACCGCGGTCGACGACGGCGATCCGGCCTCGTACGGGAGCGACTCGCGTTCCGGGAACGCGACAACGCGATCCTCGCCCAGCCAGCCGCTCAGCTCGGCGCGCCAGCGCCGGGCGCGATCCTCGCTCGGAGCGACGACGAGCACGGTCCGACCTTGCGTCGCGACGAGGGCCGCCCATGCGAATGCGCGCGCGCCCGCTGATGCATCGGCCACCGCGACGGTGCCGCCCGACGCGACGCGATCGGCGAGCGCGCGGAACGACGCGCTCTCCTCCGCCCGCGCGAGGAGGCCGGCGAGTCGAGCGGCGGGAAGGGCGGCGCGGACGGCGTCAGCCATTGAACTGGTTCATCGCCCGCGGCAGATCCCGAAGCGCGACCTCCGCGGCTTCCGCGGCGCGGTCGAGGGTCTGCTCCGCGAGCGCTTTCTCGTCCTGATCGAATGGCGAGAGCACGTACTCCGCGAGGTCGGGCACCTCGCGGAGCTGAGCGGGCGCGACGCCGATGCGGATCCGCGGGAACCCGTCGCCGACGGCGTTCACGATCGAGCGCATCCCGTTATGCGTGCCAGGTCCACCCGACTGCCGGATGCGCAACGCGCCGAGGGGGAGATCGACCTCATCGAAGATCACGAGCATGTCGGCCGGGTCGAGCCGGTAGCGGTCGAGGAGCTTCTTCACCGCGCGGCCGCTGTCGTTCATGAAGGTCTGCGGGCGGGCGATGGCGATCTTGATCCCGCCGAGGCTCCCCTCCGCGATGCGCGAGTCGGCGGACTTGATGGCGAACTCCACGCGGGCGCGCTTGCCCAGCCGGTTCGCGACCGCGAATCCGACGTTGTGGCGGGTGTTCGCGTAGCCGTCGCCGGGGTTGCCGAGGCCGACGACGAGCTTGTCGACCCGCAGGGCGCTCCCGCCGAAGAATCTGCGCATCTTCCTCCAGACGCCGAAATGGGGCCGCAGCCCGAAACGGGCTGGGTCCCTGGTGCCGAATGTCTTCTGTTGAGACCAGTCTACGGGCTACCGTTCGCTCGATGCGGTTCCCCGAGTTCTCGATGGAGCGGATGCAGTCGACCTGGGAGCACCGGGTGAAGTTCGACCTGTCCGAGTCGGGGATCGAGCCGCTCACCCTCGAGGACGCGGTCCGCGACCTCAATGCATTGCGTACCGAGCGGCTTGGCTACGCGAACGGGATGGGCCGTGACGCGACGCGGAAGCTCGTCGCGGCGTTCCACCCGGAAGCGACGCTCGACAACGTCCTCATCACGACGGGAACGAGCGAGGCGAACTTCCTCGCGCTCACGACGCTCGTCGAGCCCGGCGACGAGGTGGTCATCGTCCTGCCGAACTACATGCAGCTCCACGGGATCGCGCGCGGCCTTGGCGCAAGAGTGAAAGAGGTGTGGTTGAGGGAGGAGTGGGGCTGGCGGTTGGACCTCGACGAGCTGAAGGCCGCGGTCACGGATCGCACGAAGGTCGTCTGCGTCTGCAACCCGAACAACCCGACCGGCCAGGTCCTCACCGCGGCCGAGGTGCTCGACGTCGCGACGATCACGGAGCGCCACGGCACCTGGCTCCTCGCCGACGAGGTGTACCGCGGCGCCGAGCGCATCGGGCCGCAGACCGCGACGTTCTGGGGCCACCACGACCGGATCATCGTGACCGGCGGGCTCTCGAAGGCGTACAGCCTCCCGGGCCTGCGCATCGGTTGGATCGTCGCGCCGCCCGAGCGGATCGCCGCGCAGTGGGCGATGAAGGACTACACGACGATCGCGACGGCGACGCTCTCAGAGCTCCTCGCCGAGATCGCGCTCGCGCGGCGCGAGCAGCTGCTGAAGCGCGCGCGGTATCTGTTGAACGAGCGCTGGCCGATCCTCGAGTCCTGGGCCGCGGCCCACGCCCAAGAGCTGCACTGGGTCGCGCCTGCGGCCGGCGGGATCTGCTTCTTCGGCTACAGCTTCCCGGTGGACTCGCTCGAGCTCGTCGACCGCCTCATCAAGGAGTGGAGCACGATGGTCGTACCGGGCGCCCACTTCAACGCCGAGCGCCACCTGCGCATCGGCTTCGCCGGCCCGACCCACATCCTCCGCGGTGGCCTCGAGGCGATCGACCGCGCCCTGGTGGCGCTGGCGGACTAGGCCCGCGGCTTGCAAGGCCGTCCTCCAGACGAACGCACGGAGGACTCGAATGAGCCTTGCAACGATCCTCGCCATCGTCGCACTCATCTGCGGCATCCTGATGCTCGTGAGCGGTCGGTGGTCTCGCTTCCCGCTCGCAGCGATCGCGATCATCTGCCTCGCGCTGAACCAGAGCGGGCTGCTCGGCCGGATAAGCTGATCGCGGGGCTGAACCGGGCGGGTCACCTAGGGCCCGTCAGTACACTCGCCGCAACTGATGGCCGACCGGCCGGTCCACCTGCTCGAGGCGGGCATCGTCACCGAGCAGCGCCGCATGGGGGTGGCTGAGGCACCGGCCGCCCTGGGACCGGCATTCGCCGCGCGCCTCACACCGGAGAAGCGCGTCCGCATCCCGTTCGCTCCGCGCGACCGCTGGCTCACCTCGGCGCGCGAGGCCTGCATCCTCCTCTCCGATGCGGTCGCGACCTCACTGAAGGGCGGCGCGCGCGTCGGCATCCTCGGGGGCGAGTGCACGCTTGTCGCCGGGTCGATGTCGGGCGCGCTCGCGGTCGAGCCCGAGATGCTGCTCGTCTACTTCGACGCACACGGCGACTTCAACACGATCGCGACGACGCCCTCGCACTTCGTCGGCGGGATGGTGCTCGCGCATCTGTGCGGCAAGCAGGTCGCGCCGCTCCTCTGGCCAGGAGTGAAGAAGCTCCTCGAGGCCCACACCTACCTCGTCGGCGCACGCGAGCTCGACCCGGGGGAAGCGGGCAACCTCATCAACTCGAAGGTCCATCGCATCGCGTTCGACCGCGAGCAGGTCGACGCGCCGTCGCTGCTCGCCGCGGTCCGCCGCAAGCCCGTCTGGCTGCACGTGGACCTCGACGTCGTCGACCCGCGCGAGATCGCCGCGGTCGTGCTCCCCGTCGACGGCGGTCCGACGCTCAAGGCCCTGGCCGAGATCCTCGTCTCCGTGGCGCAGATCGCGGACGTGCGCGGCGTCGAGATCTGCGGCTATGACGCACGCAAAGACCCCGGGTCGCAACTCCCCGGGGTCCTCGTAGAGGCGCTCGCTGGGGCGTTCAGCTAGCCGGGTGACTCCGTTCTGGCGACGTAGCGCACAAGCAGCTCCTCATCGAGAACTTCGATCGTCGACGACGCACCCAGCTTCGTAGGGAAAATTGCTACGACCGAACCGATGGATGTCGCCGACGGGGCCAGGATCCCCTCATAGCCGACGTAATGGGCGGCCTCGCCAATCGCCTGACACGGCAGGATGTCATCGGCGGTGATGATCGCGCTAGTAAGTCCCAGCGCCGCCAAGTTGTCGGCTTGAGTCAGATCCAACACGCCGACGAGATTCACTCGATAGGCCACCAGCCGGCGGTTGACGAAATCGGCCTCGGTACGCCCCTGCCGCGCGGCCATGCGCCGGAACTCAGCGAGGGTCGCTTCCACTGGCGTGGCCGTGTAAATCACGGGGAAGCTCTCAGGCGGATTCCACCGGCCGCCACTTACCCGGGCGCCCTCCCCGCTCAACGCGGAGTAGCCCGCACTCAGATGGCGATACACGAGCCCGGACATCGCGCCACGCGGAACGCCATCCAGCGCAGCGACGAGCTCCGAGGACGGCATTAGCGATAGACGCCCTCGCCCATCGAATCGATCAAGCCCAAGACACTGCGGAAGTCACCGTCCCTGAGCAAGTCAACGGGCTTCTGAAATTTGAGATCTGCGTTCGGGCTGAAGAGCCAGTCGTAGCTGGCTTTCGGCGTGAGCACCTGGTAGAGCTTCTCCATTACCGCGAGTAGTTCGAGCACGCGCTCCCGATTTTCCCAGCGGGGTTCGGTCTCGCGGCGCAACCAACGCGCCACCGTCCGACGGTCTGTTTTCACAATCCGAGCCACGTCGCTGGTGCCAAGGTCGCTCTTCTCCACGACCGCTGAAAGCCTTTCCGCCACCGTCACGACGCCAATCTCCAGCCCTGGCGTCGGCCGGCGACCCGCTGAAGGACGGCGAGCCAACGACGCAAGTGCCCGGCCTTGACGGTAGGAGCTCCTGATGCCTCTAGCACCCTATTGGTCGCGTCAGCATGCTCAATCCCCGAGACGAGTAGACGTGCGATAGCTTCCAACTTCATCTCCTGCGTCGGCGCGTTTCTGATCGAGTTGACCTCATGGATCCTGGAGTGCATGAAATGTGACTTAGCGTCTGCCACCTGCGCTTGGTGGTCGAAGCGGCACTTACCGAGATTGCAGACGAATCGGCTCTTCAGACTTCTAGTTCGGAGTAGCCGGCGAGCGTCCTCGGTCGGAATCGACATCATGAACAACGGCAGGTACACCGAGCGACGACGTCCGCCTCCGGACTTCTTCGTCGTGGTGCTCGGCGTTCTCTGCAACGACCGCAGAGAGAATCCGTCTCGCTGCATCAACCCGCAGTCGAACGCATGCGCACCGAGCGCGAGCAGCGGTAGGCCGAACGCGCCCACGCGACCTGCGATCACAGGAAGCTCATATTCCGCTGCGCACCGCATGAATGTGATGTAGTGGGCAAGGCGCTCCACACTGTCCCGCCTCGGATCGAACTCCAACGGTTGCATGTAGAGCGCGGAATACCCCAGGTTCGCGAGGCGACCAAGAAGCGAGTACGGGCTGCGCAGCACCTGCGTGCCAGGCGGCGCGATGGCTACCAGCGGCCTCTTGCGAACTTCCGACCCGTTGAACTCCGCGGCGGTCTCGTGAATACGCCGGTATGTTTCTGCGCCAACCCCCAAAGCCTTGTCAAAAGGGAGCGCCGGCACGACATACATCGCGGGCGCGAAACGGTCTTGGAACTTCAAGGCACCGAGAACCAGCCGCTGAATGTCAGCGCGGGAAATATCAGCGCCAAGCGCGGCTGGCGGTGCGTAGGGCAACTGACTGAGCGCGCGCGTTGCGAGGAAGCGCGGGTGCGCAAACCGCATTGACTGCGGATCAATGAGGATCGGAAGGTTCAGCTGGTGGAGCCGTGAGATGAGCTCTGGCTCAGTCGCGGCATAAGTCGCGTCGAGAATCGCGCCGCCCATCGCCGCCGGCACCCGATCGGGTCGGAGATTTGCTAGCAATTCCTCCAACGAACGCCCGTCGTACGCCGAGACGTTGAGAACAAAGCCAGCAAAGTCGTTCACCTGCGGGCATCATACGGACAGATCGAGGTCACGTCAAGGACACAAGTGGGACAGGTTCCGGCCCTTCGACGTACCACAAGACCCCGGGGCGCAACTCCCGGGGTCCGCGCGGAGGCGCTCGCAGAAGCGTTCAGGTAGGCGCTATTCGCCGCCGATCGTGTAGCGGAGCTTCACCTCCGCGAGCCACTCCTCGAGGGCGCGGGTCAACAGATCCATCGGCATCCTCGGCCCACGCGGCGTGCGCGCCGGCTCCGGAAGCGGCCGCGGCACGGAGTGCGTGCCCGGTTGTGTCGCGTGCAATGCCATGTCGACCTCCGTCTCGGCCTAACGATGTGCACTTCGCCCGCCTGGGACGGTCCCCGGCAGGTCGCGGTTCGGTTCTCGTTGAGTGTTAGGCCGCTTTCTCGAGCTCCACTGCTTGCTCGGTCGACCGCTCGCGGAGCGGCAGGACGGCCCAGGCGACCACGAGCACCCCGAAGGCCACGAGCGCGATGACGTCCATGTGCGTCCTCCTCTAATCCAGCTGGTACGCGATCTCGCCGTGCTGAGAGACATCGAGCCCGAGCGACTCCTCGTTCTCGCGAACGCGCATCCCGATGGTCAGGTCGATGACCTTCACGATCACGAAGGTCGCTCCGGCCGCGTAGATCCAGGTCGCGCCCACGGCGATCGCCTGCGTGAGCAGCTGGCCGGGGTTGCCGAAGAAGAGGCCGTTCGCGGCACCGCTGTTGATCGCGACCGTGGCGAAGAGGCCCGTGGCGATGGCGCCCCAGGTCCCGCCGATGCCGTGGACCGCCCACACGTCAAGCGCGTCGTCCACCTTGAGGCGCGGGCGGAGCTGCATCGCGAGGTAGCAGAGCGTGCCGGCGCCGAGGCCGATGAGGATCGAGCCCGAGACGTCGACGAAGCCGGACGCGGGGGTGATCGCGACGAGGCCGGCGACCGCGCCCGCGGCCATGCCGAGCACGCTCGGGCGGCCCTTGTGGATCCAGGACACGGTGAGCCAGGTGAGGCCGGCCATCGCGGTCGCGGTGTTCGTGACGACGAACGCGCTGGTCGCGAGGCCGCCGGCCGCGAGCGCGCTACCGGCGTTGAAGCCGAACCATCCGAACCAGAGGAGCGACGCGCCGAGGATCGTCATCGTCGCATCGTGCGGCTCGCTCGTCTTGAGACGACGGCCGATGAGGATCGCCGCGATGAGCGCCGAGACGCCGCTCGAGATGTGGACCACGGTGCCGCCGGCGAAGTCGAGCGCGCCGAGCGTATGCAGCCAGCCGCCGGTGCCCCAGACCCAGTGCGCGATCGGGTCGTACACGAGCGTCGCCCAGGCGAGCGAGAAGAGCACGTACGCCTTGAAGCTCACGCGCTCGGCGAACGAGCCGGTGATGAGCGCGGGCGTGATGACCGCGAACATCATCTGGAACGCCATGAACGCCTGGTGCGGGACCGTCGCCGCGTAGTCAGGGTTCGGATCGAATCCGACGCCGCGGAGCGCGACCCAGCCGAGCCCACCGATGAGCCCGGCGCCGGTGTCGGGCGAGAACGCGAGCGAGTAACCCCAGAGGACCCATTGGACCGAGATGAGACAGAGGATGAAGAAGGAGTGCGTGAGGGTCGAGAGCACGTTCTTCTTCCCCACCAGGCCGCCGTAGAAGAAGCCGAGCGCGGGGGTCATGAGCATGACGAGGGCCGCGGAGACGAGGAGCCAGGCGGTGTCGCCGCTGTCGATCTTCATTCACCGGACGCTATGGCGCGGGCTTCGTCGCGACAGTGGTTACGCGGCACAGAACGGGTTGCGGCCGAGTGCCGCTCCGCCGGCGCGCCGCTACTCGGTCGAAACCGTCTGGTCGACGACCTCGCCGCCCGGACGGATGACGAGGAACGCGTCCGCGCCGAGCGCGCGAACGGCGCGCGCGGGCTCATCCTGGCCCGAGCCGAGGAGCGCGCGAGCGTAGCCCGCGAGCAGCTGAAGCAGGATCGGGAGCTCGCTCTCGCGCGGCGGACCGATGCCGACCTTCGCGCCCTTCGCGAGACGCGATCGAAGGCCGTCGGGGTCGATGCCGCGCGTCGCGTCGAGGCGCACGAACACGAGGCCCCCGGACATGCCGGAGCAGATCCACCGTCCCGGATCGCCGAGCACGACGGCGGTCCCGGCGGTCATGTACTCGAACGCGAACCCGCCGAGATCGCCACCGAACACGACCTCCGCGCCCGAGAGGCGGATGCAGGCCCGCGCGTCCGCGACGCCCTGCACGAAGAACCGGCCCCGTTGCGCGCCGTAGGCGAAGCACTTCCCGACCCCGCCGTCGACGAACGTGCCGGCGGCGTTCGGGGCCTTGAGGATCGCGATCGCGCCGCCGAGCGCGGTCTTCGCGGCGCCGTCCTGCGCGCCTCCGCCGAGCTCGAGCGACACGCCGTCGGTGAGGTACGCGCCGAAGCCGTTCCCGGCCACCGAGCCGGTGCGGATCGGGGTGCGCGACGGGACCGGCGCGCCGCCGCCGATCCGGGCCCGCGCGAGCGAGCCTGCTCCGGAGGTGCCGAAAAAGCGATCGGCGCTCGAGAGGGGCTCGTCCGCCGCGATCGCGATCGCGCCCGCGGGGACGAGCGCGCGGGCGGCCACGGCCTCGCCCGCCGGCTCGAGCAACGCGGCGAGGTCGAGTCGGTCGGTCGCACGCGCTTGGACCAGGAGATCGGTGCGGCCGACGAGATCGCGGACGCTCTCGAGGCCGAGCGACGCGACGAGCCGGGCGAGCTCCGCGCGCATCGCGCCGAAGAATCGCGTCAGCTGCTCGACCGCGCGATCGAACTCCTGCGGCTCGAAGCGCTTCATCCCGCGCTCGGTCGCCTCGGCGACGCTCTCGACCTGGGTCGCGATCCCGACGTGGCACGTATCGGTCTGGCAGCCGCGACAGATCGTGCAGCCGATGGCGACCATCGCGAGGGTGCCGAAACCGACGCGGTCCGCGCCGAGGCAGAGCATCTTCACGACGTCGAGGGCGCTCTTCATCCCGCCATCGCACCAGACTTCGACGTGATCGCGAAGGCCGCTGCGTACGAGCGCGCGGTGGGCCTCGACGACGCCGATCTCCGCAGGCAGGCCGGCGCGGCGGAGCGCGTGCTGGCGCGCCGCTCCGGTGCCGCCGTCGTAGCCGGAGATCGTGACGATGTCCGCGCCGGACTTCGCGATCCCGGTCGCGATGATCCCGATGTCGGGCACCGCGGGCACCTTCACCGAGACCTTCGCCTCGGGATTGACGGTCTTCAGCTCACGGACGACCTGCGCGAGATCCTCGATGGAGTAGATGTCGTGGTTGTTCGACGGCGAGATGAGGTCGACCCCGGGCTTCGCGTTCCGCGCGAGGGCGACCTTGACCGAGACCTTTCGTCCGGGCAGGTGGCCACCCTCACCGGGCTTCGCGCCCTGACCGATCTTGATCTCGAGGTAGCGCGACGAGTTCGCGAGGAGCGCGGACACGCCGAACCGTCCGGAGGCGATCTGCTGCCCGCGCCACTTCGGGTACTTCCCGAGGAGGTCGGGCAGCTCCCCACCCTCGCCGTTGATACAGAGGATGTCGAGCCGCTTGGCCGCCTCCGCGTACGCGCGATACGCGGTCTCGCCCTGCGAGCCAAAGGACATCGAAGAGATGTAGAAGGGCGCGCTGTGCTCGCCGGCCGTCGTCGACGCCTCCTCGGCCGCTGGACCCGCGGGCCGCACGTCGAGCGTGTGCCGGAGCGAGACCGGGTGTGCGGTCTCGACCTCGGCGAGCTTGTCGGCATACACGCCGTAGTCGGCGTGGCCGGTCGCGACCTGGAGCGCGGACTTCCATAGGCGCGGGTAGATGCGGAACGCGGGCTCGAGCCGCGCGGGGGTGCGCCCGCGGAGCAGCGTCGCGCGATCGAACCCGTCCTGCGCGAGCGCATCCCACCCGGCCCCGGCACGTTCGCTCGCGGCGAACGTGCGGACAGACAGGAACGCCGCGACGTCCGGCGCCAGGCCGACGGCCGAGAACGCCCGGCCGTAGCCACGGACCTCGTGCATGCCGAGCGTCGAGCAGACCTTCTCGATGCCCTTGCGCAGCGCTTCGACGAGGTTCGCCATCGCATCCGGATCGCCGGTCGCGTGGGCGTGCTCGAGCAGCAGGTACGGATTCACCGCGTCGGCGCCGAGGCCGAGGGCGACCACGAGGTCGTGCAGATCGCGCAGGTTGCCGGCGGAGAGGAGGAGCGCGCAGTCGCGCCGGAGCGACCCGTTGGCCGATGGCTCCGCACGGAGCGCGCGATCGACCGCCGCGATGACGAGCAACGGGTCGATCCAGGCACGGCCCTCGACGCGGACGCCGTGATCGCGAACGAGCACCACGCGCGTGCCGCCGCGGACCGCGCGGACCGCCATCTGCGCGAGCCGGCCGAGCGCGATACGCGGATCCTCCTCCCAGTCGCGGTCCGCTTCGAGGATCGCGGGGGAACGCCGGCCCGCTGCGCCGAGCGCCACGACGAGATCCTCCACGAGCCACGTGCCGAGCGTCCGCGCGATCGGACGGAGATCGTCGGCGCTGATCGCGCTCTCGGCCGGATGACCGCCGAGGAGCAGCGGCACGCGCAGCTCGATCCAGGGACGCGGACGGCCCGCGCCGTCGATCGTCGGCTTGGGCCCCACGACGACCCGCGTCGAGAAGTGCTCGATCTCGCGCTCGCGGTCGATGGCGGGATTCGTCACGACCGCGACGGTCTCCTGGAGGAAGTCCGCGAGGTTCGCCCGCTTCAGCGAGAGCGCGGCGAGCGGACCGTCGTAGCCGAGCGAGCCGATCGGCTCGTTCGCGGTCTCCTCCATGAACGTCGCCTGCTTCAGATCCTCCGGGTCGTAGCCGAGCGCGGCGAGCTGCTGCTCGCGGCGGACCGCGAGGTCCTCGATCTCGTCCGGCATGACGCCGACCTCGACCCGAGCGCGCGGCGCGCGGAGCGACGCGGGCGCGGTGAGCGGCCCGCCCGTCTCCAGGCGCCGCCGATCGCCTTCGGGTGCACAGCCGCGCTTCGTGCGCCGCGCGACGAACCGCGACCGGATCGCCTGCTCGTCGAGATGGCGCCAGCCGCGAGCGGTGCGCTCGAGCGCCGCGTGCTCGCCGGGCGCGAGCGGCCGCGGGTCGGAGCTGTAGCGCTCGAGGGGGATGAAGCCCCGCTCGCTCGCGAACACGTGCGCTTCGTCCGTCTCGACGTGCCAGAGCGGCCGCAGCCCCATCGCGTCCACGCCGACGATGCAGAGGTCGCCGAGCCGCGCGAGGAATGCCGCGGGCCCCTGCGCGAACGGGCCGAACGCGGCCCGCGCGCGGGTGAACGCGTCCTGGGCGTGCGGCTCCATCCGGCGGACCTCGTTCACGATCGGCGGGAAGACGAGCTCGACCGCTTCGATCGGGTCGAGGCCGCGACCCAGGACCAGCCCACGGATCGTCGCGTCGACGTCCTGCGAGTCGCTCCCGCCGCGCGAGAGCGCGATCCCGAGCGAGGCGGCCTCGTCGCGCAGGCGCCCGATCGTGTTGATCTCGCCGTTGTGCGCGAAGGTCGCGAACGGCTGCACGCGTTCGAAGCTCGTCGTCGTGTTCGTCGCGTAGCGGTTGTGTCCGAATGCCATCGACGTCCGGAAGCGCGGATCCGCCAGGTCGGTGAAGTACGCCGCGAGCTGCTGCGGATGGCCACGCAGCTTGTACACGACCGTGCTGCGCGAGAGGCTCACGATCGTCGCGGGCGTCAGCCGCTCGATCTCGACGCCCGCGCGATAGAGGCGCCCGCCGGCGCGCCGTGACGGACCGAGCACCTCGAGCGCGACCTGCCGGAAGTGAGGCTCGCCTGCCGTGGCGCGCGGGCCGAGCGCCGAGCGTCGCGTCGTCCCGTGGCGTTCGAGCAGCACGCGGATGCGATGCCGCGCGAAGATCGCGCCGATCTCCGCCGCGACGAGCTCGTCGTCACCTTTCGGGATGAAGAGGTGCGCGACCGCGAAGCGCCGGTCCAGCGCGAGTGACGGATCGATGTGCGAAGCCGACAGGACATCGGACCAGAGCTCGCGCGGGATATCGGTGAGGACGCCCGAGCCGTCGCCCTCGCCGTCGATCGACCCGCTGCGGTGAGCGAGGCATTCGAGCCCGCGGATCGTCTCGGCGAGGACCTCGCGCGCGGCCGCGCCATCCTTGCGCGCGATCGCGACCAGCGCGCAGGCGTCGCGTTCGTCGTCCATGGAGGGACGCTACGTAGTGGCGCGGGGTCGGGTCAGGTGCTACGGAGTTGCCGTTCGGTGACGGCCGCCGTCACACTTCCTCTGATGCCGGGCGTGCGAGGCGTCGAGGTCGTCTACCGCTACGTCGCCGACGTCGGTCGGGCCGTCTCGTTCTATGAAAATGCCTTCGGCCTGTCCTTCAGCCGCTACGGCGACGACTGGGCAGAGTGCACGCTCGGCGACGGCGTGCGGTTCGCGTTCCACCTGGCGCATGACGAGCTGCAGCCACAAGTGCCGGGCTCGACGGTGATCGATCTCCGCGTCGACGATCTCGCCGCGACGCACGCTCGCCTCGCCATGTTCGGCGCCCGCCCGACGGATCCCCAGGATGCGCCGAGCGGTCGGTACGTCACGTTCACCGACCCCGACGGCTACCGGGCGAACGCGTTCGAGCGCCGACGCGGCTAGCCGAGCGGCGGTCCCGCTCATCTGCGCAGCCGTCAACGCCGCGGCGGCGCTCGCCCTCGCGACGGTCCTTGCGCCGGGCGTGTCGCTCGCGCCGACGGCGGCCCACGCCACGTACGTCTCGGAGCACCTGCTCGTATGGCGGCTCGGCTGGGGCCTCTGGATCGCGGCCGCGCTTTCGCTTCTCGCGTTCTTCCGGTGGTGGGGATCCCGGATCGGCTGGTCCCCCGTCACGCGCCTGGCGGTCCTGCTCGCGCTGGTCGGCGTGCTGGCGGACGTCGGCGCCGAATCGCGGCTGATCGGCTGGTCGCCCGGGCAGCCGTTCGACGTCGACGGCGCGCTCCGCCAGAGCGGCGTCGCGGCGAACGGCCTCTACAGCGTCGCCGGCCTGTTGCTGCTCTCGCGGACGCGCCGGTTGCCACGCCGGCTCGCGCAATGGTCGTGGACCGTCTGGCTCCTCGGACTCGCGCTCGCGATCGGCGTCGCCGCCGGCAGCGACGTCGCGAGCCGGGTCCTGACGGCCGCGCTCTTCGCGCTGTTCGTGCCCTGGCTCATCGTCTTCGGGCGGAGGCTGGCCTGAGGCGCGTCGTCGTGGTCGGCGCGGGCGGGTTCTTCGGCCGGCAGACGATCCGGACGCTCGCCACGCTCGGGATCCGCGCGATCGCGGCATCGCGAAAGGACGGTGTCGATGCCGAGGATCGCGCCTCGCTACGCGTGTTCCTCCGCGGAGGCGACGTCGTCATCGACGCAGCCGGTCCGTTCCACGCGCGTTCCGCGGCACTCCTCGACGTCGTCCTCGAGCTCGGCGCCGACCTCATCGACCTCTCCGACAGCGCCGCGTATGCGAGCCTCATCGCGGCGGCGCGCGAACGGATCGACGCGAGCCGCAGCGCGGTGCTCACCGGGTGCAGCGCGATCTCGGCGGTCGTCGCGACGCTCGTCGTGGCGAGCGGCATCGATGATCCACGCCGGATCGACGCGTGGCTTGCGCCCGCATCGCGCGAGACCGCGCACGTCGCAACGGCACGTGCGTTCATCGCGTCGATCCAGCCGGGACCGCGCCTTGAGTGCGACTTCGCTCCCGTGAACGGGCTTCCGGTCGACAGCGGACTCCGAGTGCAGCTGCCCGCCGTCTGGCCGGCGCTCGAGCGCGCCTCGTTCTGGGTGGACCCGCATACGCGGGCCTTCGGTCCGGTGCTCTCGCTCGCTGCGCGAAGCCGGGCGCTGCGCGTCGCTCTTTGGGTCGCGGCGCCGGTCGGTGTCCGCCTGACCCGACTGCTCGGCGCGCACTCCGGCATCGTCGCTGTCCGTATCGCGGGTGCACGGGGCGACGCGCGCTGGGTCCTGCGGTCGCCACGCGGGTCGTACCGCCTCGCGATCGCGCCAGCGGTCCTCGCGGCGCGCGACCTGGCGAGCGGGACCCGCACGCTGCACGGTCTGATCCCGGCGGATCGGATGGTCGAGCCCGCCGCGCTGCTCGCCTTCGTGGAGCAGCTCGGCATCAGCGTGACGCGCGCCTAACCGAGCTTGTAGCCGACGCCTCTCACGTTCGCGGGGACCGGCGCGCCGGCGGACTCGAGCTTCGAGCGAAGCCGGGCGAGATGGGCCTTCAGCCACTCGGGATCGGGGTCGCGCTCGTCGGGCCAGCCCGCGCGCAGGAGCGACTTCCGGTCGACGAGCTGCCCGGGCCGCGCGGCGAGCGCGGCGAGCAGGCGGAACTCCGTTGGCGTCAGCGGGAGCTCCGCCGAGTCCATGCGCGCGGAGTGGGCGCGCGTGTCGATGCGGAGCCCCCCGATGTCCGTCGTCGCCGGGCCCGTCGTCAAGGGTGCCCTGCGAAGGAGCGCGCGCACGCGAGCGAGGAGCTCCTTCCGGCCGAACGGCTTCTCGAGGTAATCGTCGGCGCCGAGATCGAGGAGCTTCACGCGCTCGTCCTCGCCCTTCTCGCCGGTGAGCATGAGGATCGGCGTCGGCGCGGTCGCGCGGATCCGCTTGCAGATCTCGTCGCCGCTCATCTTCGGCAGCCGGCGATCGAGGATGACGAGGTCGGGTAGCTCCTCAGCGTGACGGCGCAGCGCCGTCTCGCCGTCGTACGCGGTGAGGAGGTCGTAGCCCTCGGCGCCGAGGAGCGCCGCGACCATCCCGACGAGGGCCCGGTCGTCATCGACGATGAGGACGCTCGTCATCGATCGTCGGCGCGGGCGAGCGGCACGCTGAACGCGAAGATGCTGCCGGGCATCCCGTTCCGATCCTCGTACCAGAGCGCGCCGCCCTGGGCCTCGACGACGCGGCGGCAGGAGAACAGGCCGATGCCGGCACCCGAGATCGCGTCCGACCCGAGGCGGACGAAGGGCTCGAAGATCCGGCGACGGTCCTCAGGAGGGACGCCGGGTCCCTCGTCCGCGACGCGCACGAGGGCGCGCTCCTTCTCTTTCGCCACGGTGACGTCGATGCGCGTCCCGGGCGGCGCGTACTTCGTCGCGTTGTGCACGAGCCCGGCGACGACCTCGGCGGTGCGGCGCTTGTCGCCGCGGACCCAGAGCGGCACGCCGGCGCGCGGCCCGTGAAGCGCGTGCGCGCGGGCCATCGGGCCCATCTCGCGCACCGCGCTCACCAGGCCCGCGCGCAGATCGAAGCGCGCCCGGCGGACGTTGATGTCCGGGCGGTCGTCCTTCACCGAGGCGAGGATCTGGTCGACGAGCTGGTCGAGGCGTTCGACCTGGGCGGTGGCCTCGGCGAGCGGCATCCGCTGACCATTCTTCGACTGCTGGCCGATGAGGTCGAGGTACCCGCGCACGACCGAGAGTGGCGTGCGGAGATCGTGGGTCACGATCGCGACGAAGTCGGAGCGCGCGCGATCGAGCTCGCGCAGGCGCTCGGAGGTCCGTCGCTCGAGCGCGTACAGCGATGCTTTGTCGATCGCGAGCGCGGCCTGGTTCGCGAGCGCACCGACGAACGCGACCTCGGTCTCGGCGAACTCCGTCTGCCCCGGGACGTGCAGCGCGACGGCGCCGACGAGACGGTCGCCGGCGATGAGCGGCAGCGCGATGCCATCGGGTCCGACGACCGGTCGCGTCTCGGCGAGCGCGCTGCGGGCCGCCGCGAGCGTCGCTCGTGGCAGCGAGCCGGAGCTCGCGCGCAACGTCGCCTCACCGGTGTCGTCGCGAAGAAGGATCCCGCCCGACGCGCCGGGATACACCCGCACGAGCCGGTCGACGACGAGGCCGAGGACCTCGTCGAGCTCGAGCGTCGAGGTGAGGATGTTCGACACCTCGAACAGGGCCGAGACCTCGTGGAGCTTGCGCTCGGCGTCGCGCTGCAGCCGGCTCTTCTCGATGATGCCCGCGACCTGGTTCGCGATGGTCTGGAGGAAGTCGATCTCGCCGCGCTCGAACTCGCGCAGCTCGACGGTCTGGACGTTCATCACCCCGATGACCTCGTCGCGGATCACGAGCGGCACGGAGAGCATCGAGGTGAAGCGGTCCACGTCGACCGACGGCACGACCTTCCAGCGTGGCTCGGCGTGCACGTCGCGCACGGTGAGCGGCACGCGCGCGTTGGCGACCCAGCCGGTGATGCCCTCACCGAGACGCAGCGTCGCCTTGCCGATGGCCCGCGGGTTCAGGCCGTTGGTGGCGACCAGACGCAACAGTCCGTCGCGTTTCTCGACGAGATAGAGCGACGCGACTTCGGCGTGCATCGCGTCCGTCGTGCGGTCGATCACGATGCGGAGCATCTCGTCCCAGTCGCGCGTCGAGGAAGCGAGCTGCGCGATCTCACGGAGGAACGACAGCTCGGAGAGCTTCCGTTGCGTGTCGGTATCTGATGCCGCCGTCATCGGTGAATCATAGAAAGGGACCCATAGACTCCGAACGATGGGTGTCGTGCTCCGCACGGAGCGTCTCACGAAGCGATTCGAGCGTCTCACCGCCGTCGAGGACCTCGATCTCGAGGTCCGCGAAGGCGAGGTCTTCGGGTTCCTCGGCCCGAACGGCGCGGGGAAGACGACGACGCTCCGCCTTCTCTGCGCGCTCATCGCGCCGACGAGCGGCACGGCCGAGGTGGCGGGGTTCCGCCTCGGGCAGCAGGACGAGCTGATCCGCGCGTCCGTCGGGATCCTCACCGAGCAGCCGGGGCTCTACGAGCGCCAGTCGGCCGAGGACAACCTCCTGTTCTTCGCCGCGCTGTTCGGCCTCTCGAGCGTGGTCGCGCGCGAGCAGACCGAGCGGTACCTGCGGCTCATGGGCCTGTGGGATCGCCGGACCGAGGCCGTCGCCACGTTCTCGCGGGGGATGAAGCAGAAGATGGCGATCGCCCGCGCCGCGTTGCACGAGCCTCGGATCATCTTCCTCGACGAGCCGACCACGGGCCTCGATCCCGACGCCGCGCGCACGGTCCGCGAGTTCATCACCCAGATCCGCGGCGAGGGCCGGACGGTGTTCCTCTGCACGCACAACCTCGACGAGGCCGACCGGCTGTGCGATCGCATCGCCTTCTTCCGGCGGACCGTCATCCGCATCGACACGCCGGCGCACCTGCGCGCCGAGCTCTACGGCCACGCGACCGAGTTCCGGATCCTCCCCTCGCCGCGCCCGGAGCATCTTGTCCGGGTGCGGTCGGTCGACGGCGTGAGCGGAGCGCACCTCGAGAACGGCTCGATCATCGTGAAGAGCGCGGACCCGCTCCTCGTCAACCCGCGCGTCATCCGCGCCCTCGTCGGCGTCGGCGCGGAGGTCGCCTACGTGAGCGACCGCAAGGTCTCGCTCGAGGATGTGTACCTGCGCGTCGTGGAGGGCACGTGAGCACGCTCGCGACGACGGCATCCCGGCAGACGATCGTGCGCGCGGTGTGCGTCCGCGAGTGGCGCGAATCGCTCGGCAACCGGCTCCTCGTCGGGATGACGGTGCTGCCGCCGCTCGTGATCCTGTTCGCGGGGATCGCCGCGGTCGCAACCGCCGCGCTCGTGCCACCGAGCGAGAAAGACGTCGCCGCGCTCTACGCGGCGTCCCCGGCGGTCGTCGGCCTCGACCCGAAGGAGGCGGTCCAGGGCCTCATCGCGACGTACTTCCTCATCCTGTTCATGCTCATCCCGACGGTCGTGCCGCTGACGATCGCGATCTACTCGGTCATCGGCGAGAAGTCCGCGCGCACGCTCGAGCCGCTCCTCGCGGCACCGGTCCGGGTCGGCGAGCTGCTCCTCGCGAAGAGCCTCGCGTCGGCGATCCCCGCCGTGATCGTCACCTGGGTCGCATACGGCATCTACCTCGGATCGGTGAGCCTGCTCGGCAGCGCCGCGGCCGTCCGCGCGGTGACCGCGCCGCGGTGGATCCTCGCGATCCTCATCATGGTCCCGTTGCTCACGCTGCTCTCGGTGAACCTCGGCATCCTCATCTCGACGCGCGTGAACGACGTCCGCGTCGCACAGCAGATCGGCGGCCTCGTCGTAGTCCCGGTCGTCGGCATCGGGATCCTGCAGGTCACCGGACGCGTCGTGCTGAACAACGAATCGTTCGTGAACACGGCGATCTTCCTGCTCGTCTGCGACGTCGTCGTCTTCCTGCTCGCGCGGGTCGCGTTCCAGCGGGAGAACATCCTCAGCCGCTGGCGCTGATCACCGCGTCGGTGTTGGCGCGGGCGTGCGCCCGCGCGGGGTCGAGCTCGGCGATGGCCGCGGTGTCCCCGGCGCGAAGCTCGGCCGAGGCGCCGGGCTCACGTTCCGCTGTTGCAGGACCGGCTGGACCGCGCTGTCACGGTCGTCCGGGTACGAACGCGGACCGGCGATCTCGACGGTGACGGTCTGCGTGTCGCTCACGGTCCTTCCCGCCTCACGGAGCTCGATCGCGATCTTGTACGTGCCGCGAAGCGCGGGCGCGACGAACACCCCGAAGAATGTTCCACCGCCCGGCCCGACGCTCATGCCGAGCGGTGACGCGCCCGACGCGAGGGCCTTGTTCGTCGCGGGGTCGATCGCCCGCCAGAACATCGTGTAGGTGTGCGCATCTTGCCCCGCCGCGGGCAGGTTCGAGTACTGCACGATGAGGAGCGACGCCTCGCTCCGATGGACGAGCTGCGGCACACGAGCCACGGCGGTCACCAGATACGGCACGTGCACGTGGAACGTGAACGATCCCGTCGCGGCGCCGGCGGGAGCGAGCGCTGCGCCGGTGGCGTCGGCGAGGCCGACGGTGATCGTGTAGTCGCCGACCGTCCCGGGCGCGGTGAACGCGATCCCCAGGTTCGCGGATGCGGCAGGCGCGAGCGCCGGAAGTGCGAGCGGGGTCGGCGATGACGCGATGAGCTTCTTCGACGCGTCGCGCATCTCCCAGATGAGCTTCACGCTGCCGGGCCCGCTCGCGGCCCAGGCCTTCGAGCCCGAGTTCGTCACCTGGATCGGGGCCGACTGCTCGGAGTTCGCGTCGTACGCGGCGACGGTGACCGGGAGCCGGTAGCGGGCGTTGGCCGGCGGCTCGAGGACGGCGGAGTACACGAGGGCGCCGAGGCCATTGAGGAAGTGGACCGCCTCCTCCTCGTCGGTGTTCGCGGTCATCCCGACGACGATCCTCGGGCCGGACGCCGTGTAGATGATCCCGGCGTCGTGGGTCACGAACCCGAGGTTGCCCGTCTTGTGCGCGACGACCGTGCCGGCCGGGAGCTCCGCCGGGAGCCGGTCGTTGATCGTCTGCCGTTCGAGCCGCGCGAGCATCCGGTCCGAGGCCGCGGGCGACACGAGCTTCCGCTGCGCGAGGAGCGTGAAGTACTGTCCGATGACGCGCGCGGTCGCGGTGTTGTCGTCGTCGTCGTCATTGGCGATGTGGAACGCGTTGAGGCCGAGCTTCTGGAGCGTCGCGTTGATGTTCGCCGGCCCGAGCGAGTGCCAGAGCTCGAGCGCGGTCCCGTTGTCGGAGACGGTGATCATCGCCTCAAGCGCCTCATCGACCGTCATCACGGTGCCCGCGAGCTCGTACGAGCCATCGTCGGTGATGTCCTCCGGCTCGATCTCGATCGTGTCCGTGTACTTGAGCTGGCCGGCGTCGACGAGGGTCTCGACGTGCGCGAGGATGCCGAGCTTGTACAGCGAGGCGGTGATGAACTCGACGTCGGCGTCGTGCGTGTAGAGCGCCTGCGGGTTGAGCGGATCGGCGACGTACACGCCGACGTCGCCGGGGAACGACTTCACCAGACCGTCGACCTGGACGACGAGGTCCTGGGTCGATCCGGCGCCCGGCGCAGCCGGGAGGGCGACCAGTCCGACGGTCAGCACGACGGCCAGGGCGACGCCGAGTCCCCGCATCAACAGCCTGTAACGGCGAAGCGGGCCGGGTGTTTCACCCGCGCGATGCTGCCACGGCCTCCCCGGTCGCGGCAGTCCCAAGCCGGACCATCTCTTGGTACCCGGAGGGCGTCCGGTCGTCGAAGCCGAGGAGGTGGAGCGCCCCGTGGGCCGCCAGGAACGCGATCTCGCGGCCGAGCGTGGCTTTCCGGCGCTTCGCCTGCCGCCGGGCCTGCGCCGCGCTGATCACGATGTCCCCCACGTCGAGCTCGCCGTCCTCGTCGCGCCGCAGCTTCTTTACAGCTTTCTCACCTTTCGCCCGCCCGGTGACCTGGCCAAAAGAGAGGACGTCGGTGGTGCGGGCGGCCTTCCGGTAGCGCGCGTTGAGCGCCCGCATCTCGTCGTCCGACACGAACGCGACGGTGATCCGAGCATCGGCCGGGAGCCCGTACGGCTTGGCGGCGGCGCGGATCGCGCGGCGGACCGGTGCCAGGTCGCACGGGGGCCTGCCGCGGAAGGAGAGCCTCAGGTGCCGGAGGCGCTCGTCGGCGGCGTGGCCGCCGGGGGCAGACGCGCGATGCGGTCCTCGGGGTACGGGATCCGCTCGTGATAGACGCCCGCGAGGAGCTCGCGGAACGCCTCCTTGACCCGCTGGACATCGCGGAGCGTGAGGTCGCAATCGTCGAGCTGTCCGTCGGCGACCTTCTCGCTCACGATGCGCTCGACCATCTCCGCGATCGTCTCGGGCGTCTTCGCCTCGAGCGAGCGCACCGCGGCCTCGGTCCCGTCGGCGAGCATGACGATGCCCGCCTCCTTGCTGCGGGGCTTCGGACCGGGATGCCGGAACGCCGCCTCGTCGATCGCCATCCCGCGCTGCTGCGCGAGCGTGTGGAAGAAACGGATGAGGCTCGTGCCGTGGTGCCCGGGGATGATCTCGCGGATCTGCGGTGGCAGCCGGTAACGGTCGGCGAGGGCGAGCCCGTCGCGAACATGCGCGGACACGATGCTCGCCGACACCGCGGGGTCGAGCTCGTCGTGCGGGTTCGTCCCGGTCTGGTTCTCGATGAACGCGAGCGGGTTCCGCATCTTCCCGATGTCGTGGTAGTAGGCGCCGACCCGCGCGACGAGTGGGTCCGCGCCGATGACCTCCGCCGCGCGCTCCGAGAGGTTGGCGACGAGGAGCGAATGGTGATATGTCCCGGGCGTCCGCAGCAGGAGCTGGCGGAGGAGCGGATGCTGCGGATCCGCGAGCTCGCGGAGCTCGAAGACGGTCGTGATCCGGAAGAGGTGGCCGAGCATGACGATCGCGCCGAACGCGAGCACGCCTGACGCGACACCGCTGATGAGCGCCGCCGCGCCGAGCTGCAGCGCACCGAGCGTGTCGGCCGAGCGGCCGACAAGAAGGAATGTTCCGATGACGCCGAGGTCACCGAGCGCGACGTAGAGCGCGGCTTCGACGAATTCGCGCGCGGTCGTCGCGCGTCGCACCGCGGCCATACCGAGGAGCGCGGGCACGAGCACGTACGCGACGAGCTCGACCTGACCGGACATGATGCCGACGTGCAGCGCGCCCGCGATCTGCGTCGCGAGCGCGGTCCGCCCGCCGACGAGGACCGTGAGCATCATCGCGACGGCCGCGAACGGGACGAAGTAGACGGCGACGGTGTGCCCCGGGATGAGCGCGCGCCCGGCGCCGGTGAGGACGACGAGCGACAGGCCGACCACCATCAGCTTGCGGTCGTCGGTCCACGCCTCGGCCGCGTAGCGCTCGACGAACAGGCCGACGACACCGGCGATGATCAACGCCCAGGCGAGGAGCCCGATCGCGCTCTTCCAGTCGATCCCCGGGTTCACGAGGCCGAGCGCGCGGAGCTTCTCGAGATCCTGCTCCGTGACGACCTGGCCTTCGCGGACGACGACCTCGTTCGCGGTGACCTGCACCTGCACGGGCGACACGTCGTTGCGCGCGGCCTGCTGCGCCGCGGCCGTCGCGTTCGAATCGAACGTGAGGTTCGGCTGGAGGCTCTGCTTCAGGAGCTCGGATCCGACTCGCTTCTGCCGGTCGGTCCACGAGACCGGCAGCGCCTTCGCGGTGTCCGCGCGCGCCGCATCGAGCTGCTCGGGCCGGATGCCCTGCTGGTAGAGCGTCGTCAGCGCACCGCCGAGCTGCGTGTTGAGCTGGTCGAACTCCGACGCGGTCATGTCGAGCGCATCGGTCGCGAGCGCCGTGGTGAGCGCCACCTCGCTCAGCTTCGTCAGGGTGAGGATGCGCTGGTCGCGTGGCAGGGTCGCGTCGTTGCGGACGCGCGCGATGCCGGTGAGCGCCGCGGTGAGGTGCGCCGTCGCGGTCACGTTCACCGCCGGGTCGACGACGTAGACGCGCTGGACCGCCGCGGCCGCCTTCTCGCGCTCGAGCTGGGTAAGCGACTCGGACGTGAACACCGTCGAGTGCGGGGCGCGGACCTCATGATCGGCGACCACGCCGGCCTTGCCGTACGAGACGACCGCCGGCGGCGAGAAGAGCAGCGCGATCGCGGAGAGGAGCCCGGTCGCGACGACGAACGCGGCGAGGCGGACCCGCGGGTCGGCCTGGATGAGGGCCCGCAGCTCGGCGATCGAGCGCGTGCGCGGCGCGAAGCGGATCATTCCGGCTTCCTCTCGTGCCGATCGTACGCGCGCACGATCCGTGCGACGAGCTCGTGCCGGAGGACGTCCTTCTCGTTGAAATCGATGAACCCGATCCCGTCGACATCGCGCAGGATCTCCCGCGCTACGACGTGCCCTGACCGCTGGCCGTCGACCAGGTCGACCTGGGTGATGTCGCCATTGACGACGGCCTGCGATCCATAGCCGAGTCGGGTGAGGAACATCTTCATCTGCGCCGGCGTCGTGTTCTGGGCCTCGTCGAGGATGATGAACGCCTCGTTCAGACTTCTTCCACGCATGTACGCGAGCGGCGCGACCTCGATCTCGCCGCGCTCCTGCGCGCGAGCGAAGCGCTCGGCGGGCATGAGCTCGTACAGCGCGTCATACATCGGGCGAAGGTACGGATCGATCTTCTCCTGGAGATCGCCCGGAAGGAAGCCGAGGCGCTCGCCGGCCTCGACGGCAGGCCGGGTCAGGATCAGGCGCGTCACCTTGCGTTCGCGCAGGGCGTTCACGCCCATCGCGACGGCAAGGAACGTTTTCCCCGTGCCGGCCGGGCCTGTGGCGAAGACAAGGTCTTTGCTCCGCATCGCCTCGACGTAGCGGCGCTGGTTATCCGACTGCGGCGCGATCCGCTTCCCCGTGATCGTCGTCGCCACGTGCTCGCGGATCTGCTGCGGCGTCGCGACCGGGGCCTCCTTCGCGTCACCGATGAGCCGCTCGAGCGCCGGCTTGCGGAGGTTGTCGTCACGCCCGGACAGCGAGCGCATTGCGCCGACGAGGTCGCCGACACGCGAGACGGATGACGGGTCTCCGCTGATCCGCAGCTCGGCGCCCCGGGCGACGATCTTCACGCCGAACTCGCGTTCGATGCGATCGATGTTCGCCTCGTTCTGGCCCGCGACGAACATCATCTCGTCCGGATCGGGAATGAGGATCGTGATCTGCTGCGCCTGCGCCACTACGCGCTCGCCTTCTCTTTGAGGACACGCTGCGCCACCGCCGCCACCGAGCGGCCTTCCGCGGTGTCGCCGAGCGCGGCGCGGACCGCGCCGATGACCTTGCCCATGTCCTTGGGACCCGCGGCGCCCGTGTCGGCGACGGCCTTGCGGACGGCCGCCTCGACCGCGGCCTCGTCGAGCTGCGCGGGTAGATAGGAGGCGATGATCGCGAGCTGGGCCTTCTCCCGCTCGGCGAGCTCCGGGCGACCGCCCTTCTCGAACGCCTCGATCGAGTCGCGCCGCATCTTCACCTGGCGCTTCAACACGTCTTTGACCGCGGCGTCGTCGAGGCGCTCGGGCGCGTGCTCGGCGAGCCACGTCGCGCGTGCCGGTTCGTCCAACCCTTTGGCGGTCAGGTCGTCGATGGCGGCGACGCGGCGTGCGTCCTCCTCGGTGCGGATCGCCGCCAGAACGAAGCGCAGCGTGTCACGCCGCGTGTCGTCACGAGCCTTGACTGCGTTGACGGCGTCGCGTTCGAGCTGGGCTTTCAGGGCTGGGGCTTGCGGGGCGTTAGCGCTTGCGACGCTTGGCTTCCTTGCGCTTGCGTCGCGCCGCCGGGCGCTCGTAGTACTCGCGCCGGCGGGCCTCCGCGAGGATCCCAGCCTGCTGGATCTTCTTGTTGAAACGGCGGAGGGCGGCCTCGAACGACTCACCTTCGCCGATGATCACTTCGGACATGCGGTCTGCCAGGTCACCCCGCTTTCGGTCATACAAGACGAAGCCGGCGCACCCCGAGGGGCCGCCGACAGGTCGAAGCATACGTCCTCGGGACGCCTTCCGTTGGTAAGGATGCCACATCTGTACCACGGCAGAATGAGCCCTGTGGGCGTGATCGCGGTGATCCTCGCGTATCTCGCCGGGTCGGTCTCCTTCCCCCACTGGGTCGCGCGCGCTCGCGGCGTCGATCTCCGGGCGGTCGGGTCGCGCAAGCTCGGCGGGAGCAACCTCTGGAAGAGCGTCGGCCGGCCGGAGGCCGTCGTCGGCGGGCTGCTCGACGCGGCGAAGGGCTTCGCGGCGGTCCTGGTCGCGCGCGCCTTCGGGTTGCCGCTCGAGATCCAGCTCGCATGCGGCGTCGCGGCGGTGGTCGGCCAGATGTGGCCGGCCTTCCATCGCTTCGACGGCGGCCGCGCGAACTCCGCCGGGTGGGGCTTCGCGCTCGCCGTCGATCCGGTCGCCTTCGTGATCATGATGCTGCCGGTGTTCGCGGCCATCGCGATGCGGGTCGCGGTGCGGCCGCAGCCGACCCGAGTGCTCCCCCTCGCATCGCTCCTCTCCTTCGGCGTTTTCGCCTCGGTCATCTGGGAGCAGGAGGGGACGACGCCGGCGGTCATCGCGGGGCTCGTGGTCCTCGCGCTCATCGTCGTACGGCGGATCAGCGCTGGGATCACGGACGATCTCGCGACCGGCGCGCCGGTCACGCGGGTCATCCTCAATCGCGCCCTCTTCGATCGGAGCGAGCTCCAGCAGCGCGGGGTCATCGCGATCTAACGGTCCCGCACCCCGACGAGCATCGCGACCGCCGCGATCGCCGCGGTCTCCGCACGCAGGATCCGATGCCCGAGCGACGCGATCGTCGCGCCGCGCGTGCGCGCGAGGGCGATCTCCTCCGCCGTGATCCCGCCCTCGGGGCCGACGACGAGCGCGACATCGCCGGTGCCGGAAACGCCGGCCAGGCGTGGCTCGGTCGCCTCCTCCCAGAGCACGATCGGGCGGTCGAGCAGCTGCAGGAGCACGGGCCAGGCGACGAGCACTTCGATCGACGGCACGATACCCCGATGTGAGGTCTCGGCCGCTTCGCGCGCGATCTTCGCCCACCGGTCGCGCTTCGTGGACGTCAGCTCGCGGACGACGGAACGCTCGGATGCGAATGGGAGGAACCGTGAGACGCCGAGCTGCGTCGTCGCTTCGATGATCTCCTCGCTTCGGTCGCCCTTCAGCACAGGCACCGCGAGCGTCAGGCCGAACGCGAGCTCGGTCGTGACCGCGCGACGCGCGACGACCCTCCCGGTCACCTGCGCGGTCGCGATGGCCTGCAGCTCGACCTCGTGCTCGGTGCCGTCGGCGACGAGGACGACGTGCTCGCCCGGCTTCAGGCGCAGGACGGTCGCGATCTGGCGGGCCTGGTCGCCCGTGAGGAACGCCCGCTCGGCGGGTGCGATGTCGACGAAGAAGCGGTGCATCTCCGGTGTTCTAGCGGGTCAGCTCGAGCGACACCCAGTCGGCGTCCTGGTCGCGGGAGACGGCGCGTAGTCCTGCGGCCTCGAAGGCGGCCCGCGTCTCGTCCTCCTCCGTCGCGATGATGCCGGCGACGACCAACGCGCCGTTCGGCGCGAGATGGGCCGCAAGATCGGCGGCGATCTTCTGCAGCGCGGCGGCCACGATGTTCGCGAGGATGACCTCGTATTCGCCGTCCAGATCCGCGGCGCTGCCCACGGCCAGCTCGACCGCGGCCCCGTTCCGCTCGACGTTCGCCCGCGCCTCGCGGATGGCGACCTCGTCGATGTCCACCGCGACGACCTCGCGCGCGCCGCGCTTCGCGCACGCGATCGCGAGGATCGCGGACCCGGTGCCGACGTCCGCGACGCGCTTGCCCGCGACGTCGATCCGCGACAGTGCGCGCAGGCACGCCTGGGTCGTCGGATGGAGGCCGGTGCCGAACGCCATGCCCGGATCGAGCGACAGCACGATCGCGTCCCCGGGGTCGGCATCCGACCACGTCGGCCGGACGAGGAACGCGCCGACGCGGATCGGCCTGAACGACGCCTTCCACGTCTCGAGCCAGGCCTCCTCCTGGATCTCGCGGACCGTGAGATCGCCGATCGGCCCGAGCCCGAACGCCTGGAGGTGGCCCAGCGCGTCGCGCACGCGGCGGACGCGGATGCGCGCGATGCGGTCGTGCACGACGTACGCCTTCACCACTGCCGGCGCCGACGCGTCGAGCGGCTCTTCGACCGCGACGCCGTTGTACCCGACGCGTCCGAGGATCTCGCTCACCGCTTCGACCGCTTCACGATGCGCGGGGACCGCGATCTCGAGCCAGCGGATGGGCTCGGTATCAGATGAGGGCGTCTTTGATCCGGTCGAACACGCCGCGGTCGTCCTCGGCCTGCTCCGGGATGCCGGATGCGGCGTGGAGCTTCTGATAGATCGTCCTCTGATCCTTCGTGAGCGTCCGCGGGATCACGACGTCGAGGTACACGAGCTGATCGCCGCGACCGCTCCCCTGCAGGTGCGGAATGCCCTTGCCGCGGAGGCGCACGGTCTGGCCGTGCTGCGCGCCGGCGGGCACGCGCACCTTCGCGCGATCGCCCTCGATCGTCGGCACGTCGAGCTCGTCGCCGAGTGCGGCCTGGGCCGGCGAGATGCGCAGCACGTGGATGAGGTCGTCGCCCTCGCGCTTGAAGCGCGGGTGGTCCTTGAGCCGGATGAGGACGTAGAGGTCGCCCGACGGGCCACCACGCATGCCGGCCTCGCCCTCGGAAGCGACGCGGAGCTGCTGGCCGTCGTCGATGCCCGGCGGGATGTTCAGCGAGAGGTCGCGCTCCTTGCGCTCGCGGCCCTCGCCGCGGCAGCGGGTGCACACCTTGTCGACGGTCTTGCCGGCGCCGCCGCAGCGCGGGCACGTCGAGACGTTCACGAACCGGCCGAAAACTGACTGCTGGACCTGACGGACCTCGCCGCGTCCGTTGCACTGCGAGCAGGTCGTGACCGTGGAGCCGGGCTCCGCGCCGTCGCCACCGCAGCGTTCGCACTGCTCGAGCCGCGGGACCTTGATCGTGCGCTCGCCGCCCTGCACGGCGTCGATGAGCTCGATCTCGAGCTGCATCCGCAGATCGGCGCCGCGCATCGGCCCGCGCTCGCGGCGGCGGGTCTCGCCGCCGAAGAACGTGTTGAAGAGGTCGTCGATGCCGAAGCCCGCCGCGCCGTCGGTGCTCCCGAACATGTCGTAGCGCTGCCGCCGCTGCGGGTCCGCCAACACTTCGTACGCCTCGGTCACCTCGCGGAACCGCGCGGACGCCTCGTCCGCGTTGTTCACGTCGGGGTGGTACTGGCGCGCGAGCTTGCGGTACGCGCTGCGGATCTCGTCCTCGGACGCCTCGCGGTTGACGCCAAGGACGCCGTAGTAATCGGTGCGGGCCATGCCTTGATTATCGGGGGTGCCTCCGGCGCCCCCAAGATCAGCAGGATCAGCTGGAACCGCCGGGGCCCGGCCGTCGTCTACCTCCCCAGCACCGGAATTCGCACTCAGGAGGCAGTCAATGCGTCGGCAGTTCGTGTTCGCGCTCGCCCTGATGCTCGCGATGCTCGCGTCCGCGGCTCCTGCGTTCGCCTGCGGCGGGCTCATCGGTCCGAACGGCGCGGTGAACCTGCTCCGCACGACGACGTTCGTCGGCTATCACGACGGCGTCGAGCACTACGTCACCGCGTTCCAGTTCGCGGGCGGTGGCGGGAAGTTCGGCTCCCTCACCCCGCTCCCCGGCGTGCCTTCGAGCGTCGAGAAGGGCGGCTCGTGGACCCTCCAGCGGCTCATCCGCGAGACCCAGCCGATCAAGGGCGTCTCTCCCCTCGCCCTCGGCGCGGCACGCAGCACGGACGTCGAAGTGCTCCTCACGACGAAGATCGACGCACTCGACATCACCGTCCTCAAGGGCGGCGGCGCGGCGGTCGGCGAGTGGGCCACCGCGCACGGCTTCCGCCTCCCGGCGGACGCTCCCGAGGTCCTCGACTTCTACGCGGACCGCAGCCCGATCTTCCTCGCCGCCGCGTTCGACGCGGATGCCGCCGCGGCGCGCGGCCAGCGCGTCGGTGACGGCACACCTGTCCACATCACGATCCCGACGGCGAACCCGTGGGTCCCGCTACGGATCCTCGCCCTCGGCAAGCAGGGCAACGACCCGGTCCAGGCGGACGTGTACCTGCTCACGGACCGGAAGCCTGCGCTCCTGCCGCTCGCGCGCGGCGACAACGGCCTCACGCTCGCGTACGACCGCACCGCATCGGCGTCGCTGCTCAACGACCTCCGCTCCGACGCGGGCATGTCGTGGGTGCCGGCGAGCGGGTGGCTCAGCCAGCTGCGGATCGACACGACCGCGGCGACCCTCAGCTACGACCTCGCGGTCGACGCGCAGGGCCATAGCCCGTCGCGCGTCGCGGCCGGCCTCGAGACGCCCGGCGCCGCGGACCCGACCCCGTTCGCGCTCACGATGCTCGCGGCCGCGATGGCCGCGCTCATCCTCATCGCGATCCGCGAGCAGAAGCGGATCGCCGTCCCCGCGTGAAACGACTCTGCCTCCTTCTCTTCCTCGTGGTTGTCGCCGGCGCGTGTGCGCCGGCGGCGCCACGTGCGGTCACGATCGAGATCCACTACTCGCACTACTCGATGAGTCAGCTCGACGTCCCGGCCGGCATACCGATCACCTTCATGATCCGCAACGACGATCCGATCGATCACGAGTGGATGATCGGCGACATGGCGATGCACGAGCGTCACCGTCTCGGCACGGAGGCCGTGCACGCGTCGCGGCCGGACGAAGTGACGATCCCCGCGCTCTCTACGCGGACCACGACGCTCACCTTCGCAACGCCCATGACCCTCATCTACATGTGCCACCTGCCGGGACACGAGGCCTACGGAATGGTCGGGACGCTCGTCGCGCGTTAGGGGATCTGCACCTTGGCCGCGAGCGTGACGAACGACGTGCCATCGGGCATGTCGATCTGGAACCCGTAGCAGCCGGCGCCGGCTAGGTACACGGTCGACGGCAGATAGCGCCAGCCCAGTGCCGAGCCACTCGTGGCATCGCCCGCGCCCGTGTGCGTGTCCAGCTCGAACTGGAGCGCCTTCTTCCCTGCGCTGAACAGGATGTCGCTCGATCCGTCGAGCCGCGCCGCGCGGATGAGCGCGATGCCCTTGTAGTCGGGCCGCGCGATCCAGAGGATCTTTCCACCTCGTAGGCCGTCGGTACCTGCCGTGCCGAGGCCGATCGCGTCACCGCCGGTCACCGCGAACAGCGGGCCGTCGCCGCTGGCCGCAGCCGTCGCGCTCCCCGCGATGACCGCCGACGATGACACGGGGCATGGCGCCCCGGTGGCAATCGATGGAAGGCGCAGCGGCCGCGCCTCGAGCCGGGCCCAGATCGCCGGATCCATCGTCGGCTCGAGGACGTTGCCGACCGCGTCAGTCCGCGCCGACGTCGGGCTCGCGCTCGGCGCGGTCACAAGCGCTGGTGTGCACGACGTGAGCAGCAGGAGTACGAGCGCTAGGCGCTTCACGCTGCGACGGTACCGCTGGAGCTCGCAAAGAGAAAGGCGGGCGGCTTGCGCCGCCCGCCATCGCGGGTGTGAGAACTCGCGTGCGTTAGCTCTGCTCTTTGAACTCGCCTTCGATCGTGTCGTCCTTCTTGCCAGCGTCGGTGCCCGCGGTCGCACCGGCGGGCTCGCCCTCAGGCTCACCGTTCGGCGACTGCGCGGCCTGGTCGGCCTTGTACATCGCCTCGCCGATCTTCGTCGAAGACTGCCGCAGCGCGTCGGCCGCGGACTTGATCTTCTCGCTGTCGTCGGTCTTCAGGGCGTCGCGGACGGCCGCGACCTTCTGCTCGACGTCGCTCTTCACGTCCGCGGGGACCTTGTCGCCCGCGTCCTTCAGCGCCTTCTCGGCCTGATACGCCAGGTTGTCGGCTTCGTTGCGCGTTTCGATCCGCTCGCGGTTGCGGCGGTCCTCCTCGGCGTGCGCCTGCGCGTCGCGGACGAGCTTGTCGACCTCGTCCTTCGCGAGACCGCTCGAGGCGGTGATCGTGACGTGCTGCTCCTTGCTGGTGGCCTGGTCCTTCGCGCGGACCTTCACGATGCCGTTCGCGTCGATGTCGAACGACACCTCGATCTTCGGCACGCCACGCGGGGCCGGCGGGATGCCGTCGAGGATGAACCGGGCGAGGCTCTTGTTGTCCGCGGCGAGCTCGCGCTCACCCTGGACGACGTTGATCTCGACCTGGTTCTGTCCGTCGGCGGCGGTCGTGAAGACCTGCGACTTGGACGTCGGGATCGTCGTGTTCCGCTCGATGAGCTTCGTCGCCACGCCACCGAGGGTCTCGATGCCGAGCGACAGCGGCGTCACGTCGAGGAGCAGAACGTCCTTGACCTCGCCCTTGAGGACGCCGGCCTGGATGGCCGCGCCGACGGCAACGACCTCGTCCGGGTTCACGCCCTTGTGGGGCTCCTTGTCGAAGAGCTTCTTCACGGTCTCGACGACGAGCGGCATGCGGGTCATGCCGCCGACGAGGATGACCTCGTTCACTTTGGAGGCGTCGACCTCCGCGTCCTTCATGCACTGACGGACCGGGCCGAGCGTCTTCTCGACGAGATCGCCGACGAGCTGCTCGAGCTTGCTCCGGGTGAGCGTGATGACGAGGTGCTTCGGGCCCGACTGATCGGCCGTGATGAACGGGAGGTTCACCTCGGTCTGCATCGTCGTGGAGAGCTCGATCTTCGCCTTCTCCGCCGCCTCCTTGAGACGCTGGAGGGCCTGGCGGTCGTTCCGCAGGTCGATGCCCTGATCCTTCTTGAACTCCTCGACGAGCCAGTCGATGACCCGCTGGTCGAAGTCGTCGCCGCCGAGATGGGTGTCACCGTTCGTGGCCTTCACCTCGAAGACGCCTTCGCCGAGCTGGAGGATCGAGATGTCGAACGTGCCGCCGCCCAGGTCGTAGACCGCGACGAGCTCGTCCTTCTTCTTGTCGAGGCCGTATGCGAGGGCCGCGGCTGTCGGCTCGTTCACGATCCGCAGGACCTCGAGCCCCGCGATCTGGCCGGCGTCCTTGGTCGCCTGACGCTGGTTGTCGTCGAAGTACGCCGGGACCGTGATGACGGCCTGGGTGACCTTGTCGCCGAGGAACGCCTCGGCGTCGGTCTTCAGCTTCCCGAGGATCATCGCCGACACCTCGGGCGGCGAGAGCTTCTTGCCGTCGGTGAGGACGACCTCGACGCCGCCGTGCGACGCCTCGGCGATCTTGTACGAGACGAGGTTCTTGGACCGCTGGACCTCGGGGTCGCTGAACCGACGGCCCATGAACCGCTTGATGGAGTAGATCGTGTTCTCGGGGTTCGTGATCGCCTGCCGCTTCGCGACCTGGCCGACGAGGCGCTCCCCGCTCTTCGTGAACGCGACGACCGACGGCGTGATCCGCCCGCCCTCCGCGTTCGCGATGATCGTCGGCTCGCCGCCCTCCATGTAGGCGACGGCCGAGTTCGTGGTGCCGAGATCGATACCGATGACCTTTGGCATCTCCTGCCTCCTTAGTTCTTGGCCTTCGCCACTGAGACGAGCGCGGGTCGGATGACCCGGTCGTGGAGGCGATATGCCTTTTGGTGCTCTTCGATGACCGTTCCTTCGGGCTCGTCCGATTCGACGTGCGCGACGGCCTCGTGCACGTACGGATCGAACGGCTTCCCGAGCGAGTCGACGGGCTCGAGCCCCTCCGCGTCGAGGATCTGGCGGAGCTTCCGCTCCACGAGCCACATCCCCTCCACCCACGGCTGGCCCTTCACGTCGTCCGGCACGCTCGCGAGCGCGCGGTCGTACCCGTCCAGCACGTCGAGCAGCTTCGTGATGAGGTCTGCCTTCGCGAACTTCGCGAACTCCGTCCGCTCGGCCTCGTTGCGCTTGCGGTAGTTCGCGAAGTCGGCTGCCATGCGCTGGAGGTCGGACTTGTAGTCGGGCTCAGAAGTTTCCACGCCAACGGTGGGCGCGTCGGGATCTTCCCGACCTTCTGCTTCGGTCGCGGTCGCACCGTTCGGCTTCCGCGACCGCATGCGCTCCTCGAGGAGCTGCTCCGCGCGGCGCTGCTGCTCGTCCATGGCTAGTTCCCCTCGACAACGCGCACGAGGTCGCTCATCAGCCCTCCCACGAAGCTGACGGCGCCGATCGAGCGCGCGTAATCCATGCGTCGCGGACCGACGATGCCGACGTAGCCGACGACGCCGGTCGACCCGCCGTATCGGCCGAACACGAGGCTGCAGTCGAGCAGCGGCCCGACGCGATTCTCCGCGCCGATCGCCACGTGGACCTCACCCTCGCCGATGAGCGGCGGCAAGAGCTCGGCCAGCCGCGTCCGGTCCTCGAGGAGCGCGACCATCTCGCGCAGCCGGGCCGGATCGCCCGCGCCGAACTCGGGCTGGGCCAGGATGTTCTGGATGCCGTCGTAGTAGACGTCGCTCGCGCGCGCGGCTTCGGTCTCCGCGAGCATCCGCGCGAGCGCGCGAAGGATCTGGCGCGCGGTCCCCTGCTCCTGCTCGGCCGCCTTCGCGAGCGTCGCGGCGTCCGCGCCGTGACGCGTGTCGGTGAGCCGCCGGCCGAGCGCGCGAAGCTCGTCCGGCGTGGCCGGCTGCTCGAGGTCGAGGAGCTGCTGCCGCACCGCACCGCCCTCGAGGACGCCGACGATGAGCACCCGGCGCTCGTGGATGGGGACCACGTCGACATGCTTGAGCGCGCTCTTCGTTCCGGCCGGCTGCGTGACGATCGACGCTTCCGCCGTGAGGCGCGCGAGGGTCGAGGCCGCAAGCCGCAGCCACTCCGCCGTGTCGCGCTGGGCCTGCTGGAACTGATGGCTCACCGTGAGCTGCTCCTCCGGCTGCAGGGCCGGGTCGGGCATGAGGCTCTCGATGAAGTACCGGTAGCCGAGGTCGGTCGGCACGCGGCCCGCGGACGTATGCGGATGTGTGAGGAGCCCGAGGTCCTCGAGCTCGGCAAGCTCGCTCCGCACGGTCGCCGAGGACACGGGCAGCGCGTAGCGGCGGACGAGCGCCCCCGAGGCGACCGGCTGCGCGGTCGAGATGAATTCGCGGATGACAGCGCGCAGGATCTCCCGCTGGCGGTCCGCCAGATCGGGCAATGCGCTGCGCTGCTGGATGTTTTCGGTCAATTAGCACTCTCCCCTCGAGAGTGCCAATAGGTTATCAGCCTTGCTGACGGGGGTCAACGACCGCCTGACCTAAGTAACGGTAAGCACACAGGCACGCGCCCTGCTCCACGTCAGCGCGGCGAATTTGACGGAGGGACGAAGCACCATCATGTGGACCGAGTTCCGCGAGTTCCTGGTCAAGACGAACGTGCTCGTGCTCGCGATCGCATTCATCCTCGGCGTCGCCTTCGCCGCGGTGGTGAGCTCGCTGGTGAAGGACGTGATCATGCCGCCGGTCGGCATGCTCCTCGGGAAGGTCGACTTCTCGAACCTCTACATCAACCTCTCGGGCGGCAGCTACGCCTCGCTGGCGGACGCTCAGAAGGCCGGTGCGGCGACGATCAACTATGGCGTGTTCATCAACACGTTGATCGCCTTCATCATCGTCGCCTTCGTCGTGTTCCTGCTCGCGAAGGCGCTCATCAAGCCGGCGCCGCCGGAGCGGGAATGCCCGTTCTGCGCGCTCACCATCCCGAAGGCCGCGACGCGCTGCCCGGAGTGCACGAGTCAGCTGACCGCGCCCGCTGCCTAGGAGGAGCGCGCCTCGGTCGCGACGGGCTCGTCGCCGCGTGACGCCAGGACGTTTCTGACGCGCTCGAGCAGCTCGTCCAGCTCGAAGGGCTTCGTGACGTAATCGGCGGCGCCGAGCTCGGTCGCGTAGAGGCGCTCGGAGAGGCCGAAGATCGCGGTGACGACGATGACCGGCAGGTGCGCGATCCGTCCGTCGGCCCGCAGCTCGCGGAGCACGCTGAACCCGTCGCGGCGCGGCATCATGAGGTCGAGGATCATCGTCGCCGGCGCGAGCTGGTCGACGAGGCGCATCGCCTGATCGCCGTCGCGCGCGAGCTTCGCGTCGAGCCCTTCGTCTTTCAGGAACGACACGATCGTTTCGCCGAGGTCCGGGTCGTCCTCGACCACGAGCACGAGCGGGCGCCGCGAGCGGTTCACCTCAGACCCGGATCTCTCGGGCGAGCTTCTCGGGATCGCGGATCGCGATCTTCCGGCGCCGGATGCTGATGAGCTCACGGCGCTCCAGGTCCCCGAGGACGCGGTTCACCGACACGCGCGAGGCGCCCGTGAAGGCGGCCAGCTCGTCTTGCGTGAGCGTCAGCTCGAGCTCTCCCGAGCCGCCCGTTCCGTTCACCTGGGCCAGGTCGAGCAAGTACTTGGCCACCCGGCTCGGGACGTCGAGAAAGATGAGGTCCTCGACCCGGTCGGAGAGCCTCCGGATGGTCTTCGCGAGGGCCTCGAAGACCACTTTCGTGGCCGCCGGATGGGCCTCGACGAATGCGACGAAGTCGTCACCGGCAAGGAGCGCGCAGCGGGTGTCCTCGAGCGCCGTCGCGGTCGCCGAGCGCGGGCTGTGGTCGAAGAGCGCGAGCTCGCCGAAGAACTCGCCGCCGCGGAGGAGCGCGACGAGCGCCTCCTGACCGAACTCGCCGGGCAAGGCGATCTTCACCGCGCCGTCGAGCACGACGTAGAAATGCTGACCGGGATCGTCCTTGCGGAAGATCGTGTCGCCGCGCTTGAACGCCTTCTGGCGCATGCGCTCCGCGAGCCCCGCGAGCTCGGCGTCGGAGAGCTTCGCGAAGAGCGGCACCCGCCGGAGGTACTGGATGAGCTGCAGGTCGGGCATGCCCGGAAACTATCGCACGGTCACCTCAGACGGTCGTCGTGCCCCGAAGCCCGGCGACCCCGCGAAGCGTCTCGACCATGCCGAGATGGCGGGCGCCATGATCGAGATAGATCAAGATCCAGTACAGAACGCTGCGCGGCGCGGTCGACGACATCCATGGCGCGCGATCAGGAGGGACGATGACGAGCGCATCAAGCAGCTCGTCATCGAGTGCGGCGAGCATGTCGTCAACGGCCGCGAACGCACGCTCGGCGTACGCGACGAGATCCGCTTTCGGCGGCAGCGTGAGCGTCGCAGACGCGGCCTCGTCCATGCCCATTCCGGTCTGCGCGTTCCCAAGCGTCTCTTCCGCCAGGCCCCAGCGAGCCGCGAGCGCGTCCGCAGCCCAGATCTCGTCGTGAGGACCGACACGCGCGCGCAGGCCGTCCACGGCCGACGGAAGGGTGCATTGCAGCCAGTCCGCCCAGCGCGCTACATGCCACAGGTTGAATGCGATCGATGTGGCATTGCCTGACCGAGCGACCAGCTGGCGCTCGTCGAGGGGCGCGACCGCTGCGAGAAGACGGCGTTGATGGCGCAGGTAGTGATCACGAACGACCGCCGCGCGGGTCACGGCGAGAGCGTACGCGCCTGGTCGCGGCTCTTGACGGCCCGCGCATCATTGGCGGTCCCATGGACGAGGTCTATATCTCGGGTGCGCTCACCGCGATCGCCGACGGCGCGCGGGCGCGCGTCTTCTACGAGCTGCTCGCGGAGATCGTGAGCGAGTGCGGGCTGCGTCCGTACCTCCCGCATCACGCCACGGACCCGGTCGCCGCGCCCGATCTCGACCCGCGCAGCGTGTACGAGATCGATCGCGCGCGTGTCGCGCGGAGCGGGCTCATCGTCGCGTACGCCGGCACGCCCTCCTTCGGCGTGGGTATCGAGGTCGAGATCGCGCGCGAACGCGGGATCCCGGTGATCCTCGTCGCCGAGCGCGATCGCACCGTCTCGCGCATCCTGCTCGGCTCGCCCGCGGTCATCGACGTCGTGCGGTTCACGGATCTCGGGGCGCTCCGGCAGGCCCTCGGAGACGCGATCGCGCGGGCCACGAAGCGCGGCGCCGATCAGGCGCCGGACGCCGTCGTGCAGCGATTCCTCGGCAGCCTCGGCGCGGCGCGCCAGCTGCCCGAGGCGGAGGTCGCCGCGCTCCTGCGGGTCGCCGATCTCGACGGCGAGCCGGCGCGCGCGATCCGCGCGGCGATCGCCGACGGGAAGCTCTTCGGCGCGGGGCTGCGCGACCTCGTCGGGCGCCACGCGCTCCGCGGGGCGGATCTCGCCGCGTTCATCCTCCACGACATCCTCGAGCGACCCTTCGCCGACGTCGCTCGCACGCTCGGGGTCGATCCGCGCACCGTGCGCCGTCGCGTCGAGGACGCTCGGGTCCGGCTCCAGCTCGCGGCCGACGCGGAGGCCGCCGTCGTAGGACAATGGCTCGTGACGGAGCTCATCGCCCCACCGACGCGGGCGCTGCAGCTCCGCCTCTTCGCGGCACAAAGGGAGAACGATGAGCAAAGGTCAGCGCAAGCAGAAGACCACCGGCAAGCTGGGCTGGCGGTCGAAGAAGGCGAACCACGGGCGTAAGCCCGGGATGGGTCGCGGCAAGCGCAACTAGCCCCCGCGGTCGAACGAACCGAACACAAAGGAGCCGCTCCACCAGGAGCGGCTCCTTTCATGTCCGTGCTCGGAGCGCTATTTGCGCTTCTTCCGTCCGGTCTTCCGGGCCGTCGTCTTCTTGCGCGTCGTCGTCTTCTTGCGGCCGGTGGTCTTTCTCTTCGCAGGGGCTTTGCCCCTTCCACCCCGGGCAGTGGTCTTCTTCCGACCCGCGGTCGTCTTCTTGCGCGCGGTGGTCTTCTTCCGCGCCGTCGCCTTCTTGCGCGTCGTCGTCTTCTTGCGGCCGGTCGTCTTCTTCTTGGCGCCGCCGCCGCTCGTGCCGCTCGACGCGGGCATCGGTGCGGGTGGCGGAGGCGTTCCGGGAAGTGGCGATGGCCAGCTCGAAAGCGGCTCCTGCTGGGATCCGGGCCACGTGTCGCTGCGATTGCCCTGTTCCATCAAGACCTCCAACTGATGATTCGTTCCGAGACGAGTGGCATACCGCGTTCGCGGGGTCGTCGCAACCCGCGTGGATGAAGGTTCGGTATCCGTTACGGGGCGCATCCCTGCTGAGCGACGGCTGACGGATCGCCGAGCTTCAGCGAGAGCTGCGCGGTCTCCGCGGTGTCCGATGCGACCTTCAGCACGTACGTCCCGCCGGGCATCGGCGTGCCGAGCGTCGCCGTGTACACGCCGTATCGATCGGTCACGACACGGAAGGCGTAGTGACTCGGGCCGTCGACGGCCACGGCGACGCTGCTCTGCGCCCGGAACCCGTACGCGAACCAGATGCGTAGGCCATCGGGGCGAGCGGCCGACGCGAAGAGGCCCTGCGGGCACGCCCCGAGCGCTCGCCCGGGCAAGGTGACGGCGAAGCGCGCGAGCGGCTCGCCGAGGGCGTCCTCGATGGCGGCCTGGGGCGGCGCGCCGGCACCCATCCGGTCGAGCATCGCCACGACGCCGGCGCGGCCGATCCGCGCGTCGATGACCCGCGCCGCTTCGGCCGCGACCCCGTACGCGTGACCGCCGAGCTCGGTGTTGACCTCGAGCCACGGCCGGTCGTCGCCGAAGATCGTGAGGGCCCCCGGGTCGTTCGCGAGGATCGAGAGCGCCGTCGCCCGATCGATCCCGAGCGGGTCGCGCTCCTCGACGAGCGTGGCGAGGCCCTCGTCGAGCCAGGCCGGAATGGCCGTGCCACTCAGGCGGTGGATCGCGACGTGGGCGAGCTCGTGACGGAAGATCGTCGACCGGCCGGCGTTCAGCACGCTCTCGCCGTTGATCGCGACGGCGTCGATGCCCGCGAGGGTCACGCCACCGGTCTGGCGCGCGAGGAGCGCCGCCGTGTCTGCCGAGAATCCGAAGAGGCGCTCGAGGGCTGAAGCGAATGACTGCCGCGACGTGAAGAGGAGCACCGCGGGCGGATCGCCGAGGTCACGGCCGAAGAATGCGCGAACCGCGGCGGCGTCCTCGACGAGCATCGCGTAGATCGAGTCGGCGATCGCGGGCGACATCGTGGTCTCGGTCCAGAGATCGACCGTGCCGCCGCCGACGCGTCGGAAGTCCGTGCCGAGGCGCTGCCGCAATAGGACGAGCGCCACCTCGCGCTGGAGCACGCGCGTCGACGTCGAGTCTCCGGGCGGAGCGAGGCAGAAGGCGGGCGCGTCGCCAAGGGCGAGCTGTGCGCACGCGTCCTGTCTTCTGACCAGCAACGTCGCGAGGTCGGTCGTGCCGGTCGCCGACGGCAACGAGAGGCAGAACGAGGCGAGCGCCGCCGCGGGGTCCTCGCATGGCCGGGCCTGGTCGACGAGTCGACGCTCCGTGGCGTCCGGGGAGCGAAACGGTGGGAGCGTCGCGCAGAAGGTGATCGGCCCGGATGCGGGCCCGCAGTGGGCCGGGCCGGGGAGCGCGAGCCGCGGGCCGGCGATGACGACGAGCGCCACGACGATACCGAGCGCGGCGAGGCCCGCCGCGAATCGCGCGCGCCTCAGCTCTTCGGCTCGGCGAGGAGGTACGCGCCCACGCCGATCAGCACGACCGGCACGAGGAACGGCTCGAGCGGCGCGGGGATCACCGACGAACCGGTCACGAGGTGGCCCGCGGCGACGAGCCCGAGGAGGAGCGCGGGGACGAGCGGCCAGCGGTGCGCAGGCGCGAGCGCGAATGCGACGACGAACCCGATCGCGACGATGCCCACGTACGCCGGCGCGACCGCATCCGCACGCATCGCGATCCACGTCGGCAGCAGCAACCCGACGCCGAACGACGTGAGCGTGGCCATCGGGATCAGATAGACGTACTGCCGGCCGCGAACGTACGACACCAGGAACGCGGCGCCCATCGTGATGAACAGGTATGACGCGCCGTTCGGCACGCCGAGCTGCTGGAGCACGAACGGCACGCCGAGCGCGATGACGACGAGGCCCCCGAGCACGCCGCGGCGGCGGGCGGGGGGCACCGCGGCGGGCTGCTCCGCGGCGGCAGCGCGCGGCACCGTCGGACTCCGCGGTGATGGCGTCACCAGCTTCGGCGGTCGCGGTCGCGCGGCGTGCAGTCGGACCTGCTCTCGCAGCGCGCTCGCCTTGATTGGCTTGGCCAGGTAGTCATCGAAGCCGCTCTCGAGGCCCTTGCGGCGATCCTCGGGTGTGTCGTAGCCGCTCAGTGCGATGAGCGGGACGTCGACCCCGGCCTGGCGCAGCTGCCTCGCGAGGACGAAGCCGCTGCGGTCCGGCAGTCCGATGTCGCTCACGATCAGATCCCACGTCTCCTCGGTCGCGCGCCGATGCCCGGCAGCCGCGGTCCGCTCGCCAATGACCTCGTGGCCGTCGCGGGCAAGCTCCACGAGGAGCAATTCGATGGTCTGGGGATCGTCTTCGATCACGAGGATCCGCATGTCCGTGAGGCTAAAGCAGGCGCACGAAGACCTCGTTCGCGACGAACCGGCCGCGTTCGCTGAGCGCGACGCGCTCGCCGCGGCGATCGAGAAGCCCCGAACCATCGAGCCCGCGGAGCGCGGCATCGACCCGGTCACGCGCGGCGACGCCGAATCTAGATTCGTACGCGACGAGGTCGAGCCCCTCGTCGAGCCGGAGCGCGAGGATCGCGGAGTCGACCGCAGGATCTGCGGCCTCGTCCGTGATCCGACCGTCGCCGCGCTCGATCCGCGCGAGGTACGAGACGAGCGACCCCGGCTGCCGCGAGCGTGAACCGGCGAGATGCGAGTGCGCGCCGGCACCGACGCCGAGCCACTCACCGTTGCGCCAGTACACGAGGTTGTGCCGGCACTCCTTACCGGGACGCGCCCAGTTCGAGATCTCGTAGTGGCGGTAACCCGCGGATCCGAGGACCTTCGACGCGAGCTCGTAGCGGTCCGCGAGGCCATCGTCGTCGGGCTGCTCCGCCGCGGCGGCGGTGCGCCATCGCTCGATCGTCCGCCAGCCGCCGCCGCCCCAGTTCGCGACGCCCTCCTCGGGCTCGAGCGCGAGCTCGAGCGGGTACGCCGAGAGGTGGTCCGGCTGGAGCGCGATCGCCGCTGCGAGATCGAAGCGCCACTCGTCCGGCCCTTCGCTCGGCCGGCCGAAGATGAGGTCGAGGTTGACGTCGAGGCCGACGGAGCGCGCCGCCTCGAGGGCGGGCGCGATGTCCGACGCGAGGTGCGTGCGGCCGAGGGCCGCGAGCGCGATCGGCGAGAACGATTGCGCGCCGAGCGACACGCGCGTCGCACCGAGCGCGCGCCACGCGTCGAGCCGCGCGCGATCGAGCGTTGCGGGGTTCGCCTCGAAGGTCACCTCGTCCGGACGGAAGTCGAACGAGCGGCGGATCGCGTCCGCGAGCGATGCGATCTCGTCGGGCTCGAGCAGGCTTGGGGTCCCGCCGCCGAAGAACGCGGTCGCGACGCGTGGCCGCCCGAGGGCCGCGCCCTCCATGGCGATCTCGCGTCGCAGCGCCTCGAGGTACCGCGAGCGCAGCGCGCTCGTCGCGGGCGCCGTCGCGAAGTCGCAGTACGGGCACCGCGACGCGCAGAACGGGATGTGCACGTAGAGCGAGATCATCTGATGAGGCCCAATGGGTCCGGCAGCTCCGCGTCCGCCGAGAGCTCGGCGGTCCGGCCGAGGTCGATGAGCCACTCGCGCGACTCGTACACGAACGCGAGAAGGTGGGCCGGCCGCCACTCCGCCTCGGCGACGATGCGCTCCTCGCCGAACTCCGGGAGCAGCAGCACGTACGCGAGGCCACGATCGACGAGCCGCGCGGCCGAGACCCCGAGCGACAGCAGCCGCTCCGGTGCGCCGACGACCGCGACGGCCGACGCGCGAACGGGCGCGACGACGTCGGCGAGGCGCGCGTCGCCGACCGTGGCCTCGATCGACGCGGCGCGGTGCAACGCGATGCGCGCGCCCGCGGCGTAGCGGCCCTCGAGGAGGCCGCGCGATTCCCGCGAGAGCCGCTCCCACACGGCCGCGTGATCCTCCTCCGCGAGCGCGCGGAGGAACGTCGACGCGAGCAGCTGCGCCGGATGCTCGTACGCGACGCGGTAGGGCCGCGTCATTCGTCGGTGATCCGCAGCACCGCGAGGAACGCCTCCTGCGGGATCTCGACGGCGCCGACCATCTTCATCCGCTTCTTGCCCTTCTTCTGCTTCTCGAGGAGCTTCTTCTTGCGGGTGATGT